>Ga0209540_10000294_pt1 | contig 53075 bp, 55 predicted proteins | sample BarGraIncu01121A_FD_184501 | JGI IMG/M metagenome (GOLD analysis project Ga0209540, IMG submission 184501) | Arctic peat soil microbial communities from Barrow, Alaska - Barrow Graham LP Incubations 011-21A (SPAdes) (version 2) | ecosystem: Environmental > Terrestrial > Soil > Wetlands > Peat... | reverse complement strand
AGAGAGCTTAAAGCAGAAGACGAAAAAATAATAGGCCCGGGTGGCATAAAGATGAAACGACCAACTCTATGGGCTATATTAGAGATTTTTAATGTTGGGATAGGTGTCAAGGTAGTATCTTTAGATGGGAAAAAGTATCGTTCATTAGCTTGCCCGCTCAAAAATAGTCATAAGAAGATATTAAGGTGTTTAGGTATTCCAGAAAATGTTTTTTGCTGGAATGAGTAAATAACAAAAAAATTAACAATTTATGGTGTTTTTAATATACCATCTTAATTTTGGTGCATTTAACCTTACGTAGGCTACCGCCTAAAAGAATTAGTGAGGTCTTTTATCAAAAATATAAAAAGTGACTACAAAAACATAATCACTTATTTAAAATTCCCCAAAATAGCTATTCGAAAAAATACTAAAATTAAATACAAGAATTTTTAAATCTATTGTGCGGAGTATGAGTTATAAGATCAAAGTAGAGTATATCAATATATTCATGAACTATTTCAGAAACCCTCATTTCACTGGCTTCAAGCTCTTTATTTTTTATTACCAAAGTTCTCATTTTAAACCTTACAGAAGAGCTTATGAGTAGCAAAATAAGTTTTCCGTAAATCTGACATTGAAACCGTTCTATCTTAACTTGCTTTACGCCATGTATATGAAATATGGATTTCCATGTTTTAAAAATTATTTCCACCTGCCACCTTAATGAATAAAACTCATAGACTTGTTTCGCACTTAAAATTTCTTGCTTAATATTTGTTATCTACATAGATATTCCTAATAATTCAATTGTATTATTGCTTTTTTCTATGCCTTTCTTTTTAGCATTCTTTTTACATTGTTTTGACCTTTTTTCCAATTGATCATTTGTTAGTTTATATGAAACAAGTCTGGTTTTTAGCTTCTTTCCCTAACCTATATAGACATTATTAATTTCATAATGTTCTCCATCACCCATCTGTTTCATGATGTCAGCAATATAGATCCTTTTAAAAATGCTTGATTTTTTTGGTGCACCATTCTTGTAATACTCTATATCATTACTGTCTATATACACTGCTATATTAGGTTTGAGTCTTGATATATAAAAGGATTCTTTCCTTTCTATGTCCAAAAAATCTTCAAAGTTGAAATATCCAAGATCTCTTAAAATAAGATCGCCAGATTTGATTGTATCTCTTATTTTGCTTCCAAAAGTATTGTCACTTTCAGAGCCAGCTCCTACTTGCATATTAAGAAGATTTCCAGATTTCAATTCATATTCTATCTGCATTTTTACACCTGAAGCTTGAGGGCACCCACCAGATCCAGGATAAACATCTTTATAACTTTCGGGTACTTGAAAAGCAGTAGAGTCAAGTATTCTTATTCGTTTGAAATATTCATCCCACATACTGGGTATACAAGTATTATTTGTGATTGTTTGATGTAATAATTTTTCGAAAATCTTCTTTAAAAACTTTACACATCTTTCATTTAAACGTTGGTCTAATGCCTGATTGGACACAAGTATGCCTGTTTTTTCACTAAGTTTTGTGCATAAGGTAACAAGTGTATTATTCGCAATTTCTACATCCATAAAGCAGCATAAGCAAACGAATTCCCATGCGCGAGTTTTACTTTTTCTTTTCACAAAACCTGTCCCTCTCGCAACTTCTTCAATTTCTTCTTTTGAAAAACAGAGTTTAAGTTCATCTGCAAAAAGTTTTATATCTCCATCCAATTTTAATTTTTTTCCTTCTGTCATTTTAATTCCCCCCATGTTGTCTTTTTATTTTCTCTTTAATAATAACATTTTTACAAATGGGGGAATTTATTTTTATAGAGTTTTCTTAGCTTGATGGCTATGTTGCCGTACCCCTATATGTTGATTATTTATTGGTGTATTGTTATTCTGATATTGGTTTTGATTTTCATAATTATTATTGTTACGGTTACGATTAGATCCACTTCTCGAACTTGTCAGGATTAAAAAAGAGAAAGAGTAATACTTAAATTATATTACTCTTTCGGTACATTCCATTTATTTGTCTACTTTTTCGGGTATAAATCAACACAGAGTCCATTTTAATAATATCGTGACCCTTTATATATGTTTATTATTAAAGCTTAAAATCATCTGGATTCACTCCAAGTTCTGAACACATTTCTTTAACTAACGCAATTTCATCTTTGTCAAAATTCCCATCTGCAGCACCTATCGAACAGCATACTGATACTAATGTTTTTGCTGCATCTGATTTGCTTTTCATTTTAGTAATTGACTTCATTGCTTCTGCCTTTCCAACATTATAATCAAATGCAAACATATCTGCATAGTGATTAAACCTTGTTAGGACATCGTTCAATTTAAAAACTTTTAATGAATCATTAAGATTAATATACCCTACCATCTTTTGTTTTTCTTCTGAACTTATATCTCCATCAGCACTTGCAATCAGTGCACATCCCGCTGCTACCGCCTCCATAAAATCTTTGTTTGCAAATTGCTTAATTCCTGCCTCTGCTTTAGTTTTCTGTTCTCTTAACCAATCACCAATTCCCATAATCAACACTCCTTTATATTTTTAATATATTAATAAATTCTATATTGAGATGCTTATTGGTATTTTTTTATCATTTCGTTTAGGCCAGAAGAAGCATCTCCTTCTCCTATGGCTATAAATTTCCATTCTCCATTATTGCGATAAATTTCTGCAACATACAAACCAGTTTTACCGGAATATTCTTCCGTTAAGTTAAAACGAATAATTTCTTTGTTGTCTGTTAAATTTACTCAACGTATAAAAGCATTTTGTATCATACCAAAATGTTGTTTACGTTGAGCTGCAGCATAGATATTAACCACAAAAACTAACTTAGCCATATTTTGAGGTACGCTTGATAGGTCAACCATAATTTGCTCATCATCCCCATCTCCTGTAAGATTGTCTTCCATATGCTGAACACTACCACATTTGCTCTTTAAATTTCCAAAATAAATTATATTCCCTTTTGATTTTACTTTACCATTTTCATTTAACATAAACACAGAAGCATCACAATCTATTTCCGCTTGCTTTCCACCAAATAAACCTCCAAGTAATCCTTTGGATTGTTGTACTGGATCCCATCCAAGTCCCACCATTGTCTTTTTTAAACCAGGATTATCTTTTGTTAGACTTACTCTTTGTCCTTTTAGCAAATCCACACCCATATTTTTCCACCTTATTTCAATATCTAGTGTGACTACTTGTATACTAGATATTTAGATATTACATTGTTCTATGCATCAAGACCATAATTTTTACAAAGAGCTGATAGTCCTCCTTGAAAACCACTTCCTGTTGCATTAAATTTCCACTCTCCATTATTCCGATATATTTCACAAAATACCACTGCAGTTTCTATTGAAAAATCCTCTGATAAGTCATACCTTAAGATTTCTTCATTAGTTTCTTCATTTACTACTCTAATAAAGGCATTAGTAATCTGACCAAAATTTTGTTCACGAGCAATTGCATCATCTATAGTTACTGTGATTGCAATTTTCTCAATTTCTGCTGGTATTTTAGAAAATTCAACAATTAATTGTTCATCATCTCCGTCACCTTCTCCAGTTCTATTATCCCCAGTATGTATAACCGCTCCTGATGAATGCTTTAAATTATTATAAAATATAAAGTCTAAGTCATCATTAGTTTTTCCATTTGACCCTACTAAAAAGGCTGAAGCATCTAAATCAAAATCTCCTCCACCTGAATATTTATTCGTATCCCAACCCAGGCCTATAATTGCTTTCTTTAAACTTGGGTTACTCTTGGTTAAATCGATTTTTTGACCTTTACTTAAGTTTATTGTCATGATTATTCCTCCTCGATTTTTCTGTAAGACAAAATAACAATTACTAATTATTTTGTCCCCTTAATATTAGATGTGATTTGACAATTAGACACATGAAAATTATTAGTTTACACTAAATCTAGTTGCAACAATTAAATCATATTAGGTGGCATTTTTACTATATTATAGTTTGAGTTTGCACCACCTTAAACACCTTTATAAAATCCATTTCAATAATTTCAATGTTTTTATATGGTAGTTCAAATCCTAACAACTTTTTTAAAAATAATTTTTGTTCGCTTGTTAATACTAATTCTTTATACCATGGCAATTTTTTGTGTTTTTCTTTTGTTTCAAATGAAGAGTAAATCAAATATAGTAATAAATCACCTAAATAAGAAAAATCCAAATCATAAGGATACTTATGATTATCTGCAAATCTTGCCAAACCAAAGTCAAGAAGATATACTTCTTCTTTATCTATCAAAACATTAGGTATTCTAATATCCCTATGAACAACACCATTTCCATGAATATATTTTATAATTTTAATCAGCTGAGTTCCTATGTTAAAAAATTCTTCGGTAGTAAATTTGTGCTTATATTTAAAAAGAAGATCTTTTACAGTGCATCCATGTTTAAATTCCAAAACAAACCCATAAAAGCCTTTTTGATTTATAACTCCTAAAAACTTTGGGATTCCATTGTCCACAAGTTTCGATAGTATAACCGCCTCATTTACGTTCCTTTCTGAATTCTTTTTAAAAATACTCCGTTTAAATTTCTTTATAACAACTTTTTCTCCTATATCAGCCCTTGCAAGAAGACATAATCCATATCGGCCTTCCCCAATAGGTTTTTCAATAATATATTTGCCAACCCGTTTGCCAGAATATTTTAGTGTTCTGCATAACCACATAAGTCTACTCGTTTATTCCTTTACCACATTTGAGACAAAACTTTGCATTTTGGGGTAGTTTCTCACCACAACTCATACAAAATAAAACATCATTAACCTTTTCCCCACATTGCAAACAAAATTTTGAACCTTCTGGAACTTTAGAGTTACACTTACTACAAGTCAAAGAATTTTGATTTGCTAAAGGTTGATTATGCATAGGTGTATTGTTATTTTGATTTTGATTCCCATACTTATTATAGTTACGATTAAATCCACTTCCTGAACCACTTCCCGAACCAAATCCGCCAAATAATTTTCCGAAAATACCTTTCTTTTGGTAGTGGTTACTTCCATTCTTACCTTGTCTATAGTGGTTGCCCTTTGATGATCTTGATGATGAACTCATATTTTTATACCTCTTTCTTCTTATATTTTTAATAAATACGTCCAATAAAAATCACTATTAACAGCTCTTTGTGTATACCATATATTACCGTATTTGAATAATATAAAACGCACAACTTGTTCCACTCATAAACATATTGTATAACTCTATGGCATTGAAATCTCCAGAGCTGTCCTAAAAATAGGTATAAAAAAACCGTAGAACATTAAACTGTCCCACAGGTGTATAATTCATCCTGTTGCCGTTTAGGCCCAGCCCCACGAACTTCTTTACAAGTTCATCGCCTGATCAGTTTGTACTGTAGATTTGTATGCAGTTCAAAGAGATTCCTTATAAGTTATCATATAAACCACCGTATGTCAACATGTTAAAAAAGGATGACTCCTGTCATAATATAAAATGGACACTATAATGATCTATACCAAAAAAAGCAGACAAATAAATAAAATGTACAGTAAGAATAATATGATTTATGTATTATTCTTTCTCTTTTTTAATCCTTATAAGTTCATGTTTTTTGAATTCAGCAGGTGTTCGGTCTCCTAATCTTTTCTGAATTCTTACATTATTGTAGTAATGATAATATTGCCATGTTGCTCTTAGAAGATCGACTTTGCTCACTATACTAATGTTAGGATTGTATAACACCTCGCTCTTATAGCAACCGAAAAAACTTTCTATAGGAGAATTATCAATAGGAGTTCCTTTCCTGGACATGCTCTGGATGAAGTTTTTATCTTTAAGTTCATTCTGAAACATAACATTATTATAGAGGGTTCCTTGGTCCGAATGGATAATAGTACCTTCTGGTAAGGATTTATTCAAAATATTTTCAAAGGATTCTCGAATAAGTTCCCTAGTTTGATAATTCTTAACCCCAAATCCTTCTACCATTCCAGTGTGGATGTCCTTCACTGCCGATATATTAGCGAAATTTTAGGAGAAGAAATATTAAAACATATATTTAAGCGTATAAGACCATCAGCAGTTAATCTTTTAATTGCAAAGCCAGTATCATATTCATTTCCATCAGGGCATGCTACATCTTCGTTTGCAGCTGCAGGAGTATTAGTAAAATATTTTAAAAAATATGCATTTGAATTTTTAAGTTTAGCGTCTTTGATAGCTTTTTCAAGATCATATTTATATGTACATTATCTTACAGATGTTTTAGCAGGTATAGTTTTAGGGCTTATATGCAGTGCAATAACAATTTACTTGTCTAATAAAGTAAATTATATAAATAGAATACCAATCTTGGAATATAAGAAAAATAGACGGTAAGGTAACGGATGTTATAGCAGAATTTATAATAAGTAAATATACTTTAAGTTGGTCTAATAGATTAGAGGAGAGATGTCATCATATGAATATTATGCAAGCTATTGTTTACGGAATATTACAGGGTATTGGAGAGTTTCTTCCAATATCCAGCACTGCTCATTTAGTATTAATTCCATGACTTATGGGATGGAATGATCCTGGTGTTACTTTTGATGTAGCATTACATCTAGGAACTGCTGCTACAGTAATTATTTTTTTTGGAAAGATTGGGTTAAATTAATTAATGAGGGAATAAAGGAGCCTAAATCAAAAGAGGGGATATTATTCTGGCTGCTAGTTTTAGCTACAATTCCAGGGGGTTTATTTAGAGTTTTATTAGATAAATATATGGTGGATTTTAGAAACCCTGTTCTTATTGGGGCTATGCTTATTATTATGGGCATAATATTACATTATGCTGATAGAACAAGTGGTGAAAAAATAAAAATCGAGGATATTGGGTTAAAAAGAAGCTTTATGATTGGTATTTCTCAAATAGTTGCAATGATACCAGGTGTATCACGATCAGGTATTACAATGTCTGTAGGTCGTTTTCTAGGAATAGAAAGAGAATCTATAGCTAAGTTCACATTTTTATTATCTACTCCCATAATAATAGGAGATGTACTATATCATGCGACAAAAATAGGAACTGTAGTCATAGATAAAACTTCATTTATTGTAGCTGTTTTAACAGCGGCAATCGTAGGTTTTTTAAGTATTAAATTTTTATTGAATTATCTAAAAACTAAGTGATCTGGAATATTTGCAATATATAGATTCATTTTAGGAGGTATAGTCATAATTACATATTTTATCAGATTAAAACAATGATAATCAAAGAAATGCGTGTGTTTGTTTTGCAAGTCAATTAGTTCATCTCAGTTACTGAGGAGGACTTAGATTTATCAGTATATAGTTAATTAATTATTTGCAGAAACTGTGTCAAATATTATAATGGAAAAATATAAACAGGATAATAAGATTATTCAGTAAGGGTTGGAGCTTTTAGTTATGTAATTAAAAACATTTGCATAGAAATAATATTGTGTAGGTATGGTGAAATGATAATTGATAATGAAAGAGTATTATATTGCATACCTTTATTATTTATAGACCAAAACCCTTTGCAAACAAAGTTTAATGCTCATTTATAAAATTAGTGAAAGCATACAACAAATTATATTGTATGCTTTTCAAATAGATGATATATATATTCTGTTTTTCTAATATATATAAATATGAAACACTTATTTATTTAATACAATTTATTCAAGGGGAGAGATTATATGAAAAAATTAGAAGAATGCACACCTTACGAATTAGCTGAAATTACAAAGGAGCTGGTAATTTTTCTTTCTAAAAACCTAGATGCTAATTCACTAAATTTAGTAGGTCATTTTATACAAAATATTGGGCAGAGCATACTGGCTGATAAAACTGAAAATTTTAAAAAACAGCAAGAAAATGACTCGGATGATGAAAACAATTTACTAGAGTAAGAAACAGAAGGTAGAACTATTAGTTTCAAATGTTGGGTGTGTGAACTAACTTCATAAAATTATAGAAAACTATAGAGTAATTGGTGCTAGGAGATTCTCTGGTATATCACTTTATGAAAAATATTCGAACTGAGAAAAGTAAAATTGGTATTATAAATATATAATAAAATGAAAAATAGTGCATATTCTCAATTAGAGGCTAAAAGCATCAAATATATGGCGGCTTATTTCATATATTAAAGTAATTATGACTCTATTTCACTTTCATAACAACTGTTCATGATAAAGATAATATAAATATATATAAGTTACATGAAGATATAACACAGTAAAAAACAGGACATATTATTTTAGAGATATTATGTTACAATATGTTTATAAACTGAATATAATAAAATATAACAATTTTTAAAAGAGGTATCATGTGAAAAAAATGGAAGAATACTCTCCTTCTGAATTAGTTTCATTAGCATTAGCATTATCACTTACAATTGCAGAAAAAAATGATCTTTCTCAACAAAACGTAGTAGGTAATTTTTTGCAAGCAATTGGCCAGGCTATTTTAGTAATTGCAGCACATAATCAAAATATCCAAGCAAAAGAAGTAAGTCCATCTGGAGTTGATGAAAATATTAGTAATGATTTACAAAAACAGATAGATGAACTTAAGGAATATATCGAAAAATCAAAAGATAATAACCTTAAAAACTAAGAGAATCAATATTTTAATCTTTTAATACTTTTGGTTCTAAAAGGATTTTTTATACACTTTATTTGTGAAATGAATATAATACACTATAACAATATTTAAAAGAGGTATATATGAAAAAAATAACAGAGTACACCCCTTATGAATTAGTTTCCTTAGCAAACACGGTAGCGGTTATAATTTCAAAGAATTTTAATATTAACCAACAGAATGTTGTAGGTAATTTTATATTAAGTATGGGGGTTAATATTTCGACAATTGCTTCTCAGTCTGAATATTTAAATAAACAAGAAGAAAATCAAAACCCAAATAACGGTAATTAATAATTGGGATTTAACTAGACTACTGTTTATCAGAGCTTTAGGAAGAATACGAAGAAGAATGTTTGTATATTAGAATATATGACTGATAATGTGATAATTAATGAAGCTCTTAGGACTTTGCTTTGAACACAACATATTTTAGTTGGTATACTTTTTTGTATTAACACTTTTAATAATATTAAAAAACATCATTTCGTATAAACTTATAGGGAAAGTACGTTATTTATCCATTCAACTAAGCCGCTAACGGCAACAACTAAAGCTACCAGAGATATTTAACCTCAATCTACAGAAAAATTCCGGTAGAAACACTGATATTCCCTACGAAGTGATGGCAGAGATGATGATTGTGAATATTTGTGACGACCACTCGCCACTATATAGACTAAATGAATATTATGGAATGAAGGATCTTGAAGGAATATTTCACTGTCCTATATCCCTAAGTCAAATTAACGATGATAGATTGGGTAAGTTTCTTGACTCATTTTATGAAGCTGGTGCAAGAAAAATTTTTAGTCAATTGAGTTCACAGACCTTTATGAACTATGGTATAGAGGTAACTAATATAAACTTTGACACAACCTCAAAAGTAATGTGGGGAAATTATGAAACAGCTGAAGGAAAGGAAGGGGTAATATCCATAACTTTTGGTCACAGCAAGCAAAAAAGAGAAGATAAAAATCAGATTAAAATGGGTTTAGGCGTAGCCAATGGAGTAATTGTTGATGCAAAAGTTTTATCAGGAAACAAAGATGATAAAACCTATAATGGTGAAACGCTTGAGGAGGTAGAACAAATTCTTGAAAGGCTAAATGTTTCCGTTGGAGATTTTCACTATATAGCGGATAGTGCGCTTTTCACTTCGGATAATTTGAAAAAAGCAGAAAGCAGACATATAAAGCTTATAACAAGAATGCCTGAAATCACAAATCTTGCAAAAGAATGTATAAGGGAAGCCCTTATACACAAGAATGAGATGAAAAAATAGAACTTAAAACATCACAAGATAAGGTAGTTGAATATTTCATAAGTGAAAAATATTGCACTTATGAAAATACTGATCTAAAATGTGCTATATGTTACTCTTCTACCCTCGAAGGAATAAAAAAAAAACCATTGAAAGGCAAGTTAAAAAGGAAAAAGAAGCAGTAGAAAAGCTTTCTACGTTATACTCCAAGAGACCTTTTGCTTGTGAAGAAGATGCTAACAATGAAACCTCAAAACTAATAAAAAAAGATTTGAAAAAATCAAAATATCATATTGTAAATATTAGCACTCAGGTTATAGAAAAAAAGAAAAAGAGGAAGACAACCTAAAGATGTAAGTAAAATTGAAAATATACACGAGCACTATTTGCAGATATTAATAGAGATAGATGAACAAAAGGTGCAAAAACAGTTTGAGGACGCCTGCACATTTGTACTTTGCAGTAATGACCTTACTTTAAAAGCAGAAGATATTCTTAAAGAATATAAAACTCAAATTGGAGTGGAGAAAAAGTTTCAACAGCTTAAATCCCCTCATTTTGTTAACTCACTATATTTAGATACTCCAGAGCGTATAGAGGCACTAACGTACCTCATTCTAATATCAATGATGGTATTATCTGTTGCTGAACACGTTGTAAGAAGAGAGCTTAAAGCAGAAGACGAAAAAATAATAGGCCCGGGTGGCATAAAGATGAAACGACCAACTCTATGGGCTATATTAGAGATTTTTAATGTTGGGATAGGTGTCAAGGTAGTATCTTTAGATGAGAAAAAGTATCGTTCATTAGCTTGTCCGCTCAAAAATAGTCATAAGAAGATATTAAGGTGTTTAGGTATTCCAGAAAATGTTTTTTGTTGGAATGAGTAAATAACAAAAAAAATAACAATTTGTGGTGTTTTTGACATACCATCTTCATTTTGGTTCATTTAACCTTACGTAGGCTGCCGCCTAAAAGAATTAGTGAGGTCTTTTATCAAAAATATAAAAAGTGACTACAAAAACATAGTCACTTATTTAAAATTCCCCAAAATAGCTATTCGAAAAAATACTAAAATTAAATACAAGAATTTTTAAATCTATTGTGCGGAGTATGAGTTTAATAATTGGATTATTTTAGATTTGTTTTAAGGGATTCCCTTAAACTAATAGATTGTGATTTTTTAATTATAATTATTGTGCTTATCTTATTTAAAATCCATTTCTAAACTGTTCAATATGAGTAATTACATACTCCATACATCCCATACCCATTGAAAAGAAAGATAACATTATTAAAATGATTATTGCTCCGAAATCGTATTTCATTATTTCTTCCTTGTTTATTACATATGCAACAATAATCTCAACTCCTAGTAAAATTAAAACCAAAGGCCACAGTGAAGCTATCAATGAATAATTAATATATGGAAATATCAACCGAAGTAAAAATACTATACCAACCATCACTAAAACTATTCCACTTGTAAATGTTCCAACGCGACGTCCCTTAATCATTCATATCACACTCTTTTTTCTTACCTATAATAAGTTTTGCACCCATAACTATTATTGCAACACCGATTATTATTTGAGGAGCTACTGTTGATACATTATTAATAGCGCTATATAATGCATCTGACATATATCCAGCTAAGCTGTCAATGATGTTATTCCAAATTAAGTAGGCACCAAGAAGTATCAGTAATATTCCTGACAACAATCTGTGTTTTTTTAATACATCTTTATCTATTTTTATTAATTCATCTAGAGAAAATAAATAATTATCCTCTAAAAGTAAAAATTCTTCGTCAGTTGAATAACGTTTGTTCATACAATCGAAAAACGAATAAAACCAGATTAAAGGTAAAACAAAGAGAAGTGGACCAATCCTAAGCCAGCTAGAAAGAAATATTAAAAAGAAGAATACTGCCATAAGAGATATTCCCATCTTCATAAATCCCAAATACATATGCCCTGCCCCAGGCATTAGTGAAAACACAAAGGTTAAAAATTTACTTTTTTCCCTTTTCATTATTAAAAACCTCCATATTAATTATTTTTTGCGAAAAATTATTAAGATTTGAATTAATTGTATTTATAGTACTTAAACTTATTGGGTTTACATCAAAGCTTTTAACTTTCGTATTGGCCACAAAATTTAATGAATTTGAAAAAACGAACATTAATGCTATACTTGCGGCCATCGCTACCCTTAAAGAATAAAACACAAATTGTTTATTGTTTTCTTTTATCTTTGTTATCTTACTTAGTATCTCTTGCTCAAATCCAGAAGGAGCGTTTGCAAAATCACTATTATTGAAACTATTAGCTAAATCATCTGCGCAGTCTTCACACTTGCTTATATGTTCTGATAATAAAACTAGTTCACTATCTCTGTATGCTCCCTCTTTAATCCCTTTTAGTGATTCTTTAGTTAAATGACCGTTTTCTTTAAATAATGCACAATTCACATAAACTCCTCCTTCCATAAAATTTTCAATAGCTTTTTAGACCTATATAGATGGGTTTGCAACGTCTTTAAACTCTTACCTGTATCTTTTGCCATATCAGAAAGTTTAATATCCCTGCAAAAATAGTTTACGGACACCGCCCTATAAGGCTCTTTTAATTTTTCACACAAACATTGTATCTGTTTCCTGCTATGTTTTTTTATAAGAGTGTCCTCGGGTGTTTCCCCCTTATCCTTTAAGCCTTCAATATCTTCATCAGATAAATTGTGAATTGATCTTGCAGGACTTTTAAGAAAATCTTTACATTTATTCATTGCGATTGTTGTAAGCCATGCCTTAAAATTTTCACCATTAAATTTAGAAAAATTAGTATATGCTGACAAAAATGTCTGTTGTGCTAAATCTTCTGCATCAAAGTAATTCTTTGTAAAGGATAGGCAAATAGTAATGATTAAACGTTCATATTGTTTTATATAGTTTGCAAACTGTTGTTTTTGAATAACCATCACCCCTTTTTTATCCTTACACTTAATATAACGATTAAAAAATAAAAAACACTTCAATCTAATTTCAAATGTTTATAATTCGTTTAAAAAGCATGTGAAATCTCACATGCTTTTTAAACGAATTATATTTTGATTTCTACAAATACTCAAATTAAAAGTATACCTATCCTTGTGTTCCAAAAATAGCTACATATTGATTATCCAAAGTAAACATATTTTTTTTCCATTTTAGAGTATTCATAACATAACCTAAAGAGTCTGCATTGTATCTTCCAGCTATTTTTTGATAAGCCAATAGCTCATATACTTTATTTGAGTCAAAATCCACAGGATATAATCCACTTAATGGATTTACAAATCCATTAATGGGATTCTTTAGCTTTCCATTCTTGTCGTATATTTCATTTAAATAATCGACGTCTCTATTTGATATATCTATAATGTATTTTTGATTGTTTTCTTCACTGATAACATCAACCTTGAAGTTATCTTTATAAGTAACGTCATAATTGTATTGTTCGTTATAGGCATTAAAGTCAAACAATAATTTTTCTGTATTGTTAATAAACGAATAAATATAGTGATACATTATTCCACCACTACCACCTGAGTTAATGCTTATTAAAATATCATCTACATTATCTCCTGTAAAATCCCCCAAAAATAGTGTAGGATTATATCCTGCATTTTCACTGAGCACAATACTAGTAAGTCCACCTGTCATTCCATTTTGAATTATAAGAGTAATATTTTGAATAAATGGACTGTTTAGTGTCCTTATTCCACTTAAATAGACGTTATCTGGTATTCTATCACCAGTCACATCTCCCCTTATATATGCGACAATACTCGGTTTTGTCATATTAGATCTATTATAACAATTATACATAACCGCTCCTTTGCATTATAATTCCATGTATTATTTTATGTATTAAGTAGCAAACTGTTCCAGTTATTTTTTATATAATGTTATACAATCACCAATTAATAAAAATAGTATCATTATGCTTTTAATTATGCACAATTTACATTCAGCTTCATACTATATTAGTAGATATTAATACTATAGGAGTTAATAATAATGAGTAAAAAAGTATCAATTACTCTGCCTGATCATGTCTATAGTTTAGCACTACGAAAGTCTAAATTAACTCATGGTGAAAATAATTTTTCGGGTTACCTACGTGAATTAGTGTGCAATGAATTTACAGAAAATGAACTAAAAATGGAACTCTTAAAACTAAATGAACCACTATGGCTAGGGATAACAAAAACATCTGAATATAGCTCTACTTGTCAAGTATGTAAAAATACAATTTCCCCAGGAGAAGTAATTTGCTATACCAACCTAGGATTTAAAGAAGATTATAAGAATTGGGTTCATAAGAATTGTTGTAGGAAAGAATAGAAGCTAAAGAACATAATTTCAACCCTTTTAAATCCCCTAAAGTGCCATTCATTGTGGCAATAACATCTATTCTTTTATCAACATTTCCTTTTCCGATTGCTTTTAATCCTGAATTTTTCCAATCTATATTTCATAATTTAATTTAAAATGCATTGGGTTACTGCTAAGCATTAACCCAAACTTATCTACTTCAACTATCTAAACAAAATCATAATACCAATCAATCCTCATATGATACTGGTACATTATTTACCCCAAGCTCTAGAGCTGCTGCATATTGATCATATCCTGACACAATTACCAGACTTTCTTTTTTAACAACAATAGGTTTATTAAACTTATTATTATTTTTCATATAATTTAGTGCTTTGTTCTTTGATCGTTTTATAGATAAGTCCTCATTTTCATTTACTAGCTTTGAAATATCCATTATTTCATCAGTTCCAGTTGGTATTTCATAATTTAAATCTATTTGTCCATTCTCATCTTTTAACAAATGGAATATTTTAATTGATGTTGCTTCTACCGAAATAAAAGGTGTACCTTTCTTATTTACACATGCTTTAAGCTCACCTTTAATCACAAAATAATTTACATCCACCATACCTATTACTGCATCTCTCCAATAATCTTTTTTTACAATTACTCTATAAATGGACTCCTTATCGTCATAAGTTCCTATCTTAAATAGTAAATTAACATCTCCATTCTCAAGTCTATTTGTTTTTACAGGTAATCCCTTAATTATAATCTCACTTTTATTCATACATAAACTCCCCTTTTATTCCGTATTTTTTCATCAATCCATTATATTTACTAATTATTTTTTATAATTTTAAAAAATAAAACACCTAGAAAGCACATACTGCTTTCTAGGTGTTTTTAACTAAATTATAATTTAATACCATATTGATTTTTATGCAATTGAATTTACCTAAGCCTATGTTAGGTGTTTTTATATGTTTTTTAATTGCAGAAACATTATTATAATCTAACACAAACTTCACCTCATTTATTATTTAAAATATCTTTTTATAGATATTAAGTATTATCTTCAATATCTTTACTTATAAATTTATTATACCATTTTATGCAGGAAATTTCAATTTTAGACCTATGTCCCGCTTTTATAGATAAAATCCTTAATTTTATTCAAACTGATTGTTAATTAAAAATAATAAAAGAACTAATTAAATAACATCAGTTCTTCTATATTATTCTATTGTATATCTCCATATTCAATTAAATTAAATTTAACATGGGCGGTTATTGTAGCTCCTTTATAGGCCGTATGCCAATCTACGCTTTTAAAGTAGCTGTTATGCTTAGCTCTTACCATATCTCCTATACCGATAGGATCACTTTTTTTAAATTGCATGTACCCAATCAATTTTTGACAATTTTGCCTAAGTTGTTCCTGTACATAATTACTTACCTTTATAACTTCATTTTGATTATTTAAATGATCCCATTTATAATCATCAGCATATCCTGATAAGTCTAAATAGATATCTACTACAGGTTTATTATTCTTAATTGAGATGTTTATTTTTTTACTATTTTGACTAAGGTTAATAGCTGAGCTTAGTTTTTCACTATAAGTTTCCTTAGAACTAGCAGGAATGCTAGCATTGTAGATATATTTTTTATGTTTTAAAGTTTTCATCATTGCCATTAAAAGTCCACTATCTTGTGCATTTATACTTCCAACCATTTTTTCTCCTGAAAATAAGGCTAAACCTGTGACTTCAATAACATTATCAGCAATCTTAATCATTGGAGTTGTATTATCAATACCTGGGGCCATGCTTATTAAGTCATAATTGAAAGCTCTTGTTTCATTGATGTTCCCGAGCCTAACCGCACGCTCAAGAAGCGAATTCACATATGTAGATGTTATAGGTTTATCCTTAAAATTTTCTTCTGCTTGGTGTATTAAACTTCTGGGACTTCCATCAACAACAACAATCCATGCAAGCATTGCGTTCGTTTTATCCCTTTCTAATACTGAATTAATACCAACTATACGTCCTTCTCCAGCAAGCTCTTTAGAATATAAAAGTAGCTGAATTTTACCTGCCAACAGTTCCTTACTGGCCCTTTTATCAAGAAATTCCGTAGACATCCTTAGCAAATTAGTTTCAGTATCCAAAAGTTCTACTCTAGAACCTTTAACATCTGGATCAATTAAGGGCATGCCATAGGTAACCTTTAAATTTCCTTGAGAAGCTCGCTCTATACCTAATATTGTCATAAAACTAATTTTTTCTACTATTACTTCATCCCAGCAACCACAAAGAATAAATGGAATAAGAATTAATAAGAGAAGTATTATTTTTCCCCTTTTATGCATGTGTCTTCACTCCTTTTTTTCGTATGAATGAAAATAAGTAGCATATAACTAAAAATATTGAAAATATAGTCCCAGATATCGTCATAATATTAGTGTAAACTTTAATATTTGATATACTTTTAGGTACATTACTTAATAATATTGTTATTAAGGTAAATACAATTAGGTATATAGCCTTTTTCTTTAGATTTAATAGTTTACGTATACTATAATAGGTTACAGAAAAATATCCGCTAATTGGCATAGCCATTGCTGGTAGCCATACAGCTATATATAGCACATCCATTCTTTCAATTATTGGGGCTCTATAAGATCTTGATAGTTTAATCATTGGATATATACTTTTTTTTAACATTTCTTCTCCAAAAAAAGACGTAGTAACGAGAACAAGAATTACAAAAAATATAGTGGTAATTATATTAGATCCTATTACAACTTTCATGGTTTTTGGTTTGTTGGTAATTTCTGGATATATAACTGAAATTACCTCGTAACCCAGGAATGCAAAAATACAGGGACTATAACTAGCTTTTATACCTTCTATACCGCTTTGGGCAATTGGCATTAAAAAATTCAATCTTAAGTCACTAAATACAATTAAAAACAAAATAAGACAGAAACCAATTGAAAGATATATCATTTGTGCAAATCTTGTTATATATTTTAATCCGTACCATGCTAGATAGCAAGTAGGTATTAAAGTAAAAACACATAGTACAAATGAAGGAGTTGATCTTAATAAATCAACATGTATATAATTTATATAACTTCTTAAAGATAGACATGCGCTGTACCACAAATATAGCACTATAAGTAAATTTAACAACCCACCTAGGTATCTTCCGTATAAGAACTTATTTATTTCATATATAGATTTGTTGTTATACCTATTCATTAGCTTTATTATCAGTGCAATTACAGCAGTTATAATTATTCCATATATTAATATTGAAATCCAACCATCATGACCACAAATCGCAGCTAAATTACTTGGTAAGCTAGCCATACCTATACCTACTTGAATAGATACAATAAGTCCCATCAATTGAGCAGAGGTAATATTGTTTTTCCTTTTATCCATTCTTCTTACCTCTTTCCTTATCTATTGGTTTCGCTATATCTGGCCTTTTTTTCAAATATCTAATTGGAGCTTTTATAAAGGTATCTTTTAAATCAGCAGCCTTAAAAGGTGCTATAGGCTGAAAATATGGTTCTCCTAGAGAATCTAATACTACTAGGTGCGCAAGTACCATTACCATGGGAATGATCACTCCCAAAATACCAAATATTGATGAGGTTATCATGATGGCATATTTAACAAGTCTAATAGAAATTCCTAAATCATACGTAGGCATAGTAAAGCCTGCAATGGCAGAAGTAGCGATTACTATTACCATAAGGTCACTTATTATTCCAGACTGTATAGCTGTCTGACCTATTACTAATCCTCCAACAATACTAATAGATGAAGTTATAAAAGATGGAAGTCTAATTGAAGCTTCTCTTACCATTTCTATCATAAATTCAACCAAGAATGCTTCAATAACGGGAGGAAAAGGTACCTTTGCTCTGGATTGTGCAAGTTGGACTAGTAAAGGCAGAGGTATCATGTAGTAATGAAAGCTTAGTAATGCAATATATATGCCTGGAAGAAAAAATGCTATTAATGTTGCTATCGTACGAAGAATACGTAGGTAAGTTGCTCCTACCCAATGGGTTGAATAATCTTCAGGTGCTTGAGTGAAGGCAAAATAAGTTACAGGAGCTATCATTACAAAGGATGTTTCTTGAAGCATTATTAGAAATCTACCTTCTAGTAATCCAGCTACAGCTTTATCTGGTCTTTCTGTAGCAAGGTATTGAGGAAAAATAGAATTTGGATGATCCGCAATGATTTGTTCCATATATCCAATTGCTATAAAACTGTCACTATCTAACTGAGTTATTTTATCAGAAATAATTTGTAATATGTTTGGATTGGCAATATTCTCAAGGTATGCTACAGTAACTGTTTGGTGCGATATATTGCCAACAGTAAAATTCTTAAATTTAAGGTTGGGAGTTTTTAATTTTCGTCGTATAGTAGCTATATTAGTTGCCATATCTTCAATAAAGCCATCATGATCTCCTCTTACACTTTTTTCACCTTCTGGCTCTTGGATGGTTCTTTTATCATATTTTTTTAGGGTACATGAAATTCCTGTATTTAATCCGTCGCATATAAAAATTGCATTTCCCGCCAATATATCTTGTATTATTTTATCAATTACTATTGGAAAGGTTAGTCCTGCTACGGGGAGCTTATTAGGAAGATATTTAATTTCTTCAGAGTCTAACTTTTGTAAATTAAGTAAAGGAGTCATAAAATCCCTTTGAAAAAGATCAAGATCACATAAACCTTGAACAAAAAAGAAACAACCTTTTTTCCCCGAATTTAAAATAACTTGCCTTCTTATAATATCAGGACAATCTTTTAAATTTGCATCGATTATGAAAAAGTTCTTTTCATAATCATTATACAAATTTACATCTGTATTTATATCTTCAGCCATTCCACATCACCACTTTTAGTATTTGCAATATATATACTATTATACAAATGTTGTGTTTAAATAATTCAAAAAATACTTAAGGGGCCATTTCGAAATGATTTAATGATCATTTCGAAATGGCCTCTTAAAAGTTATTCTTTAAGTTATTCTTTAACTAATTCTTAAAACTATGTATAGGTGCCGGAATTCTTCCACCGCGATTTATGAAATCAACACTTGAGAATTCATTTACCTTCATAACAGGCGCGCGTCCAAGAAGTCCACCAAATTCTACACTGTCTCCAACTTTTTTACCTGGTGCAGGTATAAGCCTAGTTGCAGTAGTTTTATTATTAATCATTCCTATTGCACACTCATCCGCAATAATTGCTGAAATTGTTTCTGCAGATGTGTCTCCTGGAATAGCAATCATATCGAGTCCAACTGAGCATACACAGGTCATAGCTTCAAGTTTCTCAATGTTTAAGGCTCCTTTTTCTACGGCTTCAATCATTCCTTCATCTTCACTTACTGGTATAAATGCTCCACTCAGTCCCCCAACGCAGCCAGAAGCCATTATTCCACCTTTTTTAACTGCATCATTTAACATTGCTAGAGCACAAGTTGTTCCATGAGTTCCACATACCTCAAGTCCCATTTCTTCTAGAATTCTAGCAACACTATCCCCTATAGCAGGAGTTGGTGCCAATGATAAATCTACTATACCAAAAGGTACATTTAACCTTTTGGCAGCTTCCATTCCAACTAATTGACCCATTCTCGTTATCTTAAAAGCAGTTTTCTTTATTACTTCAGCTACAACCCCAAAATCTTCACCGCGTACTTTTTCAAGAGCAACTTTTACAGTTCCTGGTCCACTTATTCCTACATTTAAAGTGCACTCTGGTTCCGAAACTCCATGAAACGCACCTGCCATGAAAGGATTATCCTCTACAGCATTTGCAAACACAACAATCTTTGCGCAACCAAGTCCATCTCTATCGGAAGTAAGCCTTGCAGCTTCCTTAATAATTTGTCCCATTTCGCGAACCCCATCCATGTTGATTCCAACTTTTGAACTTGCAACGCATACTGATGAGCATACTCTTTCAGTAACTCTCATAGCTTCAGGTATAGATGATATTAATCTATGATCACCAGTTGTATATCCTTTTTGAATAAGTGCAGAAAACCCTCCAATAAAGTTAATTCCGAGTTCCATTGCAATTTTATCAAGCATTATGGCATATTCTACATAGTTTTCATCTCGTGATGCTCCCGCAATCAAGGAAATTGGAGTAACTGAAATTCTTTTATTAATTATTGGCACTCCATATTCTAGTTCCAAATCTTCTCCTACCTTAACTAAATTTCCAGCATTTTTCATAATCTTATCGTAAATTCTTTGCCTAGACCTTTTACCATCAAAGTCACAACAATCAAGTAATGATATTCCCATAGTAAGTGTCCTAATATCTAATTTTTCATGATCTAACATTTTTACTGTTTCCATTATTTGATTAATATTCACTTTATACCTCCTATAAAAGATGCATTGAATTAAATACATCCTCATGTTGCATTTTTATTGAAACTTTTAAAATTTTACCTTTTTCCATTAGTTTGTCGTTTAATTCCTTTAAAGAAATATTAATATTAGATAATTCTACGAGCATTACCATAGTAAAAAATTCTTTCATAATAGTTTGATTAATATCTAAAATATTAGCATTTTTCTCAAACAATAAGTTAGATACATTTGCAATAATACCCACTTTATCTTTACCAATTACAGTTAACACAGCCTTCATTTTTTTCCCTCCATTTTTTAGTCGCAAAAAAAGCCGAATAGATAATACTCGACCCTTGAAATCAATATTATCCCCTGTCCTTTTACCTGAGAGTTTCACTAATTTTCACTAGCTTTCTCCTTCGGTGCTCAATTAGAGTCTCTCCAAGGGCTCGTCCTGTAACAGTCATATTTTTGCGGTACCTGAAAAATTTACTTTTTCGATGTATAAATACTCTATACACTTCTGCTACACTCATCCGAACTATTAAGTTGTAAGTTATTATTGTTATAATAACAGTTTTAGTAACTAATTACAACATATTATTTTAATTTATTTAAGCTATATATTAACATATTTGAACTATGTATACTTTTACGCTATTTCTTCTTTTGCTAAACTTTCTTTTTTGTTAGTATTACATTTTAAAAGCTGACAAACATATATTATCAAAAGTAAAACTATAAATATAGAAGAAAATCTATACATAACTGCATAGCCACTACCTCCAGCAATGCAACCCAGAAGAATTGAACCAACTGTATATGCCAAATCCATAGAAGACAAGAAAGTTCCATTAGCAGCTCCTTTTCGATGACCAGGTGAACGATTTACAGCCCAAGCCTGCAGCGATGGTTGAACAGCTCCGTACCCTAATCCGTAGAACAAGGAAGCCACTATAAGAGCACTTATAGAATTTGCGTAGGATAACAGTATAAGCCCTATAATTATTAAAATCGAACCTGGAATTATTATTATGATATGTCCCTTCTTATCAAATATCTTTCCAACAAAAGGCCTCGTTACTAAGATTATTGAAACAAATCCAACAAAATAAATCCAAATTGAAGTCATTTTTAATTCCTTACCATATAACATTATATAACTCATAATTCCGCATAGTGTAATCACAAGAAGAAAACATAGCATGGATGGTAGCGCAGCTTTCTTTTCAAAAGAATCTGTCAATGAGAACTTTTCTTTTGATTTACGTCCCATGAAAGTTTTTTTAGGTATTTTAACTTGGCTTAGGAATAAGATACCTATGACTACTAATATTATTGATGCAATCGCAATATTTTTAAAACTATATAAATTCATTATTATTATTGAAAATATGGGAGATAACGCCATAGATATTATCATTGAAAGTGAATAATACCCCATACCCTCACCCCGTTTATCTACCGGTATAATATCAGAAAAAATAGTGGCTGCACCTGTTGACGCAAGTCCCCAACCTATTCCTTGAATAATACGAACAAATATTATTGCATCTAATGGAAGCCAGATAAATGATAATGTACTTCCTGCAAGTATTATTGCACCTATTATAAGCAAGGGCTTAATTTCTACTTTATCCATAATGCTTCCCATAAATAGCCTTATTAATAAAGATGTTATAGAAAATATGCTTACAACAAGGCTTGCTTCAAGATTACTTCCTCCAGTGGCTTTTGCATATGCAGGAAGCGTCGGCGCCAGCATATAAAAAGCTAAATAAATAAATAGATTTGAAAATAACATTAATACATACCTTCTAGTCCATAGCTTTGCTTTACTTGATTGAATTTTAGTTTCCAAATTAATCCCCCCTAAATTATTTTAAATTATCTATATTCTTATCAATTTTCAAAAAAACCTCACTAAATATTTTTAGCTTTTCACAAGAGATTCCATTAAGAATATCATTGAATGTATCCTCTAAAAACGGAGTAACTTTTTTGCAAGTCCTTAAACCAGCATCTGTTATATGTATGACTAATGAACGTCTGTCTTCCTTACTTGAATGCCTTTCAATAAATTTTTTTCTCTCAAGTATGTCAATTATTCTAGTCAAAGTAGACTGATCTTTACCTGAAATGTTGGATAATTGCTTTTGACTTATTTTGTTTTCTTTAGACAATTTCATAAGTACTGCCCATTGCTCAGTAGTAAGGTTAAACATTACCAGCTTAGTATTAAGGTAATGTATTAGTTTTTTATTAATTTTGTTTGTTAGCATTCCAATATCTTGGTCGTAAGATTCAAACATATTTTATCATCTCCATTTAATAAAGTTGTTGCAACAATAATTGGTGCAACAACTAATTATACATGATTTTAATATTTTTTTCAATATTAGTTAGAAGATTTTAAATCAATTTGAATTACGAATGAACCCAGTATAACTTAAAGTTATACTGGGCCTGTAATTAAGCTGATAAGGACCGCTTTGCCGGTTCTTTTTATTACTTAGATACTTCCTCATTTAATTATTATTTAGTAAATCTTACTTTTGCCCTTTCGGATAACTTCTCCTGTATAGAAATTAATGCAGGTATCACTATAGGAAGTAGAATAGTACTTAGTAGTAACAATCCTGTAACTACGCTTATAGCAAGTTCCATTAAAACATGTATATTTGATGGATATAACGTTGCAAAGGTACCAGCGAGTATTATCGCAGCAGACATTACTACTCCACCTATATTTTTAGCTGCGAGTATTATGGCATCCCTTGGATTAGTATCTGGATATTCTTTATAACGTGTCATAAGGAATATGCTATAATCAACTCCTAATGCGGCAATTACTACAAAGGAGAAGAATGGTACATTCCAAGACATTCCATCCATTCCACTAAACAATTTTGTTGTTAAAAATGCTGTTACTGAAATTGCTGCATAGTATGCAGTTAATAAGGAACCAACTATATATACAGGAATCCAGAAGGATTTTATTACTAGTACTAATAATACAAATATGCATGCAAGTACTATTATTTGTGTAAAAGCTATATCATGAGTTGCTATATTATTTAAATCGTTAGTATTTGCTGTTACACCAGCGATTCCAAAGCTAACTCCTGAAAGTTTTGTTCCTTTTAACTGGTTTTTAACTAAGCTATTCATTTCATCTATAACCTTTATAGACTCAGATGAATATGGATCTGTTTCTAGATTTACAGTAAGTTTTGTAATCTTCCTATTTTTAGACATATACGCATCAAACATTTTTCCTATATCAGCGGTTTTAAAGGCTTCCTTAGGTATATAAAAACTTTTTGTCCCTGTTAGCTGTGTTAAGAAATCATTACTTTTACTAATCCCAGTATGAATTGTTCCTAGACCATTTTGGCTCTTGCTTATTCCATCCTTAAGTTGAAGCATTCCACCGCTTAAGGTATTTAAACCAGTATACAAGGTATCTTGTCCAGCCTTTATTTTCCCTGCTCCAGCTTTTAATTTGGCCATACTATCAATTACAGTTTTCTGACCTGCACTACCCTGCCTAAGACCTGTTGCAAGGCCGGCTTCTCCTTTTTCTAACTCATTTATTCCCATAACTAATTTAGAATTACTACTGGTATTTGCTATTATGGTTTTTATACCCCCATTAAGCTTTGCAAGACCTGAGGTTAAAACATCATAATTTTTATTGGCAGTATTAATTCCTGTTGAAACACTATCCATAGAACCAGATAGATTTACTAAAAGAAATTTGAGTTTAGCAACATCCGGATCATTTGGTAATTTAGCATCTATTGAAGCTACTGTTCCATTCATCATTGTAACTAATTGTTGTATTTGTGATATAGACCCTGGCAGAGCTTTATACCCCTGTCCAAGAGAAACATAACCTGCTTGAATTTCGCTCATATTACTTGATATTGTCTGTAACCCCCCATTTATAGATGCTACTCCAGTTTTTAACTGAGATATTCCGGCAGTAAGTTTATCCGCACCACTAGCCCCTTTATCTATTCCGGAGTTAATTTTTACAAGGCCATCAGTAACTGCTCCAATCCCACTCTCAAGCGTACCCATACCACTTGATAAATCCTTGACGCCTGAAAAATCAGGAGCTGTAAGTTTATTATCTATTTGTTTTAAGCCACCATTTATCTTTCCCACACCGTCATTTGCAGAGCTTAAGCCGCGTACGACGGTTTTTGTCTGAGTGCTCGTATAAAAGTTATCTATAGGTTCTCCCATAGGCTCAGTTGCACTGGATACTTTCTCAACACCTTTAAGACTTTTAATTTTTTCCGTTAACGAATCTATAACCGCTAAAGATTCATTGTTATCCATTGCTTTATTGCTATCTATAACAACAGTCGTAGGCATAGCTTTTCCACTTCCAAATTTACTTGCTATGAGGTTAAATCCCCTAACTGACGGGGTATCAGCGCTTAAATCTTTAAGGCTATCGAAAGATAACCTTGGAGTGTTAAAAAATATTACTGGAAATATAATTGCCGCAACTACCAATAGTGAAATAACAGGATGTTTTACAGAGGTTGAGGTTACCTTTTCCCAAAGTCTGCTTTCTTTATGGCCTGCAACATTGTGCGATGGCCAAAATAAATTCCCAGCTAGTAATTTCATGAGTACTGGTGTTAAAGTTGTAAGTTCAAGCAAAAGAACAGCTATTCCTATAGCTACAGCATTAGCAGAGCGGTAAATAGGGAATTGTACAAAACTAAGGCTAGCGAAAGCCATAAATACAATTAAACCACTGTAGATTACCGTTTTTCCTGCGGTTTTATATGTCGTAACTATAGCGTCCTCAATAGATAACCCATGACCTAATTCTTCTTTAAATCTATTGAATAAAAGTATATTATAATCTGTACCTATACCAAATAACACAAGAATCATAAACATTTGAGTTAAACTGGTTATTGGGAAGTTAAAAACATTTATTAATATTCCCATTATTCCCATAGAACACACATAGGCAATTCCAACGGCGAACAGTGATACAAAAGGTGTAACCACTGAGCGGAACATTATGATAAGTACCAATAATATAAATATAACAGTTATAATTGCACTTTTTTCTACACCTTTATTAGTAGCAGCTAAGTAATCATTATTTATAGCAAGCTCCCCTGTTATATAGTGAGTTACCTTAACATCCTTTAAAGCGTCATTAAATCCATTTATTATATTTTTACTATCCCTAGTCCCCTTTTCATAGGTAACTTGGACCATTAATGTTGTTCCATCCTTAGATATCAGTTGATCTTTAGCTTCTGGAGTACTGAAGGGATCAACTATATTATTTATTTTAAGTTCAGATTTGAGAGTACTTAATTTTTTTATACCTGTTTGAATATCTTTTAAACCTGAGTTTGATATTTTTTTAGAATCATTAAAAACAAATATAGCAGTATCACCTTTTGAGGTTCCCATTTTATTTAACATTTCAGTTGCAAGTTTTGAAGGTGAATTTTCACTTATTGATGCTTGACCCTTTTGGTTTAATATTTTACTTAAGTTTGGTTGGTTTATCGTAAATAAAATCGTAACTATTATCCATATAGCTAATAAAAGCCAGCGAACTTTTAATATTTCTTTCATGTTAATTGCTCCTTTATATTTTGAAATTTTTACTTAAAACCTCTGCTATTCCTTCTTTAACTTTATTGTCTTTATAATCAATTTTTAAAGCTTGAAGATTATAAATTGTAAGTGCATAGGCATAACCAGTAAGACCGTTTGTACTAGTATCCTGTAGCCATTCCATTATCACGTTATAAATTGTTCCTATAAAAGCGAGTGAAAATATCTTTACATCAGGAATACTTGCATTGCAACATAACTTCATTTGGTTAAAATGCTTGGCAGTATAATTAACATATTTTTGGGTAACCTCCGCTCTCTTTTGCTCAAACCTTGGATTTAATCCCACAGCTTCTATAAGTAAAATCTTTGCTAGTGGCCTATTAATTTCAATAACTTTCAAAAAAAAGGCTATTGCTTTACTAAACCCTAAGTCTAATTCTTTATTTATATTCTCTAATGAGTTACATAGTGCAATATAAAATTCTTCAGACAACTCATCATAAAGTGTCTCAAATAAATCTTCTTTATTTCTAAAATAAAAATAAAAAGTTCCTACAGATATGTCTGCTTCTTCAACCACATCTTTTACAGTAGTACCATGATAACCTTTTACTGAAAAAACCTTAGTTGCTATATTAATAATATGTTTCTTTTTTAAATCTTTTCTTTTTTGCGTTTCATTGGAACTTTTATAAACCATTGGATTACCTCATTTCAAGTATAGAACGACGCATCGTTTTATTTTTTATTTAAATCTTATTCATTATAAATCTTATTCAATATATTTGTCAATATTGTTAAAACGTTTACACAAAATCCAATGAAAAAAATAATTATATTACATTTATTTTTTAAAAAAAGCTTTTAAATAATACACGATTAATGCAATGACAGGAATTATTACAGATAATGGTAAAACGATATATTTAAGTATTAACACTTGACCTATATATATATGTTGGGGATAATTTGAAGCTATTAACAACGAAGTAATAAAAACCACGCTCCCCAAAGGTAGCGCTAAATATTTAGTGTCATCTAATTTCATTAGTTGAGAAATACCTAATATAGATCCATACATAAAAAAGCTCACCTTAATAAACCCACCTATTATCATAAAGATAATAAAAAATACACCCAATCTATTAAATGTCTCTCCTATTTTAATTATACGATAGGTCTGAAGAAGGGGAATGAGTGAAGTAGTTGCAAAATTTACCCCAAGTGTCGATATAAACATTATAGTGTTTAACGTGAGGAATAATCCTAATAATATAACAGCTAACACTGCTGATTTCCTTACTCTGGATGATTCAACGACTGATGGATATAGCATAGCTAATAATATAGTTTCACCATATGGAAAAGTAATGAGTTTCCACCCTTCTTTTATAACAGAAAATATACCTTTTTCAAGAACAGGTTTTAAATTAGAAAATTTTATTGCATCTGGCATTGAAAAAAATAATACCCACTTTAGCACTAATAAAAACGAAAACAAAATTAGAAAAACACAGCATAATCGTGATAAATTTTCAATTCCAGTGTATGTTCCATATATAACTGTAGACATAAATACTATTCCAATTATGTACATTGGCATTCTAGGCATTATAGCAGTCTCAATAACCTCAATAATATCTCTTGTTGCTCTTACAGCTTCATAAGCAAAAAATGTAATATATATTACACTCACTGTATATCCTATTACTTTTCCAAAAATTTTAGGCATATATGTAACTATAGTATCCTTAGGATATTTTTTCCATAATTCAACATAAATAAGTTGCAGAATAATGCCTGGAATTATATAAATAAGCATCGCTATCCATGCATCTTGTTTTGCTTTAGGGGTTATCAAAAAAAGCACTGCAGTACCATAGGGCACCATTACAATGGCACTAAAGAGTTGATAAGCTGATATTTTTGTTTTCACTTAAGTTCCCCCTTCATCAAATATCTTTCTATCACTCTATAGGTTTAGATATAAAACCAGGTCTTTTTAAACTAGAAATTACCTTTATCTCAATATTTAAATTAGGAAAGATATCCTTCCATTGTCCTTCAATATTAGTCCATTCTTTAGGATAATCTCTATGTATCATTTCTCCAAATCCAAAAATATCAGCATAATATTTTTTTTGTGCTACATTTACAGCTAACTTAATTTCATTAGTTATAACATTCTCCTGACTAATTTCTAATTTATTCATTATTTCAGGGTCCTTCATTGGATCTAGCTTACCTGTCATCTCTCCTATATTACTTTCTTCTTTTACGTTTATCAGCATTGTATATGAATCAGTTTTTATTGAGGGTTTTATCTTACTACTTGAACTAATAATCTCAAAAGTTGTTTTACCTTCATCTCGTGATAAAGTTGTTATGTAACCAAATTTAACCTTACCATCTATCCATTGCATACCTCGTGTTTCTTTCATGTCCATAAATCCTATGAGTTTATCCTTCTTAAAGACTGCAGTACCGGCCACTTCAAATGTTTCATCCGCATCAGTATTTTTACTTAAATTAACAACACCTATTACAGGTGATTTTGTCTTACTAGATAAAGAATTAGCAAAATCTAAGATTGAAACGATATTTGTGAACCCAAAACCTGATTGTAACCTTAATAAATTACTTATTTCATTAGCAGGAACTTTCTCCTGAACTGAGGTCGCCCTTATAATATCGAAAGCATTACCTTTTGTTACAAGCAATGGAATATCTGGTCTCATTTTATAGCCTCTTGATACAGCATCTAAGACCATGGCTATGCCTGACTCTGCAAGGCTCTTACCTACCACTACAAAATCTATATGACCATAATTTAGCTCCTTGCCAAGCTTTGTGCTTAGTTGACCTTTACAATCAGAAATACTATCACCTATAGCGTTAAAAACCACTACATCTGTAGCTTTTTGCTGACTCCCAGCTTTTTTCCCCATCATACCTCCACTTGGGTCTTTTTGTGGATTTAATATCTGTGCTGTTAACATATATTTACCTTCTGATGTTATATCATATCCTATTGCCACGGCTACACCCAGTTTATCAAGTTCCTCTTTTGTTCCCATACAACCAGTTATAAAAATTGTAATCATGACCAATATGAAAATAGAAATAAATCTTTTCATAAGCTACTCCTCATTCTTCTTTTTACTTGTAGATTATTTTTGTTCTATATTTATAGAAGCTATTTAGTAAAGCAAATTATCCACGTGTAGTATTCTTTCTTTTAATAACCCAGGATTTCTTAAACTTTGTAAGTAGAGGACCTCTAATAAATATATCTGACAAATTTTTTCTTTGCATTGGCGCCATAGGGCTTAAATATGGAATACCATAGGACCTTAACGATGTTAATCTCAAAAACAGTATTATCATTCCGCAGGTAAGGCCCACAAGCCCCAGGGTTCCACCAAGAACAAGAAATATTATTCTTGGATATGTAATTGCCAAACTCATATCTGTAGATGGTAACGCAAATGAAGATAATGCTGTAAGAGATATTACTATAACCATTGCTGTACTAGCAAGACCTGCTTCAACTGCTGCCTGACCTAACACCAATGCACCAACAACGCTTATCGCCTGCCCCAGCGCCCTTGGCATCCTAATACCAGCCTCCCTAAGTAACTCATAGGCAACTAACATTAAAAAGCACTCAACCAAAGCCGGATAAGGTACACCAGAACGGCTTTTTATTAAAGTTACTATTAAAGTAGTTGGAATAAGCTCAGAATGAAATGTTGTTATAGCTACATAAAATCCTGGTAAGCTCGTGGATATAGCAAATGCTATATATCGAATCCATCTATTAAATGTGGCTGCAATAAATTTCAAATAATAATCCTCGTTATTCAAAAAAAATTCTATAAAAAGTGCAGGGACAGTTAAAACTAAGGGAGTTCCATCTGTTAAAATGGCAACACGGCCTCCTAGTAGCTTACCAGCTATCACATCCGGCTTTTCTGTACTGTATACAGTAGGAAAATTACTTGTAGGCTCATCTCCTATGTACTCTTTTATATAGTTTGATTCCAATACTGAGTCTATATCAATTTTATTTATCCTTTCCTTTACCTCATTTACTATCTTAGGATTAACTATATTTGAAAGATAAACAATAATAACTTTTGTTTTAGTATCTCTTCCTATTCTAAATTCTTCCATTTTAAGGTTTATGCTCTTAATTTTCTTTCTTAAAAGTGTTATGTTAGAACCTATAGATTCTGTAAATCCTTCCCTTGGACCTCTCAAAACAGTTTCGGATTTAGGTTCCTCCACATCCCTACCAGGAGGGTTGTTTATATCAATTATAATTGCTTCATCTATTCCATCTACAAATAAAACAACTTTCCCGTCCAATATTGAATCTACAACTTTACTTAAATCTTTAAATATATTGTTATCTCCTATCCCCAGTATGTACTGTGAATATTCCTTACTATTAGGAGGATAGGGATATTCAACCTTTTCATTTATCAATCTTGTAATAATAGATTCTTCAAATATTGTTGTTTCTATCATATTATCTATATACACAAGAATGGCACTGAATTTTGCATTACTTGTGATCTTGAATTCTCTTATAATTAAATCTGTACATTTATCAAAAATATTATCTATATTTTTTCTATTTTCCTCTAATCTATTTGAAACTTTCATTTTTTTATATTCCTCTTCTATGTTCTTATGATCTATAGCTTGATTTTTACTTTTATCTTCACTTAGTGAGAAAATTTTTTTAATTGATTTTAACATTCAATCATCCTCCGCTTTATTATTTTGTGCTTAATCAAGTTATTTATACTTATGATGGATTCCTTGTATATAAAAGTTAATAATTGATATTGTTAAAAAATAAAAAGCAACAAAAACCTTTCAGTTTTTGTTGCCCTTTATTTTATTAACTTCCTTATATTTGATTTGCATTAAAAGTTCCTTCAGTGTATATATTAGGATTAAATACATGTTCAACTCTAGGTAATGATATTCCAAGTGTCTCGCGTAATACGTCCTCAACCGTTGCTACTGTTTTAATAGTTAACTTACTTTTAACTTCCTCTGGTACATCCTTAAGATCAGTTAAATTTTCCTTTGGAATTAATATTTTTGTTATTCCAGCTCTTTGAGCTCCTATTAATTTCTCCTTAAGTCCGCCTATTGGAAGCACTGCTCCTCTTAAGGTGATTTCTCCTGTCATTGCAAGCAATGGATCCACCTTTATCCCTGTAACTAGTGATGCAAGTGCAGTGAATAATGTAATTCCAGCAGATGGACCATCTTTGGGAACAGACCCTGATGGAACATGAATATGAAGATCCCTTTCCTTAAAGTTTATAGAATTCATTGGTAACCTTGATTTTAGAAGACTTAAAGAAATTTTTGCGGATTCTTTCATAACATCTCCTAGTTGCCCAGTTAAAATAACTTGTCCATTTCCAATCATGTCAGTCGCTTCAATGAAAAGTATTTCTCCACCTACTGCTGTCCATGCAAGCCCTGTAACAACTCCTGGTGGGTTATCCTTTTGAGCCTTATCATGACTTGATACTTTTCTTCCAAGCAAATCATCCAATTGATTTACTGTAACAATAAATGGTGAATCTCCCTTATGTGAGACAATCTTTTCTGAAGTAATTCTTGCAAGGGTAGCTAATTGTTTTTTTAATCCTCGAACTCCAGCTTCCTGCGTATATTCACTTACTATCTTTTGAAGAGCTTCATCTTCAATAACTAACTGCTCATTATTAAGTCCATGTTCTTCAAGTATTTCAGGTATTAAGTGATTTTTGCCAATATGGAACTTTTCATTCATAGTATAACTAGATATCTGAATAACCTCCATTCTATCAAGTAGAGGCCTAGGAATGCTGTCTAGTGAGTTAGCTGTTGCTACAAAGAATACTTCTGATAAATCATAAGGTAAATCCAAATAATGATCAGTAAAGCTGTTATTTTGCTCTGGATCTAGTACCTCAAGTAATGCACTAGCTGGGTCTCCATTATAACCAGTCATTAACTTGTCCACTTCGTCCAAAACCATAACTGGATTTATTTCTCCTGCCTTTTTTATGCTCTGAATAATTCTTCCTGGCATTGCACCAATGTAAGTTCTTCTATGACCTCTAATTTCAGCTTCATCACGAATGCCACCTAAACTCAATCGTATATATTTTCGATCTAGGGCCTCTGCAATACTTTTACCTAGACTTGTCTTTCCTGTGCCAGGAGGTCCAACTAATAATAAAATTGAGCCTTTTTTATCTTTTTTAAGCTGCATAACTGCTAAATGTTGAATTATTCTATCCTTAACCTTTTCAAGTCCGTAATGTTGTTCATCAAGTATTCGCCTTGCTTCCCCTAAATTAACAACTTTAGGTTCAGACTTTTTCCAAGGAAGCTTAACTAATAAATCTAAATAGTTACGTATAACGTTATATTCAGCACTACTCTCACTTTGTCTTTCTAGTTTTTCAAGTTCATCTAATGCGGCATTCTTTATTTCAACTGGCATTTGAGCCTCTTCAATTTTATCTATATAACTTTTGTCTTTTTTTGAACCTTCACTTTTTCCTTCATTTAATTCATTTTGGATAGCTTTTAATTGTTCTTTAAGTACTGACACTCTATAGTTTTTGTTAGCTTTCTCAGTAAATTTTTCTGCCATCTCAAATTGCAACTTTAAAGATTCTTTTTGCTTTAAGAGATAATCCATAAATTTTAGAATTCTGTCTTTTAAAGATTGAATTTCAATTAAAGCATACTTTTCATCGTTTGAAAGTGGCATAAATTGAGCAAGATGAGCCATAAGTTTATTTATATCCTTTTCATCATCTACCATCTTCATGAACTGGTCTGATCCCTGGAATCTTTCACTAACCTCACGTGTAACTTTTTTAACAGACTCTAGCATTTCTTCCAGGCTTTTTTCTGTAAGATTGATAATATCTGATGCAACCTCAAATTCTACTCGTATAGAATCATTCCCTATAGTAAGTTCTTTAATTTCTACCCTGTCTAATACTTTAATTATTGCTTGATAACCTTTTTCTGTCTTTTCAATTACATTTACCTTAAATGAAACCCCAACTCTATGAAAATCTTCTTGACTTAAGTTACTTTGATTAATGTTTTTCTTTAAAGGTAATGCAATACATAATTGCTCACCCTCAGCTAAATTTTGAAGTTCTTCTTGACTAATCTTATTTAGGTTTAAAGTATAAACCATTCCTGGCAATAACACTATGTCAGCTACTGGGATAACCATTCCTTCTTTATTTTTATTGTCTAAATTTGTCATTATAATCATCCTTTCTTTTTATAGCGTCTATAAGTGAGTGTTCGTTTAATTATTTCACTGCAAATTTCTCGTTTCATAGCAACTTTCTCATTTCATTTGGTACATAAATTTACCAATTAGGTTAACAATGCATCCTGTAAAATTGTAATCATTTCATCTAATAAATTTGCTTGTTCAACTTCTCCGATGTATTGCTTAATTGCAATGGATTTAACTGGGTAAAAAAGTATTGCTATAAGATTATCGTTACGAATATTTTTAAGCACTCTTTTCCCTTTCATTTCCTCTAGTAAATTATTTAAATTATTTATACCTTTTCGCTCTTGGCAATGACAAGCCAAAGCTGGACAACTTGAAAATTGATCTACAAAATGAAATATTTCTCCATTCTCTTGAATATAGGTGTAATAACTTCTAGCAAGTATTTCAATAAGCTCATGCCCATCCATATCCTCATATACCATGCTAAGCAAATAATCAAAAATTTCTTCTGAATACTCATGGTATATATTTTGAAACATAATCTCTTTATTCTCATAATAAATATAAACTGTGGCTGGAGAAACCCCCGCCTCTTTAGCAATTTTAGAAATAGAAGTACCATGAAACCCTAATTCAAGTATTAACTTAACAACTGCTTCTTTTATACTTTTTTCTTTTTCATCATCTTTTCGTCTCATCTAAACACCTCTATTGTATTATATAATAAACGACCATTCATTTATTGTCAAGTGATGTTTTACTATTTATTTTTAGATTACTAAGAGTACATCAAAAGTTAATCGCAAATAATATATATTATTTGTACATATCATATTGTTGTAAGCTATTTTAATATAGTAAAAAAGCATTTACTTTGATATGTAAATATTTCTATTATACAATATATTATTTCCTTTTTCCATAATTTTAGTTAAAACTTCAATAAATTTATCATTATACCAAAAAAAATATAACCCCTGCTTCGCAAGGATTATATTTTTTAAGTTAATTCTTTATTCTTTACTTTCTTTAACTTCCTTCATCAATAATTGGACATCACCCTCTAATTTTGGATACGAAAGTTTTAACTCCTCCATGCTTTTCACTATTATCTTCAGAATAATATAGTCCCTAAACCATCTATGATTCGCTGAAATTATATTCCAGGGGGCCTCTTTTGTGCTACAATTAGAAATTACGTCTGAATAGCATTCTTGATACTTGTCCCAAAATTTTCTTTCCTTTAAATCTGCCGCTGAAAACTTCCAGTACTTTTGCGGCGACTCTAATCTACTCTCCAATTTTTTTTGTTGAAAATCCTTTGATATATGCAAAAAGAACTTTAATACAATTATGTTGTTATTAACAAGATATTTTTCAAATTGTTTGATTTCACCGAATCTACTAAAAGCAGTTTCATCATCAATCATATTATGAACACGCGTAACAAGAACATCTTCATAATATGATCTATTAAAAACCGTGATGTCACCTTTTTGGGGTGTTTTCTGGTGTATCCTCCAAAGGTAGTCATGACCGAGTTCCACTGGTGTTGGTACTTTAAAGTTTTCAACATTAAATCCATTTGGATTAACCCCCGTCAATACTTTTTTAACAGTACCATCCTTACCACTACAATCCATGCCCTGTAGTATTATTAATAGTCCAAATTTTTTAGACGCATAAAACACCTCTTGAAGTTCAATAAATTTTTCTTGAAGGGTAATATACTCTTCTCCTATATCTTTTTTTGATAATTCCGCTGTGTCATCTGGTTTAAATTCACTCAGACTAAACTTTTTATCACTTGAGCTGATAGTAAATTTGTTTATCATTTTATCCTCCTTGTGACATGGAGTTGCTTCCATGGTATGACCTAATATTATCCTATATTAATCTACTTTTATTTTTAATAATTCCTCAAAGTTATTAAACACACTAATATCAAACTCCTGATGAACCGTTACCTCTAATATATCATATAACTTATTTAATTGTTTTACTATTTGAACTAAAAAATCATCATTATCAACTAATAAATACATTTTACTCGTACTACCATCACCTATTTTCCCACACAAAATCCCCTCTAAATTAAAGGCTCTTCTAGCAAATAGTCCATTAATATGTGACATAACACCAGCATGATTATTTACCAATAATTCTATAACAAAATACTTTTTATTTGTCATAAACATCACCACCTATCATTTCAGTTATTGGTGCACCAGGCTTCACCATAGGATATACATTTTCCATTTCTCTAACAGGTATATCTATTAATACTGGTCCTGCCTGTGCTATTGCATTTTTTAATGTTTCAATTAAATCAATTTCCTTTGATAAATCATAAGCTGGAATTCCAAAACCTCTGCTTATAGCTGCAAAATCAGGATTTGTAACAAACTTAGATGCAATATAACGTCCCCCATAGAACAATTCTTGCTGCTGCCTCACTAGTCCTAAATGTTTGTTATTTAATATAATTATCTTTACATTCAAATTCAAATCAGCAAGGGTTGCAAGTTCCTGAATATTCATTAATATTGAACCGTCCCCTGTAAAGCAAATTACTTGTTTTTCAGGATTTTCAAGAGCTGCTCCAATTGCCGCGGGCAACCCAAAACCCATAGTTCCAAGTCCCCCTGAGGTTAATAGTGTTCTTGGACTTCTAAAAGGATAAACTTGAGCAGTCCACATCTGATGTTGACCAACATCTGTAGTAACTATACTGTCGCCAGCAACAAGAGTGCTTACAAATTTTATAATATTTATTGGATGTAGTATATCACTGACCTCCGGAACTATAAATGGATGTTCAGCCTTTGTTTTTTCGACTAGACTTATCCATCCTTCCCTATTGTTTTCCTCAACAAGTGGAAGAAGTCCATTTAAAACAGCTTTTATATCTCCTGTAATAGAATAATCTACATTTTTCAATTTATTAATCTCAGCTTCATCAATATCTACATGTATAATTTTAGCCTCGGGACAGAATTTCACTACATTCCCTGTAGCTCTATCATCAAACCTTACACCAAAAGCTAACAACAAATCTGCCTCATGAAGTATTAAGTTTGTATACCTTGTACCATGCATGCCTAGCATTGAAAGGTACAAAGGATCATCGCAGGAAAAACAACCGAGTCCCATAAGTGTAGTTACTACTGGTATATTATTTTTTTTAGCAAGCCTTCTAATCTCTTCTGAAGCATTACCATTTAATACCCCACCACCTATATATAGAATAGGCCTCTTTGCTTTATTAATTTGCTGTGAGGTCCACTTAATCATTGAGCTATCAATTTTATTTTCTATAACAATTTCTGGTAAGCTTTGTGGCCATTCATTAAGTTCTACAATTTCTTGCTGTACATCCTTTGGCACATCTATAAGAACAGGCCCTGGTCGTCCCTCATTTGCAAGTCTAAAAGCCTCTGGGATTATAAAAAAAAGCTCCTTTGCAGATCTAGCTATAAAATTTTGCTTAGTAATAGGTATTGTTAGTCCGTAAGTATCTACCTCTTGAAAAGCATCTGTCCCTATATATTGATATGATACCTGCCCTGTAATACAAATTATTGGAATCGAATCTAGCTTAGCATCTGCAATAGCTGTTAATAGGTTAGTTGCACCTGGACCAGAGGTTGCAAAACAAACAGCAACTTTTCCTGAAGAGCGCGACATCCCTTGAGCAATAAATGCTCCGCCTTGCTCATGTCTGCATAAAATATGATTTATACTACTTTTAAATAGGGCATCATATATAGGAAGGTTTGTCCCCCCAGGAATTCCTGATATATTTTTAATACCTTCATCTTCTAGTAATTTAATAATAATTTCTGCTCCATTCATTTTCATAAAAAAACCCCCTCACATGTTTTTTAAGAATAAAAAAAGCCCTTTGTCCATAAAGGACGAAGGGTTTACTTCGCGATACCACCTAATTTTGCATTTAAATACACACTCAAACATAGTACGGGCTACTCGCCGATACCACTGCCCTTATAACGATGGGTTTTCGTTTAAGCCTACTCTCCTAAGATTTCGATTAAAAACTCCTTGGCTACCTTCTATATACCAATCATGGAAAGTTCACAGCATCCTTCCCTCTCTTAGTTTCAAGATATATATACTCCTCCAAATCATTGTCTATGTTTTATAAAATTGTACTTTTATGAAGTTTACTATAAACAAAGTATATTGTCAAGAATATTCTCACAATAAAGAACTGTTCTTTCAGTAGCTTTAGTCTAAATCAAAAAAAGTGAATAACTATTAGTTAGACCGCTTTTTATGTTTAAACTTCCCTATACTTCTGCTAAGAAAATATGCAGTTAGTCCCGTTGCTATTATGTCTGCACAAGGTTGCGAAAGCCACAATCCATCCAGTTTAAAAAATAATGGGAGTACAAGAATAAGAGGAATTAGTACTATTACCTGTCTTAATATACTTAAAAACATTGAGGTCTTAGCCTCATTTATTGCTTGAAAATAACTTGCTCCTAAAATTTGAAACCCTAAAATAGGCAAAAATATTAAATCAATTCTAAGTCCACGTGCACCTAGATTTATTAAATCAACATTATTACCTACAAACACAGCAATAAGCTGCTTTGCAAATAATTGGGCACCGATAAAACCAATTGATGCAACGCAAGTTCCGGCGATTATAGCAAGCTTTAAAACCTTCAAAACCCTTGGGTACAATTTTGCCCCATAATTATATCCAATTATAGGCTGAATCCCTTGACTTATTCCAAATATAGGCATAAAAATAAGCATAGATATACTATTTAATATTCCCATTGCAGCTATTGCAATGTCCCCCCCATAAGCATAAAGACCTTTATTATATAAAATAATTACAAGACTTGATGCAATTTGCATAGAAAAAGGTGCCATACCAATAGCAAAAATCTCCTTTATAATGTATGTATGAAGATTTAAATTGACTTTCTTTATTTTAAGTACACTACCACTGCTTTTAGAAGTAAAATATTTAAGTACCAATAGTGTATTAACCGCTTGAGCTATTATAGTCGCTATCGCAGCACCTTCAATTCCCATATTAAAAACGAATATGAATATTGGATCTAATATAATATTAATAATTGCACCAAATACCATTGTAGACATTGCTATTTTTGGATTACCTTCTGCTCTAATTATATTGTTAATACCAAAGCCTATATTTTGAAACGCGGCACCAATGAGTATAATTTGTATATATGCTTTTGCATAAGGGATGCTATTTTGACTTGCTCCAAATATTATTAAAAGTTTGTTTAAAAACAAAACTCCAAATATGCCGAGTAATAATGATATTATTGTTATAATTATTATTGCATTTCCCAAAATATTATCTGCTGCATCGACGTTTTTTTCTCCAAGTCTTATAGATATAACTGCACTAGCTCCAATACCCACAAGCATGCCAAAGGCCATTATAATAAGTGATATGGGAAATGTAATTGCAAGTCCTGATAGTGCATAGGATCCTACCCCTTTTATATGTCCTATATACATTCGATCTACAATATTATATAATGCGTTTACAATCATTCCAGTTATCGCAGGCACAGAAAACTTAAAAAGTAGTTTACCTATACTTTCTGTTCCTAATACTTTTGTTTGATTCATAAAAAATTTCCTCCATGTTATTGATATAAATTTAGAAATGTTTGCAATAAGCTTTTACGATGCAGCGACACAGGAGATGGTTTAATTTGTTATATATTTAAATATATAACCCCTTCCATTGCTATACCTACTTTTAAGTATAACATATGTTTAAATGTTTTAATTTTGTCACTTTGGTAACCCCTCGTGAAATGACCGAAACCGAAATTCAAGATACCATTAAAGCCTATGGCGAGGCAACAAAATTGGCAGATATGCAATAAAAGCATATCTGTCACTTTTGTTATTAAAAAAAATTACTTTTCCTAGCCAAAAATGTGATATAATAATCCTTTATTGTCTTATCTATATTTTAATAAATTTTATATTTAATTTATTTAAGCATAGAACTCAGCATTATATATATAAAAAATTTGTTAGGAGTGACGAAAATATGAAAAGTACAATATTAACGCCTAGCGGAGTAATAAAATTAGAAGAAGAATTAAAGCTTCGCACAGGAGAAAAAAGACGAGAAATAACAGCAGCAATTAAAGAAGCAAAGGGCCATGGCGATTTAAGTGAAAACGCAGAATATGATGCGGCAAAAGATGAGGAAGCTACCAACAATGATAGAATAATTGCGGTTCAAGAGTTGCTTCGAAACTCTACCGTAGTGGATGACGACAGTAGTGACGACCAATTAGGTCTTGGTGGGCAAGCTGACATTAAATTTCTTGATACAGATGATGTTGTAAAAGTACACCTAGTATCGACAGTAGAAACGAACCCTGATATAATGAATATAAGTATTGAATCGCCACTAGGAATGGCAATATATAAAAAGGCACTTGGAGAAAAATGCACAGTTATATCTCCTGAAGGTAATTACGAAGTACTTATAGAAAAAATTTACTAGTAGGTTAAAATACTTTCTTTACATATTGCAAACATAATTTAAGCAGATTGCATTTCTCCGCTTAAATTATGTAATTTCATTATATTTTTTTATTTTTTACTATCAATCATATTTTTTTCTGCTGCTTCAACCATTCTCTTTACCATCTCGCCACCAACATTCCCTGAGTTTTTTATTCTATTTACAGCGTTACTTGGAACATTCCCCATATACTCATTTCTGCTAGCAATGTTATCAATTGCCATGTCTTCTGCTACTTCAATCTTAAATTTTTCAAGTTTCCCTGCAGCTTCCGGTACTAATTTTCTTTTACTCATTTTACTACCTCCCTTTTATTTTAGATGTTCAAAATATATTGTGCTAATTTTAAATTATATCTTTAAATCTAAATTTAGTATTTTTCAAAACGGGTTTATTATTCATTAATATAATTTTTATCCTACTTAATCTTTTAAATAGGGTAACAAGCACATCTACCTGTGATTGTTACCCTATTTCTTGAACTATAAAATTAATAAAGAGGAACTAATTAAATCATCTCCTGGGTCGCTGCAGTATCAACGACTTCTGAAATGTCATTAAAGTGGTTTCCTCCATCTAATGCAATATTAATGAGCTTTATCCGTAGAAGATGTTTTAAAACTTTTTTCAAGAGCGCTTACAACATTAGTATATTTATCTTTTTCATTAGCTGGAAATTTAAAGATAAAAGTATTAGTTGAACCTTTTCCGACCACTTTCTTTTGGTATATTATTTTATCACCTTCAATATATGATATTACAAACCAATTGCCAGCATGTACTTTATAATACATATTAGTATCTTTAATGGCTTTATTATATATCGAATCACTAGTATCACCTGCAGCGTTATTATTTCCGTACATCTGCAAAGACACCTTTCCATCATCAGATTTTATCATATTCCCATTAGCGGTGCCATCCTCTATTTTAAGATTATTAGGATAATTAATTGAATATGAAAATTTTTCATTATGATAACTTTTATATTCAGTTTTTTTAGACTTCCCACTTTGAGCTTTTTCATCTGATATTTTTTTATCCTCAGCTGCTTTGGCATCTGATACTTTTTTAGTTTCACTTGCTTTAGCATCTGCTATTTTTTTATCTGCCAGTATTTTTGCATCTTCTATTTTTTTATCTGCCAGTATTTTTGCATCTGTAATTCTTTTATCTGCTACCTGCTCTGCTGTTCCTATTGCATTCTTTGTTATTTCTAGTGATTGCGTTGATGAAACTATTCTATATATAACCATTATTATAACTATTAATACTACAACTGATAGGCTTATAAATGCTTTCAATGAATTTCTCATCTGTTTTCCCTCCTCAATATATCCTTTTATAGTGTAATTCACAATCAATATCATTATTATCATCGTTTTCGTCTTTCTCAATCTAAGTATACATTATTCTTTAGTCTTTCCAAAGACAATAAGTTACATTTCAAATAAAGCTTCTTGTAGACCCCTCTATTTTTATACCTTGGCACGTTAAATCCATTACAAATACAAATATATATTTCATAACAAAAATGCCCCTAAGCACGATTTCTATGCTTAAGGGCTACTAATATAGATGTCATTACTAAAAATTGAAGCGATGTTAATGATAATGCTTATCTATTCATTTTTTGATAAGTGTATCATTCTAGAATAATAATCTTTAAATCCCATTTTTTCATATAGCTTAATTGCCCCATAATTGCTTCGTTCTACGTGAAGAGAAATATTTCCGTCAGCTAATTCAACGGCTTCATTTAATATCATAGTTGCTATCCCACTACCCTCAATTTTATTATTTGTAGCGATATATGCTAAATGATATTTCGAAGCAAAATGTTGAAATCCGAAATTTACAACAATTCCAATACCACATATCTCATTCTTATAGAAAGCTGCAATAACAAAGCCTTTTTCAACTGCGTTATGATAAGCTTCCTCAATCTCACAAATAGGATCTGTAAATTCATTAAGCCAATGATTTACTAGATTGATAAGACCTTCATCATCTAAGCACTCCTCTTTTGTAGCTTTTCTTACCTCTATATCAATTGCTCCATCATTTAGCAATATAACATGATTACCCTCCGGTAATTTATTTTCTTTAGCTTCTTTCATAAATCCTGCTATAGCGTATCCATTTGTAGCGGTTAACTTTATATTTTCAATTTTTTGAAATTCCGAAACATAATAATTCACTTCGTCATCTGTTAGTCCTATTGTTTTCCCTACTGTATCATTAACAACACTTTCTATATCATTTGTACAACTATTTAGAATTGGAATTTTCGTCAATTCATCATCAACCCATAATTGTCTAAATCCTAAATCAAGCCCACCTAAAAAATAACCATATCTAGATTGTAGAAATACTGTATCAATGTCTCCTTTTATTTTGGAATGTAACTCTTCTACGATTTTTGAAAGTGCTATACTACTTATCATTGAATTGTTAATTCCTGGATTGGCATTATACCAATAATTCTTTTTACACAATACAATAACCCGTTCTATACGATCCTCTGCTGTTTTTCCATATTCAATAAATTTAATATTAGGTTTATTAAATAGTTCATTCTCTTTAAACCCATCACTATTGTGTACTACAAATACACAATTTATATTATAAAATTGTGATAAATACGCAAGTGACTTTGCAAAACTTGCGCCAACACTCAAGCAAATTGTATTTTTATTAATCCTTAAAGCATCTTTTATTAATATATAAGTTAACCTATCAATACGAAAGCCCGAGGGATTATTACCTTCCAATTTTAAATAAATATTTTTCACACCTAATTGTTTTTCTAAATTTTTAGCTCTAACTAAAGGTGTTTTTCCAACTCTTTTTTCAATTAAACTGTTATTCATTAGACACCTCCTATTTTATCTTACTTTATCCATTTCTTCTGTATTAAATACAAATGATTTAAAATTTTATTTATTAACCCTCTTTTACTATAATATTAACATTATCATACCATTATTGGAACATAATACCTATATATAGTTTCTTTAGTCTCTATGATTTAATTTTATAGCCATAGACACTACCTCTTTCTTCTATGTAATTACAAAGCCTGACTTAAATAAATTAAGCAGATTAAATTCTAAATATAAGATATAATAAATTCAAAAGTAATTTTCTTAGGAGTTGAGACGATGGTATCTATCAGCATTGCCGTAATTTTAACAGCAGTTATTATAACTGCACTTATCTTTGCACTTTCAAACGGGCTCCACGATGCAAGCTCTGTAGTTGCAACTTTCATAGTATGTGGAGCTGCAACACCTCAGCAGGCCATTGGAGTTGCAGCAATTTTTGGAATGATAGGTGCCATTTCGGGAGGAAGTGCAGTAGCAGATACTATTTCAAAAGTTATAGATTTACCAGTCAAGTCTTCATTGCTTATAATACTTCTTGCCGCAATGCTTGGGGCAGTTATATGGAATTTGATGACTTGGAAATTAGGACTCCCCTCAAGCTCAACTCATGCTTTAATTGGTGGAATAATTGGATCTGTTTGGGTGTCTTCAGGTTACACACATATACTTTGGGGCTGGAATGAATTAATTAGTGGACAACATCAACTTACTGGAATTGTAAAAGTAGTTGTAGCTTTAATTATTTCACCAATGCTTGGATTTATAATTGCATTTATTCTTCAAAAGGTCGCAAAATTATTACTTAGAAATGCGAAGTTCACATTAAATAATTGGTTTAAAAAAATTCAATGGGGAATCGCTGCTGCACTTGCTTACAGCCATGGCGCTAATGACACACAAAAAATAATTGGGCTAATAACCTTAGCGCTGATAGCAGGTAAAGGTGTAGCAATGAATACACCTCCTCTTTGGGTAAGATTCTCTGGCGGACTTGTGATGTTTATCGGAACAATGCTTGGTGGCTGGGCAATAATGAAAACTATCGGTCGCGGAATATTTAAAGTAAGAGTTATTCACAGTTTAAACTCTCAATTAGCTTCAGCAGGATCATTGATACTAGCTACGCTTATTGGAGCTCCGATTTCTACAACTCATGTGGTTGTAGGTAGCGTCATGGGAGTTGGTGCAGCTGACGAATATAAAATGGTCCATTGGGGTATAGCAAAGGAAATTATTTTAGCTTGGTTTATTACAATACCACTATCTGCAGTAGTTTCTGCACTTATATATATTTTATTGAATTTTATTTTCAAAGTAATATAATGGAGGAAAATATGGATAAAAGAAATATTCTTGATAGGTTTTTTCCGATAAAATATGATTTCTACGAAATGCTAAATAAACAAGCAAAACTTAATATGTTAGGCATAAATATGTTACATAAATGGCTACGTAACCGTTCAAATGAAGAAAAGCAAAAACTGTTGAATTATGTTAAAGAGGCTGACGAAGTTAGATTTGATATGGAAAATAAACTGATAGAGGCTTTTTTAACGCCTTTTGATAGGGAAGATATTTATTCTATATCAGTTGTAATGGATAGAGTAATTGAATATGCCAAATCAACACTAGAATCAATGGAAGCATTTGAAGTCGAACCAAATGACATAATTATTAATATGGTAAAAAATCTTAAGGGTGGTACTGATTTTCTATTTGAATCTCTCAAAATTTTGAAAATTAATCCTTCAAAGTCACAACAAAACATTATAAGAATGAGGGAAACACATATTGAAGTAGAAAGGCTTTATAGAGATGGGATGGTTACAATGTTTAAGGGCACAGATGCTATGCATGCCCTTAAACAAAGAGAGGTATACCATTATATAAAAGATGCCTCTATTAGCTTAGAAAACACAGTCGATATATTCCATAGGATAGTTGTAAGAAGAATATAACCATATTATATTCAATCAAAAAGAATAGAGATGTGAGTTTTATTCACTTCTCTATTCATATAATTTATTGTTCATTTTCATCGCGGTATACAAAGTTGCAAGGTTTACCTTCACAATTTAAAACCTCTTCATCATCTTCACCAGTGTAAATTATTTTATTATTCCCAATTTCATCACTTAAAGGTAATTCCTTTAATTGACCTAAAAGTCTTTCGATGTCTGATGAAATAGCCAACGGTTCAGTTGTAGGCTCATATCTAAAATCTACGTTCCCATTCCCATCAATTAGGAATTTTGTAAAATTCCATTTAATTGAATTACCATCTAAAAATTGAGGAAAGTTTTTCTTAAGCATATCATTAAGTTTTTTTTCATTAGGATGATTTAGATCAAATCCTTTAAAAGTTGTTTTTTCTGTCATATATTGAAAAATCGGATGAGCATTTTCTCCTCTTACATCACTTTTCTCAAACAATTGAAAACTTACTCCATAATTAATTTTGCAAAAATTTTCTATTTCATGGCTATCACCTGGTTCTTGCCCTGCGAATTGATTGCTTGGGAATCCTAGTATTTCAAAACCCTTATCCTTGTACTGCTCATAGAGTTTCTCTAATCCCTCATACTGTGGTGTAAATCCACACTTACTTGCGGTATTTACTATAAGTAGAACCTTTCCCTTATATTGCTCAAGAGACACTTCCTCTCCATCAATTGTAGTTGCATTAAAATCATAAATTGTCATTCATTTTACCTCCATTTTATATAAATTTATTGTATTATAAGTTATTGCATTATCGTTTAATTTATATTATATAATAATTATTATCCCTTGTTGGTATAAAAGTATTGTATCATAAAAATGTAAGAAAGTAAAATTAAAATTTCTATTTACATACATATGAAGTTACTAATGGGATAATTACATATTAATGATGGAAACTAATGTTTTCAGGAGAATTTGATACTGAATTATTCTTTAAATGTTCCATCCCCTTACGTAAATCACGCAGAAGTAAAGATACCATATTACGACTAACACCATGACGTATTAAGATACGTTGCACAGTTATATTCTGACGGTTACTTGGGAGTGGATACGAAGCTATTTGCCAACCATGCATTCTTAAACGATCTGAAAGATCATAAAGTGAAAATCTAGATGTACCCTCATCCTTTAAGCAGTAGCAAACTGCTGGTATACCACCGTTTCCATCATATAATATTTTTAAGCAATCTATTTTTCTAAGCTGCTCCCCTAAGTACTGGGCAGTTTTAGCACAATCATTCTGAATTTCAGTATAGCCCTCACGACCAAACCTTAAAAAATTGTAATACTGAGCAATAACTTGACCAGCTGGACGTGAAAAATTCAGTGCAAAAGTAGGCATTTGCCCTCCTAAATAGTCAACATTAAAAATTAATTCATGTGGCAAATCAGCCACAGTCCTCCAGATAACCCAACCAACACCAAGTGGGGCCATACCAAATTTATGCCCCGAGGCGTTAATAGATTTGACCCTAGGAATGCAAAAATCCCATTTGAGGTTTCTCTGTATAAATGGCGCAATAAATGCCCCACTAGCTCCATCTACATGTATTGGAATATCTAAACCTGTATTACTTTGAATAACATCTAGGACTTTAGCTATCTCCTGCACTGGTTCATAGATTCCCGTAAATGTACTACCTAAAGTTGCAACTACCCCTATTGTGTTTTCATCACAATAATTCTTTAGTTGATTTGGATCCATACCTAAGTCATTTGACATTAAAGGTACCTCTCTAATTTCAACATCAAAGTAACGTGCAAATTTATGCCAACATATCTGTACAGGTCCACATACAAAGTTAGGCTTATTCGTAGGTTTTCCTTGAGCTTCAAGGCGTTTTCGCCACTGCCACTTAAGTGCCAATCCTCCTAACATTGCCCCCTCACTAGATCCAGTTGTTGAACATCCAATTGTATCTCTTTTTTCAGGTGAATGCCAAAGATTTGCTAATATGCTCACACATCGCTGCTCAATTTCTGCAGTTTGGGGGTACTCATCTTTGTCCATCATATTTTTATCAATTGACAAATCCATGAGATCACGAACCTCATCTTCAATATAAGTAGTACAAAATGTTGCTAGATTTTGACGAGCGTTTCCATCCATAAAAAGCTCATCATATACCAACTGACTAATCACTTTCGGATTAGATGCTTTCGCAGGCAACTCATTTTTGGGAAGCTGGGTCTGAGCTATCGAATTAGTAAAAAGATCTTTAAATTCATCTTCATCCCTCTTTTTCTCATAACGATGTAATGTCATATTTTATTCCACCTCTCATATACATATTAATGTTAATAACCATCCAATGGATGATACCTACTTTATAACATTATAGAACAACCTAATTGGATATAAAATTGATTCTGTTATTATACTAGAAACACTGAATAGAAACAGTCCTGTAAGTCCTGTAAATAAAATATTAAAAAGATATATTTCTGTCTATAGGTTGGGATAAAGTTATAAATGTATCTGTACTTTGAACTCCCGATATTACCTGAAGTCTATTCATTAGAAGATCCTGAAGATTAGTAATACTTTTGCACATGACTTTAATAAAAATAGAATATGCACCTGTAGTATAATGTAGCTCGACTATTTCCTTGATTTCTTTTAATTGTTCTAACACATCAGGATATGAAGATGCTTTGTTAAGGAATATTCCAATAAAGCAGCATACATCATATCCAAGTTTACTAGTATCTAATATAAGTCTTGTACCTTTTATTAATCCCATTTCTTGCATTTTATTCATTCTAACATGAATTGTACCTCCACTAACATGACAGTGTCTTGCTATTTCAAGATAAGGAGTCCTCGAATCTTTAATTAAAATGTCCAATATTTGATAGTCTAATTCATCCAAACCAGAAATACTTAATTCCATAACCTCATCTCCTATTAAATTAATATAAATACCTAGATAAAGTTAACGATTTATCTACTTTATATCATTATAACAAAGGAATTAATAAATTAGTAAAAAACGAGTAAATAAAATTGTTTTTTTAACAATTCATCATTATATATGGATTTATATTGATAAATTTATAAATATAATAAAATCCAGTTAAATATATTGCAATAAACGGCTTAATGTATTATTATATTATCAATGGATTAAATATGAATAAAAATTTATTAGGGGGAATTAAAATGACAGAATTAATAAAAGCAGAAAAAAAATTATTAGAGGTAGCAGTGGCTAAAATTAAAAGCAAAAAAATAAAAGATATATTATTCGTTCAACAGTCTGTTTTAAAAGCTGTAGATGAATTCATGTATAAGAGAAGAGTAACTAGAATATTACCTCTTATGATGTCTCCTATCACAGATACTTTAAACCATAGTGTTGAGGAATGCGAAATAACTTATAACAAACAAACTTTCAATGTTATGAAATCAATGATATTCCACAAACAGATGACTATGTTAAATGCAGATATCGATAGTCTTTATATTGTATCTCCTAACATAAGACTCGAAATGGCAACTAGAGGGGATTCAAGGCATCTCTTCGAGTTTACTCAAGTAGACTTTGAATTCAAAGAAAAAACTATGGAAGATTTACTTCAATTTATAGAAGAAATAGTAACTTTTATATTCAAATTTGTAAAGGAAAACTGTATTCCAGAGTTAACAAGACTTGGAGTAGGTACAGATCATCTTAATATAAGTGGACCATTCAAAAAATATACAACAGATGAAATGCAAGCAAAATATGGTGATGCTTTCGAATCAGAAGCTTCAAAAGCAGCAACAGAACCTTTCTTCTTAACAAACCACAAAAGAGAATTCTATGATGCTGAAGATTTAGATAAATTAGGAACTTATAGAAACTATGATCTCATTTGGCCATTAGGATTTGGTGAAGGTTTAAGTGGAGGAGAAAGAGAATTTACACTAGATCGAATTCTTTTAAGAATGAGAGAACTCTCAACTGATGAGAATGCATTTAGATATTATATAGAACTTGCAAAACAAGGAGAAATATTTAAAACTGCTGGAGCTGGTTTTGGAGTCGAAAGAATAACTAGATTTATAACTCAGCAACCTGAAGTTAGCGATGTTACATTATTCTGCAGAAAACCTGGTGAACAGTATATATTCTAATTTCAAAGAAAAAATATAATAATAGAAACCACTCAAAAGGCCACCTTCATAAAGGTGGCCTTTTGTATTATAAATATTAATTATTTATATTGCTGAAACCTCAATTGCTTGAAGTCCCTTAGGTCCTTCTTCTGTTTCAAATTGGACTTTTTGACCTTCTTCAAGACTTTTATCTGAATCATTTCCTTGAATTCCAGTTATGTGAACAAAAATATCTTTTTCACCATCAATTTCAATAAATCCAAAACCCTTTTGCGAATTAAACCATTTTACTGTTCCGATTTTCATTAATAAACCTCCAAATAAAAAACACCAATAGATGTGATACACTAATTTTGCATCACTAGCGCTAAGTAATAATATAACATAACACTCAAAGAATATCAACTTTCTTTCTAGTTAAGTTTGTTATTATCCTATGCTTTAGCTTTACTTAAAGCATCTTCAGTTGCACTAATAATTCCCTCACAGCTGTAAGTAGAACCTGAAATCGTGTCTACGCTGGTTGATTGAGCTGAAATTATTTCAAAAATTATACTGCTTTCAACGCCTTCATAAAATCTTGGAGTATCTTGATTTGATACTGTTTTAACATTAGTAATTTTATTATCTTTTATTGTAACTGAGATTTCAGTTGTACCATTTCTAAACCCTGTACCTGTTCCTGTATATGTTCCATCCTTATATTTACTCTGATTTGAAGAAGTTGAATTTGAAGAAGTTGAGCTAGTACTGGTATTCGTATTATTACTACCTGAACTTGACGTATTATTATCTGCGCTTGTTGCAACACTTGTGGTACCCGTTGCATTGCTATTTGAACTTTCTGAATCATTACTTGCAGTTGTAGTACTAGAAGACGCGGTACTCGTCGATGAACTAGATATAGCTTGAGTTAACGCATCCGCAGTTGCATTAATAATTCCTTCACAGCTATAAGTAGATCCTGAAATCGTATCTACGCTCGTTGATTGAGCTGAAATTATTTCGGAAATTATACTACTTTCAACACCTTCATAAAATCTAGGAGTATCTTGATTTGACACTGTTTCAACATTAGTGATTTTATTATTTTTTATTGTAACTGAAATTTTAGTTGTACCTCCCTTAAAACCAGTACCAGTCCCTGTATATGTTCCATCAGTATATTTTTGAGAAGTGCTCTTGACACTAGTACTTACCGAAGTATTGTTTATAGAGGTTAACCCACTCTGCGCAAGTACTGTTCCTCCTAAATTGTTAACAGCATAAAGTCCTACCATAGCAGCTATTGCTAAAGAACTTGCCAGTTCAGGATTTATATTTTCACCAAGAACATTTACTTGAGTATTATTTCTAGGACATGTCTCAATACATTTAAAACAGTTAATGCAATCTCCACCACATACACTTTCAACTTTATAAAGTGCTAATGCCATTGAACAATTATTTGTACACACTCTACACTTTCCACATTTATCAGTAGGCTTTTTGATTTTTAATATACCTATTCTAGAAAATATATTAAAAACAGCCCCCAAAGGGCATAAATATCTACAGAAAAATCTTTCTACAAAGAAAGCTCCTATTGTTATTAGAAATAACAATATAACTCCAATTGTGTAATCAGATAATACCTGTGGAAAATCTGTTATTTGTGCAAACGCATCCCACGGACTAGTCATATCAAAAACTTTACTTCCCATGGTCCATACAACTACTACAAGTAATGTTAGCACTAAATATTTTACATATTTCAGCACTGCATCTGTTTTTTCATTTACTCTAAAATTAATTTTAAATACATTTTTAGACATCAAATAAAGTAAATCATTGTAGGTTCCAAAAGCACAAACCCAACCACAGAAAAATCTGCCCAGTAAAATAGTTATAGTAATTGCAGTTATGAACTCAATTAAACTAGGAAAAGCTCCAATAAAATTGAAATCGCCTTTAATAATCATTGCATAAATACTTTTAAGTCCTGAAAAAGCTAATATAAATAATGCTGGTGATAAAACAAATAAAATTAATTGTATTGCTAGTCTAAATATTTGTATTTTCTTTATCTTTTTTCTCATTTTTACATCTCCTCATAAATCCTATTTTTATATACAAACTCGTCACTCGTAATTGTAAAGTTTTCTCTCATGCCTGATGTAACATAGACTTCCTTATTTTTAGTAATAAATATAGCATCTACGCCCTTTATTGATTCTATTAACTTAATTGCCTTATGTATACCCATAATATACACACCTGTTGATAATCCATCGCAATCAATAGAATTACCAGAAATTATTGTAGCACTTATGATTTCACTTTCTGCTGGATACCCAGTACTTGGATTTATTATATGGTGATATCTTTTACCATCCTGTTCAAAATATCTTTCATAATTCCCAGAAGTAACTACAGATTTATTAATAACGTTTATAGTTAAAACAAATTCGCCACGGGTTTTAAGTGGATCTTGGATGCCAACGTTCCACGGAGTTCCATCCTCTTTTGTACCAACTACTAATATGTTACCTCCAAGATTTATGAGAGCACTCTTAATCCCATTTTTAAGTATTATATTTCTTACTTCATCTGCTGCATACCCTTTTGCAATACCTCCAACATCTATTTTCTGTTTTTCATTTTCTAAAAATATAGAACTATTCTTTTTGTCTATTACTACATTCTTATAGTTTACAATTTTTAGTGTTTCTTTAATTTCATTAATAGCCGGAATCCTTGCACCTTCTTTTCCAATACCCCATAGATTAACTATAGGTCCTATTGTTATATCAAAAGCTCCCTTTGAAAGCGAGCAGTATTTTATAGCTTTTTGAATAACATAAAAAGTATCCTTACTGACTATTTGAGGCTGAATACCTGCTTGATTATTTATTTTTGAAATTTCGCTATAGTCTTTAAATACTGACATTTTATTATCTATTTCGCAAAGTTTTTCAATTGATTCTTTAACAACCTTTCCAGCATTTTTTCCATATACTTTTATCTGATTTAACGTTCCAAGCGAATAAATTTCTTTTACAATACAAGTTTTTTTATTATTGCCAGTTATAAATATCAAGAGTAAGACGATAAACATAAGTACTGACATTATAATAAGTGAATTTTCCATAGTAATTACCATGACATTAAACCTCCGTATAATATTTTATTTAAAATTAATTAGAATTACACCTACTATAATATAGAACTATAATTAAACTAACCTTAGAATTTGCTGATAAACATCTGAGAGAAATGTGAACAATTACTTAACTTTTATCTAAAATAACATCATTCCTTCCATATATCTATCATAACAAACAACTATGTATCAACTATCAAATGAATATGTGATTATTGTATTATTTATATTAACCTATTTTCCACACAAAAAAAACAACTAAAAATCTAGTTGGTCTCTTTTATTATTTTATAGGTATATTTATACCTATACTAGTTAACTAGGGATTCCATCAGTGATTATTTTTTATATAAAATTATGAGTCTCGTAAAAGAACAACATGCAGTAATATTTACAAATTATATTCATCGATTTATCATGTAAATACAGTCAAGGCTAAGAATTATCATTAAATACACGATTTTACAAATAAAATAAAAAACTTGACTATTGTCGCAAAATTGAGTAAAATGACTTATAATGATAAGTAAAAAATCATTCTAATAACAAATTGATTTTTTACATCAAGGAATAATATTAAATTAGGGGGGATTTTTATGAACGTAATAAATGCTGCAGATACGTCATTTATAATTTTTGCAACTGCATTAGTAATGTTAATGACACCAGGTCTCGCTTTATTTTATGGCGGAATGGTAAGACGAAAAAATGTACTTAGTACTACGGTGCATAG
>Ga0209540_10000293_pt1 | contig 53348 bp, 57 predicted proteins | sample BarGraIncu01121A_FD_184501 | JGI IMG/M metagenome (GOLD analysis project Ga0209540, IMG submission 184501) | Arctic peat soil microbial communities from Barrow, Alaska - Barrow Graham LP Incubations 011-21A (SPAdes) (version 2) | ecosystem: Environmental > Terrestrial > Soil > Wetlands > Peat... | reverse complement strand
TAATAGTGGATGCTACCTTTCTTATATTTATATCTTCTATTCTTCTAAGCACGGTTTTTACTCTGGCAACTACTTCCCTTGGATTAAAAGGTTTTACAATATAATCATCAGCTCCTAATTCAAATCATGCAACCAAATACACTGCAATTACTATTAATCCCAGACCTACGTGTACACCTAATACTGGACTTATCTGTCCTCCCATTTTCACTCTACAATTAGGAATTAACTGTTCCAATCGCTCTTTAATCTTTTCTAATTCTATTACATTCCCGCTATGCATAATCATAATCTCAGCTCTTTTTCCCATGTTTGCAAATTCCTTTGCCACATAATCGCTTTCCTAACACACCTCATTGACCCACGCTCTTTTCCTGCAATGCAATATGTACCATCTTCACCACAGGTGATAATTGGTTTATACCCAGCGCTACCCCGATTAAAGAAGCTACACGTCCAATTCTACCGCCTTTCCTTAAGTATTCTAAGGTTTCAACGTAGAAAAAAACTTTTGAATTACCATACTCCGACTCTAATAAGCTTATAGTTTCCTCATAGCTTTTTCCTCCTTCTAAGTGATTAGCTACTTATATTGCATACATTCCACTTCCAATAGCTATATTTTTTGTATCAAATTGATATGTCTGGATACCTTTCAGTTTATATTCTTCACTAACTAATCTAATAAGATTGAAAGTCCCGCTTAAATTACTTGAAATATTTATTGCTATAATTTTATTGTAACCGTCTTTAATTATATTTTCAAATACCTCTTGCGCATCACCATATTCCGGTAATGATGTTGTTGGAATTTCCAACTTCAACTTTTTATATATTTCTTCAGGTGAAATATCAATTCTATCTCTGTAGGATACCTGTTTATAATTTATTCTAAGAGGTATTACATAAATCGGGTACTTTTCCAGATACTCTTCTGGTACATCGCAGCCGGAATCAACTACAATTGCAAACTCATAATGTTTACTTTCTAAACTACTACCTTCCACTTTACTACTCATAACTCTAACATCCTTTCAACAATTCATAGAAACACTGTACTGTCATTATATAGCTTAATTATATTGAATATATAAAGTGAATTCTACAAATTTAACATTTGTTCACAATTGTATACTAGTAGTTTGAGTAATTAAACAAGTGAAAAATGCTAATTAGCAATGTAGATTACTAATAGAAATTTACTTAAGTTTACTTTGCCCACATGAGAAAACTTGTTTAAGTAAAAAAGATGGTTAAGAAATAATATATCCAAGTGCCGCTAATTGATTGACAAGATATATAACTATGTATAAAATAGTATTAGATATATATTAACAAAATAAAAAAATGAGGTGCTTTATGAGCGTGTACGTATCTAAATAGATTAAATTTTATAATTAAATAAATCTTAAAAAAGGGTATAGTATACCTTTATTTGTTATGGATTTATTTAGTAATATCTATGAAGATACAAATCCACAAAGTGCCGTTATAATCGTAAGAGAGGGATAATTCCATCTCTTATGAAGTTACGTATTTTAGCTGTGGGAGTATCCGCGGCTTTTTTGTTTTGCAGATAAATAAGACCTTTGCAAAATGAGTTATATAGAAACTGGTAATGAGATTTATCCAGGATTAGTATCTTCATAGAACAAATTGTTTTATATGAGGAGAGATAGAAATGAATATAAATACATTTAATAAGTTGCAATATAATGAACTAAAGGAAATTGTAAAGTCTTATTGTGTAAGTGGACTCGGAAAAAACTTAATAGATAGATTAAAGCCAAGCAGCAGCTTAAAAGTTGTCCAGAGTAGGCTTAATGAAACTAGTGAGGGAAGAGCTTTATTAGATACTGTAGGTCACATTCCATTAGAAGGAATCTTTAATATAAAAAGTATTATAGAGAATATACAAAAGGGGTCAATACTCGAGCCAGAGGAATTAACAAAGATCTGTAACTTTTTAGGGGGCTGTAGAAAAATTAAAGCTTTCATGATGAGGAAAGAGCTTTACGCTCCAACTTTAAGCAGTTATGGTAATTCAATTACAGAATTTAAAGCTATAGAGGAAGAAATTGATTTTTCTATAAGAGGAAGTTTAGTAGATTCAAATGCAAGTAAAGAGCTTAAAAAAATTAGAAGACATATAGAAGATAGGGATAGTAAAATACAAGAAAAATTAGAGAAATTTTTAAAAAACAGTGCAAATAAAACTTATATACAAGAGTTTTTTGTCAGCAAGCGAAACGATAGATATACTATTCCTATAAAGGCGGCCTATAAAAATCAAGTTCCGGGAATAATTGTAGAAACATCCTCTAAAGGATCTACCGCATTTATAGAACCAAGTGTTATTTCAAAATATACGACGCAGCAAGTGCTATTAAAGTCTGAGGAGGCCATAGAAGAATATAAAATATTATCTGCGTTAACTGGGTTAATATATGATAATTCAAAGGAAATTAGTATTAATATAGAGGTAATAGCAGAGTATGATATGATTTTTGCAAAGGCTAAATATAGTAGATCTATAGATGGAATAAACCCTAAATTAAATGATTATGGATATATAAATATTTCTAAGGGCAGGCATCCATTGTTAAAAGGAAATATAGTACCTTTAGATTTTAGTATCGGAATAAATTATAGAGCATTAATAATAACGGGGCCCAATGCTGGTGGAAAAACGGTGGTGCTAAAAACGGTTGGACTATTAACATTAGCTGTGCAATCAGGTTTTCATATTGCAGCGGGTAACGGCAGCGAAATGTCCGTGTTTGATAATGTGTTTGTAGATATTGGAGATGATCAAAGTATAGAAAACTCCTTAAGCACATTTTCCTCGCATGTAAAAAACTTAGCAGAGATAATTAATAGTAGTAATAAATCTACGCTAATATTATGTGATGAAATAGGAAGTGGAACTGATCCTAATGAAGGGGCTGGCCTTGCTATTGCAATACTCGAGGAACTTTACCATAAAGGATGCATCATAATGGCCACCACTCATTATGGAGAAATTAAGAACTATTCTAAAAGTCATAGTGATTTTGAAAATGCTGCAATGCAGTTTCAAAAGGATACATTGGAGCCTATGTATAACCTTATTACGGGCAAATCAGGAGAGAGCAATGCTCTTTGGATTTCTAAGAAAATGGGTATAAAGGACTCTATCCTTGAAAAAGCAAAAAAGTATGCACGCGATAAAGATTATAATTTAGAATTGGTAAAAGAAAGTAAAGTAAATAAGAAAAAAGACGAACAAGATATACTTAATATAAAAACTTATACTTACCAAACAGGGGATAAGGTGTTTCTTATAGAGCATAATGATTTTGCCATTGTATATAAGCCCATAGACAGCTTTAATAATATAACAGTGTTGTATAAAGACGACTTCCTAGAGGTTAATGAAAAGAGGCTAAGACTAGAGCTAAAGGCTGAGGATTTATACCCAGCGGATTATGACCTTAATACATTATTTGTGGATTATCATAAGCGTAAATTAGAAAGAGACATTGAGAGAGGATCTAAGAAGGCATTAAAGAAAGTTCAAAAGGAAATAAGAAGTGAGCAATAGCTGAGAAAATAGATTTCTCATAATTATATGTTATTATGATTTTTATAAAAAAACACTTGGAGTAGCTACGCTGCTCCTTTATTTTATAAAACTTCAAATAAAATTATTCTTCTTTTATATTATTTGAAAAAAGTTGTTGCAGTAGATTAAGGTATTTTTCTGGATAGATTAGACTAATTTCTCCATGTCCACTTTTCTCAATTACCTTTAAAAGACTACCGTTAATAGTTTCATGCAGTAGAGATGTACAAAAGTGGTATCACAAGCTTCACCGTGACCATCAATAATAGGTGTTACAATACACTACTCCTTCTGTAATGCTTTAATTTGTGGTTTCCATGACCACCAAGACAATCCCCCGCCGTGAAGAAAAATAATTACTGGCATATTTTTATTGCCGAACTCTTTAAATATCATTTGCTTTTCCCCCACGTCATTTATGACACATTTATTGTACGATTGTTTAAGTATCATATATTTGCTATTAATATACAATTTATTAATATTATCACATAGGAAAATCCAGCCTATCACTTGATTTTTTTCAAGAAATTATCATGTAGATTGCTCATCAATATTAATGATATTATTGATCCACAAAGTGCTACAAACATATCCCATTGTGTATCCCAAACATCACCTTGTGTACCTAGAAATGCATCAGCTGCACTACCAGTTGCCTCAGCTACCCCCCATTCTATCAATTCATATGAGGCACTAATTGCAAGACAAATACTTATAATAATGAAAGATAGTAATTTACCACGCTTTAATGTGGACTGTCGCACTAATATCTCTCTGATAATTATGGCAGGTATAAAGCCCTGCGCAAAATGTCCCACTCGATCATAATAATTCCTAGCAAGATGAAACGTGTCCCTTATCCAATTAAAAATTGGCATTTTTTCATATGTATAGTGCCCACCAATAATTAAAATAATCATGTGTACTAATATCAAGAAATATGTTAAATTGGTTAATCGAAATCGACTATACGTAAAAATAATAACCACTAACCCGATTATGGCTGGGAAAACTTCTAAAAACCATATAATCAAATCCTTTGGGTTTCTAACCGACCAAATCAGTGCGGCAGAAAATATTAATAATAATGTAGCATGAAATGTTTCAATTTTCTTATAATCAAGCATATTTTTCACTATAATCCTCTCTTTCTCTTGTACACTTTTCTACTATTGTTGTATTAATTTTTACTATAACTCCCTATAAAAATCTCTATGCTTTCTTATTCTTTCAGTAAGCTCATATTCTTCTCTTGTAACATCCCATTTCCCTATTGTTGAATGAATATCTTGTATCATATAAGAATGTGTAACACAAGTTTTAGCAAGCTTGTTCCATACAGTATTGCTATCCAGCAATCGTATGACGTTCCGCAACTATCCCAACTTTCTCCTTTCATCTGTTACACATTTGAATACTAAATCTTCAAAAGCGACAAATACATTTTCACCAATTTTCATAGTGTATTATTTCCTCGAGTTTTTTCCGTGGACGAGCTTTTGGTGTTTCATTGGCATAACCCAAAGTAATAATGCCAACTACGTATTTATCAGTGGGTATATTTAAAATTGGTCTTATTTCTTCTTGGATAAACCATGCAACCCAACAAGAACCTAATCCTAAGTTATCAGCTTCAAGTAGAATGTGTCCTATAGAAATTGATGTATCTCTAATTATTTGTTTAAGTTCTTCTTGTGGACTCTCTTCATTTAAAAATATGTTTATATCTTTATCTATCCTGCAATGTATATCCGCCACACATACAATAAAAACTGGAGCAGTAAACATCCACTTTTGGTCATGAGCTACTTTAGATAATTTTTCTCTACTTAATTCTGATTTCACCACAATAAAATGCCAAGGCTGTGTGTTGCTACCAGACGGAGCAAGTCTTGCACTCTCAAGCAAATTAATTATTTTTTCATCTTCAACTTGTTTATTAATATATTTTCTTATACTTCTACGCATTTTAATTTCCTTAATCATTCTAATGATACCTCCCTCCAAAATATAAATCACTAACACCATCTGCTCTAAAATGATTCTTCTTTTATAAAATCCATATTTTTCATAAAACCCATTTAACTCGGTGCAAAGATAAACTTTTTCAAATTATCTGCTCAATCATTAAAGCCCCCCATTCTTTTCCACGATGGTCCTTTTTTATATATAATCTTTAGGAAACAATTGCCTAACTCCTTCTCATTATAAAAATAATTTTTATGTCGCCATTTTTAACCATCGTAACGTAATTGGTGAATATTATTTATTAACTACTTTAAATATCTATTACCCTATCCGAGTGAAAGGAAGACTGGTCTTTCTTCTTGTTTGGCTTTTATAAAAGTACCTTTTAGTGTCATAACTCAATGTTCAGAACTTAAACTTTTAAGATATTCCGGCTCACCCTTAAGGTCTTTACTTTCATCATAAGAAGGTGTTCCTGGTGTAAAAAACATTGATTGTATTAATACACCCTTAATATTATTTTCCTCTACGAATTTCACTATTTTATCTCCGACTCCTATAGTATCACTTTCAGCACCTACTATGAAAAGTCCACGAACGCCTATACCATGCCTTTGTATATTCTTAATTGATTTTACAATATCTTTATAATTGCTTTCTTTATGGAATTCTTTGAAAGAATCAGCATCTAAAAATTCAATACAAGTGCCAATTCGATAAAACCTGCTTTTTTCATTAATTCAAGTATCTCATCATCAAATCCGATTTCAAATCTTGCTTGTACAGAAAACTTATACTTAATGCCATTTTTTATAATTTCATTCAATACAGATATTCCCCACTCTCTGTTCTCGGCAAAATTATCATCAGTAAGCCATACAACAGTAGTTAGCCTATGAATGAATTTCATTTTATGAAATTCAATTGCTTCTTTTATATCTGCTACTACATTCTCAGGTGTCCTTGTTCTTATCTTTCGTCCAAAATGTTGTATAACTGCACAGTATGAACAATTGTGAGGACATCCTCTTGAAGCATGTACTTGAGGCCATAATGTGTTATACCTTTTTGCTTGCTTAGAGTAGTTATAACACAAATTTCTATTAGGAATAGTATCAATATTTTCAGGCGGCACTCTTTTCCCTGTATTAATTATTTTGCCTTCCTGTTTATAAATTACTCCTGGAAACTCAACAGGTGTATTGTTTTCTACTGCATTAATAAACTCTACTATTGACTCATCCCCATCGCCTGTTAGAATATAATTACAATACTCTATAGTTTCTGGGTAATCCAAAGATGCATGCATTCCACCAGACTTTACCACTGTACTCATCTCTGCAAAAGTCTTTTCAGTCTGTTTACACATAGAATTATCCAATTTTCACTCTACCCCACTAAACATTTCCCAGTATTTTTTCCATTCGTATATGTGGTAACCCTGTTTTAATTGAAGGAAACTCTTCACCAATTGTTTTATATCCAAGCTTTCGGTATAAACTAACAGCCTCTATTTTTGCATTTAGTATTGCTTTTTCTATTTCTAAATCTCTCGACTTATAAGTAAGTTCCTCCATTATTTTATAACCTATGCCTTTTTTCCTATGTTCTTCTTTTACGACCAACTGAGATATTTGTGCAATTTTCCTAATAATATTTAATCTTCCATAGCCAACTACAATATTTTTATAACAACAAACCAAATGTATACTTTCTTTTTCTAAAACATCAAACACTGTATCCATTGAGCATTTGAATGGCTTAAAAAAGACCTTATATCTCATTTCAATCACTTGATTATATAAATTGGAATCACTTTTAATATATAAATATTTATAATTTTTCATGATTTACATTACCCCCTTTTTCAATTTATATTTAATAAAATTGTTTATTACTTAAAGTTATTTTAATAAAATAATTGCGGAATAAACATTTTTGAGGAGGCCGTATCCCCATGTATAATTACTAAAGGTATCCCTTCACCATATACTCTATAATAAATATTAACGTTTTTATATTTATTATAAGACATTTTTAACCTCTCACTAATAAACATTACTAATTTTTAAAATAAATATTTATTTTAAATAATCCATATGGAAGAGTTAGTAGTTACTCAACACAAAAATTATTAAAAATATAAACTGTAATCGGCTGTTGGAATATCACCCTCTAATCCTATAACTCTAGACCATAATCCTGTTTCAGCAATAATAAATCCCATAAGCACTCCCATATGGCTATGTAAATGCCTTTGTTGTGCAATAATTAATGCAAACCTTGTCCACTCACAATTTTCAGGCTTGGTGAGGAGTACATCATCTGTTAGCCACTCTAAATACTGATTTATTTTATTTTCAATTAATTGATAATATTGTTTTAATTCAATTCTTGATAATAGCTTATCTGTCTCAACATCTAAATTGTTTAAATCTTTGATATGAAATGAAGGGTCCGTATACCTTCGTGGATTAATATACCACATATCCAATGAATGTAGTGTATGATAAATATGTTTCCACAATGGCATTTCACAATATTTTTTATCCCAATACTTATCGGGTACACAATCCATAACATTATTGATACTCCAAAGAGCACGTTTTGTCTGGTCTTTAATTACTTTAGTATAATTTATCTCATTCATTAACGTACCACCCTTATAAAATTCTTATGACGTGATTTTTTACAATGTTGAATGAATCGTATTTTTAAGATATATTCAGCATATAGAAATATTGCAAATCGTAGTTATTTAGCACTTAAAATCTTTATACAATAAGCTTGGTTGAACGCCCCCATTATTTTGATATTTCCCACTACAATACTCATCATAATCGCCTTCAATACTATGATAATATATTTGACATATTTCAACTCCTGAATAAATTTTTATTGGTTGAACGCAGAACATTTCTAACGTCCAAAATCCATGAAAACCAACATCTCCAAAACCTGCGGTTACATGAATAAACAGTCCTAATCTACCAATAGAAGACCTACCTTCGAGCATTGGTACATATTTATCTGTTCCTGTGTATTCTATAGTTCTACCAAGATATAATTTTCCTGTTTCCAAAACTAATCCATCTTCTGGTATAGAAAGTTTTTTAACTTTATTTTCTCTTTTCATATCCAAAATTGCTTCATCATAAACAAGTAACTCATTATGTAACCTCAAATTATAACTATTAGGATTAAGCTGACTTTCATTGAAAGGTTCAATAACAATCTCTTTTCCTAACTTTTTCTTTATTTCTTTTCCTGAAAGAATCATATATTATTACCTCCTCATTTCTACAATTTTAATACTCATGAATTTTATATTTCTTTTCCATAATTTGTATGACTATTGTTTTATAAATAGCAAATTTAATACTTGTTCAGAAATGTAAGTCTGCCCATCTTTAACGTCAACATTGTAGCCTGCAATAATACTATTATCAATACTATTAACTATCTTTAGGTACTTTTCCGTTCTATCGCTGGGAAACCGTATCTCCGTGCTAAAAGAATCTGTCATTCTAAAACCATTTCTACCACTCAAATTCATAAACTCACCTTTTGTGTAAAACTTGACATGTCCATCATCTTTCATCTGCACATAGGAATCAACAAATCGAATATCATCATTCTCATTTGGTGTCGGATCAGAAATAAAAAGCATTCCACCAGACTTTACTACTCTACTTATCTCTGCAAAAGTCTTGTCAATATTAGGAAAGTGATGCAATGCATATCTTGTTATAACGTAATCAAACATATTGCTTTTAAATGGAAAGTTTAATCCATTGTAATCAACAAAATTCAAATTGGTTAATTCCATTTTAAGAACTTTTTCTCTATTTTGATCTAATGTTTTAACTGCTATATCTAATCCTATGACTTCACTATCTTTATGCGTTTTTGCTATTGGAAACGCTAAATACCCACTACCTGTTCCTAAATCCAATATTTTGCTTTGAGGTGAAATATTTAGCCTATTTATAATTTTCTTTAACTGGTCATCATCGCCAGTACGCTTTTCCATATAATCCTTCTTAGCAAAATCTTCATCAAATCCTTTTCTTGCTTTATTAATGATTGCTTGTTCTTTCAAATCTATCACCTAATTTCCTTTATTTTCATTTACATTTGGAGCTATTGGCCCATAAATATTCCATCCATTAATTCCACAAATAAATCCCTTGATAAGTATAATTCAATTGGTTTTATGCCAATAATATCTGAAATTGCTTCTGACAGTTCTATCCTTTTGGGGTCTCTTCTGGGGAAGTTCATCTCATATAAATCACCTTTACGTTTAACTTCGAATATTCCGCTCGCAGTATCAAATAACATTTTCTCTATTCCGATATCAATATAATTGAAAACAACATAAGCAGTTCCTAAAGTTGCATGTCCACATAAATCTATTTCTGCTTTTGGTGTAAACCATCTTAGCTCATATTTAACTGCTTCATCATTTGCATAACCTACATTAATTTGACCAACTCAAAGTACTTTTCATAAGTTTATTGCTTAATCCAAACTTTCGATATCAGATTACTCTCTATTTCTTATTAATTGTCGAGCAAATGACCTCGAATGCTCAATTTTATCATCTGTTATAAAGGCAGTTTTATACCCAAAATCTCTTTCAGCAAGCATTCCAACATATTTTAATTGAGAGTGCTTACAATACCGTTTTATGCCTTCTTCAAATAAATCAGCTCCTACTTCTGGTCTATATCCACAAGTAGTTATAATAGCTAACTTTTTGCCATTCCAAAGAGAGGGACCTTTTTCATCACCATAATACTTATTCATCCCATACACCAAACGGTCCAACAGTGATTTCATAGGTGGTGTACAGTACCACGAATAAATAGGTGTAGCTAAAATAATAACATCACAATCATATATTTTATCAAAAATTCCCTGCATATCATCCACATGTCGACATCCAAAAATTGTCCAGTCTTTTTGACAGTTCCGACAAGCAGTACAAGGTTCAATATGTTTATCATAAAGCCAAATTAAATCATACTGAACTTGTTGAAGTTCAAGTTCTTCAATAAATGGCTTTAATAATTTAGATGTATTTCCATTTTTACGTGGGCTTCCCACAAGAATACAATATTTCATTTTATACCTCCATTAGTAGATAAATACCCCCTGCAAATGTATATCTATTGTGCTCATATTCAGCAGTAAACACTATTGTAAATTCACTTTTCTAACTTTTTCAGGTTTTCTTATATAGTAAATTTGCTTTTTTATAAACTCGTATCAGATATATGCTTGCTATAAATACTCCTACGGATGTGCCAATTGATCCATTATTTGAAATACCATTGTAGGTATCTATTAGGAAGATTGAGAATTATCTTATATCTAAGATTAGCTCATGCTCCGTGCCTAAATCAATTTCAATAGCATTAAATAGTCATCTTTTTTTTTGGATACGATTTCAAATCCTACATGCTCATACATTCTCACTGCATAATTATCTTTGGCTACGCTCAATGATGTTTGCTTGTATTTATTTTCCTTCAAATATTCTATCATCTTTTTCATCAAAGATGTTCCAATCCCTTGATTTCGATATTCCTCTATCAGCGAAATAGCAAACTCAGGTGTTTTATCATCTATGTTGCCATACCCCTTTATTTCACCTACCAAAATTCTAACCCATACAGCACCAATTATAATACCTTCAACGTCTGCCACTAAGCAATAATCATCACTCTTTTTTAAAAACCCATCAATGTATACACTAATTTCAGGTGTTTTGATTATATCTCTTGGCAAAGGCTCACTTCCAACTGGCTGATATATGGCTTCATACAACATTATTTCAAGTATATTAAGTTCTGTTTCTTTTATCTCTCTAATAGTATATTTCTTTTTAATCATTTCAAAATCACCCCCCTAAGATACAAATAATATTTATCTATACTCTATTTTAAACTCATCCGTTTCATGCCCAAATATTATCTTTATGAAAGGTTACTAATATTATTTACTTTTTTCAAGTAATTCCTCCTCAATAATTGTTTTTCTTTCTCCTGGTTCAATAAAGTTTACTTTATGCTTTTCATTTTTGTGTCAATAAATTTTAATAGAGCAATTTTTTCATCTTCTGGTAACCATTCAATGAGTCGTGCTGACGCAACAGGTAGTTCCCATTTTTCAATTTGTTCAATCTTAACTCCTGTTAATTTTATGTAATGTTTTATATATTCTGAATAAAACTTAGTTCTAATAAAATTAATAATTTGCTTTTCAATGTATGTTTTAGCGGGGACAACCCCAAACTTAAACATTATTGATGTTCTTGCAATATCAGCTAATGGATTCCCTTGGGTTGCTGTCATCCAATCAATTATTATTTCTCCATCTTTTGTTATAATTACGTTATCTGGATGGAAATCTCCATGACAAAGTATGTTTCCTTCTTCAAGTTCATCAATATATTCATACAACCTCATCTTTACATCACCCTGTAATAATTCTGTCTTTGAAATATTATCTTTGAGCCTTGTTTTATAATTAGATAATTTAAAATCAACTTTTTGCTGAATTGATTTATGTAATCTTGCTAACCGTTGTGCTTCCTTCTTTACTTTCCAAGGTTTAGATGCTATTACTTTCATCATTGTTATTCCATTAATTCGTTCATATATAATACCATTTCTATTATCAATTTCTATAAGTTCACAAACTTTAGGTGATAGATTCAATTGCTTGTAAATATTAATACTAATTTCATATTCATTTTCAATTGCCGCTTTTGGGAAGCCTTTTTTAAAAAGTTTTAGAATTCTATCTTGTCCCCACTCAAATACTTCAGATGTTCTTCCTTGTCCAATCAACTTGCCTTTTCCCATATATCTCCCTCCATTCTTCTGTTTTGACCTGAAGTACAAATGTGTATTAATAGCCGTTAAATTTTATATCCTTATATTTAACTATATTCTCGCAAACGGGTATACTTTTCTACAAATATTACATGAATATACAAATCCTCCACCATCAGTTATCGAAGCACATATTTCTCTACATTTTTTTTGATTTACTGTAACTCCATCTAATGTAGATTGATGACATGCGTTCAAACAAATTTATTAGAATCTGGAATATTTACTGTGAATTCCTTAGTTTGCCTAATTAAATCAAGAGAGTATCTACTCTTCTTTAGAGATATTCCTAAAGAAGGAGGTGCTGGACCTTTTCATTCCATAATTTTTCACAGTCGGTGACACAAAATAAGAAAGATACGACTTAACTGAAGCAAAATTATGTTACCTCAATCAGATTAATTGGAATTTAACTATGCCTTTTCTCCATATATCAGATACCAATCACACTCTTTATCGAATGTATCTCTTATAATATCTAAACCTAATTTTTTCATTGTATCCACTAAACTCATATGTGTGAATGGTGTAAAACTTAATGAATTTTCATAAAGTTCAACATGATTATCTTCCCAAATTTCTTGAAACAAAATCTCTACCTCTGCTTCTTGCTCAATACCATTCAATTTCCAATGATACATTGGAATATACTCTTTATTGAGGTAAGATATTTTGTCATATACAGTAAATCTGTTATTTGCAACCACTATTTTTTCCCAATTACGAGTTTCTATAACAAGTATCCCTTTCTTTTTAAGTACTTGAACCAGAGAAGAAATATCATTTTCTCTTGCTACTGCATTTGGTGAATGTACGATTGAGTTGCCTACATTAAACACAATATCAAATTGTTGCTGAAAAACACTTGGTAGTTCTGACCATGCCTTAACCTCTGTTGATATTGACACATTATGCTTTTGCGAAAATTCATTTGCTAGTTTCACCATTTCGCTACTTATGTCAGTTGCTGTAACATTATATCCATTTAATGCCAATGCAGTAGCCTGGACTCCATTACCACAGGCAGAATCCAATATAGATACTTCTTTATCTGTATATAATTGTAACAAATTCTTATGGTTTACTATAAATTCTAATTGTCGTAGCTGTTCAGTCGCCATATCTCCATAGAAAGCATTATATAACCAGTTCATTTTATCATAATCTTGTTTTTTATCATTATTCATATACTAATATTCCTTTCTTTCAAATTACTATTTGTCTGCAGCACATATAGATAATCTTTACTTCGCACATGTTTAAAAACTAGACTTAACTCTATAGAAAGCATAACATATTATGCATATTTATACATAACTATATTCCTATAATAGTAAATACTTTCATTTTAAAATACCGTACCTCTCAATTATCAAAGACCATTGTTTGTGCTTTCGAAAGTTGTGACACTTAAATTTAAGAATATTATGACTCAAATTTATTTTTTTTGCCCCAATCACACATAGCGTTAACTATCGGCATGAGGCTTTGTCCCTTTTCGGTAAGAGAATATTCTACTTTTGGAGGAATTTGAAGATACTCCTTTCGCACTATAATACTTTTATTTTCTAATTCTTTTAATTGTGAACTTAACATCTTATGAGTAATTCCATCAATATTTTTTTTCAAAATTCCATATCTTATGGTACCCATACAAGCAAGTAAATAAATTATTTTTAATTTCCATTTTCCACTTACAACTGACAAAGTGTATTCAAATGGTTCTTTATTACTGATATAACACATTTTTTCTGACATATCTTCATTCTCCTTTATAATAGTATATTACAAAAAAGTGCATACTATCATTTTTTTGCAACTAATTTATAATAAGGGTGAGTTAAAACTCAAATTAAAAATAAGAAGGAATGATATATATGATTATTGATGGACATTCACATGCTATTTTGCCAGTTGAACAACATATCGAAATAATGGATAATGCAGGTGTTGATAAAACAATCCTATTTTCAACATCAATACATCCCGAAAAAGCGGATAATTTAGAAGGTTTAAAAAAAGAGATGAATATTTTAAATGATATCGTATCTGGGAAAATAAATTTTTCATTAGATGCAAAATATAAGTCTATAAATGAACTTAAACAGGTAATTCAAAGGTATCCATCGAGATATATTGGATTTGGTTCTGTACCTGTTGGATTGAATGAAAATGATACTAACTTATATATTGAAGAAAACATAGTTAAGAACAAATTTGCTGGTCTGGGTGAATTTACACTTCCAAGTGGACAAATAAAAATATTAACTAATATTTTTGAATCTTCGATGATATTTGGGAAATTACCAATTTGGATACACGCATTTAATCCTTTAGTATTACAAGATATTAAGGAAATTGCTGAATTAAGCCAAGCATTTCCCGACATTCCTGTTATATTAGGACACATGGGAGGAAGTAACTGGTTAACAGCAATAGAACTTGCAAAAGAGTGCCCTAATTTATATCTTGATACATCTGCTTATTTTTCTACACTTGTTTTGAAAATAGCCATAAATGAACTTCCATTAAAATGTATTTTTGGTGTAGATATGCCCTATGGAGATTTGCATTTTTCAAAAGAATGTATTGAAAAAATATGCAATAAATCATACATTAATGCTGTTTTAGGTGATAACATGGCAAATTTATTAAAGCTTTAAATACTTTATTTATAGAAATAATTTCAAAGTAATTTCTTAACCACACTTCAAAAATTGTACGCATGCATGATATATAACGTAATTATCACATTCAGTAATTCACCAGACCCTTTTACTTGAAATTTATGTTATAATTAGTATTTAAATGAAATATAATTAAGTGAATACCTGTAGATTATTGCGAAATAGTAAAAATTTATTTCAATAATGGAAACTTAATAATGTGGGGAGGGAATATGGATGAAGATAGTAAATCGCTTATTATTTGCTTTACATGCATTTGTAGGTTTAGGAGCCATCGGCGGAGGAATGATGGCTATTCTCAATCCTCAAGGGCCAGGGGGAATGCCGACTGATGCTTTAAAAAATTCACCTTTTAGTAATTTTCTTATACCTGGTATTATCTTATTTACAGTAATTGGACTTGGTAATGTATTTAGTGCCGTATCAATTCTATTCAAATCAAAATATCAGGGTTATATAAGCAGTGTTTTTAGTTGGGCTTTAGTCATTTGGATTGTAGTTCAATGTATAATGCTAAATGAGGTTGTTTTTCTGCATATTTTATTTTTTATCATTGGATTAATGGCGGCTGTATTAGCAATGGTTATTTTGTTTGAGCAGCATTTATTCCCAGCAAATATTATTCTAAAATCTTACAAAAAAATAAGAAAAGAGATATAGTCTTAATTTCAAAAGGTTATTGCCTGAAATGGATAGCGTTGCAAAGCAGGTTTATACGAGTATTGTGCAATAAATATACTGTAGATTATGATTATTTTCTTGGGTTATATTTGTCAGCATATTCTTCTTTCGCCTTTTCTGTATATTTCAAAATGAAATCAGATTTAGCCTCTGTATATCCATCTCTGTCATGCTCATATTGTTCTATCAGTTCTAATTTAAGGTTGCCATATTCTTTGGCAATCCACAAGTTATTTTTTCTTTACCCTATTGTAATTTACTCTTAAACATTTAAATCTTTTATGTGTTTTTCGATAGGGTTTTATTGGAAATATGATTCTGGATTTAATGCTATTTCTTGTACGTCTGAAAAGAACAATGAACAGTGGTATCCATCAGCAACTGCATGATGAACCTGAATTGTTACTGGCATAAGAATTTTATTACTTTCTTCAAAAAATTTCCCCCATGTTACCATTGGAAATAGGAAAGATTTACATCCTTCATTATTTACATTAAAGGATGTATAATTAAACCAAGGCAGACATGAGACAATAAAAAAATTATTTTGGAACCGTGTAGTAAAATTAGTATCCTTTTTATAGCTATTTAAATCATTTGCCATATCTTGATAAAAATTTAAAAATACATTATTAAATGATGTATACAAATCGCTCATTACTTTAGTCTTATCATTTAATACAGAGTAGCTTGGACCAATTTCATCAAAGAATCCTAATCTATGTTCTATATCAAATGCCATTTTAAATTCTTGATAATTATTTATAGCTTTTGAAACAACCCACGTAAAAGCTGGATAAAATTTCAATTTATTGGTTCTTATATAATTATAAAGATTTGTAATATCAATATTAATAGTTATACTGTATGTACATTTTGCATTATTAAAGAAATGATTAAAGCAATCTGTTCTATCCCAAGTGTTCATATTAATGATATTAAACCCCATAATTTATTCCCTCCTTATATTAATCCTATTTTTCTTTCTATTACTCAAACTTGCTAACCCATTGTTGTTTTACAATCTTTACTTCATAACTAATGAATATTATGCCTCACCAAGCTTTATTACAAAATACAGTAACCCTATTTTTGTTACCTTGTAATTAGAAACTTCACTTCGCGTCGTATAAAAGCTTATATTTTTATTTGGAACAGGGTCTTTCTCAGTTACAGCTATCCACCTATTAGCAGATAACTTTTTTCAATATGGTTCCACCTTTTTATGAAATTTTGTTTTCATATTAGCACCCTGATATATGAAAAATACGAATTTATTATAAATAATTATTATGATAATTTAGTATGATTCTCTAATGTTAAAATATATCGCACATCAACTAATTGTTTCTTCATAATTTCGCAAAAACATTCATCATTATTACAAATAAACCCATTAGATTCATAAAAATTCCTTGCTTTAATGTTTTCTTTTAACACCCATAAGTAACAATTTTCATATCCTTTTAGTTTCATATCAATTATAGCTGTCTGTAATAATTTTTGCCCGTAACCTTTTCTAAAATGGTCTGGAAGTAAATAAATAGAAACTATTTCTCCCCAATTAGCAAAGTTAACATCTCTTGCTTTACCGTAAGCGACACAGCCTACTGGCATTTCATTTTCATTGATAAGTTGTGCTGTTAATATATTATTATTTATCCAATTTTGAAAAGATGATACCCAAAAATTACATTTCAATACATCTAAATATTTTTGTGGCACAATACCTTTATAGGCAGACTTCCAACTTAAAGCATATATGTTGCTAATCACATTTACATCTTTCAAAGTTGCTTTTCTTATTTTTACATCCATTATTTTCGCCCCCTTCTAATTTTAAATTGAGCGTTCTCTATTACCCACTTAATTACACTGTTGAATAAATCGTATTTTTAGTATCTCCTTCCCTTACCTTTAATTTTATTAAACAATAATTGGCTAACATAGATAGAACTCATTGGTGAAATACAAATTCATTACAAACAAATATATTAAAAGGCATTTCACCTCCAAAAATTATAATAAATAATCTTTGTACCGTAATTGATTACAACTATTCATATATCATAAATTACGACTGATGTATCATTTTCGAAAGATGCGAAGTAACTATTTAATTTTAAAACACGAACAAATACTGTGAATTATCAGACTTATTCTGTTATCTCTATTCGATTTCCATCGTGGTCCAAAATGCAACTCTCATAGTAACCATCTCCAGTATAACGCGGTTCACTTATCACCATGTAACCTGCTTTTCTTAATGTGTTAGTAAGTCCATTAACCTTTTCAATACCCCCAACAGAAAAAGCAATGTGAATTAAGCCAATATATTGATTAATAGCATCATTTGAATTTGGAGGAATTGTCGTCATCTGCATAATTTCAAGTCTAGAACCTGATTCAAATTTAATAAAATATGATTCAAATTTTTTTTTGATATTAATATATTTATCCCCAGCAATGCCCTCAAAATAATCCACATAAAATTTCTTTAATTTTTCAATATCTTTAGTCCATATTGCTACATGTTCGATTTTCATACTAGCACATCCTTAATCTTAATTTTCAATACATAATAAATTACGATTGTATAAGTATCGTATATTTACGATTGATAAACAATTTTCGAATATTTCGACGTAACTTAAAAATATTAGCGGTGTTTTTGAATCACCAATACTACGTAGCGTTGCAACATAAACGTTATTACAAAGGAAATATCAATCCACAAAATATAATTCTTAGATAACTTGTTGCATCTGGAAAAATTTCTTTTGGAGTTCTTATTAATTGTAAAATTGGTTTAGTCATAATAATACAAGCAATTACAATAATTACTGTAAAAATAAAACCTGATATAAAAGTTGTAGAAATTTCACATTTAAGCTTCTTTATATTTCCACTTATTTTATCTTACATTCCCTCCTTTTTTCTCCCCTTATTTGGTACGAAGTTTTTTACTATTTTATATAGGTTTACTTGTGACTACATATAAGAAAAATAGTTTAAAACATTTTTTTGAAATTTTTCTGGTCTTTGTTTTTTATATATCCACAATTTACATAAAATGCGTGGGCGCCAATTCTTGTTGCTCCTGTCTTCAGCAGGATATTCATAACCCATTTCATTTTTATTCAGTAAAACTATGTCCATGTAGTCCTGTGTTTTGCATTCTCTAATAATAATTTTCAAATTAACACCTCCAAGGTAATATAAATAATTTTTAATTGAAAAATATTTCAATAATCCAAATTGTATTAATAATCATAAAATATTTTCAATCCATTTACCATAATTCAACAAACAGTAACAATTACCCTTCAACTCCATATATAAAACTTAAGACCTCCATTGCATTGCATCTAAAGCTTATTGAATTCTCTTTTATTTTCACATGCCACTTGCCATGTGGGTGGCACTATATTTTTAAGTTTCTATATCTATTATATGTCGCCATTATTTCTTGTTTTCTCACCATTGCCAAACTTCCACTTCCACCTTTTACTTTATCCATGGATATTAACCCATTTTTCTCTATTTGGTAAATTATATTATCTACCATGTCACTAAAGTTTAAGCCCTTACTCATAAGACTTACTTCCGCCCATTTCATAATACTGCCAATAGCATTTATTTGTTCACTGTCAACTATTTGTTCCACAGCCCTTAAATCTATGTCCTCTCTATTTATGCTTAAAGCATTCAGACCTATTGTTTTCATTTTAACGCCTTTATCTCCTTGTGTTATAGTTCCAGCTTTAACTACTCTGTCAAAAACAATATCTATTTTCAAATCTCTCTCAATAATTCTTCGCGATATATTACCATGACTTAACTTTTTTGCCTCTTTCGTAACATCCTTTGCTTCATAGTTATCTAATTGAATTACGCTGTCTGCTACATCAAAAAAGTCTCCTGAGCTCCCAACTACCATTATTGTTGAAATACCCTTTTGCCTATGCAAAGACCCCACTATTTCTATAAATGGTGTAATTGGTTCCTTTTCCTTTGAAACTAATTTTTGCATTAAGTCATCTCTCATCATAAAATTAGTAGCTGAATTATCTTCATCTATTAACAATAACTTAGACCCACTTTCTATTCCCTCTATAATATTCGCAGCTTGAGATGTACTTCCACTTGCGTTCTGCGTGCTGAATTTTTTTGTGTCTTTACCACTCGGTAAGTTACTTATAAATAGTGATATATCCGTTTTAGTTATGCACCTACTATCTTCTGCCCTTACTTTTAGAGCAGATCCATCTGTTATAACTAGTTCTCTACCATCACCATCAATATGATTATAAACTCCAAGCCCTAAAGCTTTTAATAATGTAGATTTTCCGTGATATCCTCCACCTACTATAAGAGTTATACCACTCTTAATACCCATGCCTCGTATTAATCCATGGCTCTTTGTATTAAACTCTACTTCTAATTCCTTTGGTGATATAAATACTTTACCATCTCTTAACGCTTTTGTAGAGACACCACTTTCTCTAGGTAGCATTGATCCATTAGCTACAAATGCAACTAATCCCCTGCTTGTGAGCTCACTTCTTATAAATTCTTGATCTTCTACAAGAGTTACTCTACTTATTAATTTTTCACTATTAATATTCTTATAGATTAAAGTTTTCTCAGTTATGCTAGGTATAACATTATATAAAATTTTCTCAAGCTCTTTTGATAAAACACTTCTTCCTCTTGCTGGAAACCCAATATAAAATCTTGCTTCTATTTTATCCTCATCTATAATTATAGAAGTTCTATTTAATATCTCTTGTGGACATTTGCTTATAGCTATTAACCCACTTTTCCCAGATCCAAAAACTTTTTGCGAGCACTTATTTATATTAGAATAAAACTCTCTTGTTAAGTAATCCGCTACAGCTATATTTTTATTTTTGTTATTAGATATTTCTATTGGAAATTTAGCTAACTTTTGATCTACTATTACTCTAATTCTTGATGGCGATGCAAATGGGTCACCTTGAACATGATCTATACTAAGAACAAAATTTTTAAAATCATATTCTCCCTCTAAATCTTTATATGCTCTATAGCTTTTTCCATCAATTCTATCTATTTCTTTTTTAAGTATTTCCGAACTTTTCATATACCTCTCCTTTTATGTCTTTAATTAATTAATTTTATTTTAAACCTATTCACTTAAATGTTATAATAAATACTATAAGGATACAAGTGCAAAATTAAAACCACAAAAATATTGCTAGCAGATTGCGCTCTAGATGAATCTGAAATCAATATATAAAAATGCCGGCTATTATGATTAATTTCACATTAGCCGGCATTTATTATAATTTAAATTTCATATTCTAATATTTCTTCCACAATATCTCTAAACTCTATAATTCTATATTTAATAAAATCCAACCATTTATTTGCAAAAATTTCATTGATTCCTTCTTTATAATCATCAATGTATGATGATAAATCTTTCTCTGAGGTTAAATTAATTCCAAAACCTTTTTCATTTATAATAACTAAATTCTGATATGAATAATCTGCTACTGCTAAAACATCAATTAACTTACCATTTCTTATTTTAGCAACAAGACTAGCATTTAATGCTATTACATCAAAATCTTTTGTGTATTCATAACTTTCTCCAAGGAAAGGTACATTATCTCCGATTTTATATTGAGTACCCTTTATTAGTTTTCTCTTAATTGCTAATGCTTTAATATCAAAATAATATTCGTCAAAACAATTAATAGGAAGTTTAACTTCATCTTTACTAAAGCTAGTTTCAATGACTTCAGTTGACTCTACGGTACCCGAGATAATTCCGCCACCACATACATCGTAACCATCTACTATTACAAATCTACCAGTATTTTGGTTTTCTGCGAATTTATCAAAGCATATTTTTTCCTTCGTTCGAATTGTAACTTCCGCTACATCATTAGTTTTTGCTTCAAGGGCATCTACATAAGTTCCAAGAGTACTTGCATCTATAACTTTATTAAACGCTACAATTTCACATTCCACTTCCTGAGTTACAAGCTTTATCTTATATTTTTTACCTTTTACAAAGTTGTTTTTTCCCATCCAAAATATGTTGGTTTTAAAAAGATCAGCAACAATAGGAGCATTTTTAATGTGAGAAATTACTTCTCCTCTTTTATTAAAAAACTCATCTTCAAAAGTAATACCCACTGACATTCCTGCACTAACCGTGTCTACCCTATCTTTTTCTACAAAGGCTTCTATACTTTTAACTTTTGTAGTTCTGTTAGATGGAGAAATAAGAATTTCATCCCCAACATTAAGGCTACCTGCTTCTATTCTTCCTGCAATTATACGTCTATTATCAAACTTGTATACATCTTGAATTGGGAATCTTAATGACTTTTCCTCAAGTCCCTCTTCTTGCGAGAATAAATCTAATGCTTCAAGTACGGTTTCTCCTGAGTACCAAGATAATTTTTCAGATTTTGTTGTTAAATTTTCACCCAAAAATGCTGAAATAGGAATATAGCTCATAGGGTGCACATTGAGATTCTTTAAAAAAGCATTCATTTGGCTTTTTATAACATTAAACTTTTCCTGATTATAATCAATAAGATCCATTTTATTAACTACAACGCAAACTTGCTTGATTCCAAGTAAAGATAATATATAACCATGTCTTTTTGATTGTTCTTGAATGCCTTCTTTAGCATCTATTATTAAAAGTGCTGCTTCAGCACTAGCTGCACCTGTAATCATGTTTTTAAGAAATTCTACATGGCCTGGCGCGTCTATAATTACATAATCCCTTTTGTCTGTATGAAATTGAAGTGACGTTGTGTCTATTGTGATTCCCTGTTTTTGTTCTTCTTCAAACGCATCTAATAAATATGCATATTCAAAGGGTTTACCAGTTTCTTTTGCAATTCTTTTAACTTTGTCAATTGCACCTTCAGGCAATGATTTCGTATCATAAAGCAATCTTCCAATTACTGTTGACTTGCCGTGATCTACGTGTCCTACTGCAACTATTCTTAATACTTCTCTTGTATTTTCCATTAGTAATAAACCCCTCCCTTACATATATCCATCTTTACGAAGTTTTTGCATAGCGTAAGAATCCTCTTGATCTTGAGCCCTACCTGCTCTTTCTCCAGTAGTCGTGTGTTTCAATTCTTCAATTATTTGATCAATTGTCACCGCATTAGACTTTATCTTACCAGTACACTCAGCGCAACCAAGACTTCTGTATCTTTCTCCGTTTTTCGCAAAATATAAATCTATAAGTGGTATATTTTCTCTCTGTATATAAGTCCAAATATCTATTTCATTCCAATGAAGTATTGGATGAACCCTAATATGATTACCTTTTGGAAAATCAGTTTTAAATTGATCCCAAAGTTCTGGTGCTTGATTAGTGTAATCCCATTCAGAATCCTTATTTCTTTCACTGAATATTCGCTCCTTAGACCGCGAACCTTCCTCATCGCTTCTGATTCCTAGAATTAATCCATCAAATTCATAATTTGTAACCACTTGTTGAAGACCATCTGTTTTTAGTGCTTTGCAACAAATAAGTCTTCCATGATCTGGCCCCATACCCGAGTCTATTGCTTCCTGATTTGTATGAACTATAAGGTCAATATTAAATTCTTTAGCAATTTTATCTCTATATTCAATCATTGCAGGAATTTTATGCTTTGTATCTACGTGTATAAAAGGGAAAGGAGAATGTCCGAAAAAAGCCTTCTTTGATAACCATAATAATACTGTTGAATCCTTTCCAATTGACCATAACATTCCAAGTTTACCTAATTTTTTATAAGATTCTCTTAATATGAAAATACTTTCTGCTTCTAATGCATCTAAATGATCCATAATTTAACCTCCCTAATATTTATTACCCTCTGCTACATTTGTTGTAATAATTATCTCTTCATTATTTTGTTTAAAAATGTGCCAGTGAAGAAGATTTTTATCTTTTTTCGTATTTAAATAAGTTCCCTTGCCTCCAATATCAACTCCAAGATAATAATTTATAGCCTGGACCGGACATTCTTTAACGCAAGCGCTGCATCCCCAACACTCTTCAGGATATTTTATAAAAGCTTTTGAATTCTCTTTTTTAAATATAAGATTTCCCGGACAAGTCTCAAGACATTTACCGCAACCCACGCACTTTTGTGGGTCTATTTTAATGCTCATAAACTTCATCTCGCTTTACTAAGTTTCTAAAGACAACTTGGACCTTACCATCTTTATATATGCTATTTACATATTTAAGCAAGTTTTCATCTTTTTCTTTGTAATCTGCATTTTCACCATAACATTTCCAGCGTGTTTCTTTCCTGAAAAGGAGATGAACTATTAACACTTTGCAAACATATAGCCTATCAATAACTTCATATATTTGCAAAAGTTCCCTCATATCTTTGGCCCTCAATTTACTTGAAATAACTAAAAGCTCCTCTATTTTCCCACTAGCAATGTGCAATCTTGTCGTATTAAATACATAATTTTTAGATATACCACCTGCATACTCATCCATCACCTTTTGCATAGCTTCTTCGACGTTATTTATAGAAAACAAGCTTTCCTCGTCTTTTAGAAAACCTTCTAAATATATTGCTTTAGAGTTAATTTCCTCTTGACCTATATAATTTATTTTTTTATTTTTTATAAACTCTGTTGCAGCATCAGCCGCAATTTCACCCTCTACAAAGCAACCTGTTACATATTTCTTAGGACTTCCTCCTGCCACATCACCAGCTGCATATAAACCAGGAATAGTTGTAGAACGCGTAACATCTACCCAATAACCACTAGCTGCATGTCCACCTACTATATATGGTTCTGTGCCCTCAATCTCTAAGTTTTGCATGCTAGGACCATATCCATCCTCAATCCATTTTAAGGTCTGAGCTGGGGCCATATTAAGATATGCTTTATAAAGTTCTTCTTCAACTTCTTTTGATATTCCCTTAGTTTTTAAGTAGCAAGGTCCCTGCCCTTTCCTATTTTCCTCTACTGTTGCATAAAGCCTTGTAATTGTTAAAGGCTTTCCATAATTTTTCACATACTCATTCTCGTTTGCATTAACTTGTTTTGCCCCAATACCTTGAGCCACAGTTCCTGTAGGTGCTATGGTATCCTTACATCTAAGTGCTATGAATCTCATTTCAAAAGATGTCATTTCAGCACCTGCTCTTATACCCATAGCATAACCTGCACCGGTGTTGAATGGTGAATACCACATCTTATGTTTAGAAAAGCCAGGATTATTAGGTTTATAAAGACCTGAAGCTCCTCCAGTTGTGCAAATAACAGCCTTAGAATATATTATATAAAATATATTCTCTTCTATATGAAAGCCGTAAGCACCAACAACCGTATCTTCTTGCATAATGTAATCTACGATATTTACTTTATTTAACACATTTATGTTTTTCTTTGAGTTAACCTCATTTGCGAGAAGGGGTTTTATGTTTTCTCCATTAATTTTAATACTTCGTTTGCCACGAGTAACATATTCTCCCTGTGAATCCTTTAATATCGTAAGACCTATACTCTCCATATTTTTTGTAACATTGTTCAAATTTTTAGCTATAGAATATACTAGGTCTTCTCTTATAATTCCCGACGCTTCCTTTTTAACATAATCAACGAAGTCTTCCGGAGTATATCCTTTATTTATATAGGCATTTATTGCATTAACTCCAGCAGCTAAGCATCCGCTTCTTTTTATATTAGCCTTATCTGCTACTATAATATTATTCTTTTCCTCTTTGCTTAGGGTCACTGCAGCATAACATCCTGCAGTGCCTCCACCAATAACTAATATATCAGTTTCTAAAATTCTAGTTTCGAGCTTCATTTTAACCTCCTGAGCAGTTGACCTCCTAACCAAGGCATTTTATATAATCTAATATTTTATCCACACATTGATCTATTGTTTGCTTTTTTGTATTTATAACAATTTCTGGATTTCCAGGTTTTTCATATGGTGAAGTTATACCTGTAAATTCTTTAATCACGCCGAGTCTTGCTTTTTTATATAAATCTTTAGGATCTCTTTTCTCACATTCCTCAAGAGGGCAGTCTACAAATACTTCAATAAAATCCTCACCTAGGGCTTTTCTAACCATTTCACGATTTTCTTTCAGTGGAGATATGAAACAAGCAATAGTTATAATGCCTGCATCAACAAATAATTTTCCTATTTCACCAATTCGCCTAATGTTTTCACACCTATCGAACATAGAAAATCCAAGATCTGAATTTATGCCAAGACGAATATTATCACCATCTAATAGGTAGGTTGCCTTGCCACTCTGATTTAGTTTTATATCTAAACTATTTGCAACTGTAGACTTACCAGAACCTGATAAACCAGTAAACCATAATAGCTTAGATTTTTGCTTTAATAAAGTTTCTCTATTTTCTCTAGTCACAAATGTATCATGCCAAGTTAAATTTTCAGTATTCATTTACTTTCGCCTCCATTAATTTGTTTAAAAACTAGACCCTATCAAGACCCCATTTATGTCTCATATTTTTCTCAAGTCTTGAAAAAACAAGTTTATCTACTACTAGTCCAAGAATTATTATAACTATCATAACTGCTACAACTTGGCTAATATCCGCAAGATCTCTTCCTACCATTAGCACTTGACCTAGGCCTTTTGTAGAAGAAAGCATTTCTCCTGCCATTAAAGCCCTCCATGCAAAGGACCACCCCTGCTTTAATCCACTAACTATGTCTGGAAGGGCAGCCGGCAAAATTACATGCGTATAAACTTTTCGACCCTTAGCCCCCATAGTTTTCGCCGCTCTTATATATAGTGGATTTACATTCTGAATTGCATATTTAACTGATATAGCAACTGCAAACGTTGAACCAATTGCTATTACAAAAATAATAGAAATCTCACTTAGCCCAAACCATAATATTGCAAAAGGTAACCAGCATATACTAGGTAATGTTTGAAGCCCTAAAATCAATGGTCCTAAATTTTCATCTAAATACTTGAATTTAGCAATTGTGAGTCCAAGAGTCACTCCAATTATTACTGATATAAAATATCCCACAATAATTCTCTTTAAACTTGCAACAATTGCTATACCTATTGTGTTATCTTTTATTAACACTACCATAGTCCCAAAAACATCAAATGGTGATGGGAAAATGTACGGTTTCCAAATTTTCAGAATATCAACACCTAATTTATAAATCCCCTCCCATATCAATATCAGGAGAATATAGAACAGTATTTTCTTCAATATTCCAATCACCATCGTATTCTGCTTTTGCAACCTTCTCCACCTCCTCTTTTAATGCTTTCATTATTTTAGATGTATAATATGAAATATCACAACTTTCCATCTGCCTCGGTCTTGCAAGCTCAATTTTAAACTCTTGCTTTATTCTACCTGGATTCGCAGCCATCACTACAACTCTATTTGCCAAATATACTGCCTCTTCTGCATTATGAGTAATAAATATAATGGTTTTTTTTGTATTTACCCAGATATGTTGTAATTCTTGTTGTAACATCATTTTTGTTTGACTGTCTAGTGCTGCAAAAGGTTCATCCATTAAAAGTATTTCAGAATCAAGTGAGAGTGCACGAGCGAGTGCTACTCTTTGTTTCATTCCACCTGATAACTCGTAAACATATGAATCTTGAAACTTTGATAGATGTACCATTTTTAAATAATGTAATGCCTTTTCATACCTGATTTCCTTTGGCATGCCAGCCATCTTCATCCCAAATTCTACATTATCTATTACCTTAAGCCATGGAAATAATGCGGCTTCTTGAAACATTACTGTTCTATCTGGTCCCGGCCCTGTTATTTCATTACCATTAAGTATAACTACACCTTTCGTTGCCTTTTCAAGTCCTGCTAAAATATTTAGCAGCGTTGATTTTCCACAACCGGAAGGCCCTAATATACATACAAAATCACCATTTTTTATCTCTAAATTAAAATTTTCTAGGGTGCTTGTCTTTTTATGTTTTGAAACAAACTCCTTGCTTACGTCCTTAACTATAAGACTCAAGTTTATCACCTCGCTATTTAATTTGGTCTTGTCCTTTTTCTTTTAAAACTTTATTTAATATTGTAAGATTAAATAAATCCTTAGTATCAGGCTCTGTCTTTAAGAACCCTTCTTTAACTGATGATTTAACAAAATCTATAACTGAGTCTTTTTCTGGATTATTTGTAACTGTTAATCTCTTAAAAGCGGCATCTAAAACATCAGTTGCTATTGGTTTTTTAGTTAATTCAGTAATTTGTTTATTAACTATTTTCTTAGCTTCTTCTGGATTTTTATTAATATAATCAGTTACATCCACATGATTTTTTATAAAATTCTCAACAATTTGTGGATGTTCTTTTAAAAATTCAGTTCTAACAACTACTACAGCAGTAGTATATCTCCCTTCTCTAAACACATCTTTATAATCTAAAATAATATTTGCTTTCGCCTCTTTAATAAGTCTAGAACCCCAAGGTTCTGGCACTAATGCTGCATCTATCTCCCCCTTTTGTAGTAATGTTAAAATATCCGCATTTGCTGCTTGTCGTATTTCAACAGTTCCACCCTTTGTTTTATCTTTAAGTCCATTGTCAGACAATATTTTTCTAAGTGTTAAATCTTGAGTATTTCCAAACTGTGGAACTGCAATTTTCTTGCCACTTAAATCTTTTAAATTTTTAATAACTTCTCCTTTTTTAGACACAAATATTGCTCCTGCGTCTGTAGCACCTGCAATAATCTGAATGTCCCCTTTGGATTTTGCATATCCATTAATAGCAGGGCCTGGTCCTATATAGCCTATATCAATAGCTCCAGCAAAAAGTGCTTCTACTTCTGCTGGCCCTGCATTAAATAATTTCCAATCTATTTTGTTTTTTTCACCGATAGCCTTTTGAAAACTTCCTTGTTCTCTCCCTACAAGAGCTTGTGAATGAGTTATATTTGGGAAATATCCAACCTTAACATTAAAATTCGTTTTTTCTGCTTTTTTAGATGAACATCCTACTAATCCTCCAAGTAATGAAATACTTAGCAAAAATACCATTGAAAATTTAAAACCCTTTGAATTTTTCATTTTATGCCCCCTATTTAGAATTAGTTTTGTTGAAATATTTAGTAAACCCACTAATATACATACTAATACTGATACTTATTTTAAATATTTTCAATTACTAGAGCCACTGCTCCAATTGAAATTGCATTTTCTTTAAAGTATCCTCCCCTACTGAAAATAATCTTTTTTCTTCTATCCGAATGTAATTTTTCGAATATAATTTTAATACATTCATCATAAAATAGCTTTGAGTTAATTATTAAAGGTCCGCTTAATATAACTAATCCTGGATTTATCAGATTTATATAATTAACTACCCCAGTTCCTAAAATTAATGCGGAATTTATAATTACCTCTTTAGATAAATTATCATTTCTTTCTGCTGCATCACATATATCTTTATAATCTATATTTTCCAAAGACTTATTTATAATAGTATCTCTTCCATTTTTGACTTCTATGAAAAATTTTTTCATTATTGCATTAATAGATGAATAACATTCTACGCATCCCGAATTTCCACATTTGCACTTCTCTCCGTCAATATCAACTATCATATGTCCCAAAGCATCTTCCTCATCATTTATTGTCCGTATGAGTTTTCCTGATAAAACAGTTCCTGTCCTTATTCCGATTCCACAATTCATATAAACAATATTTTCAATTCCTTTTCCAATTCCATAAAAACATTCGCCGATAACAGCAGCATTTACGCCATTTTCAATAATAATAGGACATTTTAATTTCTCCTCAAGCATTGCTTTTATTGGCACATCAGACCACCCAGGTGCAATAAAATTAATAGGACTTATCATTATTCCATTCTTAATATCTAATGGTCCAACAGTTCCTAAACCTATACCTACCAATTTAGTACAACTTAAACTAAGATTTACATATGCCCTATTAATAATCTCAACTATTCTTCTCACAGTTTCATTTGGAGAGCATGAATAATCCATGTAAAACATTTCTTCAGACAATATTTCCATCTTTAAATTAGTTACAATTACCTGTGTATAGACCCTAGATAAATCTATTCCTATAATATGAAATCCATTCAAATTTAAATCATATAAAATTGGTTTTCTGCCACCTGTGGATTCACCTATGCTTTTTCGAACTATAATTCTATTTCCTTCCAATGGTTGCATTATATAATTTAATGTAGTCAATTTAATGTTTGTTAAAAGTGAAATTTCACTTTTAGGTATAGGTCCATATTTTTGAAGTGAATTGAATATTTTTTTTTCTTCACTACCTAGATTCTTTAATAAATTAAGGTTATCTCTCACAGTTGCTCCTTCCATCATATTTATAATATTTAAGTTCTTACCATTTTGTCAGAAGTATTTAATGTAATTTTTCATTAAATCTATACCTTAACTTTGGTATAGATAATAAACTTAATTATTCAAACTCTTCACTTAAATCGCATTCATACCTTTCCTATAGGTTAGGTGTATATTATCATTAGTTTAAGCAATTGTCAATACAATATCTAAATTAGCCTTTGGCTTCCGCATATTCATTATTAAAACTACTCCTTTAGTATAAGTTTTGATAACTAAATGCATACTTTTACCTCTATAAACACAAACTACAATAAATACGTAATACATTAATTTTGTGTAGAAATTATAAAGAATGAGCATATAGTCATCATAATTCTGTGATAACATTTACATATAAAAAAATTATTTATTTGTACGTAGTTTCAATAACTACGTATTGTAATGCTTGTAATTATGTGATATATTATTAATATAAACTAAATCAATTAAGTTAATTAATTTAAAAATTTCTAATCTAGTTTTATGGAGGTATAATATGGAAGAAAAAGATAGTTATATTATTGTGGCATATGGTGATTCTATTACTAAAGGGATAATTTATGATGATAAAAAATCTAAATACGCAATGTTAAAAGAAAATTTTACAAGTATCATTGAAAATAAAATAAAAGGTCCTGTATACAATGCAGGTAAATTTGGTAGTACCATCATGAGGGGCGCACTTAAGATGTACAATGATGTCATTAAAAAATCTCCTGATATGGTTTTAGTAGAATTTGGTGGCAATGATTGTGACTATAAGTGGGATGAGATTGCCAAAAATCCCGAAATGGAATACAAACCAAATACTGACATTTATACCTTTCGTGAAACACTACTTGCAATGATAGACACATTAAAAACTAATCACATACTGCCTGTTCTTATGACGCTACCTCCCCTAGATCCTTTGAAATATTTCAAGTGGATTGCAAAGGAAGATTCTTTTGCCGAAAAAAATATTTTACTTTGGTTAGGTACAAAAGATAGACTTTTTACTTGGCATAATTCATATAGTAAAATGATTACTGAGGTAGCAAATGAAACTGGTACTGTACTTATAGATGTGCGTTCAGAGTTTTTAAAGTACAAGGATTATAGTCAGTTTTTATGCAAGGATGGAATCCATCCAAATACTGAAGGTCAGTCCTTAATTGCCACTGTGATATTAAAATTTATAAAAGAAAACTATAACTTTTTATTACAAAATTAATAAAATACGATGTTCTTTTTAGTATGAAGTAATGTTATTTTAACAGCTATAAGTCCAAACGCACCATCTACTTCCTACACAGCAGCAGCTGAAAATAAAATTTCAGTTTCTGCTGTTTTTATATTATAATGTAATAGTCGTGTTTATTATAGTATAGTAATATTCTTTAAAATCAAAAATTTTCCTGTCATATATCTTTTTACAACATATATGTTTCTTTCAGATGTAATCCGTTCCATCTTGACCCACCAATTTTTTCTTTGGTTGAGTATAAGATTACAAACTTGGTAATTTTGTTAGTAATAAACTTTAATTTGTTAAATTTGAATTTCCAATAAATCAAACTTGCAAATTTACAGAATCGTGGTACAATTTATATAATTCGTTCTAAAATAAAAAGGGGGTAATATTGTGAATTATAACATTGGTTATCCTGAAAAGCAGGGACTATACGATCCCGCTTTAGAAAAAGATAATTGTGGTGTTGGCTTTGTAGCAAATATCAGAGGTGAAAAAACCAACGGCATTGTAAAAAAAGGATTAGAAGTTCTTGTGAATTTAACCCATAGAGGTGCGGTAGGAGCAGATCCTAAAACTGGAGATGGTGCCGGAATACTTGTACAAATTCCTGATGAATTCTTTAGAATTAGTTGCGATAATTTAGGACTCGAATTGCCGAGAGTAGGAAAATATGCCGTAGGAATGATTTTTTTACCAAAAGAACCAGCCTTAAGATTTCAATGCGAAGGAATATTTGAAAGAATTGCAGAAGAAGAAGGACAAAAAATATTAGGTTGGAGATCTGTTCCTGTAGATAATAGAAATATCGGTGACACAGCAAAAGGAACAGAACCAATTATAAGACAGCTCTTTTTAGGGTCAACTTTCAAAGATGCAGCGCTAACAGAAGATGAATTACAAGAAGAATTTGAAAGAAGACTTTATATTATAAGAAAAAGAGCGGAAAAAGAAGTAATCAAATTGGTTAATAGAAATACAGAATATTTCTATATCTGCAGTCTTTCTAGCAGAACAATTGTTTATAAGGGACTTTTACTTGCTGAACAAATAAAAGGCTTTTATATTGATCTACAAGACATAAATTTTAAGAGTGCTCTTTGCCTTGTTCATCAAAGATATAGTACAAATACCTTTCCAACTTGGGATTTAGCACAACCATTTAGATATTTGGCTCATAATGGTGAAATAAATACAATTAGAGGAAATAGAAATTGGATGAATGCACGAGAAGGAACTTTAAAGTCTGATGTGTATGGAGAAGATATAAAGAAATTATTTCCAATAATAAGCCCAAATAGTAGCGACTCAGCTTCACTAGACAATATATTGGAACTTCTAAAAATGGATGGAAGATCTCTACCTCATAGTTTAATGATGTTAATTCCTGAAGTTTGGATGACAAATGATGATATGGAAGATTATAAAAAATCTTTTTATGAATATCATGGTTCATTAATTGAGCCTTGGGACGGACCGGCTGTTGTTGCATTTACAGATGGTATTAGAATAGGTGCAACCCTAGATAGAAATGGTCTCAGGCCTGCAAGATATATAATAACAAAAGATGGTTTTGCTGTTCTTGCCTCAGAAGCTGGTGTACTTAATTTCAAACCAGAGGATATTAAGAAAAAAGGCAAACTTCAACCTGGGAAAATGTTTTTAATTGATACAAATGAAGGAAGAATAATTACAGACGAAGAAATTAAAAAAACAGTTTGCACTAACAAACCTTATGGTGAAATGATTTTAAAAAATAAACTTCACCTAGAAGATTTTGATGCTGTAATTGATGATGTTAAAATAGACAAAGATATTTTAAAAGAAAAGCAACAAGCATTTGGATATACACTAGAGGATTTAAAGATTATCTTAGCTCCTATGGCTAAAGATGGTAAAGAACCAATTGGTTCTATGGGAAATGATGCTCCGCTAGCAGTTTTATCAAATAAACCACAGCTTTTATTTGCTTATTTTAAGCAGCTTTTTGCTCAAGTTACAAATCCTCCAATAGATTCCATTAGAGAAAAAATGGTAATGTCTTTAATGAACTATGTAGGTTCTCAAGATAATGTTTTAAATCAAGAGCTTAATGATAATCCATTCTTGGAAATATCTAGGCCTATTTTGACGAATTTAGAAATGGCTAGAATTAAAAATTTAAAAGATAATGCTTTTAAAACTACAACAATTCCTATAACTTTCAAAGCAGACACTGGAATTGAAGGTTTTAAGGATGCCCTAGATAAAATCTGTGAAAGAGCATCTGCAAGAATTAAAGAAGGATATAATATAATAGTTCTTAGTGATAAATTAGTGGATTCTTATGAAGCTGCCGTGCCAAGCTTACTTGCATTATCTGCTGTTCAACAACACTTAACCCGCGAGAAGACTAGAACTTCCGTTTCTATTATAGTTGAAACAGGAGAAGCAAGAGAAACAATGCATTTTGCCTTATTAATTGGTTATGGTGCCACAGGAATTAATCCGTATCTTGCCTTTAAATCCATTGACAATATTATAGATGAGGGCGATATAGAGAATATTTCAATAGAAAAAGCTCATGAGAACTATATGCATGCACTATCACAAGGTCTTCTGAAAATATTATCAAAAATGGGAATTTCAACTATACAGAGTTATCATGGAGCACAGATTTTTGATGCAGTTGGCTTAAGTTCTGATTTCCTTGAAAAATATTTTGGAGGAACTCCTTCTAGAATCGGTGGAATTGGTATAGAAACCGTAGCAAAGGAAGTATTAATTAGACATAAAAATGCCTTCAACAAGCTAAGAAAACCTATAGCTGAACTTGACGTAGGTGGAACATATTCTTGGAGAAAAGATGGAGAATATCACCTATTTAACCCTGATACAATCTTTAAACTTCAAGTAGCTGCAAGGTCAAATGATTATAACTTATATAAAGAATATTCAAAAATTATAAATGATCAGGATAAGCACTTATGTACAATTAGAGGATTATTTGAACTTAATTATGGAAATGAAATTCCAATAGAAAAAGTAGAGCCCGTAAGCGAGATTGTAAAAAGATTCTGCTCCGGTGCAATGTCCTTTGGATCCATCAGTAAAGAAGCTCATGAAACTATGGCCATAGCTATGAATAGACTTGGTGGAAAGAGCAACACAGGTGAAGGTGGCGAAGATGCTGCAAGATTTAAAGTTGATGAAAATGGTGATTTAAGAAGAAGTGCCATTAAACAAATAGCTTCCGCTAGGTTTGGTGTAACTGCTGAATATCTTGTTAATGCAGATGAATTGCAAATTAAAATAGCTCAAGGAGCGAAACCTGGTGAAGGTGGACAATTACCTGGTAAAAAAGTTGATGAAAATATAGCAAGACTTAGGCATTCAACCCCTGGAATTGATTTAATATCACCACCACCTCATCATGATATATATTCCATTGAAGATTTAGCTCAACTTATTCATGATTTAAAGAGTGTAAATCCTAGGGCAAGAATAAGTACAAAATTAGTTTCAGAATTAGGTGTTGGAACCATAGCTGCTGGGGTTGTTAAAGCACATTCAGATGGCATAGTTATCAGTGGTCATGATGGAGGAACAGGAGCTTCCCCACTTTCTTCAATAAAACATGCAGGACTGCCTTGGGAGCTTGGACTTGCTGAAACTCAGCAGGTATTACTATTAAATAATCTAAGAAGCAGAGTAACAGTTCAAACTGATGGACAGCTTAAAACAGGTCGTGATGTTGTTATAGCAGCACTTCTTGGAGCAGAAGAATTTGGGTTTGCAACAACAGCTCTTGTAGTACTCGGGTGTACGATGCTAAGAAATTGTCATTTGAATACTTGCGATATGGGTATAGCAACACAAGATCCAGAACTTCGTAAGAATTTTAAAGGTAAGCCTGAATATGTGGTAAACTTCTTTACATTTATTGCACAAGAAATAAGAGAGCATATGGCGAGACTTGGTTTTAGAACTATGAATCAAATGATCGGTAGAGTAGATAAAATCAGTCAAAAGAAAGCTATAGAACACTGGAAAGCAAAGGATCTAGATTTAACAAATATTTTGTATAAACCAGATATGCCGAAAAGAATTAAACGATACTGTGTAATATCACAGGATCATGGATTAAATAATTCTTTAGATTTTAAGCTTATAGAAATGGCGAAAACATCTTTAGAAGATGGGATGAAAAGCACCTGCAATTTAGAAATTGAAAATGTTAATCGTTCTGTTGGTGCAATGTTAAGTGGAAGAATTGCTATGAAATATGGTGCTGCCGGACTACCGGACGATACAATAACAATTAATTTTGTTGGGGCCGCAGGTCAGAGTTTTGGAGCCTTTGGTGCTAATGGATTAACATTAAAATTAGTAGGAGATGCAAATGACTATGTTGGCAAAGGATTATCAGGTGCTAAACTAATTGTAAAGGCACCAGAAAATTGCACCTTTAAGCAAGATGAAAATTTCATCGCAGGTAATACAATTCTTTACGGCGCGACCTCTGGTAAGTTATTTATAAATGGACTAGTAGGTGAACGTTTCGCGGTAAGGAATTCAGGAGCTATTGCTGTAGTTGAAGGAATTGGAGACCACGGTTGTGAATACATGACTGGTGGAATTGTAGTTATTATCGGAAGAACTGGTAGAAACTTTGCAGCTGGAATGAGCGGTGGTATAGCATATGTTATTGACGAAACTGAAACTCTTAAATCAAAATGTAATATGGAAATGATTGAAGTAGAATCCATAACCTCAGAATCAGATTCATTAAAACTCTACTCAATAATAAAAGAACATTTTGAAGCTACGCGCAGCCATAAAGCAAGTAAAATTCTAAATAATTGGAATGAATATAAATTAAAATTTAAGAAAATTATACCAACTGCTTACAAAGCAATATTAGAAGGTAAATAGAAGATATAGGACGGTTCCCTCATTTTCATAGGGACAGTCCTCAGTTTTCAATTTTGGGAGGTGTTAAATTTGGGAAAATTGCAAGGTTTCAGAGAATTCAAAAGAGAAACTGCAAAAAAACGCCCTGTAAAGGATAGAATTAAGGACTCTAAAGAATTATTCATAAAGTTTCCAGTAGAAAAATTACGTCAGCAAGGCGCAAGGTGCATGGAATGCGGTGTACCCTTTTGTAACTGGGGTTGTCCTCTTGGCAACTTAATTCCAGATTGGAATGACATGGTCTATAAAGAAAAATGGGAAAAAGCATATAACAGATTAACTCTTACAAATAATTTTCCAGAGTTTACTGGCAGAATTTGTCCTGCCCCTTGTGAAGGTTCCTGTACACTAGGTGTTAATAGAGATCCAATTGCAATAAAGGAAATAGAATTAAATATTATAGAAAAAGCTTTTGAAGAAGGATGGACAAAACCACTTGAGCCTAGAGTACGTACTGGTAAAAAAGTTGCTGTAGTCGGTTCAGGTCCATCGGGCCTCGCGGCAGCTGCTGAACTTAATTCTGTAGGCCATGATGTAACTGTGTTCGAGCGAGACGATGAAATAGGTGGCCTTTTAAGATATGGAATACCGGATTTTAAATTAGATAAAAACATTGTTCAGCGAAGAGTAGCTTTTATGAAAGCTGAAGGAGTTAACTTTAAGACTAATGTAAATGTTGGAGTTGATTATCAAGCACAAGATCTTTTGTCTGAATTTGATGCAGTAGCTTTAACTGGAGGAAGTACTATACCTCGCGATTTAAAAGTTGAAGGCAGAGAATTAAAAGGCGTACATTTTGCTATGGATTATCTAAAACAACAAAATAGAAGAGTTTCAGGCAAAACAATAGAAGCTAGCGAAATAAATGCTAAGGGCAAAGTCGTACTAGTTCTTGGCGGTGGTGATACAGGTTCCGATTGTATTGGAACGGCAATTAGGCAAGGGGCTAAGAGTGTATATCAGTATGAAATCATGCCGAAGCCTCCTGTAGATAGAGACAATACTATGCCATGGCCGTCTTATCCTAGAACATTAAAAACTACTACTTCTCATGAAGAAGGATGTAATCGTGATTGGAATGTTACTACAAGAAAGTTCACTGGTGAAAATGGATGCGTTAATACACTCCATGCTTCTAGAGTTGAATGGTCGCGTAATGAAAAAGGCGGACAACAAATGAGTGAAATACCAGGATCAGAATTTGAACTCAAAGTTGATTTAGTTATTTTAGCAATGGGGTTTTTACACCCTCAACACGAAGGAATGCTTGAAGATTTAGGTGTAGACTTTGATGGTCGTGGGAATGTTATTGTAGATGATAATTCTATGACTAAAACAAAAGGTGTCTTTGCCGCTGGAGATATGAAAAGAGGTCAATCATTAGTTGTTTGGGCAATATGTGAGGGGCGTTTAGTTACTAAAAATATTGACAGGTATTTAATGGGGGAAACTTCATTAAGGGGTTAAGTCAAAAATGTAATTGGGGACAATGCTCTAAAATATTCTCGTAATTTACGAGATATTTTAGAGTATTGTCCCCTTTTTATAATGATTTTCACTTCTACACTTTTTTTAAAACCAGAACTGTTCTACTTGGCGTAGATATTGTCACCCCAATTTTATTTTCCTTATGTTCTAATGTTTTAGCGAGATAAATGCAATCTGTTAAAATTCTATGCATGCCACCAAACATAACCTCATCGCTATTAAACATAACCTTGTATTCACCCATTTCATCAGTGGGTAATTCATAATTTGCAAAAGAAACAGACTGATTGAAATTAAATAAAAATACCAAACCACCTTTTTTAAAAGCAATCATCTTATTATCCTCGTCCATCCAAAGATTTTCTAGGTCAGTTGCGCTCAAAACATTATATGTTTTTAATAAATTTAACATTTCTCTATCAAAGTTGGATAAATATTCATACTTAAGTTCTTTGTTTTCCATTAGACTCCATTGTCTTCTTGCATAATGATAACTCCAATTATTACCTTCTCTTGGGAAATCAATCCATTCTGGGTGACCAAATTCATTCCCCATGAAATTTAAATAGCCTTCACCTCCTAAAGTTATCGTAATAAATCTAATAAGTTTATGAAGTTCCATCGCTCTACGTATTATTAAATTATCATCATTTTTTAACATATGAAAATACATTTCCTTGTCCCCTAAACGGAACATTAATGTCTTATCACCTACAAGTGCCTGATCGTGTGATTCAGAATAACCTATATTCTTCTCGCATGGTCTTCTACTGGTTAGCTCATGCCAAATCTGACGCATACTCCACTTTTCATCAGGTAACTCTTTTAGTAATTTTACCCATAGATCTGGTACTCCCATAGACAAACGGTAGTCGAAGCCTATCCCACCATAGCTCACAGGTAGACACATTCCAGGCATTCCGCTCATATCCTCAGCTATTGTTATTGCACTAGGTTTAACTTCCCCTATTAACTCATTAGCAAACTGAAGGTAAGTAATTGCTTCTATATCCGTATCCATACTAAAGTACTTACTATAATTCGTAAATGATACTCCCAGTCCTTGGTGGTGATATAGCATCGATGACACACCATCAAATCGATAACCATCAAAATGGTATTCCTCGAGCCAAAACTTAATGTTTGACAAAAGGAAATGAAGAACTTCTGGTTTTCCATAATTAAAAAGTTTTGTACCCCAAGCCGGATGATTTCCTTTAATACCGGTATGGAAAAATTGATAATCAGTTCCGTCAAACTCATTAATACCCTCAGCTATATTTTTAATTGAATGAGAATGTACTAAATCAAGTAATACTGCAATACCCATTAAGTGAGCAGTATTAATTAATACCTTGAGCTCTTCAGGGGTTCCAAACCAGGATGAAACAGCAAAAAAATTAGATACTTGATAACCAAATGATGCATAATAAGGATGTTGCATTATGGCCATAAGCTGGATTGTATTATATCCCTCAGCTTTTATCCTTGGAAGAATATTTTCTGTAAATTCGTTAAAAGTACCTATACCTTCTTTTTCCTGGGCCATGCCTACATGAGCCTCATATATAAACAATGGCAATGCGCTATCAACATGAAATTCACTATCCTTCCACTTGAAATCATAATCCGGCTTCCAAATTTGCCCCATAAAATCGTGAGTAATAGGATCCTGCACAGTCCGCTTAATATAAAGAGGAATTCTATCTCTCGATTCTCCTTTTGCCACTACCCTTACCTTAACAAAAGACATATGTTTTAGGGCTTGTAACCCCGGCAAAAATATCTCCCAATTTCCATTTTCTAGTCGCTGTAATGGGTGTGTTTCAGGATCCCAATAATTAAAATCGCCAATTAAATAAAGAGCATCTGCCTCAGGAGCCCATTCTCTATAAATCCAACCATCCCTCATCAAATGAAACCCATAATATAAGTCTCCACTGGCAAAGGATTTAAATGTTTGATTGTCATGAAGTAGTTTACTTTTTAAAGATGTATAAGACTTCATTCTAAGATTAAGATCACTTTCAAAAGGTTTGAGATACGGATCAATTTCCATTATTTTTAAATGTTTAATTTTTTTATCCTCCATGAAAAAATTCCTTTCATATTTGTAATTAGTGTATAGCAAAATATATTATTACTAGTATATTTAATTCGACTAAATATTGTAAATTCCTTTGTTTTTTATTAAATAAATAGATAAATCAGTAAAAGTGATTTAACATAACCTTCAATGTTTTATACAATGCTATATGTATCATATTTTTAAACTATATACAACCTACAAGAAAATTATAACATGTTTTCTACATCATCATCAAAAGCTAACCCGTTGGATATTCACGTGTAGTATTTTTATTTTAAAAAACAATGGAAAATTGTTGACAAATACTTCATTCAGTAATACCATATCTATATGCCTACATGAGTATATAAGTATGGTATTATCTAATTAAACTTAAAAGGATGTGATCCCAATGGAAAAACTAATGAATTTATTTAAAGTATTATCTGATGAAACGAGACTTAGGATTTTAGTATTGTTATATCATAAAAAACTTTGTGTATGCCAAATTCAAGGAATATTAGAAGAATCTCAGCCTAAGATCTCAAAACATTTAGCTAAACTTCGAGATATGGGATTTGTAAAAGTTGAAAGACAAGAACAATTCATATATTATGACATTAACAAGGATAATCATCTCCTTATAGAGATACTAGAGAAAATAATTCTAGATTCAGAGAATTATTTTACTGTGCAAAAGGATTTAAAAAAGCTTGACAAAGGTGATGAATACGTGGAAATGTTCAAGAATAAATGTAATGCTAATAGTTAATTTTATATAAACTGTAATATTAAATTTACTTATTACAGTAGCAGAAATTAGCTATGTTGCGTTAATGATTTCTAAGAAAGAAAATGTAGGAATAATAAAAAAGAAAGGAAAATTTTAATAGGGAGGTGTTCTGTTTTGAATAAAAATATTATTACAATGTACTTTAGTGCCACAGGTACAACAAAAAAAGTGGTAGATGGATTAGCAAACACACTTTTAGAAATTACCGATGTAAAAGGATCTGTAAAAAATATTGATTTCACACTACCTGAAGTTAGAAAAGAACCAGTATCTTTTACAGAAGAGGATGTTGTCATTGTAGGTATTCCTGTTATTGCAGGAAGGGTACCTAACGTACTATTGAAATATTTAAATACCATTAAAGGTAATAGTGCATTAGCAATTGCTGTAGTTGTTTACGGCAATAGAAATTATGACGATGCTTTAGTAGAATTAAAGGATATTCTCGAATTAGACGATTTTAAGGTAATTGCAGGGGGTACATTTATCGGTGAACACTCATTTTCCAAGATTCTTGCCCAGAACAGACCCGATGAAAAAGATATGGCAATCGTAGGTGATTTTGCTCGGCAAATATATAATAAAATAGCAACCCAAGGCGAGCTTCAAACTGTTGTTGTAAAAGGTAATAAACCTTACAGAAATTATTATAAGCCTAAAGATAAAAATGGTGACTTTGTTGATATTCGCAAGGTTACTCCCAAAACAAATAGCAATTGCATTGATTGTAAACTTTGTGTAAGTATTTGCCCAACGAGTTGCATTGATGCGAAAGATGTATCCAAATTAAATGGAATTTGCATTAAATGCTGTGCTTGTATTAAAAATTGTCCTACTCACGCAAAGTATTTTGATGATGAAAATTATTTGAGACATAAACATGAATTAGAAATTGAGTTTGCAAATAGACGGGAACCAGAACTATTTATATAGCGTGTACATTTCTAATATTAGTACAGCTTATTATTAATATTTTCAGTAAAGTAATAGAAGAGAGGAGCACGACTGTGCTCCTTTGATTTTATTGGTGATGATGTTCACCATGATGATTACAAGTTACATTTTTATCTTTAAGCGTTCCATTAATATATTCCTCAATAACCTTTTTATATTCTCCTGTTGCTCCTGTTATTACTTCAAGACCATTCTGCTTTAGTCCACTAATTGCACCTCCACCAATTCCTCCAGTAATAACTACTGTTGCTCCGTGCTTTGCAAGTAAGTCTGCCAACCCTTGATGCTGATGGGCAAGCTCAGTTGCAGATATTTCTTCAACGCTTATAATTTTTTTGTCTTCTATAGTTGCAATTACAAAGCTTTCACTCATTCCAAAATGTTGATTTACTATATTTCCCTTATTAGGTATTGCTATTTTCATAATATATTACCTCCACTTTTTATTTTTTTGTTTTCTCAATTATTTTATTAACAATATTTTCAGCGATTTCATTTAATTCAGTATTTAACTTGTATTCTCCCTTGTTAGAAATATTAACAATTTCCTTGCACATTGGTATTTCTCCAAGTAAATCCAAATCATTTTTATTTAAGAATTCAGCTATGTTATCTGATTCAAAGATTCTTATTTTCTCACTACACTTAGGACAAACTAAATAGCTCATATTTTCTATTAATCCTATTATGTTTATATCAAGCTTGTTTGCCATATTGATTGCTTTCCCAACAATCATGGACACTAAGTCCTGTGGTGTTGAAACCATTACTATACCTGTAATTGGTATTGATTGCATTACGGTTAGTGCAACATCCCCTGTGCCAGGAGGCATGTCTATAATTAAATAATCAAGCTCTCCCCATATAACGTCAGTCCAAAACTGCTTAACAACCCCAGAAACTGCCGGTCCTCTCCAAATAACTGGATCATCTTCATTTTCTACTAGAAAATTCATTGAAATAACATCGATACCCTCAAAGGTTCTAACTGGCATAATACCAGATTCACTCATTATAGGCTTAACATCTTTTATTCCTAACAACCTTGGTATACTTGGACCTGTAATATCTGAATCCATAAGTCCAACCTTATAACCTTTTTTATTAAGTTCATGCGCAATAAGAACAGATATCGTTGATTTACCTACGCCACCTTTACCACTCATGACGCCAATGATATTTTTAACTTTATTTAATGAATTATTTTCTATGCTACATGTGTCTTCATTATCACACTTGCCATTTGATGGACAACTTCCACAATCGGCCATACACTATCACCTCGCATTTATTTGTCATATGCCATTTATATTATAATACTATTACTTATTATTGTCAAATGCCAATAAATAAAATCTATTTTAATCAGAATTTATAAAACTATTTAGCTGTGATAACATGTTTATTACATTTTCCATGACAAAAACTACTTCTTTTATTACAAGTCACCTTTTCCGAACCACATGATGGACAAATATTTCTGTCTTCTTCATATTTTATCTCATATGTATTATCACAAGATTTACATTTAAATTGGCATATATTTCTTGAATAGTTTCCCCCACTTATATTTATAGCTTTTCCCTCTATTAACGCTATAGCAATTTTTTTTCTTGCACTATCAATTATATTTTGAAAAGTTTGTCTTGAGATTTGCATTCTCTGAGCACATTGTTCCTGATTTAAATCTTCTACATCTTTAAGACGCATGGCTTCAAACTCTTCAACCTTTACAAGTATTTCTTCAATTTCACATTTCCGTCTTCCAGCAGGTACAAAGTATGTATATTCAGGTAAATTTTCTACTCTTCTATTCTTAACTGGTCTTGGCATTAATGTTCTCCTCACTTTTCATATGCTCTTTAAATTATAAATATTATTTCACGGTGGCATATGCTAATAAAATTTTACCTCCTATTAACACTAATGTCAAATGACAATATTTAATATTATAAATACTGTCGTGAATTTAAAAGTTATATGATATAATTAAATCACTATATTCCAATATAGTGATTTAATTAAAGGAGAGTGTTCATATGCATAAATTTAATATCAAGAATATAGAAAAATTAGATAATTTAAAAAGAAGACAAAGTATGCCACCGGAAGAAACCTTAAAAAAATTTCATATTGATGACAAAGCTACCCTACTTGATATAGGTTGCGGTATAGGATATTTTACCATTCCTGCTGCTAATATTGTAAATAAAGGGAAATCAATAGGACTTGACATAATGCCTGAAATGATTGATATTGCCAAAAAGAAAGTCACTAATATTTCTAATATAGAATTTATGCAAAGTGATGAATATTCCTTTCCGATCCAAGATGATTCCATTGACTATGTTTTTATAAGCAATGTTATTCATGAAATTGAAGATAAACCTAAGTATTTCAATGAAATAAAAAGGGTACTTAAAACTAAGGGATTCCTTTGTATTATTGACTGGGAGAAAAAAGAAACTGAAATGGGTCCATCTATTAATGACCGAATATCTAAGGAAGAAATGATACAGTTCTGTGCTCTAACTAATTTCATATGTGTAGAGGATATAAATATAAATGCTGATCATTATGGATTAAAATTACAATTAGTATAATTAGGATCTACAAAATAACATCATATTAACCTTATTGATTTATTTTAAAAAGAAGTATGGAAATAACAATCCATACTTCTTTTGCTTATCTTCTACTATTTAAAAATTAAGCAATTATTTTCATATCTAGTAGTATTAATTTATAAATATATATTGTACTTATTAAATCTTAATGTTATTATATACCCACGGGGGGTATGCAAATAAACTAAATATAAGTAACAGCCATGATAAATAATAAAAAAATCCAATTACGGAAATATGGTAACAACTAAATATTAAAATACGAATTTAAAGGAGATAACACATGAATAATTTATTAACTGTAATATTGATTATTATAATCGGATATATGCTTTTACCTAAACTAATGATTAAATTTAATAAGAACGTAAAAAATGTTTCTGGGGAAGAAGCGGCTTCTCTAATTAGAGATACTAAAAACCTTGTTATACTTGATGTAAGAAGTAAGAATGAATACAAATCAGGACATATAAATAGATCTAACCTAATGCCAGTTAATGAAATTGCTTCAAGGATTACAGAGCTCGAAAAGTTTCGTGGTAAGCCAATTTTAGTGCACTGTGCCTCAGGTGGTAGAAGTCCTAAGGCTGTTAACATATTATTAAAAAACAAATTTGGTCCAATATATCATATGAATCATGGACTGTCAGGCTTTAACGTAAGTTTGAAAAAATAGTATTATTAGACCCCTATGTTCATAATGTATAAGGAGGCAACAAATGAAGAAGCCATCTACAGAATCTGAACTAACACTCGGCCAGGTAATGCTTCCAACTCATTCTAATGTAGCAGGTAATGTATTCGGTGGAGAAATCTTAAAAATTATGGATTCTGTTGCTTATGCAGTTGCAATGAAGCATTCTGAAAGTAATGTGGTTACTGCAAGAATTGATGAAATTATGTTTCATAAACCTATTTTTATAGGTTCAGTATTAAAATGTAATGGGAAAGTTGTATTTACGGGTAAAAGCTCTATTGAAGTCTATATTACTGTAGACGTAGATGATATACAAAACAGAAAATCATGTGGTAGGGCTCTTTCAGCTTACTTTACTATGGTAGCTGTTGATGAGAATAATAAACCGAAAACTATATCACAGTTAGAAATAATAGATGAAGAAGAAAAAATAGAATTTGAAAAAGGCAAAGAGCGATATGAAAAAAGAAAATTACAAAATAAACAAATCGCAGATGAACGTTTAATGTTACACATTGGCATGCAGGCTTCTGATGAATGTTCTGGCTATTAAAAAAATACCCTATCTAACTTTATAGCTGGTACCTGATTTCGAGTTAGGCTATGTACTTTACATGTAATTATAGCTAGTACCATTGAATGCAATTTAATCTTGCTTATTCAATGGTTTTAGCTACCTTTCTTTATATCAAATATCATCAAATGTCATATAAAAACATACAGTTTGTTATCAAATTGTTATCAATACTCAATGCATCTCATTTAATATTCATAGTACTACAATTGCAACTATCCCTAATGCGCCTGCTCCGCCCTTCATGTAACTTATATCTTCATCTTTGCTTTTCAAATTTTCTAAATCCAACGCTTTATCAACTGACTGAAAAGTTAATTCTTCAATAATTGAATTATTAATAGCCTCCCATTCATACCCAAGTTTTCTGTTTACTCTTTCAACTTCATCACTTATTAAATCTTTCTGTTTGTTGCTTATTCTGGACTGTAGTTCTGTCTGCATTGGAGCGACTACGTTTTCAATTGCTTTTGCTATCTCTTCATTACTAAGCTTTCCTCGATAATTTTCCACGGCAATTACAGCAGAAGTTGCAACCCTCTCCATTCCTCTACGTAATTCAACCTGAGTTTCTAATCCAGAACTCATAAGAATACTTCTAAGGCCACTAATAGATTCATTACAGATAATTTTTACTCTCTACACTTCAGGTCTCAACTTTTTAATTTTTTGTTCCAATTCATCTAGTCCCATATTTAAGGTGCCTAAAAAAATAGCTATTGAATTCTTTTTTAACTCGGTGCTTACCCTAATACCTCTTTCTATAAATTTAGATAATTTTACGCTTCCGCGTTCGTTTGTTAAAAACTCAGATATATTTTCTTTAAGTTCAATAAATCCTGTTAATTCAATAGTTGGAATTGTTCCTTTTACTTCTTCATTATTAAGAGTTCTTCATTATTAAGAGTTCTTCTATATTTTAAAGCTCCCTTAGCAGATACCATGAATATTCTAGGATTAGAACTAACAGCCTCTAAATGCAATCTTGCATATTCAAGCACCTTAATTTCATTCGCTTTCTCCATCATCCTGTCTTTACATCTCTTGCTTTAGCTGTAATAAATATTTTATTTGCCTCCAGTCTTAATAGTTTGTACAGTTACTCTTTGATTTTTACTTGGAGTAATTGCTTAGCCCCAACTACTTGTACTGCCTTACTGGTTGATATATTACTAGATGATGAAGTACTACATGTAAACTGGAAGTTACACCTTTAACTTACCCTAGATTTACATTAAAACTTACTTATATCACTTCTATTTAATGTATTAATAACCGTTCCATATTCATCAATTTTATAAACTGTTATAATTTAAAAATTAAAGTTGGTCTCATATAAACCCCATAATGAATTTTAAATACATGTTTATTCTATTTGTTCAGGTTTAAAATCTACCCCAGAACCTGCTCTACCAATTGGGATAAAGACCTTGTTACCATACTCGTCTTCAGCTTCTATTAGGGTTTTCTCCTTATATTTGATTTCTAACTTCTTTTTTAAATCAGTATTACCAAGTATAATTGTTGGAATATGTGATAACCCTAAACGTTTAGCCATTTCATACATTACATGATTTCTTAGTATTTTTCCATCTATAGTAATTCTCACAGGTGGTAATTTTTCTCCCCCGTCATACTTACCTATAGCATCACTTATAGCGACTATATCTGGCATGTACCCAAAACTATCCACTCTCACTTGTCCAATTGAAACTCTTACAACAGGGAATTTGTTATTCTGCCTATGCTCCATTTCCTTTAATCTATTCTCATGATGTGCATAAGTGTCTTCTTCTTTATGTTCATGTTGTATACGTAAACTATCAACACTTGGATCTACCCATTGCATGTGGTAGAAGATTTTCCCTTCTTTGCCCTTTACTGATATCATTCTTCTAACCAATTTCCCTTTATGAATTTCTCCTCCCTTATATAAATCAATTTCTTGTTTATATTCCTCTTGTGGAGCTACTAAATTATAATTCCCATCCAATCTCATTCTGGCTAATTCCTCTTTATCTCTCCACTTAATCACTGAGGAAAGATGGTCACCTAAGACAACTCTAGTTTTACTATCTTCATATAACCAAGTGTATGGGATGGACATTTCAAACGAATAAGAATACTTGATTAGTACCAAGATATTTTACATTAAGACCAGAAGGCGACGAAATATTATTGGTAGCAACTGATACAATTATACAGGTATTATTTGTTATTGTTTGGCGCAACAGGTTCTCAAAAATCTTTTTTAAAAATTCCACACATCTTTCATTTAAACGTTGATCTAATGCTTGATTAGAAATAACTATTCCCATTTTCGCACTAAGTTTTGTACATAATGTAACAAGTGTATTATCTGCAACCTCTACATCCATAAAGCAGCATAAACAAACGAATTCCCATGCTTGAATTTTACCTCTTCTTTTCACAAAACCCGTTTCTCCCGCTATTTCTTCAAGCTCCTCTTTTGAAAAACATCTTTTGATTTCAGCTATTCAATCACTTACTTTACATCCTTTCTTTTAAGTAAGGGTTAGAACTTACATCTCAACTGTTTAATTTATTTTTTTGCCAAATTAATTAAAACACTCTTAGCTAATTGCGCAAAATAATTTGAACTTGGTACAAGCGCAGCTTCATCTACAATAAATTTGGGATGATGTAGTGAATATCCCATCCCTGTTCCTATTTTTACAAAAGCACCTGGTATCTGTTGTTGGTAATAAGCAAAATCTTCACCACCTAACGATGGCGAGAGTTGTTTGATTTCATATTTTTGCTGTTGTGCTACTTCTAGAGCAACAGTAGTCCAATGTGTTGTGTTATTTGTTGCTGGTGGTCCTGGATACCAATTAAGCTTAGCAGTTGCACCAAATGAATCAGCCATACCTTTAATTATTTGTTCCATTTTTTTAGGAACAAACTCTCGCACTTCAGCCTTAAGTGTTCTCACAGTTCCTTGTAAATACGCTTTAGTTGGAATTACATTCCACGTATTGCCACTTTTAAATTGAGTAATGCTAATAAGTACTTGATCAAAGGCACTAACATTACGACTAACAACTGTTTGTATTGCAGTGATTATATGAGCTGCAACAATAATTGGATCTACTCCCCTTTCTGGTGAAGAAGCATGTGTCCCTACACCAAAAATTTCAATATCAAAACGATCAACTGCAGCGCTCAAAGGACCCACATTTGTACCTAAACTACCTACTGGTAAATCCGGTGTACTATGCAATCCAAAAATTGCCTTCACATCAGATAATGCTCCAGTTTTCAACACTGTTTCCGCACCATGCCCTGTTTCTTCAGCTGGTTGAAAAATAAATCGTACAGTTCCAGCTAAAGTTGCTTCTTCTTGTTTTAATAAATAAGCTGCGCCTAAAATGACCGCTGCATGGAAATCGTGGCCACAAGCATGCATTTTACCATAAACTTCTGACTTATAATTTAAATTAGTTTCTTCAATAATAGGTAAAGCGTCAATATCCCCTCGAATTGCAATAATAGGGCCCTTTTGGTTCCCTGTTACTTCAGCAACTAATCCTGTATCGAGTGGAAGATCAAGTATATGAATTCCAACGGCGGTTAGTAGGTTACGTAAAGTTTTAGTTGTTTTAACCTCCTCATTAGCTAACTCTGGATACTTATGAAATTCACGATATACAGCTATAAGGGTTTTTCCCAATTTATTATTATTTACTAATGATTTTTCGTCTTTCATACAAATATCTCCCCTAGTATCTATAACATTTTCTCATCTCTCAGAACAACGTTTTGATTAAATTAATACTTTTACACGTTTTCATAGATAGCTTTATAATAAAACATTGTAAATATAATACTATATATGCACTTCACCCTCTCATTTAAACCAAATAAAATTCCCCCTATAGTCTAGCTAAAGGAGGCTAAATTTCCAATTAGTTTCCCATCTTCAAGGTTTTAACCTGCTGGAATTAACACCTATGAATTATATTTAGGTTGCTGAGTTTCAAAGGTACAGTAATGTATTAATGAAATTATTAAAGTAGCGATAATCATTCTAATTCATTTGTTCTTTCAAGAGCTTTTTTCACACTAGACATAATGGTTCCATGAAAACTAGATTCGCTTAATACATGTAATGCTGCAATTCCTATGCCAGCGGGAGAAGTCATTATATCTGTAATTTGGTAAGGATGTTTTCCTGTTTTTTGAATGGTTAATGCAGAAGCAATCAAATTTTCCAAAGCTATAGACGTGGCATCCTTTCTGGAAAATCCAGATTCTACACCAGAATCTATAAGTGCTGCAAGAAAATACATGATATATGCGGGACCGCCACAGCCATATGCAGTAAATGCATTAAAGAGGTTCTCATCTATGAACATTGTCTGTCCTAATGCACTTAACAGTGTTTCAACTATTTCTTTGTCTTCTGGTTGGACCTTTCCATTTATATTTGCTGCACTATAACCATGTTGTACATCAATCATGGTATTTGGCATAATACGAACAAATTTGTGATGGTTACCAAATATATTTTCTAGTTTTTCCATTTTGATTCCTGCACAAATAGAAATAATGATAGTAGATTCAGATAAATCATTTTTAATGTTTTGTGCAGCTTTTATGATATTTTGTGGAAGCACTGCGATTAGAATAATATCTGCACCTTTTACAGCGGTGGGGGCATCTTCCGCCTCTACAATTCCATATGTACTATTAAGATATTTTCTTCTTTCACTTAATATATCAAAAACCGTAACATTTTTTGGTGAAAATATTTCATTTGAAATAACTCCTCGGATTATCCCCTCGGCCATATTTCCACCACCGATAAATGTAATTTTTTTATTTAACATATTTAACTCCTCCTTGTTCTATTTTATAAGTTCCATTTAAGACATCTAAATAATCTTTTCCGAATAGATCGATATATTCTTCTAATACGTGATTAATAATTAATATCCCATCTTCTCCGAGTTCATTTTTTATTGTTTCACTCAGTGAATATAGAAGATGAGCAGTGTGAAAGTTGAAATCTCTAGTGCAACTAGTGCCAAGTTCAGCCCTCTTTTGGGTGAGTTTTATCATATCATCTTCATGCATAGGATTTTCCCAATGAAATTCACAGTGATCTGCCCCAAAGCTTAGATTACTAGTAGCTTTCATATGGAAATCTTTATTGAAACCGTTAAAAACAGCAGCATCTATATTGATGCAGTAATACTTACCATATTCCAAAAGATTATATTTCTTCCACGACGCACACCATTTACATTTTGTGACGGCGCTGACAAGTTCCGGTTCTGTTCTAAGAATAGCAAATTCCATTTCATCTTCTTCTGGAACCCATTCACCGTAAGCTTGGCTATTTATAAAATCTAATGAATCTCCATTTGCAATTGCTCTTTCTGCCATTCTATTTCCACGTTCATTTCCATAGTTTTGGATTCCAATATAGATTGTAGCTTCACCTTTTTCACCAAAACCTTTTATAGTATATTTTGCGAAAAGTGCAAATAATACTGCATGATGTTCAATTGTGCAATGAACAGTATCTAAATTTTTCATTTTGGTGCCTCACATCCTCATTGTGGTTGTATTAATTTTTGTTTCTGCCCTACCAATGTTCTCTCATGACTTTCTATTACAATTAATATATATGAGCCTTTTTTTCTTTAGGATATATTATATGGTTGAAATATTTTAGGATTTTTAAATATCATCAGAACTTTCTCACCTGAATTCTGCTGATTAACCTATTAGATTGTACAAATGCTGAGTTCATCTTAACAAAATCCTTGAGTATGCTATATATCCAAAGGTTTATTATCAATTTATTTTTTTGCTTTTTTAAATCGTAATTCACATACAGGCAATCCATCTGCAATAGTTCCTTCTAGTTTAAACTCTAAGTTATCAAATTGTTTAGCAAATTCATGATCACCTTCCATGGTAATCTCACACAATTTTGCGATTTCCTCAGGTGTTTTTCCTTGCTTTACCCATTCAGTTACATAAGGACAATAGTGAAAGTCAATAACTAATATTTCATCCGTTTTTTCTACTATCTCCATTTCAAATATATCTTTATTGTGATCCGTACCAAAAATTGTTGCAAACTCTTTAAAATCTGATGGATCTTTCATACTATTATATAAATCTTTTCCGTTGTCTGTACCATACTTTTTAATTGCCTCACGTGAAAATGTATCATCAAGGCCACGCTTTTTAGCCGCAGCTATCATATTGCTTATTGTAGCTGCTCTCCTTGCACTAATATCGCGCAATCCATCAACTGATGGATTCACAATTGAAGGTATATTATTTTCAAATGCCATAAATTTCTCCTTACACTATAAATTTGTTTTTATAATAAAGTTTATAGTTCTAATTTTTATAAACGTCTTCTCCATACCATTTTATAGATAATTTAGATAGTGTACCATTCTGTTTTAATTCCTTAAGTGCTTTGTCTATTTTTGTCTTAAGTACAATATCTTTTTTGTTAAAAACAAAATATGTTGGTATTTTACCAATGCTTCCTGCTAATTTTATATCTAAATTCAAACCTTTCTGAACTGATGCAAAAGCTGGTGCTGGATATATTGCAGCATCGTATTGTCCTGAAGCAACCATTTTAAATGTATTAGCAGCGCTTAATGTATCTATAGCTTCAAGTTTTATTTGTTTATTTGGATTTTTTTTGTTATATTCTTGAACAACATTATAACGTGCATCATTCGATGGAATTGGAACTAATTTTTTCCCTGCTAAATCTGCAAATGAGTTAATACTATTATTCCCTTTTTTAGTGATAAGTCTTAAATCACTTAATCTGAAAGGCTGATCTGGAAATAAGAATTTCTCTTCACGTTCTGAACTTTTATATAGATGGCAAGTACCTATATCATACTTTCCTGCTTCTACTCCAAGAAGCATTGCACTTTGGTCCATACCACTATATTCAAATTTGTATTCTGGCAGTATTTTATTTATGGCCTTAGCACATCCCCATCATAACCTGAGAGTTCCCCATTGTCATCAATGTATGTAAATGGTTTAGCATCATTTACTCCTGCTATTTTTATAATTATTGTTTTGATTGTTGTTTTGGCATTAATTGTATCATAAAATTCGCTAACGTCCTTATCTATAAGATTTTACAATCTGTAGGAATTGACACCACTACATTCACATGAGAATGCTTGTTGTCGGGTTTCATCGGGCCAGTCCCTCTACCTCTCTGGATAAGTTGCATTTAATTATTAAACATATCGTATAAGTTGGATTTAATTGTTACACACATAATAAACTGATAAGACCAAAATGTCAACATATTTTTAAAAACAATTTATAAATAAAGATGCATTTATAAACAGTATGTAATATTGAATATTTCACAATAAAATTTGTCTTTATGAAATGTAGCACTATAGAAGACTTAAAGCGCTTATATATTGTTATTTTATTCTTTCTCTTAATTCAGACATAAATAATAACACTTCCTATAAACTTTTATTTCGACAATAAAAGCTTATAGGAAGTGCCCATTACAAGAAAGAAGTATCTTAGTAACCCTATGTGTTAAGGTAGTTGTCGTAGAGAAAATAATAGTATGCTATACAGTATAGACTTTACGAGGGGAGAAATATAACATGGTGAGTAAAATTGGGTACTCTGAAGAAATAAAGAAAGAAGTACT
>Ga0209540_10000292_pt1 | contig 53536 bp, 43 predicted proteins | sample BarGraIncu01121A_FD_184501 | JGI IMG/M metagenome (GOLD analysis project Ga0209540, IMG submission 184501) | Arctic peat soil microbial communities from Barrow, Alaska - Barrow Graham LP Incubations 011-21A (SPAdes) (version 2) | ecosystem: Environmental > Terrestrial > Soil > Wetlands > Peat... | reverse complement strand
ATCGGTTTAACCAATGGGCCTGTACTCATAGCAGTCATTGTAAAATACGTACTTAAATTTTCAAATTTAACTGTGTCTCTTCTTTCAGGATGTAAAAAAACAAGTGTGTCTTTAACATTTGTCAACGTAAACTTGTAACCCGATCCGCTTTTTTTCCAATCATTTAATTTAAGAATATTTGTTCCTAAATTTGCGGTAAACATATTTCGACGGCGAAGGTCAAAGAAACGTTTACCCTCGAATGCTAATTCTACACGTCGTTCGTTCATTACCAATTCTATAGGAGTAAATCCGGAATTAGATTTTAGACCGTAATATCCATCAATACCGGCATCAATACCGGCTCTTTTTCTAATTTCGATCAGATTATCATAACCTACTTGGGAGTTTGTGCCCTGATATTCAAAAGCACATTCCGCAAGGTTTAGTAATACTTCAGCATAACGCATTTCAATCCAGTCGGTATATGTTTTAGCTCTTTCATCTCCCGATATAAGAGGGTTCACCATTTTTCTACAATAGAATCCTGTAGGCGAGGTTTTATCGGAAGTTGTATTTTCTGAAATAACTGTAGCACCTTTTTTATCAGTTGCTGTATAAAACCATTGTCTGCGATCTGCCTTACCTTCGAGTGGATAATAACAACCATTATAAGCTACTGTAGCATAAAAACGAGGATCTCGATTCAGATAATATTTTTTTATATCAGCATTTCCCACGAATTTTCTGTTTTTATCAAAAGCAACACTACCATCTTTCATCGGAAACGAAATTACTAAGTCCCATGTAGGGCAATTTGATGGACGTCCGGTACCATTGGTTATTTCATTTGGTCGTACTGAATTTTCGTAACCATGATATTTAAGTGCTTGTAAATATGGAGTTACTATTAAAACTTCTTTATTGCCAGATGATTTCTTTGTTGTAAATATTTTATTAAAATCACTTGCTACAGGCCATTGAGTTGTTTGTGGAGTAGAAATATCCATCAATGAATAACCATCTTGAGTACACAATTCTTTAGCATGTAGATTAGCTTCATAAGCTGCTTGCCAACGATTAATGTCATTTGTCGGATTAAATTGAGGACTTGCGTAGAAAAGCATGATGCGACCTAAAAATGCAGCAGCTGCTCCACGGGTAATACGGCCATATTCATCTGAAGTCCAAGCTGCAGGCAAATTCTGAATGGCTAATTCCAAATCTTGTTTTAAAAATTTGATACAATCCGAAGTTTTATTCCGTGGGGCATTCAAAATACTATCTACACTTTGATAATCAACTACATCTCTGATATAAGGAATTCCTCCATAAAGATTAATCATCTTCCAGTGTTGCCATGCTCTAAAGAAATATAACTGACCAAGGATTCTGTTACGGGCATCTCCGGTTAATGTAGATGATTCCATTGCCTTCAATGCAGTATTCACATAACGTATAGGTTGGTATGTATTTGATGAAATTGTACCAACACCACCTGTAGTTAATGTACCTAATAATATAGTACTACTCATGTCAGATGTTTCATCTGATAAATTATTCAATGAGCCATCACCAACCCCCTCTCCTCCAAAACCAGGCATACATATAGTGTACAAATTATTAAGATACAATTTTGCAGAACTTTCATCATCCCAAATGGCTGGATTAATTGCTGCTGGGTCTTTCACATCCAAAAAGTCGCTGCACGAATAAAATACAGGTAACGCGCAGATATATAGGATTAAATTTTTGATTTTCATATTTATTATAATTAAAAATTAAGATTTATTCCAAAATTAAAAGTACGAATCATAGGATAATCAGACCAATAACCTACACTTGCATCTTTATATGGATAAGGATTGATTATGGTCCATAAATTTGATCCTGAGAAAAATAAGCGTAACTGTTCTACAGCTATTGCTTTGGCATATTTAGCAGGTAAACTATATGATACATTTATTGTACGTAAGCGAAGTGTATGTCCATCACGCATCCAAAATGTCGACCGTTGATCCCTTAGACTATAGCTGTCTAAACGTGGATACTTTGCATTGACATTATCCACCGTCCAATAATTACCCGACCATTCTGCCAACTGATTTGATTGCTCCGACAAGAAATCACCTGTACGTTGTCCTCCTGAAGCAGCAGTATAGAATCCTTTATCAAAAACCACATTGTTTCCAAAAGCCCCGTTTAATAAAGCATCAACTTTTAGATTTTTCCAGGTAAATCCGAATGATATTCCATAATTAAATGGGGAAGAATCGTATTTACTGATAATGCGTTGATCGTCTGAAGTAATAATTCCATCAGGTGCCCCATCATGCCATTTCCCATTTGCATCTTTATATGCCGGACTTCCTACATCCTCAAACATCAACATACCTGGTTTCAAATCTGTTTGTGTATTCCCTTGAGGATCCAGATAGGTTTCTCTAAGCCCTAAAACCGTAACTGGACCATTTCCTCCTACGGTATTTGCTTTCAATCGAGCAATATAAGCATCAACATCGGCTTGTGTGCGGGCAATACCGGTGCAGAAATATCCAACTTCACCACCACGAATACGACCAATTTCATCTTGCCATGTTCCAATTACTCCCGGGTTTTCTGATTTTTGAATTACTTTATTTGTTGCATATGCAATATTCCCTTTTATTTGAATGCTCCAATCTTTGTTTAGTTTTTTATTGTAGGCAATTTCAAATTCACCTCCCCATGAATCTTGTATCCCACTGTTTAACTTTGGAGTAGACGCTACAATACCGGAAGTCTGAGGAAATTGGCTCTTGAAATCATCGAGAATATCAAATGTGTAACGATAGAATCCATCTGCAGTAATGGAAAAATCTTTAAAAAGATTAATATCAATTCCACCATTATAAGAATCTGATTTCTCCCATGTTGATTGCGTGAAAATAAGCCCTTCCATATCTGGGTATAATACAGTTGACAAAGAAGTTCCACCAACATACGCACCAGATGAATTTTTATAACTTGCTCTCCATTGACCCATCGACACTTTATCACTACCTAATCTGCCATACGAAGCCCTAAACTTCATATTATCAATAAAATGAATATTGTCTTTGAAGAAGTTTTCTTCGGATATACGCCATCCTAAGGCTATAGAGGGGAAAAGTCCCCAACGAAAACCCGGAGCAAAGTTTGTAGATGCTTCATAACGTGAAGCTCCTTCAAGGAAATACTTATCGGCATAATTATAATTTAAACGACCTATGAATGATTGACGACGCGTAACAGTAGTGATAGAAGAACTATTTCCCATGCCTGCTTCGCTATAACCTTGCATCACTTCATAATTTTCAATAACAATTCCACTTCTATTAGCACTAAGTCCATGTCCACCGGTTTCAGATTGTTCGTACATTAACATACTTGAAATATCATGCTTTCCAAATTTATTTGCATACGATATTTGAGGATTTATCTGATAAGAATATGAAAAATCAGCCGATTCGAATAACTTATCACCATTGGTTATTTTAGTTCTGTATTTCGTGTCTGTTATCGGTAATTGTTGATCTGTAACCAGATGAGTATCACCGTCGGTTACGAAATTATATACATAATATGGTTTGGATAATTGTTTGCCTGAACCGGATTGGAAACTATAATTAAAAGATGAAGAAATCTTTAACCCTTGAATTTGAGGAATCACGTATTGTAGATTAGCACCGGCCACAATATTATCTGTACGATTTTTCCTGTATGATCCGGAGTTCATCATTTCTAATGGGTGAGTTCCACTGGAAGGAATTGAGTTTCCCACAGGAACTCCATTAATGTATGCAGGTGTATAACGTGGTGCACGAATCAAATCACTAAAAGTTCCATACATTCGTTCAGGTTCAGCATCTTTAGTACTTAGTGGCATTTCTGTCGATTTTGTTGAATAATCCAACGAGAAATTACCGGTAAGGTTTTTAGCCAATTTAGCATCAACTCCAGCACGAATACCAAAGCGATTCATATCAAGATTAGAAAAATTACCATTGGCAAACATATATGAACCACCAATAAAATAACGAACATCTTCATTTCCACCACTTACATTCAAAGTATGACGAGTATTTGTTGCATCTTTCCATGCATTGTCCATCCAATTGTAGTTGAGACTTCTCATCTTTTCCAGTTCGTCTGCCGTAAACATTTTATATTTAGTAGCATCAGCACCTTTATTCGTTATTTCCTGTTGCCACAAGTCATTCAATGCAATTCCCTGTTGATATGCGCTCATCATCAAAGGCATATCTACTCCTTGGTTTGTACCATACGAACCGGAATAGCTTATTTTAGTCTTACCGGCTTTTCCTTTTTTTGTAGTAACCAAAATAACTCCACCGGCACCCCGTACCCCATACACAGATGCAGCAGCATCTTTTAATACGGAGATATTTTCAACTTCAGAAGCATCTAGTAGATTAAATGCATTTACATCACGAATAAAACCATCGATTACGTAAAGTGGTTCTTCCAAATTCCATGAACCATTAATACGTATACTAATTGATGATTGACCTATAGGATTACCGGTAGCCTCATTTACATTTACACCGGGCATTGTTCCCATTAAAACTGAAGATAAATTAGGTGAAGGTATATCAGCCACTTCTTTCATACTTAGACTAGAAACCGCACCGGTAAGATTTGCACGTTTTACCTGACCATAACCAACTACAACAACCTCATCCAGTTTTGTAAAGTCTTCCAAAAGAGTAATATCCATTGTCTGGCCCGAAACTTTTACTTTTTGACGGGTATATCCAATATATGAGACGGTTAAAGTTGCATTCAAGGGTGCTTTTATTGAAAAGTTCCCATCAATGTCTGTTACGGTTCCAATTTTAGTTCCTTCTACAAAAATGGAAGCACCAATAATCGGATCTTTACTTGGATCGACTACTTTACCTTTTATCGTTATTTCTTGTCCTGCTATAGATTCTATTTTCTCCTGTGCCAAAACTGAAGTTGGGCTCAAGAACAGACAAAAAAGTAAAATCACTGCAGCATACGTAGAATTAAGTAAATATAAAGTTACGTAATTCCGTTTTTGATTTTTTTCGTGATCCATAGATTTATTTATTTGAGGTATTATTTTATGCAATAATTGATAAGAATGCTTCTGAAAAGGTACGTTTTAATCTAATTAATTTTCACCCAGTTCCGAATCTATTTAGATTTACATTTAATAAGACGAAAGAATAAAAATTATGTAATCAGCAACCAAAATCTTTATTCTGTTAAATCAAAAAAAAGAGACGTTTGGTACGAAAATAAAACAGATTGTAGAATAATTTATTTGGATATTAGTGTCGGGTTTTAATAAATATACATTATATATACATTGCTTATCAGTTTTATGCAAATATCTTTTCAAAATAATGTTGTACAATATACTTTTTTATGTTTCATGTTTCAACATGTTTGCGTACTTTTGCAGCTTGAAATATATACATCTCACCAACTATTCACCTTTGAATACTAGTGATAAAAATAACTCAGAATGAAAACCTTAGAAAAAAGTGTAGCCGAAAAACTATTAAAAATTAAAGCAATTAAGTTACAACCCAATAACCCCTTTACTTGGGCTTCAGGTTGGAAATCACCTATATATTGCGATAACCGCAAAACACTGTCCTATCCACAAATTCGAAATTATATAAAAATCGAATTGACCCGTTTGATACTTGAATTGTATCCGGATGTAGAAGTCATTGCAGGTGTTGCTACCGGTGCCATTGCACAAGGAGCTTTGGTGGCCGATGCACTTGGATTGCCTTTTGTATACGTACGTCCAACACCAAAAGACCACGGGTTGGAAAATATGATTGAAGGTGATTTGCGTCCAAAACAAAAAGTAGTTGTTATTGAAGACCTTATCTCAACAGGAGGAAGCAGTTTGAAAGCAGTGGAAGCAATTCGCAACGATGGCAGTGAAGTGCTGGGAATGTTGGCTATTTTTACATACGGTTTTCCAGTAGCTGAAAAAAAATTCAAACAAGCGAAAGTGAAACTGACTACTTTGTGTGCTTACGATTCTGTTTTAAGTGAAGCATTGGCTACCAATTACATATCAGACGACGACATTGAAACGCTTCAAGAATGGCGTAAAAATCCATCTGTCTGGAGAACTGAACAATAAACATTGACAATTTATAAATTTACAATTGAACATATGGAGTTTTATATCGTTGATACTTGTAACAATGTAAATATAAATGTTTATTTTCCAATTGTAGATTCTTGGCGAGCCAAGCGGCAAGCCGATTAGTAAATTCCTAAATTGTAAATATAAAAGATATGACAACATATGAAAGCGATATAAAAACCATTTCTTCGAACGAAGAAGTGGTTTTTGCTATACTTAGCGACCTGAATAATTTGAAGAAATTGCAGGAAGACGCTCCACTTACCGACAAAGTAAAAGACATTCAGTTCGATACCGATAGTTGTTTTTTTGTGGTGGAAGGATTTGGTAAAATGGGTTTCCGTATCGTTGAACGCGAGCCATCGCAAACCATAAAGCTTAATTCGGAAAAAGCACCGGTTCAAATCAGTGTTAGTGTTCATTTGAAACAAGTTGCAGAAAATACTACTGAGATGAAATTAGTACTGGATGCTGAACTCCCCATGATGATTAAAATGATGGTCGACAAAAAGATCAAAGAAGGTATCAATATGGTGGCCGATATATTGGCAAAAGCATTAAATAAATAGTTTTTTGAATTGTAAATGCCTAAATTGTAAATTACATCATGTCAACAAAACTCTGGGAAAAAAGTACGCAGGTAAATGCGAAAATTGAAGCTTTTACCGTTGGTCACGATCGTGAAATGGATGTGTTTCTGGCAAAGTACGACGTGCTTGGTTCAATGGCACATATCCGTATGTTGGAGTCAGTTGGTTTATTGCAGGCTGATGAGTTGAAAGCGCTGCTTGTAGAGTTGAAAAATATTTACAAATTTGCTGATAAAGGACAATTCTCTATTGAAATAGGAGTGGAGGATGTTCATTCGCAAGTGGAAATGTTGCTTACCCGGAAACTGGGCGATGTTGGTAAAAAAATCCACAGCGGGCGTTCCCGCAACGACCAGGTATTGGTTGATTTAAAACTCTTTGCCCGTGCCGAAATAGAAAAAACGGTGACTACAGTTTCCGAATTATTCGATGTGCTTATTTCACAAAGTAACCGCTATAAAGACGTTTTGTTGCCAGGATATACACATTTGCAAGTCGCTATGCCTTCTTCATTCGGACTTTGGTTTGGTGCTTATGCCGAGAGTCTGGCGGATGACCTCCAATTGCTGCTTTCTGCCTGGAAAATTACCAACCGAAATCCGCTGGGATCTGCTGCCGGATATGGTTCTTCTTTTCCGCTCGATCGCCAAATGACGACAGATTTGCTGGGTTTCGACAGCATGAACTACAATGTGGTTTATGCTCAAATGGGGCGCGGAAAAATGGAACGCACGGTGGCAAATGCTCTGGCAAGTGTAGCTGCTACAGTCGCAAAATTAGCTTTTGACGCTTGTATGTTCACATCCCAAAACTTTGGCTTTATTCATCTTCCAGATGAATTTACCACCGGTTCGAGTATAATGCCACACAAGAAAAATCCGGATGTATTTGAGCTTACTCGTGCCAAATGCAACAAACTACAATCACTTCCGCAGCAGATCATGATGATAACCAATAATTTACCGTCAGGTTACTTCCGCGATTTGCAAATTATCAAGGAAGTATTTATACCTGCTTTTGCTGAACTGACCGATTGCCTTGAAATGACTGCCATGATGATGGCACAGGTGGAAGTAAATACCGAAATTCTGAACGATTCGCGTTACGATTATCTTTTCAGCGTGGAAGAAGTGAACCGCTTAACGCTATCTGGCGTACCTTTCCGCGATGCATATAAACAAGTAGGTCTGCAAATTGAAGACGGTAACTTTAAACCCAACAAAACCGTAAACCACACGCATCAAGGGAGTATTGGAAACTTATTTAACGATGAAATTTGTGTGTATAAAGATTCTGTTTTAGCTGAATTTACTTTTGAGAAAGTACGGGAAGCAGAACAAACTTTGCTAGGTGAAAAATAACTTGTAAAATTTAAGCAATCAAATTACTGATAATTAGCAATTACATAATAGCAATTTTATTGAAAATATTGTTCAAGGCATTGTACAATAGTAGTTTATTTGAATGTACAGTTCCTAAACCTGTCAGAATTTTCAGAACCTCCATTGACATAAGACTTCCGATTATACCCGGAATAGCACCAACAACACCTCCAGGTTTTGTTAACACCTAAATTTCGAAGATGAAAATTATTTTGCGGAAATTTATTTATTTCGCTCTAATTCTGAGGTCAGAAAAACACAGTTTTATGTTGGTTGACAGGAATTTCGAGACATAAAAAACAACTGAAAATATTCCTTGAAATAATTGTTGTTTTGGGTTTCTTAAAAAGATTTTTTAAAGTTGTATAATCAAATAATTTAAATTGAGTAAACACTTTGTCTTTCAGCGAATATTCAGAAATTTGTGAAGTTGAATGGAAAGCCTCCATTTCGGATTTTTCCTTACAAAGTCAAGAGAATATTTGATATTCTCATCATCCTGTTTAAATCGTTTTTTGGGCTCACCTAAAAATATGGGACTAACAAAATAATTATCTGAATCTGGTAATTCTGAAATATCGGGCAATAAATCACCAACTCCTATTGGATAACGAAACTCATTTACACGACTGAAATTCTTCCTCAAAATATCAAGTTTCACTTTCGGGCTGCAAGAAATATATTGAATTCTTGAAGGAACAGGATTCGTTCCATTTGTTTCAATGCAGTTATAATAATCACAAAAATGCTCCAGGACTTCATCTGTAAGTTGTAAAGTTGGTTCTCCACCAGTCCAAATAATAAGATTGTTTGGATAATCGTCCGGTTTGGAAAGTTTCTTTACTTCTTCAAGCACTTCTAAAACAGACATTTCTTCACCTTTACTCCAATCGGTATCACAATACCAGCAATCCTTATTGCAGTTTGCCAACCGAACAAAAACAGCCGACCGTCCTACGTTTGCACCTTCACCCTGAATTGATTGAAATATCTCAACAACTTTTAGAATTGTGTTTTGAGTAGTATTACTCTTCATACCGACAATTTGTTTTGGGAGTTTCGCTCATTTCTACGGCAAACAACAGCGGAAACTGTGGTTTAAACAAATCATAAATATACTTGCATATATTTTCGACAGATGTTTGAAAATCAAATACATCATTCAAATGCCTGTGATCAAGTTTATTATTAACCCAATCCGAAATTGGTTTTAAATCATCATAATCTTGCACAAAACCGTCTTTATTAAGTTCTCCTCTTAGAAATATCCTCAGGGTATAATTATGTCCATGAATTCGAGTACAAGGATGACCGTCCTTCAAACCGTGCAATTGATGACTTGCTGAAAAATGAAACTCTTTACTGATAGTGTACATATTTTTTCTCTCCAGATATTATTGGATTTTATTCCGTTTATACAAAAATAAGAAATTAATCTTGACTTTTATTCTTATTTCAATTTTTTACTATTCTTTTAAAACAAACTCACAAACAAAGCTATATTTATTACTGTAACAATTATGCTAATGAATAGAGAGTTATATTTAGAAAATATAGTGTTTTTTATTTTTATCCATAACTTTTAGGAAGATCTGAGATAAACTTGCAGAAAATGATAATAGGATCCTGAATATTTTTCAACAATACATCCTACAAAACAATACAGAATAAATCTAAAATAGATGTTTTTTTAAGGTTGCCTTTATCTATTTTAAATCGCAAGTTCTGATTTTTAAAACTTCACCGACCAGCTAAACGATGGCAATATCGGAAACATAGACATGGACTTCAACACAGGTGTATAGGTTTTATCGGCGTTTTGAACGCCGTCAATATAGTATAAATAAGGATTTGCCCGGTTATATATATTGTAAATTCCTAACGAAATACGTGCATCCAAATGTTTTTTGCGGGTTTTGTAATTGTGATTAAACGAAACATCCAGTTTATGAAATGGTTTTGTACGGTAATTGTTTCGTTCGGTTACGACACGTTGAAAAGTATTCCCGTCGTAGTCCTGAACTGCATTGGTTTTATATATTGAAGTAGGATTTGCAAAAATATAACTCGGAACAGTAATCGGTTTCCCTGAATTATACTGCCATGTAGCCGATAAAGACCACGATTCGGAAAGCTTTAGTTCCGATGTAAGCGAAAGTGAATTCCGTATATCGGTTGGTGCGGCAAAGGGACGACCAAAGTTTAGTTGAGCAAACTGATTCTCTGCTTAAAAGCGGTACAGTCAATGCAAAATTACGAGTTGCATTTGTTCCTCTATATTGAAAGGTTTAGGTTCTGAGGATAAATACCTATGTTCACTACTACCTTACCCGTTTTGACTGTACCGCTTAATGCCTTTTATGGCTGGATGGTTTTAATTTTTTCAATCCTACGGAATTTCGCGGAATTGAGAGAAGTGCTGTTAAGCAAAATAAATGATTTTGTTTTGCATGGAAAGATAAATGTAAGATGAATAATTGTAGAAATAGTTCAACCCAAAAGTATCGTTTCGAGCCGCTAAAGTAGGTATATCAGACTATGCCGCCAAATTTAAAAGCTTAAAACTGGTGGACAGAAGGGTTTTTAGCTATATTGAAAATCAGTTGATTAAGGGCTTTTTAAGACTTATTTGGTGGACAAGCTTTTTTGGGGTGAAAAAAAGCTGTTAAAAAGGTCTGTTTTTGAGCAGCGGGCATAAAAAAAACAGACAAAGTTCTACTTTGCCTGTTTCAGTTATGTAGGTTTATTCTTCGAAAAGTATCCTGTCGAGGAAGTCGTTTAATTCGTAAGTATTCGCAAGATTGATTTTCTGTGCCAGTCTTTGTTTTAGTTTAATCAAACTTTGAGCTTTGTAATCGAGCAATACCAGTATATCCGGTCCCGGAATATTGAGTAAATGCAGGCAACACCAGGTCATTTCTTTGGTAGTAATTCCCGGGTACCTTGAATTCAGTTTACTTACCAGATTGTTGAGTACAGTGTCCATTTCCCTGAAAAAGAACACCGGATCATCGAGGTGAACCAAATGGTTATAGAGTTTTTTGTCCAGTTGTTCTTTTTCCAATGGGCTTGCTTTTTTACGTTCAATAGCCTGTTCCCCTTTTATGGTTTCAATTTTTTGAAACAAAGCCTCCCGGTGTTTCAATATCATTTCTTTCTGTATTATTTGTTTTTGTTGCCTGATTTGCTCTTCGCTCAGCTGTTTTTCGTGCTTATTGCGCCTGTGTAAAAGGTAATAAATAAGCAGACTGGCTGCAATAACCAGTATTGTTGACCAAATTATAGCTGTATTTTGCTGTTTTGTTTTGTTCTTTTCTACTGATGTATTGTGCAGAGCCTCTAACACAGTGGATTTAGTTTGGGATTCAATTTTTCGGATAGAGTCAGTACAGGATTGATAGTGAGTCATATATTTGCCCATTTGCTTTATATCCTTTCGTATATATTCAATATTCACTAAAATCCGATAACAGTCTCGCTGTGTGTAAAAATTTGCAGGGTGATTTAACGCAATTGTAGCATAATGATAAGAAGAATCATATTGTTCGATATCAGATAACAAATCAGACAAAACAAAACATCTTATTGCATAGTTCGTGTTTCTATAGGGATAGCCTAAACTTTTTCGAAGATAATATTGTGCTGAATCATATTGTTTGGCCCAGTAGTAATTGATTCCAATTTCCTGCAAAGCAACGCCACAAAAAATGGAGTCTGTTGTTTTAGTAAGTGCTTTAAGATAATACTTATGAGCAACTTTGTACTTTTTAAAAAAATGATACGTTCTCCCAATACTAAGTAGAACATAACTTGCTTCAATTGTTTTTCCAGCCCGGTTGAAAAAATCTAGAGATAATTTGTTTTTTTTCATGGATTCCTGGTAATCTAATTGAAAGGCGCTAATATCTCCCATATCAGCATAGATTTTACCCAATAATGTGTAATCCTTATTATTTTGAAGATTATCTAATGCTTTAAGGTAGAGTGCTTTTGCTTTGTCGTAGCATTGAGCGTGCATAAACATATGACCTTTATAGAAATAACAAGCTGCCAGGTGTGAATTGTCATTTTGATGAAGGTAATAACTTATTGAAAAGTCAATCAACGAATCGGGTTGCATCTTCATATCATTTTTATCCAATGCATGAAAAAGGAGTAAACCGTATAAAGCCCGGTTCGATTCGGATTTATATTTATCGGGAGTCAGATGCTGCAAGATATGTAAAGCGGAGTCGGGATGTGTTTCCATGATGCTTTCAACTGTTTTCAACTCGTTGGGAACAACTGAACAGCCTGTTAGCCAAAGACAAAATATGGAAAGAAATAAAACGGGAAACAAAATGCATAATTCAGGATTTGGAATATACAATTAAGACTGAACGCTAATTTTCAAAGGTCATGAACCTGTGTAATCGAGTGAAATGCGTCTTTAAGCATAGATGATAGAATGCAAAAGTACAAAAATATATTTGTTAATATTGCATACTTTCCCGGATCGGTTGGAAATGGTTTGTAGAAAGTTGAACAGTTGTTCTCCTAATGATAAGCGCAACAGCTATCGTTTTGCTTCAATTCTTCAATTAGACTGGATTTATTCTTCGAAAAGTATCCCGTCGAGGAAGTCGTTTAATTCGTAAGTATTCGCAAGATTGATTTTCTGCGCCAGTCTTTGTTTTAGTTTAATCAGACTTTGCGCTTTGTAATCGAGCAATACCAGTATATCTGGTCCCGGAATATTGAGTAAATGCAGGCAACACCAGGTCATTTCTTTGGAAGTGATGCCCTTATCCCTGGAATTCAGTTTGCTGACCAGGTTGTTGAGTATGGTGTCCATTTCGCGAAAAAAGAACACCGGATCATCGAAGTGAACCAAATGGTTATAGAGTTTTTTGTCCAGTTGTTCCTTTTCCGATGGGCTTGCTTTTATACGCTCCATCGCCTGTTCCCCTTTTATGGTTTCAATTTTTTTTAACAAAGCCACCCGGTGTTTCAACAGCATTTCTTTCTGTATTATTCGCTTTTGTTGACTAAGTTGCTCTTTGCTCAACTGTTTTTCGTGTTTACTGCGCTTGTTTAAAAGATAATATATGAAAATACTTGTTCCGATAACCAGTATTGCCAACCAAATTATAAGTGTATTCTGCTGTTTTGTTTTGTTCGTTTCTACTGATGTATTGTGCAGAGACTCTAACACTGTGGACTTTGTCTGGGATTCTATTTTTCGTATAGAGTCGGTGTAAATCTGGTACTGTTGCATATATTTGCCCATTTGTTTTATATCCTTACGTAGATATTCTACATTTACCAATATCCGGTAACATTCGCGGTGAGTATAAAAATTAGAAGGATGTTTTATGGAGATGGAAGCATAGTGATAAGCAGAATCATATTGTTCTATATTATAAAACACATCCGCCAGAATGTAAGATCTTATACCGAAGTTGTATCCAACGGATGGGAAAAGTAAACTTTTTCGAAGATAATATTGAGCCGAATCGTATTGTTTAGCCCAATAATAATTGACTCCCATTTCTTGTAAAGCTAATCCACATAATAAGGAATCCCTGGTTTGTGCAAGGGACTTACGAATATATTTTTGTGCGGTTTTATAATCTTTTTCAGCATAATAAGTTCTTCCAATATCCAGTAATTTATAACTTACATCAATACTTCTTCCTTTTTTGTTAAAACATTCAATTGCAAGAAGAAATTTTATACGAGATTCTTTGTATTCATGTTGCAAAAAATTTATATCTCCAATATCTCCGTAAATTTTCCCTAACAATTCATAGTCATCTTTTTTCTGAATATTATCTAATGCTTTTAAATACAAGGTAGCTGCATCTTCATAACGAAGTGCACTCTTGTACATTCGCGCTTTAAAAAAATAACAAGCAACTAATCGAGTTTTGTCGTTTGATTTTAAATAATAATCTAATGAAAAGTTTATCAATGAATCCGGTTGTAAAGTTAATTTCTTTTTGTCCAGCGCCTGAAAAAGCAGCAAGCCATATAAGGCACGGTTTGATTCGGACTTATATTTGTTGTGCGGTATGTGTTGTAAGATATGCAAAGCAGAGTCGGGATGATTTTCCATTATTCTTTCGGCAGTTCTCAACTCGTTAGAAGAGAGTGAACAACCAATAAACAACAGACAAAATAAAGGAAGAAATAAGCGGGGAACAAAATGCATAAATCACAATTAGGAATACACAATTAATAATGCTCAATTTTGTCCCCTAGGCAGATGACAGTTTGTTCTTGAAGGAGAATGCATGCTTAAGCATAGATAATAAAAAGCGTAAAAGTACAATAATATATTTGTCTTTAACGCTTTCTCTAAGGGATCATTTGGACATGGTTTTTTTTATTAGTTGAATTGATCTCTTTCATCCTTAGAAGAACAACATCAAAAACTATATTTTTCAGGACTCTCCACGTTTGAAGTTCTAACTCTGGCATTATGTCACTTTCAATTTTCAAATTTGAAGCTTCTGGTTTTTTGCATTATGGACTTTGAATAACCCTTCAATAGATTGTAGGTCAGGTATTCAGTATGCTATGAATCAACAAAAGAGTAGCTGAACAAATAATAGAGTTTGATTTTCTTTAATTCTTAAGTAATGATGACTGAAAGAACAAAAAGTACTAATAGATAACTTGTGAAAAGTATAAATGCTGTTTCGTAGAATGATCGGCTTATTAGAGTTTTCATAATGATATAATTGAATAAGAATAAATATGTAAGTTTTTAAGAATAATAACTGCAAAAAAAACGTAATAGATAGAAATGACCGTAAAGTCTAAAATTTATTTGTTCCGATAAGGTTAAGCCTTGAATAACCACGTATGGAAAGCAATCCCACAGGCGCTGTTATCTCCGTGATTTTTTAGGTACGAACCTCTTAATTCTGTGCTTCGGTCATTTAAAAATTTATTTTCAGTATTTTGACTATTTTGTTCGGTTGCGCTGTCTGTTTTCATAGGATCACCATTTTCTTCCACTATTTCCACCTTAGTTTCGGCTATAGCATGACGAAATTCATAATTCTCAGTAATAGCTACAGACACAGAATTGATATACGAATTCCACTTTCCCCCATATAACGAACCTTTTATAATCGGGCGAATGTTCAGAAGGCCTGTGTTCACGTTAAAACCAGTAAGTACCATATCAGATGTTTTTTGATTGAAGCTTGTTATGAAATCCAATGCGGTTTTGCGGTTTATATCCATACCTTCGTTTATCAATTCATCAATAATATTTTCCACATCTATACTTCCTTTTACCAGAACCTGAGCGCTGTAATCGTTAGTGGATTTTGTTAGCTGACTTTTTCTCAACCACACTTTTAATATCTTTATCATAACATATAATTTATAGGGTAATACACTAATCTTAAATATAAATTCAATTCCTTTGTTTTGTTTTCAAAATTTAAAACATGGTGTTTAAGCGGTACAGTCAATATTTTGTTTTGGTTAAAGTTATATTACTGATCTTATAAAGATCGATTTTGATAACTAAACACCTAATATTCATATTTACTTGTATTGACTGTACCGCTTTCACCTATGTATAATTAAAGGCTAGTACAACAGAAACGTTCCGGAAAGAGACGTCTTACCATACGCAATTTTCACTGTGTAATTTCCACTAGCCCAACCATCAGTTGCAATAAGCAATTCCGCTGTACTGTTTGTGTCGATTGCATCTTGATAAACAATAGCTCCATATTGATCTTCAATTGTGATTTGAGCTACTCCAACAGGACTGCCGAAATACAATGCCAATTCGGTTCCGTTCAGCGATGCCGTAACAGGAATAATAGATGTTGTTTTTAAAGAAGAGGTTTTCAAAGAAGTTGTTTTTAAAGAATAAGAGCTTAAAAGTGCATTACCTCCTATACTTCCTCCACCAGTATCACCTGGTTTGAGAGGAACATCTACAGCTAATACATTTTGAAAAGGAATGATACTAACAACGATCATAAAAATGCTAAAAAGCAAAGAGTTTAATTTTTTCATTTTGATTGAATTTTTTTGTGAAACATAGGGTTTCGGAATACAAAAAGAGTGTTCCGTCTAGGTGCTAAGTTAGACATAGAAACACAAGTCGCCAAATTTTGTGGCAAAATAAATTAGGACAGGTCATTTTTTATCCTGTTGATTTGTAGCAATATAATTAATGGAATGTAGAAAATTTTAGGACAAAGAATTTTTGGGGTAAAAAAGATAAAAAAAAAGGCCTTATTTGGAGGGGGTGAAATCTGAAAAATGAATATTTGCGAAATTACTTGCCTTCGGTAATTTTTTCAAGAAGCTGGTCCAGTTCTTTGGTGCTTTTCATATTCATTTTTTGTGAAAGACGTTGTTTTAACTTATACAAACTCTCAGGTTTGCAGTCGAGCACCAAAGCCATTTCGGTACCATGTACATCGAGTAAGTACAAACAACACCAGGTTAATTCTTTTCGGGTAATATCAGGGTAGCTGTTTTCTAACACGCTTATCATATTATTGAATGCCTGATTCATCAATTTTACAAATTTTTCCCAATCATTTACATGCAGACAAGAGTCATAAAGTTCTTTGTCCATAAGTTCCCGTTGAGCAGGTGTGGCTTTTTTATAAACAGAAGCTTGTAATGCTTTAGATTCTTCTATTTTTTGGATTAAGTTTGATTTCAGCAAAGTTTGTTTTTGGCTTAACAAGGATTGGTTTTGAGTCAGTTGCTGTTCAACTTGTTCTAATTCTACTTCTTTACCTTTATTTCGTTTACGCATTCTAAACAAAATAAAGAGACTCAACAATATAAATACGGGTAAAATCCAGCCCAAAATAATCAGGTATTGTTTGGTTTTACCGGCTGTCTCAGATGTCTGGTGAATATCTTCCAACACCGTAGTCTTGGTTTGAGATTCAATTTTACGAACTGAATCTGAATATGCCTGAAAATAAGTCATATATATAGCCATTTGTTTAAAATTACCTTTTACATAGGCAGTATTGGCTAGTATTCGATAACATTCACGCTGAGTAAAAAAATTAGCTGGATATTTTAATGCCATTGAAGCATACAAATAAGCAGAATCGTATTTAGCTATATCAAAAAACAAATCTGATAAATGATAACATCTTATAGAGTAATTAGTGCTAATATATGGGAAGAGTAAACTTTTACGAAGATAATATTGTGCTGAATCATATTGTTTGGCCTGATAATAATTAATCCCAATTTCTTGAAAGGCCACACCTCGAAATATAGAATCAGTTGTTTGAGTAAGTGCCTGAATATAATATTTATGAGCAGCTTTATAATTTTTAATTAATCGATAAGTTCTTCCAATATCAAGGATTCTATAACTTGCATCAATTGTTTTATTTGCATGTTTATAACAGTCTACAGATAGTTGGTATTTTTTTAAAGCTTCTTTGTAATCTTTTTGAATTGAACAAATATCTCCCATATCGGCATAAATTTTACCCAATAGAGCATAGTCTTTTTTATTTTGAAGGTAATCTAATGCTTTAAGGTACAATAAAGTGGCTTCATCGTAGCGCTGAGCATTTTTGTACATTCTTCCTTTATAGAAATAGCAGTTTGCAAGGCGTGAATTGTCGTTTTTACTAAGGTAATAGTTCAATGAAAAATTTAACAATGAATCCGGTTGTAAAGTTAATTTCTTTTTGTCCAGCGCCTGAAAATACAATAATCCATACAAAGCCCTGTCGGCATCTATCATGATCTTATCCGGATGTACGCGTTGTAAGAGATGCAAAGCCGAGTCGGGATTGGTTTCCATAAGCTGTTCGGCAATTTTCATCTCACTGGGCAAGATGGAACAACCCGCAAGCCATATGCAGAAAAGTGGAATAAAAATGCGGAGATAAAAATGCATAATTAGCTTTCGCTGAACATTGTTACTTATTACAAAATTAAGAATAGAATACGGGCGTATTAAAATGCAAAACTACAAATTTATATTCATTTTTCTCGTTTTTTTTTAAACATAAAAAATATAAAATGTCGTAAAAGATTTGAAGATGTTAAACTCACTTGCAAATGAAGATTTACTTATCTATTCCTCTTTTTCTTAAAAGGAGTAATTGAAAAGTCATTATCAGCAAGATAATATCTAGAGTAATTGAAAAATAAATCGTCATCAAAACCCAAAAATTAATATCGATTTGTGTTATGACTCTTTAGTAAATATAGCGTCAATGAGGTTATTTGTGTTTTTTCCGCTTTCTTAAGCCACCGCCAGTGTGAAAACACTTATTTTAATTCCCTCGGTTTCGAGTAATGCACTTATACATGCTTCGAGGGTGGAACCTGTCGTGAGCACATCGTCAACTAGTAGCACATGTTTGCCTGATAAAGTAGTTTTGTCAGTTAAATCAAAAATCCCTTGGGTGTTTTCGTAGCGTTCAAAAACTGATTTCTTCGTTTGCGTAGTGTTTTCCATGACCCTAATTAAAGTACTAGTGTCTTGCGGTTTATCAAGTATTTCCGACAATCCTTTACCAATCCATTCACTTTGGTTATAACCCCTTATTTTGTGTTTTTGAGGGTGAAGAGGCACAGGAATAATCACATCCACCAATGCAAAATCGGGAGAATCCAATAAGTCGGTTGCAGCATATTTTCCCAACACCTGCCCAATTTCTTTATTTCCTTTATATTTCAGACAATGTAACAGTTTTTGAAAAGGTGAGCCTTTTTGAAAAAAGAAAAAAGCAGTACCCCGAAAAACAGGAACTTTACCCCAAAAGCGTTTTTCAATAGGATTGTCATGAATAAGATGGAAATTGGTTTTGGGAATACCGTGCAGACAGGTAATACATAAATGATGCTCGTTTTTCAGTAGGTTCTCACTGCAGACGATGCATAAATTGGGATACATTAAATTGAAAAAATCGCTGAGTGGATTGAGTTTTTTCATTAGTATATAAAGGCTTTTAATGTCGTAAAGGAAATAAAAGTTGTTTTACAAAAACGTTTCAAATAAACTCCAACCTTTGGGTACAAAAATCAACAACCCGATAATAACCGAAATGATGGCACAGATCAGTACAGCCCCGGCTGCTATATCTTTCGCTTTACCTGCCAATATATGATGATTCGGTGAAACTAAATCCACCACATTTTCGATGGCTGTGTTTATCATTTCGGTTCCCAAAACCAATCCGAAACATAACAAACACAATATCCATTCTATAATATTAATTTTGAAGATAAAACCGCAAATTAAGACTAAAAGCCCAACTACTATGTGAATCCTCATATTAGGTTCTGACCTGAAAACGACTCGAATTCCACGTCCGGCATACCCAAAACTCTTAATTCTTTTTTTCATAAATCGTGAATTTTGTATGTATAAAGGAATTGAAAATGCATTTATGAAATGCAAACTTACATAAAATTTTTGATATTTATTACTCCTGCATCAATTCGTATATACAATGCTAAAAGAATGGAGAGTTCGTGAAGATTTATAATACAATAATTATAGAAAGCATTTTACTTTTTCCGGATAGTTGAAATCGAATTTACATACTGTTTAGATAGAGGTCAAACCAGAACATTTATCACTAACTTTTATGTTTGCAACAAACTTCAATTTATTTTATTAGTTTAATATTACTATTCAGTCTATAAATCGAGCATAATAAACTACTTTTGTGCTTTGATTTTTTTAAACTTTATGGATATAGGTATATTGATTTTAGGTATTTTGGCAGGTGTAATGTCCGGCTTGTTTGGAATTGGAGGAGGTATCATTATGGTTCCTTCATTGATTGCAATTTTTGGTATGGATATGCTTAATGCAAATGCAACCTCATTGGCAGCTATGCTCTTGCCAGTTGGCATTTTGGGCGTAGTAAATTATTATAAAGCCGGTTATATTAATCTCAAAGATTCACTTTGGCTTTCGGTGGGTTTGTTTGCAGGTTCATTTTTAGGAGGTGAGTTGGCAGTTTCGGTCGATGTTAAAGTATTGTCGAAACTATATGCTGCATTTTTATTGTATGTAGCATTAGGTTATCTAAATATACCTGCCTTATTATCTCGTGGCAAGAAGAAACCTGAAAATGAAAAAATTGTAAGTGGTGAGAAAATTCACTATTCTATCTGGCTATTTATCGCAGTTGGAATTTTTGCAGGAGTAATTGCAGGTATGTTTGGTAAAGGTGGCGGATTGGTTATTGTTCCTATATTAATCAAGTACTTTCGTTACGATGCTAAGGCTGCTTCAGCTACGTCGTTGGCTGCTTTGCAATTGCCTGTAGGATTGCCTAGTGTCATAATTTATGCACAAGCTGGATATTTGAACTGGTTTTATGCCGGATTAATGGCTATGGGAATTGTGTTTGGTGTCTTTTTTGGATCAAAGCTGGCACTCAATCTTTCTGCAACAACTTTCAAAAAGGTTTATGCCATTTTTTTAGTCGGCGTTGCAGTATTTATGGTTTACAAATATATATGATTTGACATTAGAGCAAGACTTTTCAGAGAGTGTAAACCAAAAAAGAAACAAGTAACGAGAAACAAACAGAAAGTTCCTAAAAGCATAACTTTCGGGAACTTCCTTTCGATTTTGATTTCAGCCAATTATTTCACTTCCACCACTTCATATCCAATATCATCTACTGCTTTTTTTATTGATTCATCGCTTACCTCATGACTAAGTTTAAGCGTTGCAGAATTACTCTCTAAATCTACTTTAGCTTCCACTCCGTCGATGTTATTCAGTGCTTTTTCAACTCGAGCTGAACAATGTCCGCAGCTCATTCCTTTAATTTTCAAAGTTTTTTCTAACATAATTGTATTTGTTTTAGTTGTTTGTTGATAGTTAATTGTTTATATTGAAACGGTTGGTTTAAACCGCAATAATCGAAGTGCATTCAGGACAACTGTTACCGAACTGAAACTCATGGCTGCAGCAGCAAACATAGGATTCAATTTCCAACCCAACACACCATAAAAAACACCTGCTGCCAGAGGAATACCGATAATGTTATAAAAGAAAGCCCAGAATAAGTTTTGTTTGATATTTACCATCACGGCTTTACTGAGTCGTAAAGTGGTAACCGCATCCAACAAATCGCTGCGCATCAGCACCACATCAGCCGATTCGATAGCAATATCGGTTCCTGCACCAATAGCGATGCCGAGATTTGAACGCATCAGAGCCGGTGCATCGTTTATGCCGTCACCTACCATGGCTACTGTTCTACCGGCTGCCTGAAGTTTAGCAACTTCTTTATCTTTGTCCTGTGGCATTACTTCGGCGACCACCGACGAAATTCCAAGTTGTAATTGTATAGCAGCAGCAGTTTTGGCATGATCACCTGTGAGCATAACCACATCCATGCCCATGGCTTTAAATTGTTCTATAGCTTCTTTGCTGGTGGGTTTCAGGATATCTGCTACGGCAATGATTCCCAATACTTCTTTTTCATTGGCTACAAATAAAGGCGTCTTACCTTCGTTAGCCAGTTTGTCGGATAATTCGGTAAATTCATGAAGATTTACTTTTCTATCGGTCATCAATTTCAGATTTCCTGCCAGAAATGTTTTCCCCTCCATGGTGACTTCAATTCCTTGTCCCGAAATAGCCTGAAAATTTTCAACTGTCTGAATTTTCAACTCGCGTTTTTCAGCTTCCATTATTATCGCTTCGGATAAAGGATGTTCCGATGGTTTTTCAAGCGAAGCGGCTAATTCTAATAATTGATTCTCAGCAATAGATTCAATCGTGAAAATGTCAGTTACTCGTGGTTTCCCTTCAGTAATTGTACCGGTTTTATCGAGTACAACTGTATCAATTTTGTGAGCCATTTCTAACGACTCTGCTGATTTGATTAAAATGCCGTGCTCGGCTCCTTTGCCAGTTCCTACCATAATGGCTACCGGAGTTGCCAGACCCAATGCGCACGGACAGGAAATAACCAACACAGCTATGCCAATGGACAAAGCAAAATCGAAAGGATAACCTGCCAGCATCCAAACCAAAGTTGACAATACAGCTATGCCTATTACAACCGGAACAAAAATACTACTTATTTTATCGGCTAATTTGGAAATAGGCGCTTTGGAGGATGAAGCATCTTCCACCAATTGAATAATTTGGGAAAGCGTGGTGTCGTTTCCAACTTTGGTGGCACGTATCGTAAAATAGCCTGATTTATTGATACTCGCCGAAAGAACTGTGTCGTCTTTCTGTTTGAAAACGGGAATACTTTCACCTGTCAAAGCCGATTCATCCACCGACGAATTGCCGCTTTCCACTGTTCCATCCACCGGTACCGCCTGTCCAGGTCTTATAATAACGATATCACCAACAAGAACCTGTTCCACCGGAATTTCTATTTCCTGATTATCGCGCATAACGGTGGCGGTTTTAGGTGCCAGATCCATTAAGCGGGTTATAGCATCCGAAGTCCGGCTTTTCGATTTGGCTTCCAAAAATTTGCCAAGGGTAATTAAGGTAAGTATTGTTGCTCCAGATTCGAAATATAAATCCTGAGAGAATTGATTCACCGTTTCCATATCGGCATGACCCAGCGCGTAACCGATGCGGAAAATCGCAAAAATGCCATATACAATGGCAGCCGACGAACCGATTGCAATGAGCGAATCCATATTGGGAGCAGCTTTAAACAAGGTTTTGAAACCGTTTATGAAATACTTTTTATTAACAAAAACAATAGGTAAGGTGAGCAGAAATTGTGTGAATGCAAACACCAAAGCATTCTCATTTCCATGGAAAAAGTGGGGGAGAGGCAAACCTAACATATGTCCCATAGAAATATAAAGCAGTGGAATTAAAAAAGCAAGCGAAACCCACCAACGCATTTTCATTTCATCCTGTTCTAATTGTACAAAGTCAATTTTGGTTGTTGAACTTGTTCCGGAATTTGTAGCAAGCTCACGAAGATGTGCTTCATAACCGGCACTTTCCACCGATTTTTCTATGGAATCTATTTTGAGTTTGTCGTCATCGAAATTTACGGTCATGCTATTGGTCAGCAAATTGACATTGACGGTTTTAACGCCTTCCAATTTACTTACACTTTTTTCCACATGTGCCACACAGGAAGCACAGGTCATACCTGTTACATCAAATTTTTCAGTTTTCATTCTAATATAATCTTTTCATGCACAAAACAGCCCAGAACGGTTTTAGTTCATATTTAACCTAGTATACATCCGCAAATTTAGCAAAAAATATGGATTTTAGCAAAAAAAGTAACTGTGTTTTTCTTTACCTTTGCAAACATAACATTCGTCAGTGAACAGTAGACATTGAACTGTGTTATATTAATCAATAACTGATAATTTTGTATAAAATAGCTAATAACTGTTTGCTGATAATTGAATACTGATTTAAAAATGAACGATAATTTGGAAGGCAAAAAACCTACAATAGAACAAACAGCAGTTCTGTTAATTGATATAGCGTCGGCATTAATGTCTTCGGGAGCTCATACCATGCGTATTATCCAAAATGTTTCGCGTATGGCCGAAACTTTTGGTTATGACCTGGATTTGTCTGTATTTCAGATGAGCATCATGATGACCATTACCAGTAAAGAAGATCCGAGTAAACTATTAACTCATGTCAAAAAAATAAAACCCCTGCTGTTGAATTTCACCATTGTGTCGGAATTAAGTGCATTGAGTTGGGAAACTTATGATAAAAAGCTCCCTTTAGAAACAGTAAAGGTGGATTTCCAACAAATTCTGGCTCAAAAGAGAATGTCGAAATGGTTGGTATTAATTCTGGTATCTTTTGCAAACGCAGCATTTTGCGGATTGTTTGGTGGTGATATTTATGCCATAGGACTTGTTTTTATAGCTACACTTGTTGGCTTCTTTTTACGGCAACGAATGATATACCGGAACATTAACCATTTGGTTGTTTTTACGACAAGTGCTTTTGCGGCTTCCTTATTAGCAGGTATGTGTTACGTGTTTCAACTCGGCAGCACGCCCGAAATTGCTCTGGCAACCAGTGTTCTTTATCTTATTCCCGGTGTGCCGCTTATCAATTCTATTCTGGATATTCTTGAAGGTCATATACTTACCGGAATTGCCCGGTTGGTAAATGCAACCAGTTTAATTGTGTGCATTGCCATTGGTTTGTTTACATCTATGTTAATATTAGGATTAGAAAAATTATGACAATAGAAATGATTCGTTTGATGTTGATAGATGGTGCGATGGCAGCCATAGCCGCCATCGGTTTTGCCGTTTTATCAAATCCATCGCGTAAAGCCGTATTTGTATCTGCATTTTTAGCAGCCATTGGTCATGCTTTGCGGTATTTTCTCATAAAATCCGGTTTGGAAATCTGGTTAGCAACCTTTGTTGCTGCATCATTTATCGGACTTATGAGTATTTTATTTGCCCGAATTATTCGTTGCCCGGCTGAAGTTTTTTCGTTTCCGTCACTTTTACCCATGATTCCCGGTATGTTTGCTTACCGCACTATTCTGAGTTTAATCAAATTCATGCAAACTTCTGATGTTCAAAAAGCACAATCTTTTATTATGGACTTTTATCACAATGGTATAACGACTATGTTTATCCTATTGGCGTTGGTGGTGGGAGTTTCGTTACCTATTTTATTCTTTCCAAAAGTTTCTTTTTCGGTTACAAGGAAATACTAAGTAATCAACAATTAAATTTCTTAGTTAAATCTCATCTTTTTTTATTCGTTTTAAATCCAAACTTAATCTTTGTTACGTCTAATTAGAAAAACAAACATTATTTTTACACTTTAAAATTTACGATTATGAAACGATTAGGATTATTTTTACTGGCTTTGACATTAATTGTCGGAGTACAAGCTACAGAAAAAGGCATTAATATGGACAGCTTGAAAAATGCTATCATCAGCAACAGCAAAGAGATTCAGGAACAAAAGAAAGATTCTGTTATGTTCTCGAAATTGTCTGCCGATCAAATTCTTCAACTTAAAAAAGGAGAACAGGAAGTTCAAAAACAACGAGTCGAAAATGAAGGCCGCAACAATATGCCTTTTAATGGTTTTGAACTCTTTTTGATTTGCTTATTACCATTTATTTTTGTTGCTACAATTATTTTTATTGGGGCAAGAGCTAAAAACCGAGAATCGTCTCGTAGGTATGATTTGTATACCAAATCTTTGGAAATGGGCCAAACTGTTCCCGAACATTTCTTCGACGAGCCTAAAAAAGCAAATCCATCTTCCAATTTAAAAAAAGGTATTCTTTGGTTGGTAGTTGGATTAGCATTGTTGATTTATTTTATTATTGTACATAAAGATAATGCGTTGATTGCAGGCATAGTTCCAACATTTGTTGGGATAGGTTATTTGCTGGTTCACAAGCTTGATAAGCCAAAAACTGAAACAACAGTTAATAGCAATGAGCAACACGGATGATATCCGCTGGGTCACACAGCTTACTTTGTTGGGCGACAAAAGTGCATTCGACAAACTAACCTGTAAATACCAATCGCCCATACGTCGGTTCTTTCTGAACCTGACTGTGGGCGATGCTCCCTTGAGTGATGATTTGGCACAAGAAACATTTATCAAAGCCTATCTAAACATAAACTCTTTCAAAGGACTTTCGGGATTTTCTACCTGGCTTTATCGCATAGCTTACAATGTTTTTTATGACTCTGCACGGGCGCAAAAACATTATGAAGATATTAATGAACAACTGATTGATAGTCAGTATCAAATGCAAAATGAATTTTCTGTCGAGAAAATGGACATTTATAAAGCGTTAAATATTTTGCGTAAAGAAGAACAAACGGCGGTATTATTGTTTTATATGGAAGATAAAACGCACAATGAAATAGCTAAAATTATGAATTGCCCGCTCGGAACAGTGAAAACCTATATACTGAAGGGAAAAGAAAAATTAAGCGTTTACTTAACACAAGCCGGATATGGAAACAACAAAAACTGATAAAATGTTGAAAGACTTTTTCAGCGAACGCAAGCAGGAAATCGCCGATAATGGATTTACACAACGAGTTATGCGAAAACTCCCCGAACAACCTGACCGTGCATGGATAGTATGGATTTTCACTGCAATAGGAATGGCTATTTCCATCTATTTGGGAATAAATTCTGGTCTTATTCAGACCATTTTGATGTATATGGAACACATATCAATCTACTACTTACTTGCAGGCATTTTCTGCTTTCCATTGGTGGGAAGTATCGGAATGTATTTTGCGCAGAATAGGAATTTTTAGTAGTGATGCAATGTATTGCGTCTCTACATTTTATTTTTTTTTGATCCTGAAAAATGGGATACTCGGGAAATATAATAATTCTTTGCCACTATCAATTCTAAAGGCGTTTATAATGATAAATACAAAGTTATAGAGGTATAAAAATAGAAAACCAAATTCTTGAATCCTCATATTTATTCCAATTATTACGCAATGAAAATTGTCAATTTCGAACATTGACCCAATTTTGAATATTATCATCAGAAACCAAAGTATCAAAGCTAATGACCACGTAATTTGAAAATTAAAAATTCCTTTTGCGGTTTTATCAAGGTCTTTAATTGTTCTTCTATTTGAGAACCAAATAGTAAGTGGAAGTATGATGTAAAAAACAGGGAGTAAAATAAAACTCAATGCAGAGAAATTAGTCATCATCAGTAGTCCCCTGTTTTCTTTCAAGGTCCAGCCTAAAGCATCTGTGTTTTCGCCCAATACATCTGCCAATTTTTTGAGTGAATCTTCGCGTGGCTCAGTTTCTCCGCTTTCAATTCTTTGCACAGTTCGAAGGCTTAAACCGGATTTTTCAGCCAATCCTTCTTGCGAAAATCCGTTCTGTAATCTAAGCTCTTTTATTCGAGTTGCTATTTCTTTGCTCTTCATAGTTGTTGTTAATTAAAAGTTTGATGTAAAAGTACATGCAATTTTCAATTCAACTTACGTCAAGTCTACGACATTTTTACGCCATTTACATTTTACCGCATCCGTTCCAACCTTGCGGCATCCAACCGAAGCAAGATAAACAACAAAATAGTAAAACCCCAGAGCGAAGAACCACCATAGCTGAAAAAGGGTAACGGAATACCAATAACCGGCATAATACCAAGTACCATTCCGATATTTATCATTAAGTGAAAAAAGAGTATACTCGCCACACAGTAGGCATATACTCGGCTAAATTGATCGCGTTGTCGTTCGGCAATGCGTAGCAATCGCATAAGTAACAGCCAATAGATAAACAGAACGAGTGTGGAGCCCCAAAAACCATGTTCTTCGCCTACGGTGCAAAAAATAAAATCGGTGTCTTGCTCAGGAACGTATTTCAGTTTCGTTTGTGTACCATTCAGGAAGCCTTTTCCCAAAAAACCACCTGAACCAATAGCAATTTTAGACTGATTTACATTGTAACCCGCACCGTTAAGGTCATTTTCCATGTTAAGCAGAACTTTGATTCGGATTTGTTGGTGCGGTTCCAGAACTTTCTCGAATAAATAATAGGATGAAAAGCTGAATAAAACTGAACCGAGAGAGAAAATGACAATAAACCAATACTTTTTATATCGAAAAAAAAGTTCAAGAAGTATCCAGTACAAGCACGATGATATTACAATAAACATAGCTACATAGTCATAATTCAAATGTAGCCAGATGTTTAATATAAATGAAATGAGGGCAATAGCGAGTGTTCCAAATAGCAGTATTAAAGCTTCTTTTCTGTTTTTTGCAAAGAAAAATGCGTAAACTATCTGCACTAACATAATTATGGACATAGCCAATACAATACCAAGTGTACCCCGATCAATTTGTATCGGGATTATACTTAAGCGAATAACAACAACAAATAATATTACTGCAAATGCACCGATAAGAAGAACAATTCCATTCATACCTTCACGATAAAGCATCAACAAGAAAGCCATAAAAACAAGTGCTGAACCCGTTTCATTTTGTAAAATGATGAGTGAAAAGGGCAGAAAAATTATCATCCCCAACGGAATAAGGTCTTTCCAGTTTTTAAGTTTATAATTATAAGAACTCATAAACTTGGAAAGTGCCAGTGCCGTTGCCATTTTAGCTAACTCTGCCGGTTGAAAACTGATTGGACCAATCACTAACCAGGAGCGGGAGCCTTTAATATCTGGAGCAACAAAGATGGTGACAATGAGTAAAAGTATTGCCCCGGCATATATGAGATAGGCAAAAATATTGTACATTTTGGAATCAATAAGTAACAATATGCCTCCAATGGCAAATGCAGTCATAATCCAAATAAATTGTTTACCGGCACGTTGACTAAAATCGAAAATACTCGCCTGGTCAAAGTCATAACTCGCCCCGTAGATGCTGATCCATCCCATAAGTATAAGTACAACGAAATAAAATACCGTTGTCCAGTCTAATGCATATTTTATACTAACGTTCTTGGACATTTGAGTTGGTTACTGTATTCGTAGTTCGTTCTTCTAATTCGGTTCGTTCAATTTTTCCTTTGAGATATTTTTCCACCATCAAACTGAAAATAGGAGCAGCAAAAGCAGAACCGTATCCGGCATTTTCAACCACAACAGCTATAGCTATTTTCGGATTCACGCGCGGAGCAAAACCTACAAAAATAGAGTGTGGTTTTCCATGGCTATTGTCTGCTGTACCGGTTTTTCCACACATGTCAATACCTTTAATTTTGGACGCACTAGCCGTACCCGATTCGAACACACGCCACATTGCTTCGAACACGATCGGAAAATATTGTTTATCCACCTTACAATAGTGAATTTTTTTTCGCATTGAGTCACAACGATTCAGGTGCGGACTGATATAATGTCCCTCGTTGGCAATGGCACACATCAGGTTGGCCATCTGAAGGGGAGTAGCCAAAACTTCGCCCTGTCCGATCGCGTTGGATCGGATGGTAATAGCTCTCCAGCCCGTTTCTCCTTTGTACAGTTTGTTATAGTATTTTTGGGTAGGAATATAACCGCGCGATTGTTCATAAAGATCGCCATCGGTAAATTTTTCTCCTAACCCGAAACTTTTGATACGATCAACCCATTCGTCATAGGTAGTTCTGAAGTTTACATTTTTGGCACCATATCCGTTTTTTTCAATTGTTACCCGAAAGGCATTCCAAAAATAGGGGTTACAACTTTCCTCAACTGCGCTAAGCAAACTCACCGGTGAACCATGATAATGTGTACATCTAATGGGAGATGATTCGGGACCATTACAACTAAAATATGTATGTTCATTAATGCCACCCATTTGCTGTAAAACCAATGCTTCAATAGTTTTGAAAGATGATCCGGGCGGATAAAGTGCCTGAGTAGCGCGGTTCATCAAAGGTTTCGTAGGATCGTGCAGTAACGCGTTATAATTTTTTGAGCGCTGGCGACCCACCAAAATTGACGGATTAAATGCCGGATTTGAAACCATAGCTAAAATTTCACCAGTCGAAGGTTCAATGGCAACTACACTTCCCATTTTTCCTTTCATCAGTTTTTCTGCTAAAATCTGCAATTGGGCATCCAAAGTCAGAGTTAGATTCTGACCGGCTTTTGGAGCAATATCTTCTTTGCCATTTTCGTATTTCCCTTTGATTCTTCCTTTGGCATCGCGCAGCAGAATTTCCACTCCTTTTTCTCCACGCAATTGTTCTTCGTAAGTATATTCGATGCCATCGCGTCCCGCGTAATCGCCTTGTTTATAATAATCGTCATTTTCAAGTTTTCGCTGCGACACTTCACCAATACTTCCCAATACATGCGCACCAAAAGGATAAGCATATTCACGTAAGGTGCGGTTTTGAATATAAAATCCGGGATATTTGTACATCGATTGCTGAATGGTGGCAATGTCTTCGATGCCCAATTGCGACATAAAAAGTTGGGGAGTATACGAAGAGTATCCATTGTTTTTTTTGCGGTCTTTTATCTCAGCAATGCGATTGATGAAGTATGATTTTTCAATATTTAGGGCTTTGCAGAATGCTATTGTGTCCAAGCCACGTATTTCGCGCATGATAAGGGCAATGTCGTAAGCTGGTTTATTGTAAACAAGTAGTGTGTGACTACGATCATATATCAGACCACGAGGTGGATAAAGTGTTTTTTTCAGAAAAGCATTACTATCGGCACCTTCTTTGTATCTCGATTCAATAATTTGAATGGAAAACAACCGTAGAATATACACAATAATAACAGCCGACATGATTATGGCAATCACTGTTCTTCTGTTCTGAAGTGTATCATTAATCATTTCTTATTTTGTTTTAATCGATTGTATACCCATAATCACCAAAATAGTTAAGAGTGAACTGAGTACTATTTTTGATGAAATTATCCAAAAATGGGTGAATGAAAATGCTTCCAGATAGAATAATGTCGTGTGATGAATAAACACAATAATAACAACATATTTTATGTAGGCACCCACACCAAAGGTGTAAAAAGATGGAGTGGGGTTATTTCCTTCTTCAATTGATGTAAACAACTTAATAATTCCGTTTCTCAGAAAAGCAATCAGAACTGTGGCAAAAGTGTGCGTTCCTGGAGTGTTTGAAAATATATCAATGGTTAATCCGATGGCAAACGCCAACACGAGTGAAAACCATCGAGGCGTTTGAACAGGCAGAGATAGAATAAATAAAATGTACAGGTATGGATTGATGTACCCCAGAAATTGGATGTTATTCAGTACCAGTACTTGAAAAAGCACCAATAATATAAAACGGAATATGTTTTGAAGTACTGTAGGCATTTTTTAGTTCACAGTTGATAGTAGTCAGTTAATAGTTCTATTCAGTTGAAAATTAATTAATCGCTTTTTAGTTGAAAAAGTCATTTATATTCACTGTCAACTATAAACTGACAACTATCAACTAATTTATTATTGTTCATCTGTTGTTTTCTCAATATCTTTTTGTTCCTTGTAATTCAGATAATTGATTACTTTTACATGCGAAAGCGTTCGGAAATTTACGGCCAATTTCACTTTGATATTGTAATATGCGTCGCTTTCTTTAATATTGAAATCTTCAATGGCTCCAACTGGAACTCCTTCGGGAAATGTGCTTGTTAATCCACTGGTAATTAAGGTATCACCCAGAGCTAACTCTACATGACGAGCAATATCGTTAAGGTTTGAATAGCGATAGTCTTCACCAGTCCACTTTAAAGGACCACTATAATTATTTCGCTTAAATCTACAACTAATCTCAATTCTTGGGTTCAAAAGCGGAATCACCACTGAAAACCGACTGGAAACGGTTTTAACTATTCCAACCACTCCTTCATCACTAACTACACCCATGTCAACCTTTATGCCATCTTCTGCACCTTTGTTCAGCGTAATGTAGTTTAGAAGTTTGTTAGTTGAACTATTGATAACCTTAGCCGCAATAAACTGATATTCCATTTCGGGAGGGATGCGGAAATGAACCGAATCAGATGTTTCGGGATGCAATGTGGCAATCTTGTTTTGTAGGTTAACAATTTGATTTTTTAATGCAGTATTTTCTTCCGAAAGATTGTCGTTGGCAGCAGCTAATTTAAAGAATTCCACTACCGAGTTATTCCATTCGTACAAACCTGATACCACAAAATTGCTCGAAGACAGAAACACACTTTTTTGATACTCTTGATTTTTTACAATCATGGTAAAGGAGATTATCTCTAAAAATAGAAATAAAAACACAACACTGTATTGTATAAAAAAATTGATGAGATTTCTCATGTTGTTCCAAATCTGTGCAGGGGAAAGAGGATATATTGAAAAAGAAGTTTCCGGCAAATACATTATTCTCTTGTACTTGCCGAAAACTAAAACCGTTTTTTATCGAATCAGGAATGAAAATTTATCTACATTTTTCAATGCGATACCAGTTCCACGAGCTACTGCGCGCAATGGATCTTCGGCAATATGGAATTGAATGTTTAATTTATCAGATAATCGTTTATCCAATCCACGAAGCAATGCACCACCACCGGCTAAATAAATACCGCCTTTCACAATGTCGGCATACAATTCGGGAGGCGTTTGTTCAAGTGCACTTAGAATTGCCGATTCAATTTTAGAAATCGATTTTTCAAGACAATGTGCAATTTCCTGATATGAAACCGGAACTTGCATAGGTAAAGCAGTCATACGGTTTGGTCCGTGAACGATAAAATCTTCAGGAGCATCTTCCAAATCAGTTAATGCCGCACCTACATTGATTTTAATTAACTCTGCAGTACGTTCACCCACTTTAATATTATGCATACGACCCATGTATTCAACAATATCCAAAGTAAGGTCATCACCGGCAATACGAATTGATTTATTAGAAACGATACCGCCAAGCGAAATAACTGCAATTTCAGTTGTTCCACCCCCGATATCAACAATCATACAACCGTTGGGAGCTTCCACATCGATACCAATACCAATTGCAGCAGCCATGGGTTCGTAAATCATATATACTTCGCGACCACCTGCATGTTCCGAAGAGTCACGCACAGCACGTATTTCAACTTCGGTACTTCCTGAAGGAATACAAACTACCATTTTGAGGGAAGGCGAAAAGAGATGATTTTTTGTTGGAATCATCTTAATCATGCCACGAATCATTAACTCGGCAGCATAAAAGTCAGCAATTACACCATCGCGCAAAGGGCGTACAGTGCGAATTCCTTCATTTTCTTTTCCTTGCATTTGGCGTGCCTTCTCACCAATAGCAATCAATCTATCGGTACGTTTATCCAAAGCGACTACCGATGGTTCGTCAACTACAATTTTATCATTATAAATAATAATCGTATTGGCGGTTCCTAAGTCGATAGCTATTTCTTGCGTAAATGAAAATAGTCCCATTTTCTTTAATTATTTCAAGTTTAATTTTTATTGTCTAATGTCTACAGTCAACTGACAACAGTCTACGCTTTTGAAATTGTAAATTGTAAATCGGTAAATTGTAAATAAATTTAGTGTTTAAAGTGACGGAATCCGGTTGTTACCATTGATACACCATTTCCATTACATGATTCAATCGAAAGTTTGTCGTTAATAGAGCCACCTGGTTGAATAACCGATGTAATTCCTGCCTCGAATGCAATTTGTACACAATCAGGGAATGGAAAGAATGCATCTGAAGCCATAACAGCTCCGGTTAAATCGATTTTAAATGAGTCAGCCTTATCAATGGCATGAGTCAAAGCATCTACACGTGAAGTTTGTCCAACCCCACTGGCACATAATTGTTTATTCTTTGCCAATACTATAGCATTCGATTTTGAGTGTTTTACAATTTTATTGGCAAAAAGCAAGTCTTCAATTTCTTCTGTTGTAGGAGCTTTATCGGTAACCACTTTCAATTCGTCGGCTGATTCGGTATGCATGTCTTTATCTTGCATTAAAACGCCGTTGAGTAAGGAACGGAATTGCTTTCCTTTCGATTTTGCATCTTTCAAAATCAGTATAATTCTATTTTTCTTTTGACTAAGTATTTCAATTGCTTCCAAATCGTAATCAGGTGCAATAACCACTTCAAAGAAAATTTTGTTCATTTCCATTGCAGTTTCCTTGTCAATAATGGCATTGGTAATCAAAACACCACCGAATGCTGAAACAGGATCAGCAGCTAATGCAGCTAACCATGCATCAACCAGGATTGGTCTGGAAGCTATACCACAAGCATTGTTATGTTTCAGAATGGCAAAAGTAATATCGTCAAAATCGTTAATCAAATTAACTGCTGCATCAATGTCAAGCAAGTTGTTGTAAGAAATTTCTTTCCCTTGTAATTGCTCAAACATATCTTCGAATTTGCCAAAGAAAACGCCTTTTTGGTGTGGATTTTCGCCATAGCGAAGCATTTTGGCATTGTTTTCGCTTTGACGGAAAGCACTTTCCTCTTGCCCATCAAAATAATTGAAAATAGCCGAATCGTAGTGCGACGAAACAGCAAAAGCTTCTTTAGCAAACCATCGGCGTTCTTCAATCGTGGTATTTGCACCGTTTGCTGTAATCATTTCCAAAAGCGGTTCGTATTGGTCTTGTGAGGCTATGATAACCACATCGTTGTAATTTTTGGCTGCAGCGCGAATAAGTGAAATACCACCAATATCAATTTTTTCAATCGTAGTTGGCTCATCGGCTCCTGCTGCTACAGTGGCTTCGAAAGGATATAAATCGACAATAACTAAATCTATTTCAGGGATATTGTATTCTTCAATTTGTGCTATATCAAGTGCCAAATCGCGTCGGGTAAGGATACCTCCAAAGATTTTTGGGTGAAGTGTTTTAACGCGTCCACCTAAAATTGAGGGATAGCCGGTGAGGTCTTCAACTGCATGACAAGGAATATTAAGCGATTCGATAAAAGATTGGGTTCCACCTGTCGAAATAAATTCAACCCCTTCGGAGTGAAGTTTTTTAATAATTAAATCTAGTTTATCTTTATGATAAACAGACACTAAGGCTCTTTTAATTTGCTTCTTTTCCATATTCCTTTTTTACGTTTATTTACGGGATGCAAAATTACAAAAAAATAGTTGTTCTATCGACACAAACAGGACATTGATTTTGAGCTAGTAAGGATTTTTATGATACTTGTTGAAAAGTTATTCTATTGCCTCTTTCACGGTCTTAAATGCTTTTTCCAATTTCAACATGTCAGATGACATAAATTGATAAAATTCCATCCATTGAATGCGGCGGTGCAGGTCGATGCCTGTTTTCATGGTGTAAATGCGACAAACTTCAGTTCCACATTCGCGGATGTAGGCAAAGTCCCATATCAAACCATCTGGGAATTGCTTTTCCATAATGGATTTGTATTGCTCAAATTGCTCGTATTTTTCCAATCGTTGCTTGGCGTTCGATAAATTTATTTCCAATATTACTGAAGCTCCTTCACGCGTTGCGTCAAACTTAAGTTCCACGCCTTTCATCTTGGTATTGTATAACATAAATTTGCTTTTGCGGCGCTTTAATGCCGGAACCTGACTGCAATATGTGCCAAATCCTTCCCAAAATTCTTTCTTCAGTTGTTTTAATTCTTCTTTCGAATACATCTTTTTATATATTACTTTTGCAAAGTTTATGCTTTGCAAAAGTAATATAGTTTTTTTATTTATTCAGCACACCAATAATTCCTTTTTCTGTAACAGTTTCGGCACTTACATTCATGGTTTTGCATGAGCTGTTATTATAAAAACTGATAGTTGCTTTGCCATTTTCATCCGTTTTTACGTCGGGGTTCCAATAGAGTGTACGACGATAGTCTGTTTCATCGGGAAGTAATGCTCTATCGTATCGGGGACTAAAAAACTCCTTTACATAAGCATACCCGTCGAAGTAAGTATTTCGGATGCCTACAGGTTCTTTTTGGTAGTTCTTTTTAAGATGCATAATTACTAAAACAGTTTTTGATACATCTAGAACTCTTGGAAATAGCCTTAATATTGAAGCATAATCTTCCACCACAGAAACAGATTCAATTTCATCCAGTAAAGGCATTATTGATCTTTGCTCATCTATATGTTCGCTACTAACACCTTCCAGTCCAACAGCCACATTACCAACACTATTATCAAAAGATTGAGCAGAACCAATATCAGAATTGACAATATTTATATCTCCAACAAGTAATGGTGAATCGTCTCTTAAAAACTTCACATTTTTGGTGCCTTTATAATGGGCCACAGTTCCACCAGTCGAAGTTGCTTCCCAAGTGAAATACTTACTCATATTATCTAAAAATATGTTAATGTCAGCCGGTAACCAGGTTCCTAAATCTCTTTTTTTATCAATTTCCTTTTCTACCTGATATTGTATATTTACTTTAAACGGTGGAAGTGCCATTGGTTTTTTCTTTGCTTTTACCACAACTTCGCCTAGCTGATGATTCTTCTTATCCATCGTGAATTTATTTTTGGAATCAGCTTGTACGTTTCCCAATGTGTCGGTATTAATTACCGTATCTATAACCGCTTTAATGTATTCGGTTAAGCTAATTTCAGCAAAAGAATAATTCTTTATTTCCGGACTAAAATTTCTGTCCAGAAGAATGTTTTTTTCATTTCGTTTTCCGTCAATATTGGATTGAAGAATTAGTTTGCCTTTACCGTTGAAATCCAGAAGTGCAAAATTAAATTTTCCTTCTTTATCAGTTATGCATTTTCCTCTTTGAGAAGCACTGTCGGTAATTAATGCAATACTTAAATCAACATTCTCCACTTTCTTTTTTAGCAGAAGAGATAATACAGAACCTTCGATCACTAATGCTTTTTCGATAGGATGCTTTACAACAAAAGGTGTATTTCCTGTCATTTGTTTCCATGAATAGCGACTCCATCCTTGAGTAAGCAACAGTAAATCCAGCGCTTGCTTGCGGGCAGCACTTTCCGACTCAAAATAATATCCCGGATTTTCAATATACCCTTTCACTTCGGAAGACAGTAACAGATTAGTCAGTATATTATCGCTGTATGGATTGGTAGAAGTGGTGGCAGCATCGTGTACAGCCACCGAGAAAGACGTTTCTACAGGATTATTTCGTATGTCTTTCAAATCGAAATCAATGTTTACTTTCTTAAAAGGAAGATAAGCAGTTTTATCCATTGAAGCAGTTATTTTCAATTGGCTATTGTGATTTACAAAAGCCAGCCTCTCACTGATCACTTCTCCTGCAACATTGAAAAGTGTAATTTGGGAGATTCCTGTTGGTAATAATTTCTTGGGAAAAGAGAGCAGAATGGCATTTTCTTCACCAATGCTAACCTGCTCGAATCCATACAATTTGCCCCGACATGAAATTGACAGACCAAGGGATTCTGTAGTTAGAGAAGAACTCTTATGGATCAAGATATCGATTTTTTCTTCATCTGAATTGTCAATATTCATTACGTAACCAAGAGCTAAATAAGTTGGTAAATCAAAATTATATTCTTTGTTATCGTATTGAACCTTAGCAGTACATTTTCCTGAATCAGGGGTAAATTCAAATAATCCCATTCCCAGATAACCGGTTTCTAGCTCGGCAACTTTCGTTCCTTTAGCATTATACACCGAACCGTATACAGTAACACTTTCGCCATTTTTGCCGGTGGCTTTGAATGCTACTTTCGATTTAAGTCCGGCTACCAGATTTCCACCTTCGGGATAAAACGACATAGCAAGACTGCCATTTTGTTCATATTCTTTACGCATATTGGGAACTCTTTGTGCGGGTGAACGTTCCGTTATAATATGACGATATAAACCTTCCTCTACAGGTTTATCGTACACCGGGAATACGCGCGAGAACAGATATTCTTTATCCCAGTTAAGCATAAAGCGGGTGTAAGCTCTCACTTCATAGAAACCGGCAAAACTGCTGGATGTTGGTAATTTAATATCCCCACTACATTGACCGTCTTCAATATTAAATTTCTTTGTTTCAAGGATATTTCCTTCGGGTGAAACCAACTCCACATAAAGCGTTTTACTTAACGGACTTAACGCATTTCCGGCAGCAGTAACCACATACCCTTTAAACCAAAGCGTTTCACTTAGGTAATAAGCTGTATTATCGAAATGAAGATAGACTTTCTCCTGTGGATATTCTTTGGAAAAAGTATTGATTTTTTTTGCAAAAGATTTAAGTTTTTGCAAAGCAATAGTATCTGTTTGAGCTATTGTAAATTGACAGATAAAACAAAGAGACAGAATTAGATACTTTTGTGTTCTTTTCATGAAGTATAAATTGATTTAAAATTGTTTCATAATATTTAGTGTATTGAAAATAATAGAGTTGTTTGTCTCCTTTATTTATCATTATCAGGTAAATAATCATCCGGTAATAATGTGCCTCCTCTTTTTGTGGCAAATTTACCACTAAATAAAACATTGTTATCGGGAATTGTACCGTTGGATCTAATAGTACAAGTGTCACTTTTAAAAGTAATAGTAGAGTTATTCTCGATATTCCAATGCTCCCATTGATTAGCGTAATTGGAATTAATGTTTTTTCTAGTCAGGTCGGTTGGTTTTCCAACGTAATTACATAAATAGTAGATGATAATCGACTTGTTTTTAAGACCAGTTACTTGTACTTCATTCGGCTTTGCAATGTTGATATATGAATTGATATCGATATATTGAATTTTCTTCACTGAATCATTGTCGTTTTCTAAAGAAATCAGATACCCATTTTCTTTTAATCTGTTTTCAAATAGTGACCGGCAAAAATGTTTGGCAGAATTATAGTATGCTTCTTTTCTTTTCTTTACAATTTTTGCCTGTTTTATGTCCGATTTGGAAGTGTGGGGAGTGAAACGATAGTAAGCCCAGTAATCGCAATCAGCCCATTCATTTTGCGATTTTAGGTTAAAACTAACCAAGTCAACATATACACTATATCCCAACAATGGTAATTCGATTAACAATGGTGATTTAGTTTTAGCTGATAGGACTTGTACGTAAGAAACTATATTGGACCTTTCGTTCGGGAATTTATCTTTCTCATTCATTTTCCCTGTTTTTCTTAGCATTTGAAACTCTAGAGCGTTTGCTTTCCGAACAATTGTGTCCACTCTTCGTGAAAAGTACAATACACTGTCGTTTTTCATTAAAGCATTTTTAGCCCAACTGTCATTTCCAAAAAATCCGTCTTTAAATTCTTTGATAATAAGTTTGCGCTTGCCAGTCCCCGATACATATACACCGGATAATTGATTCGTTTTTTCTGTTAAATAAATAGTGAACTTTTGTGTGCCTGTTTTTTCAACTGGTGTTTGACTCAGATTGTAAGCAAGATGAGTAACGATTAATTGACAGGGTATTGAAACATTATTAATTGTGAAGTTGCCTTTTACATCGGTATAAACTCCTTTGGTTGTACCGTTTATATAGACAGATGCAAAATCAACAGGTTTATGATCTTTATCGTTTAATACAATACCGGTTAGGGTATTTTGGGCAGGTAGGTTTTGAGAAAAAAGAATATTAAGAAGAAATAGCAATAGTAGAGTTGGTTTATATAACTTCATAAGCTTCTTTTTATCATATTCGACGAATTGGTTTCAATCTATTATCAACAGAAAATATTATGGAAATGCTGTTTTTAATATCTTCAACAATTAATGAAATGATTCAGATAGTTGTAGTTGATAACAGCCAAACACAACAGTGAAATGAGTGTGAATATATAACAATATTTATGTCAAATTTACACTTTTATCGCCAATTACCAAAGAAATATTAAGAAATTGAATATTATTTATTTCACAATGCGGTAAACGCTTCCCGGCAAGCATTTTACAACACCTTTAAATTCCATTTCGAGGAGTAGTGATGAGATTTTGCTGGCTGGTTTTGTCACCATAATAGCCAATTCGTTCATTTGAATTCCTTCGGAATTCTGCCTGAGAATGGAAACAATTTCTTGTTCATCGTCTGAAAGATCCAGGAATAATGCCGTTTGAACAGTTTTTTTGTCTGTTGTATCTTGTTTTTCCCAGTTCATAAACCGGCACAAATCATCAGCCGACTCGATAAGTGAGGCTTTGTTGTTTTTTATCAGTGCGTTACATCCTGCCGACCATTCGTCGGTAACACGACCGGGAAATGCAAATACGTCACGGTTGTAATCGTTGGCTATTTCGGCAGTAATCAGTGCTCCACCTCTTGTCGCGGATTCCACAACAACCAGTGCATCACATAGTCCGGCAATGATACGATTACGTTGCACAAAATTTTGTCGATCGGGGTTGGTTTGACTTAAAAACTCTGTCAGGAGTGCACCGTTTGGCATCATTTTCACAGCAGTTGGGCGATGTACGGAAGGATAAATCCGATCGAGTCCGTGACCAAGCACTCCGATAGTCGGTAGTCCGACATCGAGTGCAGTCTTATGTGCGCAAATATCCACGCCATAAGCCAATCCACTGACAATTATTATGTTGGGTTGATTACAAGCCAATTCAGAAATAAGTTTTTTGCAATTTTCTTTTCCTGTTTCTGTGGCGTTACGTGTACCAACAATTCCTACAAATTTTCCATCGTTCAGATTACAATTTCCTTTGCTAAAAATAATTATGGGCGAATCGGCACATTCTTTTAGTCGATAAGGGTAGTCGCGATCTGTATAATAATAAGTCTGTATTTTATTTTTCAGGATAAATTCAATTTCTTCTTCAGCACGGGCTAACACATTTTGTGCAACTATTTCCTTAGAAAGTGTTTCACCTATTCCAGGAATTTTGGACAAAGCAGTTTGCTTTTCGTGGAAAACTCCTTCGATATTACCAATATAAGCAATCAGGTTTTTCGCCAGATTGTTACCGATGCCTTTGATAAGCGTGATGCCAATTTTGTATTTTAAATTTCCATCATCCATAGCTGAAAGTTAATTAAATTGTTTGAAATGCTTGATGTACAGACAAATATGGATATTCAAACCTTTTTAATTAACTTTCCAAGTAGATTCATCGCCAACCAGCCTATCAAAACGCCTACAATATCGCTTAACCAATCGCCCCACTCGGCAGTGCGAGGTGCAAAGAATTGTTCCTGGAGTATTTCTACAAGACCACCTAAAATAATTGGAAATAACAAACAGTTTAAAATAAAAGTAAGGGATTTGGTGCCTGTTTTTTGATATTTTTGAAAATCATAAACCAAAATAAAGGTTAATCCTGCATACATCAGAAGATGAACAATTTTGTCGAGATGTTTTATCTCAAAAGTAGGAATTTCCTTAAAAGTAGAAGGTGGTGCAAACGATAGATATAGAATACAAAGAACAACGGGAATCGATTTCCAATAGAGACGAATGAGGGTTTTGATCTGCATGTTTTTATGTGCAAAAGGGTTATATGATAATATTTGGAACTTTTAATCCTGGCAAATTACAATTTTTCTCCATAGGCCAAATCACCTGCATCGCCCAAACCTGGAATAATATACGAGTGTTCATTCAGTTCAGGATCAATGGCAGCTGCCCAAAGAGTGGTTTTCGATTCAGGAAAATGAGCGGAAATATAATCAATAGCTGTTTGACTCGAAATAACAGTGGCAATGTGAATATGAGCCGGTTTCCCTTTGGTAAGCAATGCCCCGTAAGCCAGTTCCATGGAACCTCCGGTTGCAAGCATGGGGTCAGTAATAATAAGGGTTTTTCCGTCTAAATTGGGTGAAGCAATGTATTCAATATAAATATCAAATTTCAAGGCATCTTTATATTTACGATAAGCTGACACAAAGGCATTTTCTGCAGCATCGAAATAACTCAAAAAGCCTGTATGAAAAGGTAAACCGGCGCGTAGAATGGTAGCTATGACAATTTTTTCGTCAATCACTTCGGTACTTGCCATGCCAAGTGGCGTTTTTACATCTTCTGCTTTATAGCGCATCGTTTTACTGATTTCGTAGGCCATAATTTCACCGATACGTTCCATATTCCGACGAAAACGCATGGAGTCTTTCTGAATCTTCACCGAGCGAATTTCTTTCAGGTAATGCTTCAAAACGGAATTATTTTCCGATAAATTAATGATCTTCATATAATTGTAAATTATTAATTATTTTTTGTCTCTTTCTCTTATTTCTGTTCTCCGAATCTTACCACTGATGGTTTTGGGCAATTCGTCAACAAATTCAATGATCCGAGGGTATTTATAAGGTGCAGTAACACTTTTCACGTGGTCTTGAATTTCTTTCACCAAGGCTTCACCGGCTTTATCTTTGTATTCTTTTGCCAAAATAACTGTCGCCTTCACTATTTGTCCTCTAATTTCATCGGGAACACCGGTAACGGCACATTCCACAACAGCGGGATGGGTCATCAAAGCACTCTCAACTTCGAAAGGCCCGATACGATAACCGGAACTCTTTATTACATCATCTGCACGGCCTACAAACCAGAAATAGCCATCTTCGTCACGCCAGGCCACATCGCCGGTATAATAGACATTGTCGTGCCAGGCTTCGTAAGTCAATGTCGCATTTCGATAATAACCTTTGAAAAGCCCTTCGGGATAACGTTTGTCAGTACGAATTACAATCTGTCCTTGTTCACCCACTTCGGCAGAACGTCCTTCGGATGTCAGCAAGTCGACATCGTAATGTGGATTTATCAATCCCATCGAACCAGGTTTTGGTTCCACCCAAGGCGAAGTGAATAGTGAAAGAGTAGTTTCACTTTGTCCATAACCTTCGCGGAGTTTAATACCGGTAAGTTGTAAGAATTGCTCATAAACAGCAGGATTCAGTGCTTCGCCGGCAATGGTACAGTATTCTAATGACGACAAATCATATTTGCTTAAATCTTCCCGAATCAAAAAGCGGAAAATGGTTGGTGGTGCGCAAAGAGATGTAATACGATATTTTTGAATCATTTCCAACATGGCAGCAGGTGTAAATTTCTCATGGTCATACACAAACACACAAGCTCCAACTATCCATTGTCCGTAAAGTTTTCCCCAGACGGCTTTTAGCCAACCTGTATCGGCAATCGTCAGATGTAAACTATCTTCATGTAAATTGTGCCAGTATTTTGCAGTAACAATATGTGCCAATGGATAAACGCAGTCAAGTAAAACCATTTTCGGATTGCCGGTTGTGCCCGAAGTGAAGCTGATAATAAGCGGATCTTCGTTTTTGGTTACTTTGTCGATAGGAACAAATGCTGCAGCATTTTCAATGCCTTTGTGAAAATCGTGCCAACCTTCATGAACAATTGGTCCTACAGAAATCAACATTTCCACGCTGGGCGATTCGGATAAAGCGTCATTTATGTGATTGATAATGGTTTCTTCGCCTACGGCAATAATGGTCTTAATCTCAGCAGCGTTATTGCGATACACAAGATCTTTTTTTGTCAATAAATGCGTGGCGGGAATGATTACTGCGCCAATTTTATGTAAGGCCACAATGGTGAACCAGAACTCGTAACGACGTTTCAATATTGCCATCACTATATCTCCTTTTTTGATGCCGAGACTTTGAAAATAAGAAGCTGTTTGGTCGGTGTATTTTTTTATTTCGGCAAAAGTAAATTCGCAACATTCACCCTTATCGTTTGTCCAAAGTAAAGCTTTTTTGTTTGGTTCTTTTTCGGCCCAGACATCAACAATATCATAACCAAAATTGAAATTATCCGGTACTAAAAGTTTATAATTTGCTTTGAAATCTTCAAAGTCTTTGAATTCCGTTTGACGAAGATATTTTTCTAACATAAGTAATATTTTGTAGCATTCTTATTTGCGCTGCAAAGTAACAACAGAAGCTTTAATGAGACAAAAAATTGGTATAAAACATAACTATTTGGGGTGAAATCTCAAATAATGGGATAAATATTATTCAACTTTCACAATAAATCTATACAATCACCGCCAGAAACCTCACCATCTTCCCACCAAGCGCTTTCATCCCATGTGGTTTGGTGGCATCGAAATAAATGCTGTCACCTTCGTAGAGCGTAATATTACTTCCGGAAATTTGCAGTTGCATGGTTCCTTCAAGAATCAGGTTGAATTCTTGTCCCGGATGAGAATTTAAATGTAAAGTGTGATCTTTAGGCTCTACTGTTACTTCGAAAGGTTCGGCTTTGGCGTAACGAAAACCGTTTGCCAATGAATGATATTTATACGTTTTGTTGCGTTCAACAGTGGTTCCAGTTCCTTTCCGGGTTACATAATATGCAAGTGAATGGGGATCATTTCCCGAGATAAGAGCGGTTGTTTCTATACCAAAAGTTTGTGCCATCTGACAAATAAAACTCACCGGAATATCAAAATTACCGGATTCGTATTTTTCGTATTCTGCCTGAGTTACACCACATTTCGTTGCCACTGCTTCTGTCGATAATTCCAGCGAATCGCGAAGACCACGCAGTCTTTCGGCAATTTGTGTTATTTGTGTGTTCATAGTTATTTTGTCTTTAAACTTTTCCAAAGTTCCAAACTTTGGAAAAGTTATTATCCTATTTAATCAGCGATGCTTTCAATCCCTTAATCACAGCATTACTAAATCCGTTGGCTTCCATTTCGTTCAATCCTTTGATAGTAATACCGCCCGGAGTGGTTACTTTGTCAATTTCTACTTCGGGATGTGTGTCGTTAGCTTCCAATAAATCAATTGCACCACGCAAGGTTTGGATCACCACTTCTTTTGCTATATTATGGTAAATACCCATTTCCACACCACCTTCGGTGGCGGCACGAATATAACGGAAAGCATAAGCTATTCCGCAAGATGATAGTGACATAAATGCATTCAACTGTAATTCCGGAACCAGATATGCCTTCCCTAATTCAGCAAATAACGAAACAATAAGTTCTTCCTGTTCTTTACTGGCATTGAACGATGCAATAGTAGAAACGCTTTGCAACACGTCGATAGCAGTATTAGGAATCACCCTGAAGATAGTCGCATCAGTATCGAGGAATTTTGTTAGTTGCTCAAAGTCAACTCCGGCAGCAATGGAAACAATAATTTGATTTTTATAATCAATTCTGCTTTCAATGGCTTCGACTATCGTCCATACTAACCATGGTTTTACAGCCACAACAACAATATCGGCACCTTCGATGATTTCTTCATTGGAATTGCTCACGGAAATTTCGGGAGCATAAGTTTTGATGGCATCCAAATTAGTTTGTGATATATCACTTACCCGAATATTTTTCGATTGGATAAGATTACCTTTTGATAAGCCACGGGCTATGGCACCGCCCATGTTTCCGGCTCCGATAATGGCAATTTTTAAATCTTTTGTTTCCATAGTATGCGTATTTTATATCTTTGTTCAAAATTCGACAACAAAGATAGGATTTTTTACGATTTCTTGTTTTATTAATATCATTTTTTGTCCTTCTAGACTTAAAAACTAAGACTTAAACAGCCCCGAATTCCCCACGGAATAACACCGGTGCGATTCAGGTCGGTGAGTCGCCAGACCGATTGAAACGTGAAAATATGGAGAATATTTGTCAGACCGACTCCCACTTCCATATAGGGTTTTTTGAGTGGATTGAGGTAAGCAGGATAATCGAGCAATGTGCGATGCGAATCACTCAAACTGCCATAAGCCATATTGAAAGAGACCATTTCTCGCAAATTCAAAGTTTTAATAAGCGGAATCTGATTGAGAATCAATCCATTTAACATCAGCTCAGTATGGAGATTAATATATTTGTCGGCAGCATATTCCATGTAATTCATCATATTAAATTGATAGGTGCTGTATCCGCCCGTTTCGCTTCCTGGCGGTATTCCGAGTAATGGATAAGGCACATTACCAACAATCCAACCTGCATCGGCAATATAATTAAATTGACCGATATCAAGTTTAACAAACTGTTTTATTGCTCCACCCAACTTTGCATAATTTCCTGTTGTGGTTCCCAATTTATATTTTCCAACTTCCAAAATGCTGTAAATAACCGGTTTTTTATTGGTAATATAAATTCGTAGTAAATGATCTTCGTAGGTTCTTTCTCCAAATGAGAAACGAGTTGATACTGTTACCGATTGCTGCAGCAATGAAGCCTCATTAACGCCTCCGATTTGCATCGGAAGTGAAGCATTAGCCAATAATTGGTTTGAGCGTAAATAGAAGTTGCTTTCAATATCCGAATTCCAATCATTTGAAAAAGTAAAACTAAGTTCTTTTCGTTCGCTTAATTTAACACCGGCTTTACCCGCCAAAACCGAACTTGAAATATCTTCATCGCCCATTACCAATGGATTTTCTCGAAACATAAAATCGTTGTAATTGTAGTCAATGCGACGATAATCGTTCGTGTAATTTACTCCAAAAACCCTTCGCTTTTCGCCCGGTAGTTTAAATTGGGCCATGCCGGAATATTTTACTTCCTTATTTTTAAATCCGTATCCTGCATAGCCGCCTATCGATATATTTTTCCACAATTTTTCATTGGTTCGCAGAGGTAAATTCAGACGTAAACCTTCCATATCGGTGACACGTATAATTTGTTCGACTCTTCCAATATCAATTTTTCCAACCGGAATATAACCGGTAAACATGATATCTGCCAGAAATTTGGCTGTTCGCAAAATAGGTGTGTTATTCAAGTCATTCAGTTTATCATTCAGATTTATTTCATCATAATTACTTTGCGCAAAATTTCCGTTTTGCATAGCAATAGAATCTGTGGAATGATAGCTTGCAGTTCGTTTCACAAAGATTTCCGGTTTCGGATGCAGACTATCAGCCATTAATTCGTAAGTCATATTCAATGCCATTTCTTCCGATTGAAGCGTCCATCGTTTATTGGGAAGAGATACGAAATTTTGAGATATACGTAGGTTATGAATGAAATTAATATTAGCCTGTTCAGGTAATTCTGCTTCGACACGTGTGAGTGCCAAAGTGGTTGAATCTATATAAAGTCGCCCGATGAAAGCTAAATTCTTAGTATTTTTTGTTCGAAAATGAATTTCGTACTGTTTACCTGTTTGGGTATAAAGGCTATCTGCAAGGTAATAATCGTAATATGCATTCCCCACATTCGAAAGCGGACTAACTATACTTTTCCCAAAGACCGTAATTGCATTATCGTAAAAATTTAGTTCGCTGTCTAAATCACCTACTAATTTTTCCAATAGTTTCTCGCCGACTTCAGGGGATGAAAAGATGTTTTTTGAAAGCTGTTTTTTGTCGGTGTCGGTTAATTGGTATTTATTTTCAGCCATATACAACGGAATGACCAATAATGAATCAGTATTGGAAAGATTGCCTTTTTTCAGTTGGTCAAAAAGTCGTTTATTGATGCCTCGTTGGCTGATTTTACTCAAGAGCACCATATTTTGTTCGGTGCTTTTTGCTGAGAATCCGGCTTGCTTACTCAGATCGTTTACATTTTTCAGCAATCGCACTTTTTTCATCCATTGCATAGCCGGATTTGCACCCGGAATTATAAAAACTTCCTGCAGTAAAGTGTTTTCTTCGTCCATTTTTATTTCCAAACCAACACTTTGTCCTGATTTTAGTTTGATTTCGCGCTGTTTGTAACCTATAGATGAGAATACCAAAGTTGTTTCTTTGCCGGTAGTTCGGATTAAAAAATAACCTTCTTCATTGCTTTGAACTGCAATTGATGTATTTTTAAAATAGATGTTCACTGATGGAATAGGAGTGTTATCAACGCTATTCAACACCTGCCCAACAGCCACAGTCTCTTCTGCAAATAAAGATGCTGATACAAATAACAGGCTTATAAGCATCAATTTATAAATATATTTTTGAATAAATTTCTTTTTCAAAGTTTTGGTTTTAGTATAATACTGAAAATGAAACTAGTAAATAGTAAATGAATATATTGCATATTAATGAACTCGATTCATTGGATGACACTTCAGAATGGTTTCTCGTAAATAATGTACATCGATATGTGTGTAAAGTTCTGTTGTTGTAATGGATTCGTGACCAAGTAATTGCTGAATGGCACGTAAATTGGCTCCATTTTCGAGCAAATGCGTGGCAAAAGAATGCCGGAAAGTGTGCGGACTTACATTTTTGCGTATTCCTGCTAACAAAGCCAGATCTTTTACTATTTTAAAAATCATATCACGTGTCAATTTTGAACCTCGACGGTTTAAAAACAGACTATCTTCATGTCCTTTTTTGATTTTCAAAGTATTACGGTCAATTTTCCAAAGTCCTATTTGCTTGATCGATTGTGGTGATAGTGGCACCAGTCGTTGTTTGCTTCCTTTGCCTTCCACCAACATATAACCTACCTCAATATACAATTTCGAAAGTTGTAGCCCGATTAGTTCCGACACACGCAAACCCGAACCATAAAGCACTTCGATAATGGCTTTATTACGCTGTCCTTCGGGTTTCGAAAGATCTATGGCTTGTACAATATCGTCAATTTCATTTACCGATAATACTTCCGGAAGTCGCAAGCCTATTTTTGGACTTTCGAGCAATTCTGTCGGGTCATTGTCAAGTATGTTTTTATAAATCAGAAAATGATAAAACGATTTTATGCTCGACAAAATTCGAGCTTGAGAACGTGGATGAATACCTAAACTGCTGATTTCGATAATAAAATCGCGTAATTGTTCATTGGTGGCAGTTTCCAAAGCAATGTGTGCATCCGATAAATACCCCGACAATTTCAACAAGTCGCTTTCGTAAGCCTCTATCGTATTGTTCGATAAGCCTTTTTCAAGTTTTAAATATAAATGATATTCATCCAGAATGGGAAGCATAATTAATTCACAATTTTACAATTTATCGGCAAAGGTATTAATTATTATGCTGACTTAAACTGAAATACATCGTTTTATTCAATATTGGGTACTTGCTGATAAACCCGAACATAGTCAACTTCGAAAGTGATGGGGAAAGTGCTTTGTGAAGGATCACCACCATTTGAACCTAAAGCCAGATTCAAAAGCAGGTATTGTGGTAGCAAAAATGGATTACTGCCATCGGCGTTAATCATTTCGCTCAACAAGGTTGTATTAAGCAATATATCATCTACATAAAGATTTATTGAATCTTTTGTCCAATCCATTCGCCAAACATGATACTTACTTGCCCAATCTTTATCCGTTTGAAGTAAAGTGGCAAGCGGTTTTTTTGAAGAATCCCATTTTGCTTTCCATTTTTTGTCAGTACCGCAAGCTACATTCGCCAATATACTGGGTACTTTCTCAGGACGATAAAACTCCAGCATATCAATTTCACCGCACGAAGGCCACTCCTGGTTCGTCCCAAGCAGCCAAATGGCAGGCCAGGCACCCATAGCCGTATCGATTCGGGCACGAACTTCGAAACGACCAAACTTCCATGCCTGCTTACCTGAAGTGGTAATGCTTGAAGCCGTGTAATTGATTGTTTTCCTGCTTGTTTTCCAATTTTCACTTCCCGAATTATAATTTGGATTCGGAAAATCTTTTTTTTTTCCTTCAATAAGCAAACGACCGTCTTTACAATTAGCATTATCAGACTGATACCACTGCAATTCGTTATTTCTTTTAAATCCGGTTTCGTAGTTCCAAATGGCAGCATCCGGTTTTCCTACATAATTAAACTCTTCACCGAATACCAGTTTCATTCCGGGTCTTTCAGATGGATTGGAGGAATCCGTTAAATATGGATTTACAGTTTGTGCAGTTGCTAGAATTTGCAAAAATACAAGGCTGAAAAAAATGGAGTATTTCATAGGAATAAAAAATTAAATGAAATGTTGAAATATGATTTTAGAAAAAAGTTTATAAGTAACGATTTTTTTGTTTTCATCTGATTAGATTCAATAAATCAGGTTATTATTTTTTACAAATATAGCGTATTTTTAAATATCTATTGTCAAATAATTGATTTATTGATTACATTCTTTACTTTCCAGCGTCTTTTTCCCAAATGTTTAATATCTTTGTAGTCAGGTAAAACAATAATATTTACGTAAAATTGCCATCTCAACATTGCAATTTTATAAAATAGCTGTATCTTTGCATCGTTTTAGCCCGTAGAATACTTCCTATCGCGTTAAAACACAAAACTTTGATTTTTATATCTCTTAAGCCCGCTTTTGGGGTCGAGGGTCACACTATATATCTCTTAAAAATGGAATTATTAGAAAAAATTATGGCGCGTGCCAAGGCAAACTTACAACGTATTGTATTGCCCGAAGGTACCGAAATTCGCACTTTAAAGGCGGCAGATATTATTTTGGAACAACATGCTGCCAAACTTATTTTGATTGGAAATGAAGCCGAAATAAAAAATCTGGCAGCCGAAAACAACCTGACTCACATTTCGGAAGCTACGATTATAGATCCCGAAACGAATGTCAAAATGAGTGAATATGCCAATTTGCTTTTCGAACTTCGCAAAAGTAAAGGCTTGACCTTGGAAGAAGCCGCCAAATTATCAAAAGATCCGTTATATTTGGGATGTTTGATGATTAAAAATGGCGATGCCGATGGTGAATTGGCGGGAGCTAGAAACACTACCGGAAATGTGCTTCGTCCTGCATTTCAAATTGTAAAAACATTGCCCGGTATTGAGGTGGTTTCGGGAGCATTGCTAATGTTTACACCAACAACACAATACGGTGAAAACGGCTTATTGGTTTTTGCCGACTGCGCTGTAAATCCAAATCCTACTGCTACTGAACTGGCTCAAATAGCAGTTTGTACGGCTGATACTGCTCGTGTACTTTGTGGTTTTGAACCACACGTGGCCATGCTGAGTTTTTCAACTAAAGGAAGTGCTAAACACGAATTGGTTGATAAAGTAGTAGAAGCTACCCGTTTGGCAAAAGAAATGGCACCAGACTTACAAATTGACGGTGAATTGCAAGCTGATGCTGCTTTGATACCGGCAATTGGACAAAGTAAAGCACCCGGCAGTAAAATTGCCGGGCATGCTAATGTATTGGTTTTCCCAGATTTGCAAGCCGGAAATATCGCTTACAAATTAGTGGAACGTTTCGCTGGAGCACAAGCTGTTGGTCCAATTTTGCAAGGAATGGCAGCACCTATTAATGATCTTTCGCGTGGTTGTTCGGTGGATGATATTGTAAGAATGATTACGATTACTGCGAATCAGGCAATGAAGTAAGTTCGTGGTTAATTCGTTGACTAGTTAATTGGTTAATTCGTTACTGGTTAATTAGTTATTGGTCGATAAGCTATTGTTTAATTAACCAATCAACTAATAACTAATAACTAATCAACCAGTCAACCGCCAGTCAACTTGATATAAAAAAACATAATACAAAAGAAAATATGTCAGAACCTATTATTGAAGCTATTGAACGCTACGGATTAAGCAAACGTAATCGTAAACGCACGCTATTTTCACGAATAGGTGTGGTTGGTTGCGGCAAAGAAGGGAGTGTAATTGCCACTACGGCTGCTCTCAATGGAATGGAAGTGGTTTTTTTGGAACCCAATGAAGACAGTATGGCCAATGCATTTAGTCGTATCGAAGAAAAATTGGATAAGAAAATTCAAAACTGGGGATTGACTGAAAATGAGAAAAAAGCGACCCTGTCACGCATAAGTGGAACATCGAAATTCGAGGATTTCAACGGTTGTGACTTTGTAATCGAAGCTATACGTTACAACGACGAAACCGGAGAAAGACGCATTACGCATCGAAAAGAGGTGTTTAAAGAATTGGAAAGAGTATTATCAACCAACGCGATTATTGCATCGAATGTTTCCACGGTTATTGTCACCGATTTAGCATCTGAACTCGTACATACAAAACGTTGCATCGGATTACATTTTCTATCTAATGTTCCTGATTCGCAAATCATCGAAATTGTTCCCGGACTGAATACCTCTATTGAAACTTACGATAAAGTTTGCCAGTTTGCCCGATTGATTAATCATCAATATATACCTGTGATGGAATCTTCCGGATTGGTGAGCGTACGTTTGTTCCTTATTCAGTTAAATGAAGCCTGTGCCATATTGATGGAAGGTATTTCTTCGGTTGAAGATATTGACCGCGTGTTGACTGTTGGTTTTGGACACCGCCAGGGCGTTTTTCGTACAGCCGACCAGATGGGAATTGAAAAAATTGTACGGTTACTTGAAAATCTTTGGGATGAATATGGCAGTTTAAAATATAAGCCTTCGCCCATTTTATTGCGTCTTTTCCGAGCTAAGCATTTTGGAGTTAGTAGCAACAAAGGTTTTTACACCTATGATGAATTTGGAAATATAATAAAATAAGGAGGAACTTAAACATGAAAATATTAGTTTTAAACTGCGGAAGTTCATCTGTAAAGTACAAATTGCTTGATATGGATACCAACGAGGAGTTGGGAACTGGTGGCGTTGAAAAAATCGGGATGAAAGGTTCGTTTCTCAAACACGTTCGTCGGGATGGTCAAAAAGTTATTCTTAAAGGAGAAATTTTGGAACATCAACTTGCAATAGAATACATTTTAGGTATACTTACAAGCCAAAAACACGGTGCAATAGAATCGTTGGAAGAAATTAACGCAGTAGGACACAGGGTAGTACACGGAGGTGAGAAATTTAATGCCAGTGTACTGATTACCGACGAAGTAATTCATAAAATTAAAGAATGTATCGATATTGCGCCGCTTCACAATCCCCCAAATTTAGCCGGTATATATGCCATCAGTGAATTGTTGCCTTCGGTTCCCCAAGTAGCAGTTTTCGATACGGCTTTTCACCAGACTATGCCGGATTATGCCTATATGTATGGAATTCCTTATTCATTATACACCAAATATGGCATACGTCGTTATGGCTTTCACGGAACAAGTCACCGTTTCGTGTCGAAACGTGCATGTGAATTTTTAGGTTTGGATTACTATAAAACTAAAATTATCAGTGCTCACATTGGCAATGGTGCTTCAGTTTGTGCCATAGAAAACGGGAAATCGGTTGATACTTCCATGGGGTTCACACCTATCGAAGGTTTAATGATGGGAACACGTTCGGGTGATGTGGATTTAGGCGTGGTTACATTCCTGATGGAAAAAGAGATGATAGGTTCTGCAGCTGTTTCAACTTTGTTCAACAAGCACAGTGGCGTATTAGGGGTTTCTGGTATTTCATCAGATATGCGTGATGTGGAAAATGCTATGAATGAAGGTAACGAACGTGCCAAATTGGCCTGGGACATGTATGAATACCGTATTAAAAAATATATTGGTTCTTATGTTGCTGCTTTAGGTGGCGTGGATGTAATTATATTTACCGGCGGCGTTGGTGAAAATCAAACAAGTACACGTGAATATGTATGTACAGGTTTAGGTTATATGGGCGTCAAAATTGATAATGAATTAAATTCCATATCACGCGGTAAAGAAGTGTTGTTGAGTACTCCGGATTCTACTGTGAAAGTGGTAATTATTCCTACTGATGAAGAATTTATGATTGCTTCGGATACACTCCAAATTATTCAGCAACAATAAGATTTAGTCATGTAACTTATAAAAAAACACTCAACATTTTTGATGTTGAGTGTTTTTTATATAACCTTATTTGATTGAAATAACTAAGGTTTTTTCGAAGTTCTTTAAAATTTTCAATCGAATTTTTATTTCAGCAGAGTTTACTATTTAGCACTAATTACAATCTCTTGATTTGGCAGACCTTCTACAACTGCTTTCAGAACAATATTCCCACCTTTTTTTGTGCTTTGTACAATGGCCAGACATTTTCCATAGAACAAATGGCGTTCGGGTTTTTTGAGTGAAACGTGATCGTTTTGATCACCATTATCAGTTCCAACGATAGCTCCTTCGCCTTCCAACGTAAATTTGACTAATTGATTGGCAACAGGAGAAGCATTTCCATCTTTGTCAAGCAATTCAACAGTTACAAACGAAAGGTCTTTGCCATCGGCAGCAATCGAGGAACGATCTGCTTTCAAACGAATGCTTACAGGTATTCCTGCA
>Ga0209540_10000290_pt1 | contig 54640 bp, 41 predicted proteins | sample BarGraIncu01121A_FD_184501 | JGI IMG/M metagenome (GOLD analysis project Ga0209540, IMG submission 184501) | Arctic peat soil microbial communities from Barrow, Alaska - Barrow Graham LP Incubations 011-21A (SPAdes) (version 2) | ecosystem: Environmental > Terrestrial > Soil > Wetlands > Peat... | reverse complement strand
GTATCTTCCAGCTCAATCAAACTTATAATGGTGACGACGCACGACTGAATATTAGTCCGAAAGGTTTTACAGGAGAGAAGTTTGCCGGTGCCACACGTTGGGATACCGAAGCCATTTGTATTCCGTTTTATCTGTGTACTTCAGCTCAGAATGTTTCAAAAAACTTGTTATTATATCGCTATCGTCATTTGCCTAAAGCTATTCAAAATGCCGAGAAATTGGGATTTAATAATGGAGCAGCTTTATTTCCTGTCTCTACTTTCAATGGTAGTGAAAGTCATAATGAATGGGAATTGACTTTTGAAGAAGTTCATCGAAACGGGATAATGGCTTATGCCATTTATAATTACATACGTTATACCGGAGATCAAAACTATTTGGCTGATTATGGATTAAAAGTTTTGATAAGTATTGCACGCTTTTGGTGTCAGCGTGTCAATATATCTTTCGAAAAGAAGAAATACGTCATTCTGGGCGTTACCGGTCCAAATATGTACGAAAATAATGTAAATAACAATTGGTTTACAAACTATATTGCAGTTTGGAGCCTTCAATATACTATTGAAAGTATCGAAAAAGTCAAACAATCAAATTTCAGAGCGTTTGAAGATCTATCACAAGATATTCATTATTCAAACGACGAAATGTTTCAGTGGATAGACATTATCGAAAATATGTATTTTCCCGAAAATAAGAAATTGGGTGTGTTTTTGCAACAAGATGGATTCCTGGACAAGACATTAACAAATGCATCCGATATTCCTGAATCGCAATTGCCGATAAGTCAGCATTGGACATGGGACAGAATTCTACGTTCTTCCTTGATAAAACAAGCCGATGTAGTTCAAGGTCTCTACTTTTTCGAAGAAAAATTTGATAAGGAAACAATTCGTCGGAATTTTGACTTTTACGAACCTCTAACGGTGCATGAATCATCGCTCTCTTCCTGCACACATTCAATTGTGGCCAGTATTGTTGGTGACAAACAAAAAGCGTATGATTTGTATTTGCGTACTGCTCGACTCGATTTGGATGATTACAATAATGAAGTTGCAGATGGATTGCATATTACGAGTATGGCTGGAACCTGGCTTGCTATTGTTCAGGGATTTGGCGGTATGCGGGTTAAAGATGATAAATTGCATTTTAATCCGCAAATTCCCGAAAAATGGAATGCTTTTGCTTTCAATATAGTTTTCAGAGGAAATCAGTTGAATATTCGTGTTGAGAAAAAACGAACGATTATTCATAATATCAAAGGGGAAGGCATTGATTTATTTGTTAATGATAAAATACTACATATTTCGGCAGAGAATCAGGAAGAAGTAGCTAATTGACAATTATTTAAATTTATAATTATAATAAAATGAAAAGAATCATCCAACTATTTGTTGCAGTTCTTTTTGTGTCCCAAATTCAGGCTAAATCGTCATCCTGGGTGCAAAAGGTAGAACCCTCTTTTTGGTGGACGGACATGTACCAACCGGAGTTTCAACTCATGTTGTATGGAACTGATATTAGTAAAACTGAAATTTCAATTGATTACAACGGAGTATCAATTTCAAGAAAAGAATTGACTGATAATCCGAATTACGTTTTTCTCTATTTGAAATTATCAAAAGAAACCTTTCCGGGGAAGTTTAATATTGTTCTTAAAAAAGGGAATAAAAAACAAGTTGTTGTTTATGAATTAAAATCACGACGTGAAGGTTCAGCTGAACGAAAAAGCTTTACGGAAGCTGATGCACTATATTTACTTATGCCCGATCGGTTTGCAAATGGAAATCCTGCCAACGATTCGATAAAAGGTTATCATCAGGGAGTTCACCGGAATATCCCCGGTGCCCGTCATGGTGGTGATATCGAAGGAATTATTTCAAAAGTTCCGTATCTGGCCGATTTAGGAATAACTGCTTTGTGGACAACACCGCTTTTCGATAATAACGATACGCAGTATTCTTATCATCATTATGCTTGTTCCGATTATTATAAAGTTGATCCACGTCTTGGTTCTAACGCTGATTATATTCGTCTTTCGGATGCCTGTCATGCAAACGGATTAAAATTGATCATTGATGTTGTGCCCAATCATTGCGGTTCGTCGCATTGGTGGATGAAAGATTTGCCGGCAAATGACTGGTTCAATACCTGGCCAACCTTTACCAATTCAAATTACCGTATGACAGCATGGACCGATCCACATGCTTCTACAGCCGATCGCTATCGCCTGACGCATGGTTGGTTTTCGCCCAATATGCCCGATTTGAATCTTCAAAATCCCTTGCTGTTCGATTATCTTCGTCAGGTTTATATTTTTTGGATAGAATATGCCAATATCGATGGTATGCGGGTAGATACATATCCTTATAACGATCTTAAAACAGCATCACGCTTTATTCAATCCATTCGTTCTGAATATCCGAATATGAATGTTGTAGGTGAGTGTTGGGTAAAAACACCGGCCGAAATTGCTTATTATCAATCGGGGAATAACAACAAAGATGGTTTTGATTCGCGACTGACAAGCGTGATGGATTTTGTTTTGAAAGATGTTTTCAGTACGGCATTTAATGAACCGGATAGTTGGGATGGTGGAATGTCCCGTTTTTACTCGCATTATGCACAGGATTTTGTTTATGCCAATCAAAACCTTATTATGAATTTTCTCGATAATCACGATATTGACCGATACTCAACTGTTGTAAAGCGAGATGTGCGGAAGTACAAAATGGCGTTGGCCATGTTACTCACTGCACGCGGTTATCCGCAAATCTATTATGGAACAGAAATTATGTTGGATGGAATAGCAGGTAGTTATGAAGGTAATCGTTTCGATTTTCCCGGAGGTTGGACTTCCGATAAACGAAATGCTTTTAAACCAGAGGGTCGAACAAATGATGAAAATGAGGTGTTCAATTATCTCAGAATATTATTAAATTACCGAAAAAATAATACAGTATTGCAGAGTGGATTGATGAAACAATTTATTCCTGAAAATGGTTTATATGTCAGTTTCAGATACAATGATAAAAAAACGCTAATGATAATTGCCAACAATAACTTGGAAAACAAAGAATTAAATCTGAATCGTTTCTCCGAGATGCTGAATGGAAAAACCGATGGCATCGAAATAACGACTTCGAAGAATTATTCTTTACAAATTCCGGTTTCTGTCCCCGCAAAAACGGTTTTGATATTGGATATCAACTAATTAAAATTCTACGATCATGAAAAAAATTTCATTCAAATCATGGATTGAAAAAATCCAATTAGTAGCATTACGTTTTCCATTTACACTATTTTTTTTATTATGTTTGGCTTTTTTGTTTTTTCTGCAAATCAACAAACACGGTATTGATATTAAGCCAAATAAGTGGGTGTTTTTCTCATTGGGAATAGGATTAAGCTTGGCTGTAACTTTATTCTCTGAAAGGTTTAAAAATAATTTTGTCAAAATAGGATCGAATTTATTGTCAATTTTAATCCTGATGGCATATTGTTATTTTTTACCGGATAAATTCCTGCCGGTTCATTTTTATCAGGTCATTGCTATCGGAATTGTATTGATTCTGGCAGCGTTCGTTGTTCCTTTCTACAATAAAAATAATGATATTCCATTTTGGGAATTTTGTAAAACAGCTATTCTTCAAATGCTTATTTCATCTATTTTTGCTCAGGTTTTGATGATTGGATTGAGCCTGGCGGTGTTGTCGTTGAAAGAATTGTTTAAAGTTGATATTCAGCCCAAAGTATATGAGGATATTGCCGTAATTTGTTACGCTTTGTTTGCACCAATTTATTTTCTTGCCAATATTACTGGTGAAAACGAAATGCACAAACAAGAGTTTTCTTTTAATAAAATCTTGAAAATTTTCGGTTTATATATTTTACTTCCTATTTTGGCAGCATACACATTAATTCTATATGTGTATCTTTTCCAGATAATTTTTAAATGGGAATTGCCAAATGGTTGGGTTTCAACTCTTGTGTCGGTTCTTGGACTTGGTGGTTTTCTGTGTATGCTTATTTTATATCCCTTACGATTGGAGAATGAAAACAGAGTGGTTAAATTGCTTTCAAAATACTTCCCTATTCTGTTATTACCGCTTTTGATATTAATGTCCGTTGGTATTTTTCGACGTCTTGGTGATTATGGTTTAACGATTAATCGCTGTTATGTATTGATACTCAATGTTTGGTTATATGGAATTAGTATTTATCTTTTCCTTTCCAAAGCAAATCATTTGAAATGGATTGTAATCTCTTTTGCAGCAGTGGCACTGGTTTCTTCAGTTGGTCCTTGGAGTGTGTTTAATATTACTAAACGAACAATAGTAAAAGAAATTAAACAATTATTGAATGAAGCTAAGTTAATGAAAGATGGGAAAGTGATTGAAAATACACAAAAGATCGTTGTTTTAAATCCAAAATTGGCAGAGTCATTATCAGAGGATATAAAGTATGTTTGTAATAATTATGGAATTGAAAAATTACAACCGTATTTCAGTCGTTCAATTCAAAAAGAAACCTGGTCTGAAATTGACAAATCACTGGGAATAAATGACATACCGGTTAATGATACTTACTTTAATGCATGGCTTGAAAAGAAAGGAAGTTCGGCTATTGATATTAAGACATATAATTCGTTTGTAAATCTTCCTTCATTTAATAATGTGAAAAATGACATTTTGAGCAATACCCATATGAATATTTCCCTTAAAAATTTAAATATTCAAATTAAACTAAAACAGGATCATGACACGGTTTTCATTATTCCTTTGAAACCCAAATTAAAAGAGATTATTCGGTCTTTTAAAACTAGAAGTTCTTACCCTTCAAATGAAATGACAATCACTACCAAAAACTGCAAATTAATAATCACTTCTGTATCAGGCAATTATTATTCTCGGAATGATAGTATTAATATAACTAATTGTGACGCACAATTATTTTTAAAATAAATAAATATATAACTGTATGAAATTGAATAATATAACCATCTCTTTAATTTTATTGTTGACTGCTTGCCAGCCCGCTCTTAATTACCCTACTAATTCCGAAAACAACAAGAATCTGAACTCATTGCTAACTTTAAAAGTTGGCAATAATACTATTTTCCTGCAAGATTTTATTTTGAATCCTGCTGAAATTGACTCGATTACAAGTTCGTCTGAAAAACTTGATTGTGAAATTGATAGCAGTAAAACCACAGCCACATTAAACGTTTCAAAAGATATGGAACATTTTGTGGATGTAAAACTATGGCTAAAAGGTATTCCCTATTCGGTTCCATGTCGTAAAACTGATAAGATCAATTACGTTTTTTCATTCAATCCGCTGGGAAAAACTTATAAGAAAGTTCAGATTGCCGGTCAAATGAACGATTGGGCACCTTCACTTTCGCCAGATTTAAAGCTGAATGACAAAGGTATATACGAAGTGACCCTGAATTTAAGTCCGGGAACGTATTTATATCAAATGTCGTTGGATGGAGATCAGAATCATGATGCTAACAATCCGAATAAAGTAGATAATGGTTACGGGAAATTTAATTCCATTTTACAAGTGGTTGGTAATGGAGATAAACTTCCAAAACTTTATACAGATAAATTCAATTATTCAACCATCACATTTTCAGTAGAGAATGATGTTAAAAATGTTTTTGTTTATTGGCAGAATTTTCTTATTCCAACAAAATACTCAATAATTGAACACGGAAAAATCATGATAAGCATACCCGCAGAAGCAAATAAACTCGACCGTTCGTTTATTCGGGTTTGGGCAAGCAATGATTTTGGAGTAAGTAATGACCTGTTGATTCCACTCGAGAAAGGAAAGGTGTTGACTGATGCCAAACAGATTAATCGTGCTGACAAGCAGGCGCAGATTATTTACTTTATGTTGGTCGATCGATTCAAAAATGGTGATAAAACCAACGATCACCCAATGAACAGACCTGATGTAAACCATAAAGTGGATTATTGGGGGGGTGATCTGGCAGGATTGCAACAAAAAATAGACGATGGTTATTTCGAAAAACTGGGAGCAAATACTTTATGGATTTCGCCTTTAAACCAAAACCCGATTGAGCCTTACGGTTATTATGCACCTATGAAAACTAAATTCTCAGGATATCATGGTTATTGGCCAATTTCGTCGTCGAAAGTTGATTTTCGTTTTGGAACAAACGCGGAATTTAAAAATCTGGTGACTGATGCACATAAAAAGAAAATGAGTGTTTTGCTCGATTATGTAGCACATCATGTTCATATTGTGCATCCTTTCTATAAACAACATCCAGAATGGACAACTCCTTTGTATTTGCCCGATGGAACCTTAAATACAGAACGTTGGAATGATTATCGACTCACAACATGGTTTGATACTTTTATGCCAACTATCGATTTTTCGAAACCAAAAGTAGTAGATATGATGACCGATTCAGCTATGTTTTGGTTGAAGGAGTTTAAGTTGGATGGTTTCCGCCATGATGCCTGTAAACATATTCCAGAACAATTCTGGCGTGAACTGACTTTGAAAATTAAGAAACAAAATCATGGGAAAAGTCTGTATCAAATTGGTGAAACCTATGGAAGTCCGGAATTAATAAGCAGCTATCTGACTACCGGTATGTTGGATGGTCAATTTGACTTCAACGTTTTCGATATGGCAAATACTACTTTCGCCGGAGTGGGCGGGAGCGACCTGAAACAGGTACAATCCATACTCAGCTCGAGTTTGTATATCTATGGTAATCACAATTTGATGGGTAATATTTCGGGCAATCACGATAAACCACGATTTATGGCTTATGCTTCGGGTGATCTGAAATTTGGTGAAGATTCGAAAGTGGCTGGATGGCAACGTGAGATTGGTATAACGGATTCCACCGCTTACGATAAGTTGTCCTTAATGCATACTTTCAATCTGACTATTCCCGGAATTCCTGTGATTTTTTATGGCGACGAAATTGGATTGACCGGAGCAAATGATCCTGACTGCCGCCGTATGATGAAATTTAACGGTTGGAACAATCGCGAAACAAAACTATGGAACAAAGTTTCTACAATGGCACATTTACGAAGTAATAATCCGGTGCTCGTGTACGGAGATTTTATAAACTTGCAAAATTCAAAGGATAGCTGGGTATATGCACGGAAGTATTTCGAAAAAGAAGCCATCGTATTTATCAATAATTCAGCAAAGCCAAAAACTTTTGAAATTGAATTGCCTGAAATAATGAATCCTACAGACTTGAAATCAACATTTAATCATAACTTTGTAGTCTCAATACAAAAAATCAGGATGCAATTGCCTGCTTACAGTTCAGAGATACTCATTAATTGACAAAAATTCATTTCAATATATTATCAATTTACAATTCAACATTTCAACAATAAAAATATGATACAAATTAAAGACAGTGCTCTGGCTGCCTCAGCCCAAAAAGGAATGGATGAGTTTTTACAGGTTTTTACCGATGCTTATCTGGAGGCCATTGGAGGAAAACTAACCCCCGAAAACATGCCCTTGCTTAACGGATCTCAACATACACTGCTGGCGTATCGTTTTTTTCAGGACGAAATGCGCGATGGCGGTTTTGTACAATTGATACAAAATGGATATGGTGGTTATATTTTTGCAAATCCTTTTGCAAAAGCGATTAAACAGTTTGGAGCTATAGAATTGTCGAAGTTAATATACAAAGCAAAGGAAATTTACGATCCCAACAAAGCCAAACTGGAACGTGAAACTACCGACGAAGAATTCAACGCCATGTATGTCGACTTTGAAGCTTTCGACGATCTGGAGGAAATGTATTTTGAAATGGAAGAACGACAGACTGCATTAATCGCGGCATATGTGGATGAACATATCGCCGATTTTGCAGATATAATCTAATAAATTCTAATATGAGAAACAAATACTCCCCGAATGGTAATATGCTACTCGGGGAGTGTTTGTTAGTTGTCTGTTAAAGTAATAATTGCTTCACTTTTTCCAAATCTTCAGATGTATCAATCCCTACCGTTTCCACATTGGTGAAACCTACTTTGATACGAAATCCATTTTCGAGCCAGCGGAGCTGTTCTAAGGATTCGGCAATTTCGAGAGATGATTGTTCTAATAAAGTCAATTCACATAAAATATCAGCCCGATAAGCATATATACCGACATGTTTATAATAAGTATGAAGTGAAATCCAATCTTTCATTTTTGCTCCCCGTTTATATGGAATCACCGAACGGCTGAAATAAAGCGCTTCATTCCGTTTGTTGATCACCAGTTTCGGACTATTCGGATTGTTTAAAGCATCAAAGTCATCTTTTTCAGTAAAAACTTTTGCCAAAGTAGCAATTTCTGTCTCAGGTTCGTCAAAACATTTTTGTAATTCAATAATTTGCTCAGGTTGAATAAAAGGTTCGTCACCCTGAATATTAATTACTACATCGAAATGTTCTTCCAATTTCGAAAATGCCTCATAACATCTATCGGTTCCGCTTTTATGTTGGTCTGAAGTCATAATAGCTTTTCCTCCGAAAGCGATGACCACATCAAAAATTCGTTGATCGTCGGTGGCAACATAAACATCGGTCAATGCTTTCGAAACTTGTTCATAAACCCTTTGGATCATTGTTTTACCCCCAATATTCACCAATGGTTTTCCGGGGAATCGGGTAGATGCATAACGAGCAGGAATAATTCCTACAAAGCGTAATGTTGTGGAAATTTTATCTTGAGTTATTGTTGTCATTTTTCCTGAAAAAACTTTTTGTCTAACTTAAACTCATTGTTGTGGAAAATTCTTCTTTTGGCACGTGAGAACCAATGAGCTGATCTAATCAATAATAAAACAATGATTGGAAATGTAGCCATATTAAAGATCTGTATGGAGAGAGCAAACGCTACAAGTGCTCCTACCAGTAATACAATATTCAGAATTTCATATAAAAATACCACTTTTCGGAGATGTTTAATCCAGATTAGAACTGCTACAACCAAATTGAGTGGGTTTAGCCATAGTAAGTTTAGATTAAATCTGACCAGTGGATGTGCTGAAAAAAACATCAAATAAAATGCAATGAGACCTCCCAAACCGGTAATAATCAATATAACGGTATCAAATAGTTTAAAATGAAGCTTGCGTTTAATGTCCCAAAGCGTAATAATTATTCCAACAAGTAATAAAAAAAGTGATATAGTCATAGGCTTCAGTAACCAGGATGAGGTTGGTTCTCTTACTTCTTTTTTCTCAACTAAAATGTTAGGTTTTTGTACTACCAGTTTTCTGCTTTGCCCTTCGAATGTATAAATTTCTGCGTTTTGAAAATCAGACATAAGTACCTCTGGCAGGAACATACTCTCGTTTTGTGTTGCAGTTTTATCGGCATCCATTCCGAAAATAACATCGATTCCTAATTTGAGCCAGGTGTCGGTACCTACATAAACCCCAATCCACTGTCGAAAAGTATTCGACTCATTTGCCGGCTGAAATTTGATATATCCATTTATTGCACTTATAATTTTATCACGAGGGCGGGTTGAGCAATTATCAAAAATGAAATTATATCGATAAATCCTGTTTTGAGGTTCGTAATTTGTAAGTAAATTATTTATTAAGCTTCTTTTTTCACTAGGTGTAAGGTTGATAACTTGTTCCCAAACGATAGAATTTCGAGCAGCATATTCCGGTAAAAAAAATCCTGTTTCGTAAACGCCCAATTGATAGTCTGTTTCTCCTTTAATGAATTTATAATAAAAATTTTCTGTTTCGAAACTGAAAATTCCATAATTAAAAACAACATCAACAGCATTTGAAGGATCTTTAATCCTGATAGCTGTATGTCCGAATTTTGAATATGCTTCTTCTCCTGGTGAGCAGGTTATTAAACTGATGGTGGCAGAATCGCTGATTGAAATCTTTTGGGCATTTAAATTTAAAATGCTAAGAGATATATAAATGAACAGAAAAATTCTTTTCATACGGTTTTAGTGTTAGTGTTTTATACAAAAGTAGTATTTTTTTTTGGTTGTAATTCAAATTATTCTATTTAATTTAACAGTAAAATTCCTGTGTCGCTTTTTGCAAAGTGGTCTTTCAATGTAATTTTTGTACAAAAATGGCGTATTTGGACAATATTTTGTAAGATTTTTTTGGTCTTATGGTTTTTTATCTCAAAAAATTACTAAATTTGTGCTTTATAACATTGTTGTCAAACATATTTCTTACGAATTTTTATGGCAAAAAAACATGTTTCTGAAATTAAACCCTTAGAAGAAATTCTATCGGTTTGGGATGTTCTTACTCCGGATGAAAGACAATTTGTTCGTAACAATTACACTGTTCATTATTTTAAGAAAAACGAAATGATTCATTGCGAAGGTGATCGACCGACCCATATGATGATTTTGGCCAGTGGTAAATTAAAAGTCTATAAGGAAGGAGTGGGAAGTCGTTCCCAAATTATTCGTATGCTCAAGCCCGGTGAACATTTTAGCTATCGAGCAATTATTGCTAACGACGGTTATAGCACTAATGTTACAGCATTTGAAGCATCTACAGTATACATGATTAAGGCGGATATGTTTATTTCAATATTACGTCATAACAATGCCTTTTGTTATCGGTTTTTAGAAGAAATAGCTACAGATTTAGCTGCTTCGGATACCCGGACAGTAAATTTGACTCAAAAGCATATTCGTGGTCGATTGGCAGAGGCATTGCTTCAATTGCATAAAAAATATGGTGTGGAGGAAGATGGAGCTACCATCAGTATGTATCTATCCCGCGAGGACCTGGCCAATCTGTCTAACATGACTACTTCAAACGCTATTCGTACGCTTGCTAATTTTGTGAATGAGCATGTAATTGCCATGGATGGTCGGAAATTGAAAATTATTGATGAAGAAAGACTTCGGAAAATAAGTAAAATGGGGTAAAATTTAGAATTTGAAAACTTTGTGGTTCAGATAAATCAGAAACTTCACATAGTTACGATTTGAAAAGTTCCGAGTTTAGTGTGACGCTACCAACTATTCGATGACTTGCACTATCTTCTGTATCTTCTTGTAACTTATTTGGTCAATATTTGATTACACTTAGCTAACGCAATTAGTTTTCTGGTTTACTAAATCCTTATAATCACTGAATCCTCATGAAGTCTTCTTAAGGGATTTAGGTGTTTACTGATAATTGTTCACTGATATGAATGCAACTCAAATTCATGCAACGTTTAAATCTGCATTAAACTATCTCGCTTCGGGGCAGTTGAAAAATGCTTTTGACAAAACTAACGTTTTGGTTCTTGAGTTGCAATTAGGAGAATACATTGACAGATTGGAAGATTTGGAACAAAATTATCGTTATTTATTGCATTATTACATTAGCGGAGTGGATGACCCACAACGGAAAACCGTATTTAATAAACTTATAGCAAAGGCTTTTGTACTTAATTCGGAGTTACGTGAAGAACTTCTCTTACGAAATTCTTCCAATTTTGAATACACTCAAAAGCGTTATTTTCCACATACTAGTCGCCATTCATCACCCGCTGAATTATTTAATGCATTACAATATTTCCATAACCAATCGTCTTTATTGGCTACTTTGGAAGAAAACCATGAGGTGGAGTTGAAACGTTTGCGTTTAAACTATGAGTCAGTTTTGCCGGAATTTTTCGGGTTGTTTTGGTTAAGTACAGTTTACAGGTCTGAGGAAAGGTTACTTTTCAGTCAGGTAATGAATGCTAACTATCACGGCAGGCTCGAAAAAGCGTTATTAGTTTCGGCGCTCACACTTAACCTTTGGCGAACGTTCGACGAAAGTAAATTGATGGTACTTTTTGATTGTTGTCTTTCTACCGACCAAGGTTTGAAACAGCGGGCACTGGTAGGTTTGTGTTTTGTGTTAGTCAAATACAATCGCTTTTTACTTTTTTTTCCTTCCGTCCGCAATCGCCTGGTATTAATGGTTGACGATAATCATATCGTTGAAAATTTTCAAAATATTATTATTCAACTTATTTCTACTGCTGAAACGGAAAAGATATCAAAAAAAATGCAGGAGGAAATCCTACCTGAAATGATGAAAATTAGTCCATTGTTGAAAGATAAAATGGATGCTGATAGTTTGTTAAATTCGGAGGAATGGGATGAAGAAAATCCGGCCTGGCAAGAAATTCTCGAAAAAAGCGGCGTGTCGGACAAATTACAAGAACTGAGCGAATTGCAACTTGAAGGAGCCGATGTATACATGAGTACTTTTTCTATGCTTAAGAGTTTCCCATTTTTCTCTGAATTTAGTAATTGGTTTTTACCTTTCGATGGACAATTTTCAGCCGTGAATCAATTATTTAAAAGAGACGATAAAACACTATTAACTGCTTTTGTGAGTAATAATATAATGTGTAATTCTGATAAATATTCATTTTGTTTAAGCATACTTCAAATGCCCGAATCACAACGAAGTATGTTGAAGAATTCCTTCAAAATGGAAGCAGAACAATTGGATGAAATAACTAAAGATGAAGCAATATTGACACCGAATTTGGCATCGAAAAATATTTCGAAACAATATATTCAGGATTTATTTCGTTTTTTTAAACTGCACCCTCAACATGCTGATTTCTCGGATATGTTTGCTTCTTCACTTATTATGCATCGTTCCTATTTATTCGAGATGCTTTCAGCTGATAGCGATTTCAAGATGAGCATAGCTGAATATTATTTTTTGAAAAACCATTACAACCAAGCGTTGGAATTGTTTGAAGAAATGCAACATGAAAGTACTCCGACTGCCGCTCTTTATCAAAAAATCGGATATTCGTACCAACAAATGTCTCAATTTTCAAAAGCATTGGATGCATATTTGAAAGCGGATATTATTCAACCCGATGACATATGGACGGTACGCAAATTGGCACTTTGTTATCGCTTGTCCGGTAATTTTGAAAAAGCATTGGAATATTATCAACTTACTGATTTTTTGAAACCGAATCAATCGTCAGTATTATTACAAATAGGTCATTGTTTTCTGGAATTGCGAAAGTTTAAAGAAGCTTTGAACATTTACTTTAAATTAGATGCAGAAGAAGTTGAAAATCCTAAAGTTTGGCGTGCAATCACTTGGTGTGCATTTGTATCCGGGAATATTCAACAAGCTGATTATTATATGCAAAAACTACTTGAAACGGAACCTACTGTATACGATTATCTCAATGCGGGTCATATAGCCTGGTGTCAACGTCGATTAGTGGATGCTGTGGAGTTATACCGAAAAAGCCTGAACTTGCAGCAAAATGATTGGGAGTTGTTTCTTGAATTGTTCTACAAAGACAAACCTTATTTGATAGCAAACGGTATTGATGACAATGAAGTTCCACTATTAATTGACGAATTAAACCCTTTAATAATTTAAATGACTTCATGTTGTATAAATAAGTATTGACTAGTTTTGACAACAGAACTACTTTAAAAATGGTAGTTAATTGTTGCTTGGTATTATTGTTTCTTCTAAAAACCAGTATAAAAAATGTTTTCAATCTTCAGGAAAGAATTGCGTAGCTTTTTTAGCAACGCAACAGGCTATATAGTAATCGGTATTTTTTTGTTGCTTACCGGTTTATTTTTATGGATTATTCCGGGAGAATTTAATATTTTAGATAGCGGTTATGCTAATGTTGATGGGCTTTTTTACTTAGCTCCATGGTTGTTTCTATTTCTTTGTCCTGCTGTAACTATGCGTCTTTTTGCCGAAGAAAAACAAACCGGAACATGGGAATTGTTAGCAACTAAGCCATTGAGTAAGCTTCAAATTGTATTAGGAAAATACTTTGCCGGATGGGTGTTAGTTTCATTGGCATTATTACCTACCTTGATATATTATTTTACAGTTGTATATTTAGCTGAGCCAATTGGAAATGTCGATTCAGGGGCATTTTGGGGCTCGTTTATCGGACTGTTTTTTCTGGCAGCTGTGTATGTGGCTATAGGTACTTTTTCGTCATCGCTTTCAAACAATCAAATTGTTTCATTTGTTGTGGCTGTAGTACTTTGCTTCTTTTTTTACTATGGATTCGATTTGCTGGCTAGCTTCTTTACTTCAGGTCAGTCCATACAACTATTGGAAACTATTGGTATACACGCTCATTATAAATCGATGAGTCGCGGGGTAATTGACTCCCGCGATTTGCTTTATTTTGTCGTGTTAAGCGTCGGCTTTTTATCGGCAACAGTGTGGAGGATAAAAAAGAAATAAGAGGTAAGGAAAAAGAATATGAAGCTAAACACATCCACAATTAAACGATTACACAATTACACAAATATGAACAAACCATTGATATTAATTACCAACGATGATGGTGCAGATGCAAGAGGAATAGAAGTTTTAACCCGGCTTATGATGCAAATTGGCGATGTAGTGGTGATGGCTCCGGATGGTGCTCGTTCGGCTCAATCCAATGCTTTAACTGTGACGCATCCTATACGATTTAAAAAAATTGAAGAACAATTAGGTCTTATCCGTTATTCATGTACAGGTACACCTACCGATTGTGTCAAACTAGCTTTGAATGAAGTTGTAGATCGCAAGCCCGATCTGTTGGTTTCTGGTATCAATCACGGATCAAATGCCGCAATTAATGTTATTTATTCCGGCACTATGGGTGCTGTGCTCGAAGGCTGTGAAAATGGTATTTTATCTATAGGTTTTTCAATTTGTAATCATTCCTTAGATGTCGATTTTAGTCATTTTGAATCCCATGTGCTACAAATAACACGTCAGGCTCTTAAAAACGGATTGCCTCATGGCACTTGTTTGAATGTAAATGCACCTTGTGGTGAAATTGCAGGAATACGAATTGCCCGTCAGTGCGATGGACGTTGGACTAAAGAATTTGCCAAACGAACTGATCCACAGGGCGGTGCATATTTTTGGCTTACAGGTAATTTCGAAAACCACGAACCTGAAGCCGAAGACACCGATGAATGGGCGTTGGAGCATGGTTTTATTTCAATAGTTCCTACAAAAATTGACTTGACTGCTTATCAGGCATTGGATGAAGTTAGAAATTGGAAACTATAAAGCTGCCCCCTAAATTCCCCAAGGGGAGCTTAAAAGAAACTTTGATTGGGATTTAGAAAAACTTATACTGATTTATTTAGAATAACAAAAGAGTCAACATGAATATGACTGCGCTACTGCATCCCATTTGTAATATAATTAACTATTCAACTGATTAACTAATCTCCAAACCATGAAGCGTTTCAACCATTTTCTTTATGGTTTTGTCCCGGGATTGTTGCTCCCCATTGGTTTTATGTGGATGTATCTTCATCAGTTTTATCCCGGTGAGAACACTTTTTGGGAAGCGCTTAAACAACTTTATCCGGGAGTTTTGTTAGGGAAATTACTGTTGCTTTCTGTTATGCCAAATTTATTGTTGGTTTTTGTATTTTATAAGTCGGACAGTTTTAAAATTGCAACCGGTGTGCTTTTGGGTGCAATGCCATACTTTATTAGCAGTATATTTATGCTGTAACAATACGAACAAAGAAAAATGAGTTAAGATCAAAGAACAAAGAATCAAGAACAGCTAAACCAAATTCATTTAGCTAATCTTCTAATTAACCAATCAACCAATTAACTAGTCAACATAAATGCGATATTTTATTATTGCCGGTGAAGCTTCGGGTGATTTGCATGCTTCGAATTTGATGCGTGAACTTCGGAATGCAGATTCAAAAGCTGAATTTTGCTTTTTGGGAGGCAATTTGATGCAGGCTCAAGCTCATGGTGGTCGAATGGTAAAGCATTATAGACAAATGGCTTTTATGGGAGTTGTAGCAGTTCTCAAAAATGCTAAAACAGTGTTGAAAAACCTAAGCGATTGTAAGCAAGCAATTGTTGATTTTCAGCCGGATGTCTTGATTCTGGTTGATTATCCCAGTTTTAACTTACGCATGGCTCGCTTTGTGAAAGAAAACCTGAATGCTAAGGTTTATTACTATATTTCTCCTAAAATCTGGGCATGGAAAGAATATCGCATCAAGGAAATTAAGCGTTATGTGGATCGAATGTTTACCATTTTTCCTTTCGAAACGCCCTTTTATGCAAAACATAATTATGAGGTTGAATATGTAGGCAATCCGACTGTCGATTCAGTTTATTCACGACCAAATCAACAACAAACTTTTGTTGAATTTTGCTCTGAAAATAATTTACCGGAAAAACCAATCATTGCGATACTGGCCGGTAGCCGGAAACAGGAGATTTTGGCCTGTTTGCCCCGAATGATTGAAGCCGGTTTGCATTTCCACGATTATCAGGTGGTCATTGCAGGAGCACCCGGCATTGACGATGATTTATATAAATCGATTTTGAAAGGAGAACCTGTTTCGATTGTTTTTGGAAAAACCTATGAACTTCTTCAACAAAGTCGTGCTGCAATTGTCAATTCGGGTACGGCTACACTCGAAACTGCACTGGTTGGAACACCACAAGTGGTTGTATATCATGTAGCGCTTGGTAGAATCGGGTTTTTTGTAAAGGAAATTCTTATTCGTGTAAAATTTGTTTCACTTGTAAATATTGTCGCCAAAAAATTAGTGGTAAAAGAATTACTAGCTCATCTATTTACTGTGGAGAATATAGTATCTGAATTGGGAGAAATTCTGAAAAACGAAAACTATCGTCAAAACATGTTGAATGAATATTCGATAATTAAAAAATCGTTGGGCGAGCCGGGAACTGCTGTACTTGCAGCGAAGAAGATGGTTGAAATGTTATTGGTTTCATGATATTCACTTCGCGTTATTCATAGTTATTAGCTTTGCAATTGTCAGATGCAATGCGAAACACAGAACACTAAACCCTGAACGCATATTTAAGAAAGTACGCACGCCATAGCAATGCTGTAGAATTTTGAATCAATGCTTTCACTTCGAGAAGTCAGCACTACTGGTTTTTCGGTTCCCTGAAGTAGTCCGCCCATTTCGGCACCTGCAAAAAGCGATAATCCTTTGTAAAAAGTATTTGCACATTCAAAGTTAGGAAAAATTAGAATATCAGCATCTCCTAAAACCGGAGTTGGTACATTTTTTATACTTCCACGCTCTTTGTCAAGTGCCAGAAAAATATCCAATGGTCCATCCATAATCACGTCCCCAAAATCTCCATTACGCCACATTTGCATGATGTCCAGGTAATCCTGCATATAGTGAATTTTAGGATTGGCAATTTCTGTGGCATGTATCAATGCAACTTTCGGTTTGGGAATGCCGAATTTATAAGCTGTATTGATAGCATACTTTATCATGGCGGTACGTTGAATCAGGTTCGGTGAAGGAATAACAACCGGATCGGAGAAGAAAATCAATTTGTGGTAGGTTGGAATCTCCATAGCGGCATTGTATGTAAGTACATTTCCGGCAGGTAATATGCCTTTTTCTTTGTCCAGAATAGCACGTAGCAGCACATCTGTATTCACCAATCCTTTCATTAAAATATCCGCTTCGCCCGATTTGACCATGCGCACAGCTTCCAAAGTGGCTTCCTGTACTTCAGGGATATCAATAATATGAATGAACGGCGAAAGATTTTGTTCAAATAAGTGTGGTGATTCGATGGAAGCAACGTCACCGATTAGAAATGCTTCAATAATTCCTAGGTCAACCGCTCTTAATACAGCATCCAAAGTATGCGAATCGACAGCATTGGCCACGGCCATGCGTTTTCGGCAATTTAATGTCGTTAGGTGAGCTGTCAGTTCTGCAAAAGAGGAAATTGATTCCATTCAAAAGCGATTAGTTGGTATTTATCTGACAAATGTAGGAATATTATTTTACAGAAACAAGCATCAGAATCCATTTAGGAGCCTGCTTTTAATTATTTGTTTTTTAAGTTTTTATAAAAATATTTGAATGAAGAATGCTTGCTTTCTAATTATCTTATTTTTATCATAAAATGAAAAGAACGTTTATAATTTTGAATACTTGATGTCAATTTGTAAGTTGTAAGTTTTGTGTTTCCGGAAATGCTTAGTTGATTTATTTTATTGAAATTAAAAATATTTTCAAGTATATTTCGAATGAAGAAAAATGAGGAGCTTACAATATTGGTATAAAGGTACTTTTTTGTCACAAGCCCTACATTATGCTCCCGCAAATTGTACATAATAAACTTAGTCTTTGGATTTATATAAATAAGGTTTTTAGACTTGTTAGTTGTTTTTTGATAATCATTCATCTATTAATCTTTTAATTTAAACTAAAAAAAAATTCACATTTCATTGAAACTGAAATTTCTTTGTATCTTTGAACAATTTTTTTAGAACCAAGAGAAAAGAAATAAGAATAGGAAGTAATAACATATAACAACGAACAACAAATTTTACGATTCATGAAACGATTCAAATTACTGAACAACATTTTCGGGTGGGTAGCTTTTGCTATTGCCGCTGTTACGTATTTGCTTACCATTGAGCCAACCGCGAGTTTTTGGGATTGCGGAGAGTTTATTTCAACAGCTTATAAACTGGACGTAGGTCATCCACCCGGAGCACCATTTTTTATGTTGACAGGTCATTTTTTCTCTTTATTTGCATCAGGACCAAGTCAGGTGGCTATTATGGTTAATTCCATGTCGGCTTTGCTTAGTGCGTTTACCATTTTGTTTTTGTTTTGGACCATTACACATTTGGCGCGCAAAGTTGTTGTTAAATCGGAAGAAGATTATTCGACCGGCAATATTATTGCCATTTTAGGTGCGGGAATGGTTGGTGCATTGGCCTATACTTTTTCCGATTCATTTTGGTTTTCGGCTGTCGAAGGTGAAGTCTATGCCTATTCGTCCTTTTTTACAGCCATAGTCGTTTGGCTCATTTTGAAATGGGAACGTGTGGCCGATCGTGCCGGTTCAGATCGTTGGTTGATATTAATTGCCTATTTGATGGGTCTGTCTATCGGTGTTCACTTGTTGAACTTACTCGCTATTCCGGCACTGGTGTTGGTTTATTATTTTAAAAAATATACGCCTTCGGCAAAAGGTATTATATCGGCTTTGGTGATTTCCCTGGTTATTCTCGGAGCGGTACTGTATGGTATAATTCCGGGTTTTGTGGAAGTGGCCGGTTGGTTTGAATTGTTGTTTGTGAATCAATTTGGTTTTGCATTTAATACAGGTTTGTATGTGTATATTTTGTCTACTTTAGCCATTTTGGCTTGGGCTGTATACGAATCATGGGTGAATAAAAATTATTTACGATTAGCAATTTCGTTTGTTCTGGCAATAACCATAGTTGGTATACCTTTTTTTGGTGATCATGTTATTGTAGGTCTAATTATTATCGTCGGAATGAGCTTATTCTTTTATTTTAGAAAAGAAAAAGTTGATGCCAGATGGGTAAATACGGCTTTGATTATGGTAACAATGATTCTGGTTGGTTATTCTTCGTATGCAGTAATTGTAATTCGTTCGGCTGCAAACCCACCAATGGATCAGAACAACCCTGATAATGTTTTTTCACTGAAGTATTATCTTAACCGGGAACAATATGGCGATCGTCCGTTGCTTTTTGGTTCTAGCTATAATGCACCCGTGAAATTGAATGTAGAAGGCAATATGTGTGTACCTGTTCAAAAGCAAGGCGCAGCATCTTATGCCCCGAAACCCAAAACTTCGCCAACAGATAAGGATGAATATATCATAACCGGATATAAAACCGATTATGTAATGGATGAACGTTTTGATATGTTTTTTCCACGTATGTACAGTACCACTCCATCTCATATTGAAGCCTATAAAACATGGGGAAATATAAAAGGAGAAACCGTGAACTACGAATATTGTGGTCAACAAAAGAGTGATATAAAACCCACTTTTGGCGAAAATTTACGCTTCTTTTTCGACTATCAGGTAAATTTCATGTATTGGCGTTATTTTATGTGGAACTTCAGCGGACGACAAAATGATATGCAAGGTTACGGTGAAATTGATCGAGGAAACTGGATTACCGGTATCGGTTTTATTGACAATATATTGGTAGGTGATCAAACTAATTTGCCTCCGGAATTAAAAGATAATAAAGGTCATAATACTTATTTTTTATTACCGTTATTGTTGGGAATATTCGGAATGTTTTTCCTAATCTACGGAGATAAGAAAGGAGTTCAGTCTTTTTGGATCGTCGCAGCATTGTTTATTCTTACGGGTCTTGCCATTGTTGTTTATCTGAATCAAACACCTTATCAACCCAGAGAAAGAGATTATGCTTATTCCGGCTCATTCTATGCATTTGCCATTTGGATTGGCCTTGGTGTGTTGGGTATTATCAGAGCACTCGATAAATACGTACCCCGTTCGGTAAGTGCCGTTGTGGTTACTATTTGTTGTTTAGGCGTTCCGGCGTTAATGGCTCAACAAAACTGGGATGATCATGACCGTAGCGGACGTTATACCTGCCGTGATTTTGGCAGTAATTATATGGCTTCAACTAAACCGAATGCCATCATTTTTACCAATGGTGATAATGATACTTTCCCACTTTGGTACAATCAGGAGGTAGAAGGAAACCGTACAGATGTGCGCGTTTGTAATTTAAGTTATTTGCAAACCGATTGGTATATTGGACAAATGAAACGTGGTGCTTATAAATCGCCTCCACTACCTATTTCGTGGCAGGAAAAAGATTTCATAGCTGGTAAAAACGAGGTGATGTGGGTGGATTCTATGATTCCAAAACTTGATGTTAAGACCGCTTTTGATTTTGTTTTGAGTCCCGATCCACAAACCAAAAAGCAAGGTGAATCATTTATTCCAACTAATCATTTGTATTTGCCTGTTGATGCACAACAAGTAATTAAGACAGGTACTTTACCTATGAAAAGAGCTGCTGAAATCATTCCGCAAATTGATTTTTCTTTGAGCCGACGATTAACAAAAAGCGAGTTGATGATTATTGAAATGTTGAAAGAAAATAATTGGAAACGACCTATTTATTTTGCTGTAACAGTTGGTGATGATTATTATTTGGGACTCAACGACCATTTTGAATTAACCGGTATGGCTTATCAAATTTTACCTATTGGAGTGAAAGGTGCCGGTGCTGCAGTGAATGTAGATGAAATGTATGATAACATGATGAATAAATTCAAATACGGCAATATTGCTGACCCTAAAGTGTATCTCGACGAAAATATCTTGCGGATGTGTCATACACACCGGATGATGTTTGGACAATTGATCGGTGCTTTGGTTGCCAAAGGTGATACGGTGCGTGCTAAGAAAGCTTTGGAATATTGCAATAAAGTGATTCCGGGAACAACAGTACGTCACGATTATACCTCTACTCAATTAGCCGATTTTTATTATAAAGTGGGTGAACCGGCTAAAGGAAATGCTATTATGGATGTGGTTGCTAATGATTGTGTTGCAAATTTAGATTGGTATCTAAGTTTAAATACGTCGCAACGTAACAGTGTAAATAACCGTATTGGTCATAATTTGGCGGTACTGAATCAGGTGATGAGAATATGTGACGAGGCAAAACAAAAATCAATAACTGATAAATATTTGCCTAAATACATGGAGTATACCAAAAGGGTACAAATGTAAATGAACATTCAATTTCCAGCAATTTTACGTCCCTTTATGGGAAAACTTACCTGGCGTAAGAATCCATCGGAGAAGGTGATTTATCTCACTTTCGACGATGGACCCGTGCCGGAGGTAACACCACTGGTTCTTGATTTGCTGGATAAATACAATTTAAAAGCTACTTTTTTTTGTGTAGGAGAGAATGTACAGAAAAATCCCGAAACATATTCCGAAGTAATCCGACGAGGTCATAAGATCGGAAATCACACTTTCACTCACTTGAAAGGGTCTTCTGCATCTATTTTTGAGTATGTAGAAAATGTGAAAAAAGCTGCTGAAATTATAGATAGTAAGTTATTCCGCCCTCCTTATGGACGAATCACTTATCGACAACGAAAAGCATTACGAGTTGATTATGAAATTATTATGTGGGATTTAATTACGCACGATTATAATAGAAAATTTACTCCTGAAACTATTATGGAAAATGTAAAACGTTATTCCCGCAACGGTTCTATTGTTGTTTTTCATGATTCGATAAAAGCGAAAGATAATATGATGACTGTTCTTCCATTGGCTATTGAATATTGGAAATCGGAAGGATATGAGTTTGGGGTGTTGTAACTGATAACTGTTTATTGACAACTGTTAACTGATTATGAAGGAATCAATTTTACATTATGTTTGGCAGCACAAGCTATTCACAGCTCATGACCTTAGCACTACAAATGGTGAACTAGTGGAAGTGATTGATGTTGGACAATATAATACAGATGCAGGACCCGATTTTTTTAATGCAAAAATTAGAATTGGAGACACGCTCTGGGCCGGAAATGTTGAGATTCATACGCGTTCAACCGATTGGAATAAACACAATCATCAATTAGATAAGGCTTATGATAGCGTTATTCTGCATGTTGTTGATTTTGCTGATGTTGATGTTTATCGTATTGATGGTGCACTAATTCCGCAACTTAAGTTGGTTTATCCGAAATATATCGAAACCAATTACGAAAAGTTGAAAAGCGAACAAAAATGGATTCCGTGTGAAGATAAAATTGGTTTAGTTCCGGATATTTTTATCCAAAGTTGGAAAACCGCTTTACTTACCGAACGTCTGGAATCTAAAATGTTAGCAATAACAAACCTATTGAGCGAAAATAATCAGCACTGGGAAGAAACATTTTATATAACCTTAGCCAGAAATTTTGGTTTTGGTACAAATAGTCAGGCCTTCGAAAGTATGGCCAAATCGATACCACTTTCGGTGTTGGGAAAACATAAAGATCAATTGTTTCAATTGGAAGCTTTGCTATTCGGACAGGCTGGTTTACTGAATGAAGGAATAATGGATGAATATACTGCTAAGTTGAAATTAGAATATGAATTTCTTCGTTCAAAATTTGCGTTACAACCTATCGAAGCTTCGCAATGGAAATTGTTACGCCTGCGACCCGATAATTTTCCGCATGTTCGGATTGCTCAATTTGCTGCATTGATACATTCTTCGTCAAAATTGTTTTCAAAAATGGTCGATAATCCCAATGTCGATTACCTAAAGAGTATGTTTGCATGTAAACCGTCATCTTATTGGCAGACACATTATCTGTTTGCTCACGAAAGTGCAAAAAAAAGTAAGAACTTAGGAAACCAATCGATAAATGGTATTCTGATTAACACAGTTGTTCCTTTTTTGTTTTGTTATGCCCATCAAAAAAATATTCAAGATATGAAAGACAAAGCATTACAAATTCTGGAACAAATACCCGGTGAACGTAATGCGATTGTTTCAGGCTGGCAAGAACTCGGATTAACAACTGAATCGGCTTATGATTCACAAGCATTATTGCAGTTAAAAAAGCAGTATTGTGACGAAAAAAAATGTTTGCGTTGCCGCATTGGGCATAAGGTTTTAACCTTACAGTTAACAGAATAGATTTATTAAAGAATATGACAAATAAAACAAAAATACAGTACGTTTTAGCAACTTTTGGAATCATTTTATTGAGTTATGCCTGTGCCAATAAAGCACAAGGTCCAACCGGTGGTCCAAAAGATATAACACCCCCAAGTGTGCTGAAATCATATCCGGCAAATGGCTCACTCAATTTTAAAAAGAAGCAGATTCTAATTGATTTCGATGAACTTGTATCGGTGGAAAAAGCGAATGAAAATGTGCTTATTTCACCTCCGCAAGTTAAACCGCCTGATGTGAAGTCATTTGGGAAAAGAGTGACTGTTGAATTTAACGAACCCTTATTCGATAGTACAACTTATACCATCAATTTTGATAATGCCATTGTGGACTTAAACGAGAAAAATGCGATTAAAAACTATTTCTTTTCCTTTTCAACCGGTAACGAAATTGATACCTTAAAAATTGCCGGAACAGTAATCAATGCTGAAGATTTGAATCCCATGTCGGGCATTTTTGTGGGTATTTATAAAGAAACCAGTGATACCGTATTTTCAAAAAAACCTTTTCTTCGTATAGGAAAAACAGATGAAAATGGACGATTCTCCATCAATAATATAAAAAAAGGAGCATACAAAGTCTTTGCTTTAGGAGATGCCAATAGAGACTATTTTTTTCAACCCGGTGAAGGTTTGGCTTTGTATGATTCGCTTGTAGTTCCTACTACTCGAATTGAGCAAATGCAGGACACAGTGTGGAAAGATACTGTTACTGTTGATAGTATTCGTACTTATATGGGAACAAGATTTTTGCCTGATGATTTAACGCTTCGTTATTTTAAAGAGAGCAAAAAACGTCAATACTTAGTAAAAAATGAACGAAAAGAACCATTTGTATTCAGTTTGTTTTTTAATACTGTTATGAAAGAATTGCCCAAAATTAAGCCGCTAAATTTCGAATGGGAAGGGAAATACTTACTCCAAAAGAATAATGCCATGGATAGTTTAACCTACTGGATCACCGATTCGTTGGTTTGGAAAACTGATACATTAAAAATGACCGTGTCTTATATGAAAACCGACTCCGTCTTTAATTTGGTGCCTACAACAGATACACTAAACATTTCGATGCGAAAAGCAAGACTTAATCCCAAAGCGAGACTTGCAAAAAAACCAACCGATTTGAAAGTTGAACCATTAAAATATTTAAATAATATAGCATCAACTTTCGAAATTTACAATCCGATTATATTAAACTTCGAAGCACCATTGTCTGATATAGATATTTCGAAAATAAAACTAAATCAAAAGATAGATACTACCTTCAAATCGATTCCTTTTAAGTGGCGACAGATAGATTCAACTAAAATGAATTTTGCAATAGATTACAAATGGGTTGCAGAAAATTCTTATGAATTAAATATAGATTCGGCAGCCTTTAAAAGTATTTATAATAAGATAAGCAATAAATTTTCGGGACAATTTAAAATTCGCTCATTAGACGAATATTCCAGTGTGAAAATGTTCTTGGCTGAATTTAATCCCAAAGCTGTACTGCAAGTTCTCGACTCGAAAGATGTGGTACTTGCCTCTAAACCTGCTTCAGAAAAGGGAACAGTGATTCAGTACTTAAAACCCGGTGACTATTATGTACGTATGTTTCTTGATAATAATGGAAATGGCAAATGGGACTCAGGAGATTTGGCCAGTAGACTGCAGCCTGAGGAAGTTTTTTATTATCCAAAGAAATTAACGATCATGGCCAATTGGGAATTTGAAGAAACATGGAATTACAGACTAGTTCCGCTTTTAAAACAAAAACCTACCGAACTGATTAAGGATGCTTCGAAGAAAAAGGAAAATTATTAATACTACTTTATTTATCTAAATATTAAAAGAGCAAATTCAGGTTTTTATCCTGTATTTGCTCTTTTATTTACACACATTCTCTTAACACATACACTTTCTTTCTCATTTATAATTTTTTTTTGAGCTAATTAATACATGTTGTCCTATTTACGTCAATTTTTCCACATCCTTTGTTTGTGCTACCATAAAAAATCTGTACTTTTGTTCTAAATTTGTAATGCCCACATTCCAAAATGAGCCAAATAATCGAACATACTGGAATCATAAATCACATCGAAGGAAGCCACATTCGTGTTTCTATCGTCCAACAATCTGCTTGTAGCGATTGTCATGCTAAAGGAGCTTGTACGGCTGCAGATATGGATGAAAAATATATAGATTTGGAAAGTTCCGATGCCTCTTTTAAAATTGGCGATCGTGTCATGCTTTATGGACAAAGCTCGACGGGACTTATTGCAGTATTGCTGGCATTCGTTCTACCCTTTCTACTTATTCTAATCACATTGTTTATTTTACGTTACTATGTTGCCAACGAAATTCTTTCGGGTGCCATAGCCCTTTCTGTGCTTATTCCATATTACATAATACTTTCATTATTTAATAAAAAAATGAAAGCCAGGTTCCGGTTTTATATTAAAAAGGAAGTTGCTGAATGACCAAAATGGACGTGTAAATGGAATGCATTTTGAATTGAAATTTTTGTAAATTTATCACAATGAATTTGATTATTATATCTTTACTTACCTTAGTGATAGTCGGTGCTGCGTCAGCAATAATTTTGTTTTTTGTATCTAAAAAATTTGAGATTGTCGAAGATCCCCGTATCGATGAAGTTGAAAATGCTTTACCTGCTGCTAACTGTGGCGGTTGCGGCTTTCCCGGTTGTCGGGGATTTGCCATTGCTTGCGTAAAAGCAGATACACTGGATAAATTGATTTGTACGGTTGGAGGCACGCCTACTATGGAGAAAGTCGCTGCTATTTTGGGTAAAAATGCAGTCGCTGCAGTTCCTACAATAGCGGTTGTACGTTGCGGTGGAACCTGTGATCTTCGTCCTCGCACCAATCAATACGACGGTGTCAGTTCATGTATCATCGAGCATAATTTATATGGTGGCGAAACTGCTTGCACCTGGGGCTGTCTTGGTCTGGGTGATTGCGTGATATCCTGCAAATTCGATGCGATTTTTATCAATCCTGAAACGCTATTACCCGAAGTTGATGAAGATAAATGTACTTCTTGTGGTGCTTGTGTGAAAGCTTGTCCGAAGTTGATTATCGAATTGCGTAAAAAAGGTCCGAAATCGCGCCGAATCTATGTAAATTGTATAAACAAAGATAAAGGAGCAGTAAATAAAAAAGCCTGTAGTGTGGCTTGTATTGGTTGTTCTAAATGTGAAAAGGAATGTGATTTTGATGCCATAACAATAGGTGCTAATTTAGCATTTATCGATTCTAATAAATGTACTTTATGTCGTAAATGTGTGGTTGTTTGTCCAACTTCTGCTATTGTGGAAATCAATTTTCCGACTAAAAAAGCAAAAATGGAAACTGTAGCTGAATCCGTAAAAAATAATTAGTAAGAAGTTGACATGTAAATAATAAGTCAGGTGATTGGAGACCTTTGACTTTAGACTTAATAAAATATGAGAACATTTAAAATAGGTGGCGTACACCCAAAAGAATATAAGTTATCCGCCGGTAAAAAAACGCAAATAACTTTATTACCACAACAAGCCATTATACCTCTTGTCCATTATCTCGGTGCGCCGAGTACTGCTGTGGTGACAAAAGGCGATATGGTGAAAGTGGGACAACTGATAGGACAAGCCAACGGATTTGTTTCGGCCAATGTGCATGCTTCAGTGTCCGGTAAAGTTGCAAAAATTGATGATGCCATTGATGCTTCAGGATATAAACGACCTGCTGTGTTTATTGATGTAGATGGCGATGATTGGTTAGAAACCATTGATAGAAGTTCAGAAGTAAAAAGAGAGATTATATTCACATCCTCTGAAATTATTAAAAAAATTGCTGATGCAGGTATTGTTGGTTTGGGTGGTGCAACATTTCCTACCCATGTTAAACTTACACCACCGAAAGATAAAAAGGCAGAAGTGCTAGTAATTAATGCAGTAGAATGCGAACCTTATCTAACCTGCGACCATCAATTGATGCTCGAAAAAGGAGAAGAAATTCTTGTTGGTGTAAGCATATTGATGAAAGCAATTAATGTCAATCGTGCAGTCATTGGCATTGAAAATAATAAAAAAGATGCAATTGCACATTTATTTCAATTATCCAAAACATTCACCGGAATTGAAGTAGTCTCATTAAAAGTACAATATCCACAAGGAGGTGAAAAACAATTAATTGATGCAATCCTTGGTCGTCAGGTACCAAGTGGGGCAATACCCATAGAAGTTGGAGCAGTGGTACAAAATGTGGCAACAGCCTTTGCAGTTTACGAAGCAGTGCAAAAAAATAAACCGTTGTTCGAACGTATCATCACAATTACTGGCAAATCAATGCGCGTTCAAGGTAACTTTTGGGTTCGAGTAGGAATGCCGCTAGCCAATGTGGTAGAACAAGCGGGTGGGATGCCTGAAGATACAGGTAAAATTGTTGCCGGAGGTCCGATGATGGGTCGTTCTTTGAGTACTTTGGAAGTTGCTGTGGCCAAAGGAACTGCCGGTGTTCTGTTTATTCCTACGCTTGAATCGACTCGTAAGAAAATGCAAAATTGTATGCGTTGTGCCAAATGTGTATCGGCTTGCCCTATGGGATTGGAACCTTACTTGCTAATGGGTCAAAGCGAAAATGAGATGTGGACAGAAATGGAACGTAACCGGGTTATGGATTGTATTGAGTGTGGTTGTTGTGCGTATACTTGTCCATCCAATCGTCCCTTGCTCGACCATGTTCGATATGGCAAAACTACAGTTGCTGGAATCATCCAAAAGCGAAGATAAGAAAACCCCTAAAGAGGAACTAAATTTGTCCGTCTTTTTACTCTTTTTGAAAGTGTGAATGTCGTAAATTAGAACAATCAAATCCAATATCTCTTAGACCCCTTTTAGGGGTGAGTTATTGAAAATAAATATCTATGAACAAACTAATTATTTCTCCTGCACCTCACATGCATAGTGGTGATTCGGTTTCGAAAAACATACGGTCTGTGCTCATTGCATTGATTCCTGCCTATTTGGTTGGGTTGTATTTTTTCGGACTTGGCGCACTTATAGTGAGTTTAACCGCGGTGCTTTCATGTGTGCTTTTCGAATATCTTATTCAACGTTTTCTTTTTAAAGGTACAACTACAATAAACGATGGCTCAGCTGCATTGACAGGCATATTACTGGCATTTAATTTACCTTCGAACATTCCGGTATGGATGGTGATTATCGGTTCGTTGGTAGCTATCGGAATTGCCAAAATGAGTTTTGGTGGTTTGGGAAATAATCCTTTAAACCCGGCTTTAGTGGGACGTGTGTTTTTGTTGATTTCATTTCCGGTGGCAATGACCAGCTGGCCTCGTCCTATTGCATTTAATCCGGCATACCTCGATGCTGAAACGGCTGCAACTCCTTTGGCTATATTAAAAGGCCAGTTTGTAGAAATTCCTAAAACGCTGGATTTATTTCTGGGCCATATAGGTGGTTCGTTGGGTGAAGTTTCTGCTTTGGCATTATTGATAGGTATGGTTTATTTGTTAGTGAAACGAATTATTACCTGGCATATTCCAATTAGTATTTTACTTACGGTTTTTGTTTTTACAGGGATATTACATTTAGTCAATCCTGAAGTTTATGCGGTTACACCATTGTTTCATTTATTAACCGGAGGTTTGATGTTGGGCTCTATTTTTATGGCAACCGATTATGCAACTTCGCCCATGACCACACGCGGAATGTTGATTTACGGTGCAGGAATAGGAATTATTACTGTTATCATTCGTGTTTTTGGAGCTTATCCAGAAGGAGTTTCGTTTGCGATTCTGATAATGAATGCCTTTACGCCTTTGATTAATACTTTTGTAAAACCTAAAAGATTCGGGGAGGTACGTAAATAATGGAAAAACTAGCATCCAATTTTAAAAATATGGTATTGGTGCTTTCTGGCATCACATTGTTCGCAGCAGTCACCTTATCATCGGTGTACACACTCACCAAAGACCCAATTGAGCAGTCGAAAATGGCTAAAGAACAAAATGCCATTAAAGAAGTATTACCACCTTTCGATCATTTTGATCAGAAACCGATAGAGGTGAAAGATGGTGTAGAAACAATGAAAGTTTATAAAGCCTACAATAAGAACAACGTTTTTGTAGGAGCTGCTGTTGAGACAACATCCAATAACGGTTTTAATGGTCGTATAGACATAATGGTAGGTTTCGATAATGCCGGAATGATTTTGAATTACAAAGTTTTGGAACAAAATGAAACTCCGGGTTTGGGTACCAAAATGGTAGATTGGTTTAAAACTGTAAGAAATAAACAAAGTATTATTGGGAAAAATGCGGGTATTGCAAACCTTTCAGTAAGTAAAGATGGTGGTGAAATAGATGCTATCACCGCTGCTACCATAAGTTCCAGAGCCTTCTTGTTCGCCGTACGAAATGCTTATTATGCTTATTGTAAAAACCTCGATTTACCTATGTGTGATACGGATAGTATTGAAACAACCAATCAAAATCCGACAAAAGATTCTAAATCTTCGAATAATAAAAATGAAAAGAAAGGGCAAAACAATGAGTAATTCGAAAATGAAGATCATACTGAATGGTCTTGTTAATGAAAATCCTACTTTCGTTCTGATATTGGGTATGTGTCCGACCCTGGCCACAACTTCATCGGCAATAAATGGGATGAGTATGGGTCTGGCCACCTTGTTTGTGCTGGTTGGTTCAAACATGGCCATTGCTTTACTGAAAAATATTATTCCTGACCAGGTACGCATTCCCGCTTATGTGGTAGTGATTGCAACCTTTGTGAGTGTGGTGGAAATGACTATGCAAGCCTATCTGCCTGCATTGTATGACACACTGGGAATCTTTATTCCGCTGATTGTTGTAAACTGTATCGTATTGGGACGTGCTGAAGCTTTTGCCGCCAAAAACACTGTGTTTGATTCATTTCTGGATGGTTTGGGCATTGGACTTGGTTTTACATTTGCATTAACCTTGCTGGGTTCTATACGCGAATTATTGGGAACTGGAAAATCCTTTGGAATGATTGTATTTCCCGAAAATTATGGTATGCTTATCTTTGTATTGGCACCAGGAGCTTTTATCGCCCTGGGTTATTTGATTGCCATTATTAATAAGATAAGAAAAACGACTTAGTTAATTGGTTGATTAGTTATTTAGTCAATTAGGTAATTGGTTAATTAGTAGATTCGATTAATTGATAAAAGAATAAAATGAAAATATAATATATCAACTAATAACTATTAACCACTAACACAATAACTAAACACATAATCCCCTAATCCTCTAATCCTCTAAACCTCTAATCAACTAAATAACTAATCAACTAATAACTAATCAACTAAATACAATGACTTTTATATTAATATTCATCAGCGCAGTATTTGTGAACAATATCGTATTGTCGCAATTTCTTGGAATTTGTCCGTTTCTGGGTGTTTCCAGAAAGATAGATACAGCTTTGGGTATGAGTGGTGCTGTCGCTTTTGTGATGACCATTGCCACCATTTTTACTTATATTATTCAAAAAACGGTGTTGGATCCTTTCCATATCGGCTTTTTGCAAACTATAACCTATATTCTGATCATTGCAGCTTTGGTGCAATTGGTTGAAATTATTCTAAAGAAAACATCTCCTGCTTTGTATCAGGCCCTGGGTGTATTTTTACCACTTATCACCACCAACTGTACCATTTTGGGTGTGGCGCTTTTAGTAATAAAAAAGAATTTTAATTTATTGGAAAGCGTGGTATTTGCCATTTCCACTGCTATCGGTTTTGGGTTGGCATTAATTCTTTTTGCCGGTATTCGCGAGCAACTCAGCCTTGTGAAAGTTCCCAAAGCCCTGGAAGGAACGCCAATATCTTTAATCACTGCAGGATTATTGGCCATGGCTTTTATGGGATTTGCAGGGATAGTAAAATAGACTTATATTTGCACTCCGAAACAGAAAACTGTTTCAAATGCGGCAGTAGCTCAGTTGGTAGAGCATCAGCTTCCCAAGCTGAGGGTCACGAGTTCGAGTCTCGCTTGCCGCTCTGGAAAATTAGAAAGAGGATACCCCGAATGGGGTATCCTCTTTTGGTTTTGATACAATTGCAGCTTCTTAGTGCCTTTGGTCTTTATTATTCTGTCCGGGATCCTGTTGCTGTTTTTGTTGTTGAGGAGCTTGCTGCTGTCTCTGTTGTTGAGGAGCCTGTTGTTGTCTCTGTTGTTGAGGAGCTTGTTGCTGTCTCTGTTGTTGAGGAGCTTGTTGCTGCCTCTGTTGTCTCTGTTGCTGATCAGCCTGTTGCTGTCTCTGTTGTTGAGGGGCCTGTTGCTGTCTTTGCTGTTGAGGAGCTTGTTGCTGCCTCTGTTGTCTCTGTTGCTGATCAGCCTGTTGCTGTCTCTGTTGCTGATTAGCCTGTTGCTGTCTTTGCTGTTGAGGGGCTTGTTGTTGCCTCTGTTGTCTCTGCTGCTGATTAACCTGTTGCTGTCTCTGTTGCTGATTAGCCTGTTGCTGTCTTTGCTGTTGAGGAGCTTGTTGTTGTCTCTGTTGTCTCTGCTGCTGATTAGCTTGTTGCTGTCTTTGTTGTTGATTAGCTTGTTGTTGTCTCTGTTGTCTCTGCTGCTGATTAGCCTGTTGTTGTCTTTGCTGTTGAGGAGCTTGTTGCTGCCTCTGTTGTCTCTGCTGCTGATTAGCTTGTTGCTGTCTTTGCTGTTGAGGAGCCTGTTGTTGTCTCTGTTGTTGATTAGCTTGTTGCCTCTGTTGTTGAGGTGCCTGTTGTTTATTTTGTTGTTGGCGAACTTGTTGCTGTTGTTTGTTCAGCTGTTGTCCTTGTGAATTAGTACCACGTCCTCCCACTTTATTCACTGCAGTCATTTCCGGGCGTCCTTTATTCACCTTTGAAAATTGACTTCGGTTCTTGCTCGCAGTTAGCTGGTGATTTGTTTGTAGTACTGTAGGCTGTGCATGTGTTTCACGCATTGCTACCCGTTCTCTTGCATTTGGCACTGATCTTACGCCGCCCGGTCCATTGTAGCTGGGACGATTAGACGTTCTGTTGTTACGAACGTAAGTACGATCTGTATAAACGTTGCGTACAATGTTTCTGTTTACGTTTACCACAGCTGTATTATACTGGAAGTGGTCACCGCTCCACCGGCCACCATAATAACCTGATCCATTGTATCCATATCCATAATCTACGCCACCATAATATCCAACGCTTCGTCCCCAATAACCATTATGAAAACCATAATAGCCGCCACTGTAACCCCAATAACTAGGAGTCCACAAATAACCATAGTGAGGAGGTCTTACCCAAACACCCGGTACCCAATAATAATCATCATATTCATTGTCATAACCCCAATAACCCGGTACCCAAAGATATCCATCAACAGGACAATAGGGTTGTGAATAATATGGCAATGATGGAGGGGCATGTCTTACTCTGATACTAATACCTACTGTGACACGTGCATCGACTGTTGACGGTTGTATAAACATGGCCAACATGAAAAAAAAGATGATTGAAATACTTTTGGTTGTTTTCATTCTTTCGTAATTTTATTTTCAACGGTGATCTTAATGTTTTTTTATAACGCTACAAATGTAATTGGTCATTAAGCAGTAAATGTTACATAACTTTCGAAATAAGTTATATCATTCACACATTTTCAAGTATAGGCATGTTGTTTTGATAGTGACGGCTTCACTTTGATTTTGGGGTATAGCGCGATAGTGAAACCGTCACTAATCAAGAATTACTCCCTTTGGACGTGACCGTTGGTTCCGCGCCAGCGAGTGACATTGAAATTATTAGGTTAAAAATATATTCAAAAAAAGTTTGCAATGTCAAAATATTTTTTAATCTTTGCAAAGGTTTTAACATACACGTTATTAGTCTACAAAAAAATGGTTTCGTGACGGAAAAGTCCTTTAAAAACGGAATTTCGGTAAAATGATCTTTTCCTTTTTTATCTTTCGTTATTTTGTTTTTGATTTGTGGTTTTCGACTCTTTATTACTGATTCTTTGTAAATTCAGAATATTTTAAAACGAAAAAGCTATGTATTGTAAAATAAAGGCATTGCTCAGTTTTCCACTTCCCCGGATACTTACCGAGAAATTCGATAGTATGTATATTCTTGGAATGGCTATAGGCATCAGCCTGAAGGCAAATATGGAACAGCCTTTCGAACTCATCATCTGGCATTATCAGTTTAAATCGATGATACTTTGGGGATATGGGGTGATATTTGGATTTGTGTATTTTTTTCTAAAACTGTATTTTGAAGCTGTATTCAACAAATTATTCAATACCGGTGACTGGACTGCGGGTAAGGAGATGCTGAACTCAATTGTCTTTTTTTATATTACGGGTTTAACAAGTTGGTTATTTAGCCTGGCGTTGATTCCTTCGATAAAAGCTTCGTGGAGTACATTCTTCAGTTTTCAACTATATACACTGGAATTATATTTCATCCCGTTTTTTCTGTTGTATTGTATTGTGTTGATGCGTTTTTACTACAAGCAATGGAAATGTACAGAAAGTCTATTCAGTATGCATTTGGAAAGTAATGCAGTTATGCCCCGGGAGGAACTGATAAAACTCTTTGGAAAAACATTTATCCGTGCAGAAATCATTTTTTTCCATGTCATCGCCAACACGGTGTATATTCATGTTTTCCATAAGGGCGAAAATAATAAATTTGATTTTACCAGCAGCCTGAGACAAACCGAAACTCTGCTGACCGGCTATCCGGAATTCATGAAATGCCAGGTTGCCTATATCGTGAACAAAAATAAGCTGCAAAGCTATACAGGCAACAGCTTAAATATGGAAATGAAACTGGAAAATTGCCCCGACATGATACCTGTTGCCCGTGAGAAAGTGAAAATATTCAAAGAAATTATCGAAAATAACAAAAGCTTGCTCTGATTGGGAGCGCAACTATCATCACAGAAGCCTTCTGCTCTGGTCGAACTCCCAATATTTCCGTTTCCTGCCTTGCATATCGTCCCGGAATATTGCATATCGTCACAGGCCATTTAACCCTCCTTGCAAATAGTCACTTTTTCTTGCAAATGGTCACTTTTTCAAATTATTTATCTTAATGAATATTATCTTTGAACCGTTTTTCAAGGGCACGGAAGTGCCGGTGCCGTAAGACGAAACCAGCTGTAGACTGCAGGTTTATCCGTCGAAAATAAAAATAATGGAGGCAGTAGCGAAAAAAGTGATTTTTTTTTTAATTAAGAGAATGCTACCGGCGGGTATTTCCTTCGTGCATCAGGATGAGACCAGTCTGAAAATAAATCGAAGCATGCTGACAAATATTTTTCCGGTAATGACAAGTGAGCGGATGATACTACAACGATTTCGGAAGTTACTGTAACGATTTCGGATGTTGCTGCAATAATTTTGGATGACGCTGCAACAATTTCAGATGGCACTGCAACTATTTCGGACGATGCTGCAATGATTTCGGATGACACTGCAACAATTTCGGACGATGCTGCAACAATTTCGGACGATGCTGAAATGATTTCGGATGACGCTGAAATATTGAGGGACGAAACTGTAACAATAGAAAGAGACGATAAAAGAATAAGTAATCAATAAGATATTAGATAGTTATATATAAATTCAATAGTTCAACAATATAAAAATTTCAAACAATAGTACTAAAAATTTTAAAAAAAAAGCTTATGAATAGCAAACAAATTAGTTTTTTAGCTACTTGTCGTCGTATTTCTAATTTTTTAAAGAAATATTTGACTATAACAAGTGTTCTTCCAACATTTGCCACAATTCAAACCGAGTTTGATGGCAATCTGACGCAAATGGAAATTTATGGGAACCAACAGATGACGGATATCAAGGGATTGCGGACACAGAAGGAAGATATGAAGGTGAGCACCGGTGAAAAGGTGTTGGATATGAGTCACCATATTGAAGCTTTTGCTAAAATTACGGGTGATAAGGTGCTGGCAAAGAAGGTTCATTTATCGGAAACAGCTTATCTGAAATCTTCGGATCATGATTTTATGTCGACAAATAACATTATCCTGGATCTGGCGGAAGAGAATAAGACGGCACTGCTGGAATATATGGTAACTCCTGCATCGATAACAGAACTGAAAACTTATATTGATGGCTATCGTGCTATGGTGGATACCCCGAAAGAAGGTACTACAGGACGAAAACAAATAACCGACCAACTGGCTGTATTGGTTGAAACTCAAACAGGCGTACTGGACAGACTGGATGCTTTGTACGAAATGCTGAAATATACGCAACCGGCCATTTATGCCGAGTACCAGGACACCCGCAAAATTGTCTATCGCTCGGGTTCTTTATCGGTAAAGTGCGAAGTAACGGATGCAGAAACAGCTCTCCCGCTGCCCGGCGCTACCATTTCCTTTTTTCTGAACGGTGTGCCGATACTCGAAAAAACGACCTCAGATGCAGGTGGCTTAACCATTAAATCGCTTAACAATGGAAGCTATTCCGTTACCGTATCGCGGCTGGGTTATTTGACCCAGACACTGACAGTGAATGTACTGGATGTGGAACTGACCATTATACGGGTGGCGTTGGTGAAAGTCAGTTGACAGTTATCAGTGAATAGTTATCAGTAATCAGATAGAAAGAGGGTGGAAGGTTTCTACTCTCTTTTTTGTGGGTGATGGTTAGGGAGTGATTAGGGTTTAGAGTTTAGGAAAGTTGAGAGGAATTTATTTCAATTAATTGTGTTTGTGATGTATTTTGCAATAAAAGTTAACGAAAAAAGGTTTTATGTGAAAGTTAATGTGTATTTTTGTTGTTTGAAAAAATAAAGGTATAATAGACTATGACAATAAATTAGCTGGTCCATTTTTTTTTAATAAAACTCCTATTTTGCATAACAAATATTTATCTTCTTATTGATTTTAATATTAACATTGAAATAATCAAAAATCACCAATGAAGTTATCCGACCCATTTAAAATCCTTACGCCCAACGAACGCTGGGCACCAACGCAAAGCCAGATGAAAGAGGTTGGCGATAAGTATGAAATGCTATTGCCGCCATTGGTTTATAAAATAAGATTAGCAGTTGCCAGATGGCGCGAGGAGGACTATCAAGGGGCTTCCGAAACTTCAAAATCATTGCTGAATTTTTGGTTTAATCAAGAACACTTACTGGGACAAACTAAGTTTAGTTTTTTCTTTTCACAGCGCGAGGCAGTTGAATCAATCATTTACCTCTATGAAGTGGCAAAGGCAAAAGATAAATACGAACTGATGAAGTTTGACTCTTCAGGACGTGTAAGTACCGGTATGTTCGATGAAACCTGGACGCGCTACGTAGTAAAAATGGCAACCGGAGCAGGCAAAACAAAAGTAATGGCATTGACATTAGTATGGTCGTATTTTCATAAATTGTACGAACAAAATAGTCAGCTCTCAAAAAACTTTTTGGTAATTGTACCCAATATCATTGTGCTTAACAGAATACTGAAAGACTTTAGCGGCTTGAAAATGTTTTTTGAAGAACCATTTCTACCTGATAATGGATATGATAATAAAGACTGGAAAAACGATTTTCAAGTAACCTTGCATGTACAGGATGAGCTAAAACCAATTACCGAATCGGGCAATATCTTCTTAACCAATATTCACCGTGTTTTCTTCAACGAAGACCCCGAACAATCTTTCGAAACAACTTTTCTAGGTGTAAAACCAAAACCCGATGCCGATACTTCAAAAGGTTTGGATTTGGGAAAGATTTTGAGAAGTGATAAATTGAAAGATTTGGTAGTACTAAATGATGAAGCACACCATATTCATGATAAATCCTTGGCATGGTTTCAAAATATAGAGGACATTAGCAACAAATTGAAACTAAAAAACGGCACTGGTATTAGTTTACAAACGGACTTTACTGCAACACCGAAACATAATAACGGAGCCATTTTCGTACAAACTATCTGCGATTATCCACTGGTTGAAGCTATCAAGCAAAACGTGGTAAAATCGCCGGTACTGCCAGACGAAGCTTCCCGACAAAAAATAAAGGAAAAAGAAAGTAGCGACTTTGTTGAAAAATACCGTGACTTTATGGATTTGGGTTATTTGGAATGGGAGCAACAATACGAGGAGATGAAAAACCACAAAACTCCTATACTTTTCATAATGACCATGAGCACCAAAGAAGCAGACCAGGCGGCTGCATTTTTGGAAACCAATTACCCGCTTATGAAAAATGCGGTATTGACTATTCACACCAATAATTCAGGCGAAATTAAAGAAAGTACAGCAGGAAAAAAAGACAAAGAAGAATTAGAAATTCTGCGAAAAGCAGCCGATCATATTGATAAAGACGATTCACCTTATAAAGCCGTTGTTTCAGTTTTAATGCTACGTGAGGGCTGGGATGTGAAAAATGTAACCACCATTGTGGGTCTTCGTCCTTTTGGTGCAGATTCTAAAATTCTACCTGAACAAACCATAGGAAGGGGTTTACGCAAAATGTATTCATTAGATATGCCTGAAAAACTCGTAGTTGTAGGTACTACGGCATTTTTAGATTTTGTTGAAGGGCTCAAAACCGAAGGGGTGGAATTTCAATACAGCCCCATGGGAAAAGGTACGAAAGGAAAATCACCTATCTTTGTGGAAGTAGATAAAGAAAATCCAAATAAAGATTTAAATGCATTGGACATTCCAATACCCCAAATGAGTCCAAGGATTTATCGGGAGTTTAAAAATCTGGAGTTGATAGATGCAAGTAAACTCAACAATAAAAAGGTACCATTTAAAAATTTCAATAGCAGTGAATTAAAGGAAATTATATTTAATGACATTGATGGTGATTTTTCGCACAAAACAGTTTTTAAAGATACACAGCCCGATTTTCGCCATGTTATTGGATATTTCACTTCTGTTATTCTTAAAGAGAGCAGATTAGTTAGCGGCTTCAATATCCTCTATCCTAAAGTAGAAAGTTTTATTAAATATTATTTATTCAGCAAAGATGGAAAAACCGCTATCGAAGTATCCTTGTCCGACCCACAGACTATGCGCAACTTGTCGGAGTTGCATCCCAAAGAAATTCTGAAAACATCATTTAAAGCTGCTATTGACGCGCTTACTGTTACGGATAAAGGAACGGCAGAGATAAAGAACTATATTTCATTGATTCAGACCAAGCCAAAAGTAGCAGAAAATCAGGCATATATTATTCCAAAGAAATCTGTTTTCAATAAAATTATTGGTGACAATCCTTTTGAATTGGAGTTGGCTTCATACTTGGAAAGTCGATTTGAGGATGTGATATCGTATGCCAAAAATACGATGGGTGATGGCGGTGTGAATTTTAAAATAGAATACCAGGCCGAAGATGGAAATATCAGGGAATATTATCCGGATTTTTTTGTGAAAACCGGTACTAATACCTTCTATATACTCGAAACTAAAGGACGTGAAGACCTGGACGATATACGAAAAATAAAACGTTTGGAAATCTGGTGTAGAGACATTAATGCCGTACAAAGCCAGTACAGTTATAAGCCGGTGTATGTAAAACAGGAAAAATGGGAAGATGTAAAGAAAGATGTGAAATCATTTAAAGACCTTTGCCTGATATTTGAATTGAAATAAATTTGCTTTGAACTCGAAGAGTTTAATGTGCATAACCCTCAACGAAGTTGGGGGATGAGAAAAAGAGACTAAAAACAACCCACAGGGTTGAATAAAAGATTTGAAAAATGGCAAGTTACAGACAACATTATTATCACATTGTTTTTGGAACAAAATTCCGTAAACATACAATTCCCGATGTGCATTGTCAAATCTTGTACAAGTACATTTGGGGTATTATCGAGAATAAAAAGTGTAAACTTTATCGAATAAATGGAAGTACAGAACATATACATTTATTAGTTGACATTCATCCGATCATAGGTGTTGCAACTTTTGTAAAAGACTTAAAAGTATCAACTTCTATCTGGTTGAAACAACAAAATGAATTTCATCTTTTTGAAGGATGGGCTGAAGGATATGCATCTTTTACAATTTCTCATAACAACAGAATGGAAGTAATAGAATATATAAAAAATCAAAAGGAGCATCATAAAAGTATTTCGTATAAGGATGAATATAAAGCTTTACTAAAGGAGTTCGGGATAGAGTTTGATGAGAAGGATCTGGATTGATCAGGTTTTAATTCAACCCTGCGGGTTGTTTCCGTAGCATTAGTTCCATCCCCCAACTTCGTTGGGGGTTATGCAAATTCAGTCCTACGGACAAAAAAATATGTAAAACAAATTAATAGAATACTTGACTTATAGACATGAAAAAAACCGTTAACGAGGTCTCCAAGGACTAGCCAAGCCCTCCACCTTCGCATACACGAATTGATGCAAAGAAGATATACCATTTTTATACAAAACCAAATTTTTATGACCGAACAAGACAAAAATAACATTATCGACCTTATCAAAGCAGGACAAAAACTGCCTAAAGAATATATCTACAAGCTATTTGCCGATGAGGAAGATGTTTTCCTGTTCTGGAACGGACGAAAAGAAGACATCACTAATATTGCCTTGCCCTTTCATAGCATTGAGCACATTGACGAACCACGGAAAGAAACCCAAAAAGCAGGAGATATGTTCGAAATGTTTGATACACGTGGCAGGCAACTGAAAGGCTGGACGAATAAATTGATCTGGGGCGATAACAAATTGATACTTTCCTCGCTTGTCAACGGACCCATGCGCCAGGAAATTGAAGCCGCCGGTGGCTTGAAGCTTATTTACATTGACCCGCCCTTTGCAGTAGGTGCTGACTTTGGATTTGAAATACAAATTGGAGATGAAACTGCTGAAAAGAAACAAAGCATCATTGAAGAAATTGCTTATCGGGATACTTGGGGAAAAGGTATTTCAAGTTATCTATCCATGATGTATGAACGGTTAAAATTGATGCATAGTTTATTGGCTGATGATGGGAGCATATATGTACATTGCGACGGAAGAGTAAATAGTTATATGAGATTAATACTTGATGACATCTACACAAAAGATAATTTTAGAAACGAAATTATATGGCAAAAAATAAGAGTAGTAAAAGCACAAAGTTTAGCTTATGGAAATGTAACCGATTCAATTTTTTATTATGGTAAATCTAAATCCGCTACTTTAAATTTTCAATACACTGAACAGGATGATGATTATGAAAAGAAGTTTGATAAAGTTGATATTAAGACAGGTTTACGATATCAATTAGTGAGTTTAATCCAAAAGGGGTCAGGCCCATCAAGAAATTTTGGAGGTAAATTATTGTCTCCACCCGCGGGAATGCATTGGATTTGGTCACAAGAAAGAATAAATGAAGCAATGGAAAACACTTTGATTGAATTTACATCAAGTGGTAATCCACGTAAGAAGCAATTTTTAGATGATTCTAATGGTAGAATGATTGATTCTCTTTGGATTGATATTTATCCTGTTAACTCTCAGGCAATTGAATCAGTTTCATATCCCACACAAAAACCAGAATCTCTGATTGAACGTATCATAAAAGCAAGTAGCAATGAAGGTGATTTGATAGCTGATTTTTTTGGTGGAAGTGGAACAACAGCTGCCGTTGCTGAAAAGTTGGGGCGTAAATGGATAAGTACAGATTTGGGACGGTTTGCTATTCATACTCAACGAAAACGGTTGATAGGAATACAACGTGAACTGCAAGCAAGTGGTAAAGATTTCCGTGCATTTGAAATGCTAAACTTAGGTAAATACGAACGGCAGTTTTTTATGGACGACCTCACCAATGGAGCATTGAAACACAAAGAAGAATTGTATATCGACTTAATACTCGAAGCCTACAAAGCCAAGCGCGTTGAAGGACAAAGTACCATACATGGAAGCAAAGCAGGGCGGTTTGTACATGTCGGCCCATTGGATGTGCCGGTAACACAGAGCCGTTTGATGGATATTTTTGAAGAATGCCGCAAGAATCTCTACACACAGGTAGATGTGTTGGGCTTTGAGTTCGAGATGGGCTTAACACCACAGTTCATTCAGGAATTGAAAGAAAAAGGCGTTTCCATTACGCTGAAATATATACCCAAAGATGTGTTTGATAAACGTGCTGTAGAAAAAGGACAAGCTAAGTTCTTCGATGTAGCGTATCTGAATACCAAAGAGTTAGTAAAAGGGAAAACCGTTACTATAGAACTTACCGATTTTGTAACCCATTACACGCAGGATGATGTGGAAGATATTCAAACGTCGATGCGCAAAGGTTCAAAAGTAATTATTGAAGATGGCCAGATACTAAAAATTGAAAAAACGGAATTGGGCATTATAAACAAAACCATATTAACCGAAAACTGGTACGACTGGATTGATTATTGGGCCATTGATTTCGATTACCTCAGCAAACAAGAAATCATAAAAATAAAAAACGAAGCAGGCGAAATAGAGGAAAAATGGACTGGCAATTACATCTTCGAGAACGATTGGCAGAGTTTCCGCACCAAGAAAACGCCAACCTTCGAATTCACAAGCGTTACCCACAATTACAGCAAACCCGGAAAGTACAAAGTGATGGTAAAAGTGGTGGATATTCTGGGAATTGATACGAGTAAGATTATTGAGGTGCTGGTTAAGTAAAAGCAATATAAGTAATGTGGGTGAAGACTGTTAAGAGACTACAGGAAATAAAATTGTAATTCAAAAAATATCGAAGTTATGTATTTACATGAACTTAAGCTTTGGAATTTCAGAAAATATGGGCTTAAAGGAGATTCCTTTGAATCATCAGAACCTGGACTATCTGTTCTGTTTAATAAAGGCGTAAATGTTTTAGTTGGAGAAAATGATTCTGGTAAAACTACTATTATTGATGCAATAAGATATATTCTTAGAACTCAAAGTTTTGAGTACATACAGATTGATGAAAAAGATTTTTATCAAGATGAAACCGGATTACGAACAAACGAACTAAGGATCGAATGTACTTTTAAGGGATTCACAGATATTGAAGCAGGTCATTTTTTAGAATGGCTTGGATTTGAAACTATGCCAGATGGGAAACATGACTATATACTTAAAGTATGGTTGTACGCTAGAAATAAAGATAACTCAATTTATCAATATGTAAGAGCTGGAATAGATTCTGAAGGTAGTTATCTTGAGGGTGATGCCAGAGAATTGTTGCGAGTCGTTTATCTAAAACCATTACGTGATGCATTATCAGAAATGACTCATGGAAACAAGTCTAGACTTGCTCAGATTTTAAAATCCCACTCTGTTTTTAAAAAAGAAAAGAATGCAGAAGGACAAGAGCAACAGCATGAGTTAGAATTGAATTACAAAAAATTGAAAGATGAAATTGATAGCTTTTTTGATCCTGACAAAGATAAAAAAGGTAAGAAAATTACAAATTCAATAAATGATTTATTAGGAAAAAATTTTTTGTTGGAAAAAGATAAAAGAAGAGCTGGCATTAATTTGACTGGTAGCGAATTAATTGACATTCTTCGACAACTAGATTTAATTCTTGAAGATAATAAATCTGGGCTAGGTAGTTTAAATTTGTTGTGTATTGCAGCCGAACTACTTCTATTTAACGAGACAAAACCCGGATTAAAACTAACTCTCATTGAAGAGCTAGAAGCGCATTTACATCCCCAATATCAATTAAGATTAATTGATTTTATCAATAAGAAAGAAGAATTTGGTCAGTTTATTCTGACAACACATAGCACTACTCTTGCGTCAAAGATTAAATTAGAAAATTTGATTGTATGTAAGGATAAAATGGTTTATCCTATGGGACATGCTTATACTCAATTGGAGGAAACAGATTATAAATTTCTTGAACGTTTCTTAGATGCAACTAAAGCAAATCTATTCTTTGCTAAAGGAGTAATTATAGTTGAAGGTGACGCAGAGAATTTACTAATACCAACAATTGCCAAACTTATAGATAGACCACTTCATAAATATGGTGTTTCAATTGTAAATGTCGGAAGCACAGCTTTTAAAAGGTATGCAAAAATTTTCTTGCGAAAAGATAAATCTGATTTTGATATGCATGTATCAATTATTACTGATTTAGATATTAGAAGCTATGAATATTACATTGAAAATAACGATGGTGAAATTAATAATGAAACTCATTTACCTCAAATATTGAATGTCAACAAGGAATTTATCCAATCTATTGAGAATATAACAAAAGAAATTGATATAAATAATCTCCCTTTATTCTTTTCGTTCAAAAAAGATTTTGTTAATTATATTTCAATAAACAAAACAGTTAAACAGTTTACCAAAAAAAAGGTTGGAGAAAAATCAGTATCTGAACAATTGTCAGAATTATTTAATTCCAAATTAGAAGACATTACACCTGAAATAATTGAGGTAATAAGAGTAGAAAAAAAACGTAGAATTATTCAAGAGTGGAAAAATAAAGGTTTAATAGAGATATTTGTACCTGATAAGTGGACCCTAGAATATGAAATTGCGAGTAGTAAACTATATAAATACTTAATTCAAGCAATTCTTATTTCAAAATTAGAAAAAGGCAATAATAATGTAAAAATTGACCGTGAACTCTTTGAAAAAGTAAAGTATGAGGTCGATGTTACTTTACAAGACGAGGTACTTATGGATCAAATGAAAATATATAAAATATTTGAACCATTGTGTAAAGGTAATACGTCTAAAGCCAGTACAGCTCAATATCTTGCAGAAATTCTTGAGACTGAAAATGAAGAAGAGTCAAAAATCACAAAGATATTTAGTTCAGATCCTTATCTAAAGTATCTGTGTGATGCAATATATCATGTGACTGAACCTAAATTAGAAGCTAATGAGTAAGTTTGCAACCTTAAACGAAATAAAACATGCTCATACTGTATTATTGAAAGACAAACCTTTCTTTGAGCAAGATAAAATTGATATTATTGAATGTAACGAGACGAAGGATATAAAGGCATGTCCTGGTAGTGGCAAAACAACAACACTACTTGCAAAGCTAATCATACTTGCAAATCAAATGCCTTTAGAAAATAATCAGGGTATTTGTGTCCTGACTCATACAAATGTGGCCATTGATGAAATCAAGAGCAAACTTGGTAATAAAGCCGATATCCTTTTTAGATATCCAAATCACTTTGGGACTATACAATCTTTTGTAGATAAATTTTTGGCAATTCCAGCTTTAAAAGAATATTATAATGTTGGAGTAAGAATGATTGATAATAATGTTGCTAATAATGCATTGTTATTTGAATTTAAAAAATTAAATCAATATACAAATACTTTGCATACCTTTCTTTATAATCGTTTCTACATATCCTTCAGTGAAGTTACAGAAGTTGAAATAAATGGATGGATAGAACGTTCTGGTGCACAAACAATAAAGAACACTCTTTTAGCACTGAAAATTTTAAAACTAAGTAGTAGTAAATATTATCTTGATTTAATAAACTCAAGCTGGACAAATCTCAAGGGATTAACTGATGATAGATTTATCCGTAATATTATTTTCGAAAAAAGGAAAGCTATTAATGAATTAATTGAAAGCAAAAAAATAGAATTTATTCAAACTTTGAATATTGACTTTGTAGAAAATAAAGTTTATAATGATAATCTACAAATAAGTTCTGCATCTGAATCAGGTCGAATTTTTACTGAAATAAAAGAGATTTGTTTTAGAAAAGGATTATTGAATTTTCAAGATGCATATAATCTATCATTCCGATATTTAAATGTACATAATAAATCTTTGAAAAAAGCATTCTCATTTCGATTTAAATATCTATTTATAGATGAAATGCAGGATACTGAGAAGAAACAACTCGTTATTATCGATGAAATCTTTGATAAAGAAAAAACTATCGTTCAATGTTTTGGAGATCATCATCAGGCTATTTACAATAGAGTTTCTGATGAAGAACTATGGAAACCGGTTAATCCTTTAATAATTAATGGAAGTAAGCGTTTCGGTGAAGGAATAGCAAAAGTATTACGAACAGTATGCATTGAAAACAACAAAGACTTAAAGCCAAATGATGATATTTCATCTTTAAATCCTATTCTAATTGTATTTGAAAATCCTGCAGATGTATTGCCAAAGTACTGTGAACTATTAAAAACAAAGAAAATTGGCGAAAAAACTGTTTGGGAATTTGCTGAAGAAGAAAAGAAGAAAGATCCCAAAAAGAGAAATAATATCAAAGCAATTGGTTGGGTTGGGAAGCCTATTAATGAATACAATATTAAGTCCTATTTTAATGAGTTTAACAGTCAACTAAAGAAAGAAAAAGTAAACTACGATTCCCTAAAATCATTTCTTAGAAAACAAGATAAAGCCAATTTAAAAGATTATTCCAATAAAATAATTGAGGCACTATTGCATATTCTCTCTACAGCTAATATCAAATACTCAAATGGTATAACAAGTAGGACATATACAAAAACGACTCTGCTAGAAGAGTTTGCGAAAAGAGATGAAGAAAAAGTAAATCAGTTACGCTCTAATCTTGTAAAATGGGCAAAAGATATTCACAATAGTTTTGCTTTTAATAATCTAACTATTGCAGAAATTAGAAGCTATATTAGAATTCTATTTTGTCCTTTATTTGGAATAGATGTTGAAAATCAATATGTGAAGTCTTTTATTGATAGTAACGAGGCAGCAGATATTTCTGAAGCTGAAATAAAAAAGAACAATCTATTTAAAAGCAATGGAGTTGAAATTGAAGTCGGCACTATACATTCTGTAAAAGGTGAGACACACATTGCAACATTGTATCTTGAAACAATTTACCAAGGGGAACATGAGAGTAAACGAATTTTAAATCAAATGAAAGGAATTCCTTACACTCCACCTAAAAGAGGTAAAGATACTTACACAAAAGAAACTCTAAAAATGGCTTATGTAGGCATGAGTAGACCTAAGTATATGTTATGTTTTGCAATTCATAAATCCAGATATGATGAAGCTCTTGATAAAAATAAAAATGGAATGTGGGAGGTTATGAATATTTAGTTTTCCCCTTCCTTGCACAAGAATAGGAGACGAAACTAACTCTAGTTCAAGTTTAACGAAGTGTAATCCGTCATATGCCGGACAGGCTTTGTACCTGCCTGCCGCAGGCAAGCTGGAAATAAAAGAAAGTTTGCTGGATCGGTCGTTTAAGGGGGAATTATAATAATATCATGCAAACATTAACAAGCATACAAACTGCCAACAGACAATACCAAACAGGCGACCGACCTGTGTTGGTATTGTGCAGCGATATGCAGGAGTATGTTTGTAAATATGCGCTTGGTGGTAATGCTACCAACTTGTTTTGTGAATATGTGGCAGCATCGTTTTTACACGTGTGGCAGTTACCGGTACCCGATTTTACTTTCGTAAAGCTGAACTATGAACACGTAAAACATTTTGGTGTTCCTAAACATTATTTCGATAAAACTTGTTTTGGTTCTAAATACAGCAGGTTCTATCAGGAGTTAACTCATTTTACCGATTTGCCCGATATTAAAAAACAAAAGGGTTATTCGGAGAACAGGGATAATTTATTAAAGATTGCTTTATTTGATCTTTGGATAGCAAATGAAGATAGGAATTACAATAATCTAAATTTACTGATAGACGTTCAGGATAATTATAATTTCTTGCCTATTGATCATGGTGCTATATTTAATACCAGATCGATGGACTGGCAAATGTCACTTTTAACAGAGAATGAATGTCTTACAGATATACCTTTAATAAAGCTATTATTTCAAAATACTGATTTTAATAGAGATTATATTCAAAATCTGAAAGAATATTTCTATCTTTGCACTCTCGAATGTAAAAAGAACTTCGATGAAATACTAAAGTTAATCCCTCCCGATTGGAACATCGACCTCGCGGTCGCTTCGCATAAAATCAATAATGAGCTTTTCGATAACAATTGGGAAGTGCAAGTTATTGATACATTCCTGGAGTATATAAACTCACCATTTTTATAATTAAGAACATGAAATCACATTATTCCATATTATCAGCCGTTGTTCGTCCTGAAATTCAGGAGAAAATCAGCATTGGATTGTTGTTGGTATCTACCGACGAGGTGTACTTTCAGTTTTCAAAAACCAAACTTTCGGCAGTACGAACATTGTTAGATACTTCGTTATATAAATACCTGAACGAAACGATCAGGCAGATAGATGCTGCCGTATTGAATGAAGATTCAAATAAAGACACATTATTTGCCGACTCCGATAAAAATATCCAATTTAGTCAAAGTTATTTGGCTTATATGAATAATTACAGCAATAATCTCATTAATTTCTCTGCACCTGTTGAAATTGATTTGCCTGGTAATGAGAACTTATTCAATTATCTATTTAATAAATATATAGATGCAACCGGTTTGGTTCAAAAGAAAACCAAATCAGTCGAAAGAGTAAAAGAAGAATTTTATCCTCAGATTAAAAACTATTATAATACCGACAAGGAGGTAACAACAAAAGATATTCCTACGCTACCCATGTCGGTAAATGTGGATATTATTGGTAAAAATGAATTGCCTGTATTTGGACAAATTATTGATTTTGAACGTCCCATTTATAATATCCGTCAGGATGTAGCAGTCCTTGATTTCTTAATGGATGCTTATGAACCCGGTGGTACGCGAAGTTTTATGGTGGGTAACGAACCAGATAAAACAGCTTTTCCAAAAAGTCATGATGCATGGAACGATTTACGTAAATGGAATAAGTTCAAATATCTTCCGTTAGACGAAATTGAGCAAATAAAAGAATACGCTGTTGAACATGGTGTTGTACCACTGTTCTAAAATTATAAATGATTTAAAGTTCTAATAGACTGTAGATTTAAAGAAGGTAGTAAACTCAGGTTTTTACCTTCTTTTTTATGCAACAACATTTGCTCCCTGTTTTGGATTTAAAACAAAAAGAGCTGACCCGAATTAAATTCAGATCAGCTCTTGTCTTTGTTCTTTGCTCTTTGTTCCTGAATCTCTACTGTTTCTTCAACACAAAAGCCGTACGTGCCGGAATATAAAGTTTCAGCCATTCTTTGCCCAAAGAATCCTTTGTCGGCGGATCGGTGAAATGCACGATACTGTTGTCAATTAAGTTGAAACCGCCAAATTTGGATTCATCTGTATTGAGCACGGTTTTGTAAGCGCCTTTTTCGGCTAAAATACCATAATCGGTAAACGATTGAGTGCCGTTGAAATTGAATACAAAAATTAAATCACCGCGTTGGTAAGCCAATACCTGATCGTCTTCTTTATCCCAAAGTTGTACGATAGTTGTTTCGTTGAATTTTGGCACTGAATTAATCAACGCTATCATGGCATGGTCGAATTGTCCCAAAGCGTTATACAGGTTCTTTTCGTTATCCACCAGTTCCCATTGGCGGCGGGCATATTTATGTGACCAACCGTTACCTTCGCGCGGGAAATCGATCCATTCGGGATGCCCGAATTCATTGCCCATAAAGTTCAAATAACCGCCATTGATAGTAGTCGCCGTGATAAGGCGAATCATTTTATGCAAAGCCACGCCTCTATCCACCACAAGCGTGCTATCGCCCCTTTGCATGTGCCAGTACATTTCGGCATCGATCAAGCGGAAAATAATGGTTTTATCGCCCACCAAAGCCTGATCGTGACTCTCGGCATAACTGATTGTTTTTTCGTCGGCACGTCTATTGGTTAATTCCCAATAAATACGAGCCACTTTCCAATCTTCGTCTTTTACTTCTTTAATCATTTTAATCCAGAAATCAGGAATTCCCATGGCCATGCGGTAATCGAAACCGATACCACCTTCGGCCACTTTAGTCGCCAGTCCGGGCATACCGCTTACTTCTTCAGCAACTGTTATGGCATTAGGATTTACTTCGTGAATCAATTTGTTGGCAAGTGTAAGATAACATATGGCGTCACCGTCCTGGTTCATATTATAATACGATTCGTAACCATTAAAATCCTCTCCTAAACCATGGCTGCGATATAACATTGACGTTACGCCGTCGAAGCGATACCCATCGAAATGATATTCTTCCAACCAGAATTTGCAGTTGGAGAGTAAAAAATGAAGCACCGATGGTTTGGCATAATCAAAACAAAGTGAATCCCATGCAGGATGTTCGCGCCGTTCACCACCATGGAAATATTGGTATGGCGTTCCATCTAATCGGCCCAACCCTTCGATTTCATTCCGAACAGCATGTGAATGTACAATATCCATAATAACAGCTATACCCAAACCATGTGCATCGTCAATTAAATGCTTGAGTTCTTCAGGTGTACCAAAACGCGAGGATGCTGCAAAAAAGCTGGATACATGATACCCGAATGAACCGTAGTATGGATGTTCTTGAATTGCCATGATTTGAATGCAATTGTAACCTCCGCGTGCAATACGTGGTAAAACCGTTGTCCGAAACTCTTCGTAAGTAGAAACCTTTTCTTCCGAACTAGACATGCCTATGTGACATTCGTAAATCAGAAGAGGTTGTGTTTGAGGTTTAAAATTAGTATTTTTAAAAACATAAGGTTGAAAGGTGTTCCAAACCTGTGCGCTGAATATCTTAGTTGCATCATCCTGAACCACCCTGCGCGCCCAGGCAGGAATACGTTCGCCACTTCCACCTTCCCATTCTACCAGCATTTTATACAACTGTGAATGTGCCATAGCATAATCCGGAAGACGAATTTCCCAAATGCCATTTTGCATTTTTTTTAATTGATAATCAGTGCGACGTTGCCAATTATTAAAGTCGCCAATCAGGAATATGGCGGTGGCATTGGGTGCCCATTCCCTAAAAACCCAACCGTCGGATAAACGATGCAATCCAAAATATAAATAACCTGACGCAAAGTCCGATAAAGTCTGACCTTCGTTCACCAACTTTTTTTCAATACTTTCGAAATATTCATAACGTCCATTGATAGCATCTGCATAAGGTGCTAACCATGGATCGGATTTTATTATGTCAAGATTCTTCATGAGCTAATACTTTTTCTATATGATTGCTTGTAAGGTATTCGTGAAAATATCAATTAAAAATCAGATTTACTTCGTGAAAATTGATGGACCAAATCAGTTCTGATAATCACACCAGAATTTTGACGATTATCTTTTTGATCTTTCTTTCAGCAATTCCGGGTTGATGCCCATCCGTTGGGAAAAATATTACAAAATCTAAAGGTTTTACCTGTATCAGGTTGGATGCTTTATCTCCAAAAAAAGTAATATCTTTCTCGGGATTATAGGGTTCGGTAACTTGTTCCAGTTTATTCCCCGCTATCCAGCCCATCGTTTCGGTAGTACTGAGAGGTACTTGTATATCGATATACCGGTTGTGCGTTTCCATGCGTGCTTCTTCGGCAGATTTTCCTGCAATTTCTACAACATTTACGAATAAATCTGAACCTACCAGTTCAATTTTTCCAAGAGGAAGTGCCACTAAATCGGTATTGCGTAAAAATTCGAAGGCTTTTTTAAAGCGAGGGTGAATCGATTCGTATAATCCACTGTTTTCTAATGTATCTAAAATCATTTTATATTCAATTTACTATTTTATCATTAACTATTTGCAATTTTCTTGCCTCTTACTTCTTTTGGATCACTTCGTCCACCGTATAATTCAGAAATAAATTAAACGGATAGGCCTGTTTTAAAATTCCAGCAACTTTCGGAACAAAATCAACTGCATTGAGAATCGTTTCGTCCAGTTTAAATTCCACTAGGTAATGTTTCAGTTTGAGCAATTCGGCATCCGGAAAATCTTTCGGGAAACCACGAGGGACAATTTTGAGTTTGTCTTCTTCGAAAAAGGAAGTGTAATAACGGGAAAAATCAGGATTTGTACGAATCTCGTTCAGTTCGTCGATATTATCGTAAACGCTCTGTCGCAATGCTTTTAGCACATTAGCATCGGGACACCAAACCCCTACTGCTACAAAACAACCAGCCGGATCAAGATGCATATAGTAACCTGCACGCTGACTTTTACGTCCTCCGGCACTGGCTATATATACACCGAAATGAGTTTTATAGGGAGTTTTATCGTGTGAGAAACGGGTATCGCGGTAGATTCTAAAAACGCAATCCTTGACTTCTACATGTTTGATTTCTTCGTCGAATTTCGATATTTCTACAATCAAATCCTTACTTAACTGCTCAAACTCTACTCGTACCTGGTCGTACCAACCTTTATTTTCGGCAAACCACTCGCGGTTATTATTGATTTTCAGTTCGTTTATAAACTGAAGTATATTTTTAGTCTGCATAAATATATTCTTTTGCGTTTGACAAATATAAGACAAAATTCAAACAAAAATGGATTTGCGACCATATTTTTTTAAACAGGACTTATCTTTGTTGAAAAATGATTACTTTTGTAGTCTAATTATCAATCGCAAAAGCCTGCAAATGAATATATAAAACTAAGGAAAACAGGCATATTACCATCCTTCTGTAAAAGATAAAGTTAAAATAAAAATGAAAAATCGTATTAATCAATTGTTGGAAGAAGTAAACCAACTGGTTGCTGCCAATCAAGATGAACTGGAATCGCTTCGTATTAAATATCTGAGTAAAAAAGGAGAAGTCTCGGCTCTTTTCAACGATTTCAGAAATGTAGCCAACGAAGAAAAACGGGAAGTTGGTCAATTGTTGAATGAACTCAAGAATGCCGCCCAGGATAAAATCAATGAATTGAAAGAAGCTTTTACCGGCTCAACAGATACAGATCAAAAAACGGACTTAACGCGGAGTGCTGACCCGATTAAACTTGGAACACGTCATCCGCTTTCGTTGGTAAAACACGAAATTATAGAAATTTTCTCCCGCATCGGTTTTACTATTGCCGAAGGACCTGAAATTGAAGACGACTGGCACGTGTTTGGTGCACTGAACTTCGCACCCGAACATCCTGCCCGCGATATGCAGGATACATTTTTCATCGAACAAAATCCGGATGTTTTGCTCCGTACACATACGTCATCGGTTCAATCGCATGTAATGGCGCAACAAAAACCGCCTATCCGCAAGTTGTTTCCAGGCCGAGTTTTTCGTAACGAAGCTATTTCCTATCGTGCACATTGTTTCTTTCATCAGGTAGAAGGTTTGTATATTGATAAAGACGTATCGTTTGCAGATTTAAAACAAGCTTTGATGTATTTTGCGAAAGAAATGTTCGGTGCAGATACTCAAATTCGCTTGAGACCTTCTTACTTCCCATTTACCGAACCCAGTGCCGAAATGGATATTTCGTGTAATCTTTGTGGTGGAAAAGGTTGTCCATTCTGCAAACATACCGGTTGGGTCGAAATTCTTGGTTGCGGCATGGTAGATCCAAATGTATTGGAAAACTGTGGAATAGACTCCAAAATTTATTCGGGATATGCCTTTGGAATGGGAGTGGAGCGAATTGCCAACTTGAAATATCAGGTGAAAGATTTACGAATGTTCTCCGAGAATGATGTACGATTCCTTGAGCAATTTGAATCTGCAAATTAAACAGTATATAGATTTTTTAAACTAAAAAACTAAATAAGGTGTGAGACTCATTATTCAACCCGATTATCAGAATGCTGCAAAATGGGCTGCCAATTATGTTGCGTCTAAAATTAACAAAGCTAATCCAACACCGGAAAAACCCTTTATATTAGGACTACCTACCGGTTCATCGCCGCTTGGAATTTATCGCCATTTGATTGAAATGAATAAAAAAGGTCTGGTGTCGTTCAAGAATGTAATTACCTTCAATATGGACGAATATGTGGGACTTTCTCAAAATCATGAACAAAGTTATTACACTTTTATGTGGACTAATTTTTTCAACCATATCGATATTCAGTCGGAAAACGTAAATATACTGAACGGTAATGCAGATGATCTGGAAGCCGAATGCACAGATTACGAAACAAAAATGAAAGCCGTTGGTGGAATCGACTTATTCCTTGGTGGAGTAGGAGCAGACGGTCACATTGCCTTCAACGAACCGGCTTCATCATTAGCTTCACGCACACGTCAAAAATCGTTGACAACAGATACTATTATCGCCAATTCTCGTTTTTTCGACAATGATGTTAACAAAGTGCCAAAGACCTCTTTGACCGTTGGTGTAGGTACAGTTTTGGATGCAAAAGAAGTATTGATTATTGTAAACGGACATGACAAAGCCCGTGCATTGCGTCATGCCGTTGAAGAACCAATTAGCCATATCTGGACCATAAGTGCTCTTCAGTTGCATCCCAAAGGAATTATTGTATGCGATTATGATGCTTGCGCGGAACTGAAAGTGGGAACCTATAAATACTTTTTAGATATTGAAAAGGACGAACTTAATTCTGAATCTTTACTCTAATTGAAGCTGTTAAAACAAAAAAATACGATGTTCAACGCATCGTATTTTTTTTCTTTCTACCAACTATCAACTACGGACTATTCCACTCTTCCGGTTCGTTCGCCCCGTTCAGATCGTTGTTCGGTTTTCAAAGGATTGGCACTAATTTCTTTATTCCAAATCCGATTTTGATAAATATCGTATGCCATATACAAAGCCTGGCGGAATGATTCTTCTGAAGCAATATTATGACCCGCAATATCGTAGGCAGTTCCATGATCGGGTGAAGTTCTGATTACCGGTAATCCGGCGGTGAAATTCACCCCGGTATCCATCGAAACAGTTTTAAAAGGAATCAGACCCTGATCGTGATACATAGCCAAAACGGCATCAAATTTATCAAAATTTCCCGATCCAAAGAGACCATCGGCTGGGTAAGGACCTACACAAATAATGCCTTGCTTTTCAGCTTGTATCATGGCCGGAATAATTACGCTTTGTTCTTCCTCACCAATCACACCATCATCGCCAGCGTGCGGATTCAATCCCAATATGGCAATGCGTGGTCGTACAATGGAGAAATCTTTTTTAAGAGATGCATTCAATACATTGAGTTTATCTAAAATCAATTTCTCAGTAATGGCAGTTGGTACATCTTTTACGGGTATATGACCTGTAACAAC
>Ga0209540_10000289_pt1 | contig 54794 bp, 53 predicted proteins | sample BarGraIncu01121A_FD_184501 | JGI IMG/M metagenome (GOLD analysis project Ga0209540, IMG submission 184501) | Arctic peat soil microbial communities from Barrow, Alaska - Barrow Graham LP Incubations 011-21A (SPAdes) (version 2) | ecosystem: Environmental > Terrestrial > Soil > Wetlands > Peat... | reverse complement strand
TGCTGCCTATCTGTGTTTTGTTCCTTGGTGCTCACTCTTATATTATCTAGCAATTCACATAATCTTTTGAATTTGTAATGGGAAATTTATTCTAGAAATCCCGGAAATGATTTCTTCACTGTTTCGTCTGATTCATTTATAGGGATCACGTTTGGAATTTTACGTTCTGTAAGAGCCTTTGTTATCGCCATCTGGCTAACCTTTGCATAACGCTCAGTAGACTGGATCGTAGTGTTACGGAGGAAGTCTCGAATGTATATGATCTGGATACCGGCTTCAACCATATGAACACTTTTACTATGCCGAAAACTGTGCGGCGAGTATTCGCTTCCCTAAACATTTCCGGACATTTTATCCTTGCCAACTCCACATAAGTACAGAATCCGAAGGTACCTTTTCAAACGCTTTAAGCTTCATTTCGGTACGCCCTCCCCCCTCATAATTTTTGATTTTGGAGTAAAATTATAAACAAGTTAAAACATTCCTCCAATAAGGTACTTTCGAGAATAGTTTTGAGAAATGATATAAATATATTTACAATATATTCAAAATCTAATGTTATAATGTTAAAAGTGATTTTACTGTAATGAATTACATAAGCAGTGTAAGGAGAGTTGTATACCTAAGAATATTAGAGTTAGGTAGCAAAATTTATAGAGTAAATACAGAATTAACAAACAAATGCATCTTTACAAAATATATTATTATACGAATAAGGAGATGAATAAATGATATCAATAAATATGCTTTCAATAGCCGACAAAGTAAAAGGACAAGGGGTGGGTTCCGCATATATCGAACAGGTAAATCTTGTTAGTAATGGATTGGGAACAAATTATAAAATTTACATTAATAAATTTAAGTTTGCAAACATAATGCATTATCATACAATAGCACCACACCATTTTATTATGGTACCATTTGCACGGACAAAGGGAGTTAATGTGGGCTATGTTCACTATATTCCGGAAACATTAGAAAGAAGTATTCAATTGCCAATATTATTTAAAAAGATATTGTATAAATATATTATATCCTTTTATAAAAGTATGGATTGCCTTGTAACAGTAAACCCTTATTTTATAAATGAATTAGTAAATCATGGACTTGATAGAAACAACATTACTTATATTCCTAACTATGTATCGAGCAAGGAGTTCTATCCTATGGACAAAGTAAATAAACAAGTTTTTAGAGATAACTATGGAATTGGAAAAGATGCTTTTGTTGTTCTAGGGGTAGGCCAAGTTCAGACAAGAAAAGGCGTAATAGACTTTATTCATACTGCTGAAAAATTAAAGAACATAACATTCCTTTGGGCTGGAGGGTTTTCATTTGGTAAAATTACCGCAGGATATAAAGAACTTAAATCTATAATTGAAAATCCACCACCAAATGTCAAATTCTTAGGAATTCTTGACAGGGAAAAAATGAATGAGATTTATAATATCTCAAACTTACTTTTTATGCCTTCATATCAGGAACTATTTCCAATGGCAATACTAGAAGCATTTAATTGTAGACTGCCGATATTACTTAGGGATTTAGAGATTTATCCAAACGTATTTTTTGATTATTATGGTAAAGGCAAAAATAATGAAGATTTTATATCCGAAATTAAACAATTAGTTGATGATAAGGAGTACTATGAAGTCTGCTGCGACAAATCTTGGAACGGCCATTTGTTCTATTGTGAAAAAAATGTACTTAATATGTGGAAAGAATTTTACGAAAAGGCAATTAAAATGAAGTGTTTCACTAAGAATAACCAAAACATTTAAAAGAGTTAACTATTTAAATAAAACACATTTAAGCCTGAAATATTATATTTATGGGAGTGCATTTTTCTTCGCGTACAAAATATCACTTTTGCGTACGCTACCCCTAAAGATAATCTTTATTTGTTTTTACTAAAGTAACTGATTTTAAGACAACTTTTATTTGCATAGTGTCTTACATTTTATTGAAAACACTGTTATAATTTCAAATTATTTTAATTTGTTGCCAGATTTAATACAATGATTATGTGTAGGATTAGGTCTTACTTTGATATTAATAGGAATGTATGCTGAAAATCACGATATTTCTAAATTAAGAAGCTATAGAAGGATTTTATTTAATAGATCGTTTGGAAAATACCCTTAGCCGTGACTTTTCTGTGGACAAACCTAATAAAAAAAAGTAAGTGATTTCACCTACCTGTGGACAGATGAAAAGAAACGGAAAGGTCACAGGACACATTAAATTAACATATAAAAAGAAAATAGAGGAATTTAAGATATATGTAAGCGCATACAACATAATATGAAAATTATGTTGTATAATTTTTGTAAATAATTTTCAGTTTTCGTGCAACGCTTATTTATTTAAACAAATTCATTTAACAATCCAACTAAACACAGCGCCATTAACAATCCAAAGGCCTTATAAAATTGTGATATACTACTCATTAATGTAACTTCTGGAATCATACTCGTAAGAATTGTAACACCTATGGCTGCTCCCAGATATCTTGCCATTTGAATGAGTCCGCTTAGTATAGTTCTGTCCTCGCAGCTTACGGCATTCTGGGAATTGGTAAGGAACGTTGCCATTACTCCTCCGGTGCCAATACCTATGAATATATTTAGGATATAAAATATTACTAAATTTCCGTTACTGATTGAATAAAGCATTAAAAATGAACATACAGACATCAAACCCCAAAGGATTCTTGTAAAGTCAGGTGAATTGAATTTAGATATAAGCATACTACTTACAATTATCCCTATGGTAAGGCCTATCATGAACAGGGAAAGTATCTGGCTCTCATTTATTTTGAAGCCTTGCTTACTCAGAATAACACCGCATAAAGGCAATATTGTAACAAGTCCATACATAACTGCTCCAACTATTATAGCGCTGATTATTGATCTTCTAATAATTTTTGTTTTGAAAAATTCCACCTTTAGTATAGGATTTTTATGGTGCATTTCATTTAATACCAATATCGTAGCTGTTACCGCAGCGCAGAGAAAAAGTAAAATTCCGAAAATACCAAATTTGCCTTGCTTGCTTATAACATTGGATAAGATTACTGTAATTACTGAAAAAATTCCCAAAAGTAGTCCGCCTTCAATATCTATTTCTGACACCCCAACTAGTGAACTTATTCTTTGGTCTTTATTTCCTATTGCAACTAGCAGTATTGAAAAGCCTATTAGTATTAGTACTATGAAAAAAATCCAATGCCAACCTAGCTGTTTTGTTATAAATCCTCCTAAAGAAGGACTCAAAATATTTGATAAAAGTTGTACAAATCCAAAAATACCAATCATGCGCCCTCTTTTTTCTGGAGGGAATATGTCTGAAATCATAGCTAGAGACACGGGAGTAATAATTCCTGCGCCTAAGCCCTGAATGGTTCTTGCTATAATAAGATGTATCATGTTTGGAGCAAGCCCGCCATAAAGGGTTCCTATGGCAAGTGTTGCCATTCCGATAATATAAAATTTCTTTTTCCCGTATATATCTGCAATCCTTGCAAATATGGGAATAGTAATGAGGGATGCAACTATATAACTGGAAAAAACCCAACTATAAAGATTGCCGCCACCGATCTCAGTAATTATATAGGGTAAAGCTGTGGCAAGTATTAATTGCATTACACCCATAGCAAACATTCCCAGGAGTATACCTACAAATCCCATTACACAAATTACCTCCTAATCTTCTATAATCATTACAAATCCAGCATTACCATCCACCCTGACCTTTTGGCCTGTTTTGATTTTTTTTGTAGCCTCCGAAACACCAACAACTGCTGGTATTCCATACTCTCTGGCTACTACTGTTCCATGAGTTAAAAGGCCACCAATCTCCATTACGAGTCCTGCTGAATTTATGAAAAGTGGTGTCCAGCCAGGGTCTGTAAATGGCGCCACCAGAATTTCACCCTTATTTATAGATTCCTTTGTAGGGTCAGTGATTACTCTTGCAATGCCTTCTATGACTCCTGAGGATACAGGTATACCCGCCAGTGCTCCTTGGGGCAGATTATTTTTCTTGTATCCCGCTTTTATTTCTTCTCCCTGGCTTGTAACAACACGAGGGGCACTGAGTTTCCTGAAATGTTCATATTTCTCTTTTCGTTGTTCAACAAGTTCTGAGAGACTTTCATTGTTCTCAATTGATTTATACAATTCCCAGAAGCCCACATAGAATATATCCTTTTTTTCAACAAGTTGACCTTTTTCTACCAGTATTTTAGCTTCCTCTAACAAGGCCGTTTTAAAAATTAAGAAGAGCTTCATGAGTAAAAATTTATGGTGTTCTCTTGCAGGCATAGTATTTCTTAAAACCTTTATAAGCCTTTTTACTATTGCACCTTTCATTTTCCCATGTTTGGCTTCTACTTCTTTTATAAACTCTTCTGCTGCCAATTTTGCTTTTTCTATGGTGTCACTGTATTCTCTCCTGTGTGTACCTTCCTTTGAGCTCTTTATAATAGCCAGTATTGATTTTGCCAATGGCTCTGGATTTTCTATCCAACGCTCTTTTGCTATATCTATTTCTCCCGCAGCTCGATGTCCATATTTAATCATAAAAGCATTAAATTTATTCTTAAATTCATCATTTCCTTTAAGGTTATTGATTCTGGAAACTAAGGTAATATAGTCATCATTTTCAAATTCACTAACTAAATAGGGCGACTTTCTTATCATATCTGCCAAATCCCCAGTAAGCAGTCCCATTTCTGTAGTGATGTTGCCTTCCAAGCCTTTCACAAGTGTATTCACATAATCATTTGTTCCTAAAAGCTTTAGTTCCAGTTTTTCCAGTGCCTTTAAGCTTATTATTGCAGGAGCTAAGTACGTAATTATTATTCTAAAATCCTCATAAATACTCCCAACTTTATAAATAGCCTCAAGCCTTCCAATTCCCTGTTTTGCATTAAAAACATCTTCCGCCGCTTTTTTTTCACGTTGTTCAATATAATGGTTCACGAAATCCACAGTACCTTCAGGATTTTTGAAAACAAGATTTTTTATAACTTTGAATAATGGTGAACGTAAGTATCTCCGAAATACTCTTAAGTTTGGCTTTTCTCCTTTGATTTGTGTTTCAAAGTCTGAATTATCAATTAGTTCTTTCAATGCATCCGCCATTAGTGCATCTGCATTAATTAAAACTGAAACCAGCATTTTCCTTGCTTTCTTAAATTGCAAAAGACCGCTTATATCAGAATAAATTCTTCCAGCTGACGAGGTAAGAATTTTATAATCAGATTCAGTTTTTACACCTTTACCCATAGAAAACAGATTTCTAAATATGTCAATCCCAAGAGGTGAAATAGGATCAGTCATAACTTGAAGATGATTCCAAGAAATATACGCATGGAGTGCATCATCTTGCGGTAATGGCGTAGGTAGCGGAAATAATGATGTAATAGCACGACTCTGAACTATATACACTTCATTATTTTCTAGGCACCACTCAATATCCTGAGGACATCCATAGTGTCTTTCTATTTTCATCCCAAGTTCAGCAAGGCTTTTTATCTGAGAGTCATTCATTACTTGGCTTTTGGATTTTTCACCGGTTATCTCCACTTTTTTTGTGCCTCCGCCTTGGATTGGAAGAATTGCTAACTTCTTATCACCTATAGTCTTACTGTCTATTTGTAAACTGCTCTTCCTAACTTTATAAATATCAGGAGATACCAGGCCTGAAACAAGAGCTTCTCCTAACCCGAAGCTTGCATCTATAGAAATAGTCCCCCTATGTCCTGATAACGGGTCCGCAGTAAACATGATGCCGGCTACTTCTGGCAGTACCATTTTTTGGACTACTGCAGACATATAAACTTTTTCATGCTCTATTTTGTTCTGTATTCTGTATAAAATTGCTCTATCTGTAAATAAGGAGGCCCAGCAGTCTTTAACGCAGTACAGTAGAGAGTTATCTCCCTTGATATTGAGATAGGTGTCCTGTTGACCTGCAAAGGACGCAAAAGCCAAGTCCTCTGCTGTGGCACTGGATCTTACTGCGTAGTAATTATCTGCTCCTGCCTTATGGATGGCAATAAGGATCTCGTGAGCTACCTCTTCTGGGATTTCTGACTGCACTATCTTTTCTCTGATTTTCTCTCCTATCTTGCTTATGTTCTCAAGGTTTGCATCCTTGATCACTTCAGTTATGAAATCCGACAGCTTATTATGCTTTACAAATTCTTTGTATGCCTCTGTTGTCGCACAAAATCCGTAGGGCACAGGGAAGCCTTCCTTGGTCATTTCTCCTAAGTTTGCACCTTTTCCACCTACTAGTAATATGTCCTTCTTGTCTATTTCGTCGAAAAACAGTATATACTTATTTTTCATAATATTTCTCCCTTACAATTGCTATAACTTTGCACCATTTAGAAGCAAGTTAATTAGTTGATTTTTTAAAATATCTAATTCAAAAATTTCTTTCCCATAAGTATTTGAAATAAAAAAACTCATATATAAAAACATAAAATTCCTTGCTATTATTACTAACGGTATATCGCGTCTAAGTTCATTGTTATCTTGTCCTTCTTTTATAATTTCCAAAATCAAATTCTCTAACCCACTTCTCTCGGGATTATCAAGAGGATTGCTGTTAAACATAGTTTGGAATCTATATCTTAAATAGATTGCTGCTAATTCTACATCATTTAGAAATATCTGATTATTAAAATTTAACAAATTATTCAACTGCGATTTTATATCATTGTGTTCTTTCAAACTTCCTTTAACCTCATCACTATAATCAGCAATAACATTCTGAAAGTAACCAACAAGAATGGATTCTTTGTCTCTAAAATAATTATAAAGTGTACCCTTGGACACATCAGACATTTCTGCAATTTCCTCCATGGATGTTTCCAGAAAACCTTTTGCTCTAAAAAAATCTACTGCACAGTTTATAATACTATCTTTCGTTTTTTCCTTTTTGCGCTCTCTTCTATTCATGTTTATTGATACTCCTTAATAATACGGCATATTTATACACAGCTTATTTTTATACTATAATTATTTTTGAACTGTGTACAATTTAATAGTAACTCAAATAAATTTAAATAGCAACAAGATATTTTCATTACATTTCAATTTCTTCAAGCACCTCAGAGGTTCTTACATAAGTTGGAAGATAAATGGACAACTTATGTTTCTATGTACTTACAAGGAAAAGTTTATGAAAAAAATTAGCCTCCATAGTTTTATTAGTTGTAATATCTAATAAGGATTGGATATTACCATTTGTCCTTTTATTTCTTGGTCAGCGGTATGGAATTAGTTTTTTTATTAGTAGTAATTTATCTCGCGGTATCATAATTGCACTCATTTCTTTAGTAATGTTTATAATTACTGTTATATCGCTTAAACGCTCTAAGTCAGTATAATCTACAGTTTTAAATAGGTTACTTTTTCTTTAAACGTAGGCATTTTGTTCACAATATAAAAAGCATTCAACATGTACGCTTTTGCAGTGCATATTTTCTATAAATATAACATCTACCCTTGGTTTGTTAATTATAAACTCAAAAAAAGAATCTGAGTATCTTCAGTGTAAATCCTTTATTAATATACAATCTGCTTTTAAGGCTAAAAAGATTTCTTGGATTATGTGGTTATTATTTATTGTAGTTTATACTCTTTTTACCACTGCAATACAGTTTGGAAGTAACATTTGGTTTTCAAGACCAGTTATTATAACAGGTCCATATCAATTTGTTGAAATAGCAATAAGATATGGTATTCCGCTTATTTCAATCATAATTCCATTGATACTAAATATAAAAAAATTTTTATATTAAATAAAGATGCCATTTTTGAATTTTTACAATCATAAACTAACTTATTGTCACCTGTGCTTACTAATGGTGTATCAAGTATTATTACTTTTATACTTTAGTTTAGTTCATTTTTATATACAATTTTTAGTCATAATAGTATAATTAAACAAATGTATTAATTCCTATGGTTAGATATTGTAAACTATTTTAAATAGCACAAAATAAATATAGTTGAATGGGGGGATAAATGAATATAGGATTGGTTAGACATTTTAAAGTTAGTTGTTTTACAAAGATGTTTATGACATCTGATGATTTTAAGCAATGGGTAAAACAGTATGATAATAGTGAGGTTATAGAAAATAAATTTAAAATAGGAAAGATAAAATGGGACAAATGTTTTTCAAGTGATTTATCAAGAGCAATTAAAACTTCACAATCTATTTTCAAAGGTGAAATAATAAAAACTCAATTGTTAAGAGAAGTGCCTATAGCACCAATATTTAATACTAATATAAAAATTCCTTATATGTTTTGGTGTATAAGTGGGAGATTTGCCTGGCTTTTTCAGTGTAAATCTCAAATAGAGAATAAAAAAGATACTCAAAAACGTGTGAATGAGTTTTTGGATAGTATAAAGGATGAATCAAATAATAACATATTAATTGTTTGTCATGGTTTCTTTATGAACACATTACAAAAGGAACTTAAAAGTAGGGGCTTTACTGGACAAACTATAAAAAGACCTAAAAATGGTACATTGTATTTATATAAAAAATAGATAATTTTTTTATTATACATAGTCGCAAGCAAACCCCATATATAATGTGTATCATAAAACCTATTAAAACACATGATACACTTTTGCAACTAATTGAGTAGGTTTATAGCGGTTATTATCTCCCCTTTTCAAGGTCTCATTTAACTATAGTTTTTTAATACACTATTTTAATAATGCTATATTAGATATAGCCAGTGTTCGCAGTCATTCCATAAAAAAAGTATCAACCCTCTCGTATATTTCATATTCTTTTATGTTATTATGAAAGATGTTATCCTTAGAAAGGACTGTTAGCGACAATGTTCTTGATACCCTATATATACAGGAGGTTTTTTTATGCCTAAAACAATGTTTATAGGTTTACTTGTTCTAATTATACTTATATACATAATAAATTCAAAACATACTCCCATCATTGTAAAAAATAATATAAAATCATTTTTAATACAAACTATTTTTTGTATAGTAGCACTTTGGTTTGTAATATTAGCTAACAGTTCTATATATGATTATAGCAGTTCAATTATTCTTTATAATGCGCCTGGATTCCCTAACTTTTGGCAATTCACCGGAACTTCTTACACTCCTTACTATTTTGAATGTGGGATTAGAATTACATTTATGATTTTATATATTATACTTGGTATGTCCTTAACTAAAGAAAAGTCTAAAATTAAAAATTTTTTATCTGTTTTTATATGTTATTTAGTGCTTATCATAATAAATGGAGTAATATTTCCAATTTATTTTGAAAATATATATGTGTGGATTCCTTATATATTTATTAGTTATTCTACACATACTGCACTTCAAAGAACAACACCACTAATATATCATACTGTTTTTTACGTTATTTTATTTATACCTACTTTATTTATATGGTTAGGACTTGAATTAAAAAGTTTACATGATAAAAAATTCATAAAAAGAACATAAATTATACATTAAATAAATCTAAGGAATTTGTAGACTCATTTAATGTATAATTGTTAAGTAATGTTATTTTAATATATTATTTTTACCTTAGTATTTGTTTTCCCCATAACCTAAGAATGTAATTTCTCCTCTTGTACCTACGTTGAATCTTTTACTCCATTGCCTGTTTTATATCTTCTATAATATCTTCCACATTTTCTATTCCCACAGAAAATCTGATTAAACCAGGTTCAATACCCGCCTCCGCAAGCTGCTGATCATTCATTTGTCTATGGGTTGAGCTCGCAGGATGTAATACTAAGGTTCTTACATCTGCCACATGTACAACTATTGAGGCAAGTTGTAATTTGTCCATAAATTTCACAGCTGCTTCTTTTCCACCCTTTATAATAAAGGAAATAACTCCGCTAGAACCCTTAGGCAAATATTTTTTTGCTAAAGCGTTATATTTATCCCCTGGTAGTGAAGGATAACTAACTGATTCTACCTTTTCAAAGCTTTCAAGGAAGCTAGCTACTTTTAATGCATTTTCGCAATGTCTCTCCATCCTAAGATGCAAAGTCTCCATACCAAAATTTGTTAGAAAAGCATTATTAGGACTCATACAATTGCCCATATCTCTCATACATTGAACTCTAGCTTTGGTAATATAGGCCGCTGCTCCAAAAGCTTCTGTATAAACTAACCCATGATAAGATGGGTCAGGCTCTGTAAACTCAGGAAATTTCCCCAATGCCCAGTCAAATTTACCTGAATCTACTATTACTCCTCCTACACTAGAAGCATGTCCATCCATATATTTTGTAGTAGAATGCACCACTATATCTGCACCAAACTCAAAAGGTCTGCAAAGTATTGGTGTAGCAAAGGTACTATCAATTATAAAAGGCACTCCATTTCTATGCGCAATGCCCGCAAACTTCTCTATATCAAGTACACTAATTTTAGGGTTTGCAATTATCTCTCCGAAAATTGCTTTAGTGTTTGTTTTAAAGGCATTTTGAATCTCCTCTTCATTACTATCAGCGTCTACAAAGGTTACCTCAATGCCCATTTTTTTAATAGTCATTGCAAGCAAATTAAAGGTTCCACCATATATTGCGCTTGAAGAAACTACATGATCTCCATTTTTACAAATATTTAATATTGCAATCAAAGTTGCTGATTGTCCTGAAGAAGTGCATAATGCACCAACTCCGCCTTCAAGTGCCGCAATTTTATTTTCTAAACATTCCACTGTGGGATTACTAATTCTAGTATACATATGTCCAGCTTCTGCTAAATCAAATAGCTTGGCTACCTGCTCTGTAGATTTGTATCTGTAGGTAGTACTCTGGTATATTGGTAAAACATGTGGCTCTCCATTACCAGGTTTATACCCCTCTTGCAAACATTTAGTTTCAATTTTCCATGAATTCATTAAATACACCTCTTTTTTTAATATTATATATAATTTTTTATGTTTCCTTAAATTATAATTCTACATTAATTTTCAAACTCCTTTATATGTCGTAAGTAACACAGCTTCTTTTAATACCATATTATTACAAATAATTTTAATTTCCTCGGAAATATTGCAGTTTTTTTACTATAAAATAACTTTTTATAAAATAAAAATCCATGTCTCAAATTCTTTAAGTAATGAAAGGTTTATTTCACGATAATTTCTATTTTAGTATAAGTATATTAAGTTAAAGGCATTATAATATAGAATAATTAGTAAAGGAGAGGTTTTTTATGAGTCAAAATAAAACCATAGCTGAAAACAATCAAAATATTATACCTAATAGCGAAAATAGTCTGAGCAAAAATATGTCTATAAAAGAAAAAGATCAAAGCCTTATTGCTAACAGTTTAGATAGTAAAAATGCTAAAAACGGATATAAGGTTAATGGAAATGCTGGCGTACAAAGTGCTAATCAAGGAACTAGAAATAAAAATTAGATAATTTAATATCGTCATAAGCATAAAATAGCCATTCTCCTAAGGAGAGTGGCTATTTTATGCTTATAACATTTTTATTATTAATAATCACCTTCCAAGTTGCAATATTAATATGAGCTACTTACAATTTTAATATAGGATTTTAGGGTTATTAAATAATATATACTATAAAGCACTGCATAAACTAAAATTATAATAATACATTCTTTAGTAATATTAAATCTCAGCATTTTCTCAAGTGGAATTAAGGCGACAAAAGTATTTATCGATGCCACAACGAATGGTGCGCCAAATAAAATCATGAGTTCCTTTGAAACAGCCTTTCTTATTTCAGGTGTGCTAACCCCTATTTTTTTAAGAATTATAAATTTGTTTTTATCCTCCGCAGCTTCCATGGACATTTTAAAATATATAATGCTTCCTGTAGCTGTAAGAAATAGCAATCCAATGAATAACCCTATAAAGGCCATCATACCCATTAACTTTAGGCTATCCGCAAAATGTTCATAGAAGGTTAAAAGTTTATTTTCTGGTGGCATTTTATTTTTCAAATCCTTTATGAAATTTTGTGAAAGGAAATCATTATTAAGTGTATATCCCGTTACTTTACAGGTATTCTCTTTAGAAATCGTACTTTTAATTTTAGAGTATACACTATCCTTCACAATAAAAGTTTGTTTATCAGCGTGCTCCAATGCTATAACGTATTTCATATCAGTATCAGCTATTTTTAGATTATAGTCTTTGTTGCCCACCTCTAATTTAACATCTTTACCAATTACACTTTTATCTGTATCAAAGCTGACTATTTGAAAGAAATAGCAATCCCTATCATTTTTTAAATTTATTTTTACACCTACTTTTTCATGACTACTAATTTCATTAAATTTACTTTCATTTAAAACTAAAAATGTACCATAAGTACCAAACACGGGATCTTTAGTTTTCACGCGAAGAAACTCCATAGTGTCCTTATATACAACTGAAATCTCTTTATGATTTTTAATAGTATTCTCAAAGGTTTTATCTGTATTATTAGTACCATTTATGTATTCTATAGAAAATGGTCTCATATTTCTTGAGTTTTCTTCCGTTTTATTAAAAAGTCCAAAGCAGACCATCATGGCGCAGAGAGCTACGGTAGTTGTAACTGCTATTACACTTAAGGTACCTACATTTCCTTTATATCTATAGTAAAGTTGTGAAATGTATATAAGCTTTGTTCCTTTAAAGAGACTTTTTTCATTCTTTTTACTAATATATATAATTAAAGAAGTAAAGCTTGTAAAAAATAATATAGTGCCTATAACCACTAGCAATATTACTATAGGAGCTAGAAGAATATTAGCAGCAATCTTTCTAATAGCCATATAATATCCGTAGCCTAAGAAAACTATAGATAGGATGCTAATTATCAGGGTTAAAAAGGATACTTTCAAACCTTTTTCAGCTTTTTTTGATGAATTAAAAAGATCTATTAGATTGTCCTTGTATATAAGCTTAGCACCGTGAATACTAATTATTATAAACATAGCTCCAAATACTATAAAGCAAACTTTTAAAGCTTCTAAACTAATCTGAAAAGACACATCACCTGTAGCTCCCATCATTGCATATAATAACATTATAAAAAACTTATTAAAAATCAGACCTAAAGCAATTCCGCTGCAAAAGGCGAAAGCTATAGTTATCAAATTTTCTATAAAGTTTAATGTTGCGGTCTGTTTTTTAGACATACCTAGTAACATATATGTTGCAAATTCTTTCTTCCTTGACTTTATAATGAAGGAATTAGAATACCACATAAAAAATGCAGAAAATCCTGCAATCATATAAGAACCTACGATAAATAAAGTCATAAAGCTTTTCATATTTCCTAAATGGACTTTTACATCACTATTATTTACAATAGACATAAAAAGATATAATGCAAAAACACTAAAAGTGGAACTAAGAAAAAATGCCCAGTAATTTTTGAAGTTTTTCTTTATATTGTTTAGCGCCATACTAATTAAGGTCATCTGTATCCCCTCCTATGACTGAAAGAATCTTTAATATATTTTGATAGAAATCCTTTCTTGTTCTATCCCCTTTATAAATTTCATTAAAGAGTTTCCCATCTTTAATAAATATAATTCTTTTACAATATGACGCTGCAAAGGAATCATGAGTAACCATAAGAATTGTAGCTTTATTTTTATCATTTAAACTCTCAAGGCAACCCAGCAATTCTTTGGAAGATTTGGAATCTAAAGCACCTGTAGGTTCATCAGCCAGTACCATAGAAGGCTCAGTAATCATTGCTCTTGCAGCCGCAGCTCTTTGCTTTTGTCCACCTGATACTTCATAAGGATATTTGCTTAATATGTCACTAATCCCAAGCTTAATACTTATGTCTTGTAATCTTGTCTTTATAAGCTTATATGGTGTTTTAGAAAGAGCCAAGGGCAGTACAATATTTTCCTTGATAGTCATAGTATCTAGCAAATTGAAATCCTGAAAAATAAACCCTAGTTTTTCTCTTCTAAATTTAGATAAATTAGGCTCCTTTAGTTTGGTTATGTCATCACCATGAATTAAAACACTTCCTGATGTTGGTTTATCAATAGTTGATATTACATTTAAAAAAGTTGTTTTTCCTGAACCAGATGGTCCCATTATTGCTACAAATTCACCATTTTCTACTTTCAAATTTATATTATCAAGTGCTGTATATTTTACACCTCCAAATTTGGATCCATAAATTTTTCTTAAATTTTCTATCTTTAATACCTCTATCATTATAAATACCCCCGTTAATTTCGAATAATTTAAAATATGTTTTACACTCTTAGTATACGAAAAAGCAAAATATACCGCCATTGCTTGGCCTTACATTTTGCTCTTTCAACTTACATTTTTGTAACATCGTAATAATTATTCCATTTTAGGAAATGGATAATTACTTTGGTGCCTTCACCATACTCTGACTCTAGGGTAATATAATGACCAAGTTTTTTAGCAACCTTTTGTGAAAGATACAGACCCATTCCACTAGCTTTTAAATTTTCCTGTCTTCCATTAAACCCTGTAAATGATTTTTGAAATAATCTCTTTATGTCTTCACTTTTAATGCCTACTCCAGTATCTTCTACTACTAATAAAACCTGTTTTTCAACTTCAATATGCCTAAATATTATACTTCCACCATTACTGGTATATTTTAATGAGTTTGATAGGAGCTGATCGATTATGAAAAGCAACCATTTTTTATCAGAATCTATAATAAGGGTTTCAGGAACCTTATTTACTAATTTAATATGTTTTTTTATAAATATAATTGAATGTTTTTTAATACTTTCTTTAATTAATTTATTTATACTTACTTCTGAAAGAATATAATCCTCAGAAAAATTATTACTTCTTGAATAATAAAGTACCTTTTCAACATAATCCTCAATCTTTTCAAGTTCTTCTTTTAAGGATGAAGAACTTGTATCATCACTCTCAATCAATAGCTTTGACGTGGTAATTGGAGTTTTGATTTCATGAACCCAAGCAGTCATAAACTCTGCATTTTCTTTGAAATCTGTTTCCATGCCTTTTGTAACTTTGAGAAAATCTTCATAAAGCATCTGAATTATTTGAGAATATATTTCATCTTTATAATCTATTGGACTCGGCAGAATAGGAGTTTTATCTTCTGAGTCTTTAACGAATAATAGGTTTTTAATATGCTGATATTTTGCATAATAATCTATACTAATATAAATTATTAACATGAAAAAAGAAACTAATATAATATAAAAAACGTTAGAAGTAAGTACTCGATTTTTTCTATCAAAACATATAGTTAATGAAATAAAAGACATGAGCAGAAAATAAAATACTAAGAGCTTAAGGTTTTCCTTTAAATATTTAATAAAACTCATTTAATAACATATCCTTGATTTATAATGGTCTTAATAAAATTTATAAGGCCAATTTCCTTTAGCTTTTTTCTCAGCCTGTTTATATTAACTGTTAGTGTATTGTCGTCAATGAAGTTTTCATCCCGCCATAGCTCTTGCATTATAGTTTCTCTGCTTATTATGGTTTCATGTTTTTTCATTAATATATATAATATCTTAAATTCATTTTTTGTTAATTCAATCGATTTTTCGCCTACGTAAATGGTGTTATCCCTTAGTGATAGCACCACTCCTTTATAATCAAGGGTATCCATGCTTGTATCCCCATAGGAATAGGTTCTACGTAAAATTGCATTTATCTTTGCCATAAGTATATCCAGAGAAAAAGGTTTTGTAATGTAATCATCCCCGCCCATATTCACTGCCATAATAACATCCATATTTGTACTTCTAGAAGATAAAAAAATGACTGGCACCTTAGAAACACTTCTAATCTTATTGCACCAATAAAAACCATCAAAAGCAGGCAGATTTACATCCATTAGAACAAGCTGCGGATTTATCTGCACAAATTCTTCAAACACATTATTAAAGTTATTAACGGCATAGGCTTCAAAACCCCATTTACGGAGGGATTCTTTTATTATATCTCTAATCTTCTCTTCATCTTCAATTACTAATATTTTATACATAATATCCTCCCTACCCCTCACAATTATTTATATTCAGCTTATTGATAATATACTGCGGAAGTGAATTTTTGTATGAAAGGTACGCCACTTGCTGTTGTCATATCTACGGTGGAGATAGCAACTAATAAGGCAGAACGCGCTTCGTAGACAGACCCCTTTTTAACACCATATCCTGAAAAGCTGTGAACCATATAATGAGTACCCTTATATTTGCCAAGGTACATCATTACATGCCCTTGCATAAATATGACAGCACCTGATTTTAGTTTATCCATTTTAGAGTATCTATTATTTAAAATATCATCTTTTTTAAATACAATGGAATTAGCTGCATTAAGAAAGCTGTTTTCCTGCTCATCGGCATTACGTGGAAGTAAAAATCCAAAACACTTAAAAATTGTTAGTATAAAGCTAGAACAGTCTTTTCCTGAAAACTTATCTCCCCAATCGTAGGGTGTACCTATAAATTTAAGTGCTTGATTTATTATATTATACCTTGTATATGAAAGATTTCCCTTAATAGTATCTTCATTGTTACTTATAATACCGGTTTTAAAAAAAAGTTTACCATGGCTGCTACGCGATGGAAACTTTACAATATAGTTCTCAATTAAGTTAGATTCAGCATAATTTAAGCAACATAGCCTCGTACCCATTCCACATTTTATAGTTATTGGAGAAGAATCTTTTTCATTAATAGTCAAAGTGGCTTCTTTGCCTATAACCATTAAAAAATCTTTGTTGTTAGCATAATCAAAAATTTGTTCTTTACAATGAGCTAATGCTACATCATCAGTTTTAACCCAACCAAAATAATTATAAAGGTTCACAAAATACCATTTTTTATCACTACTTTGATGGAGTATTAATAATGGTTCACAGGGAAAGCAACCAGTTTCTTGAAACCTGTCAAAATTATTTATTTTGCTATGTTCTATAGAGGAGAAAACCTCGTTCTCTACGGGAAAACTTCGTACTGAAGTCTTTCTTATGCTCATACCGTACTTAATCTTAGTATAATCCTTGATTCCTTCCAAATTAGCATTACTTATAATCTTTTTAAAATAAACCTGGGGGAGTAACTCCCCATTTGAATCATACATATCTTTCATGGATAGTTCATATGACTGTATGTGTTCAATGAGAATTTTAGAAGATATAGTATCTTCCTCCTTATCTAAATCATATAAAGAGGTTATTTTAAGTTTAAGATTAGTATTGAATTTTTTAATTTCATCTATAGAAAGTATTATATCTCTTGCATCAATAATATCATTCATCCAAAAGGAAGCAGAATTCATAAAATCAGGGAATTTATAATCATCTTTATACATAAACACACCTCACTAGTTAAAACACATTTTGATGATCAATTATTAAGCCTTAATACTCCACTAATTCCAAGGCCTGGTGCATCTGAAAACGTTATTAAGCTATCATTAAAAATTGAACCGCCTACTATGGGATCAGCACTACAGAGTATTGGACCATCCAAATCTATTTTTGTTATAATGCTTTTAGCGGCTGCAAGATGTGCAGCTGCTGTAACACTGATTTTTGCTTCTAACATGCAGCCTATCATACATTCAACGCCATATATTTCTGCTATAGAGCATATCTTTAATGCATTGTAAATTCCACCAGTTTTCATTAGTTTTATATTGATGAGATCCGCCGCACGAGTCTGCATAATTTTCAGAGCATCCATAGGAGAAAAAACGCTCTCATCCGCCATAACTGGTATAGAAATGTTATCGGTAACAAACTTTAATCCTTCTATATCATGCGCCCTAACAGGTTGTTCAACAAATTCAATATCTAGTCCAGCGTCCTCTATTTTTCTAAGCGTCAATACAGCTTCTTTAGGTTTCCAGCCTTGATTTGCATCAATTCTTATACTTACGCCTCCACCAACAATTTTTCTTATAGCTTTTAACCTTTTTATATCTGTGGATGAATCAGTACCTACTTTTATTTTTAGGGTTTTATAGCCAAGACCTATTGCATTAAGACTATCTTTAGCCATCTCTGCTGGGTCATTGACACTTATAGTGATATCAGTTGTAAGTTCATTTCTATAACCTCCAAGCAACTTATATAAAGGTGTTTTATAGAGCTTACCATAAAGGTCATAGAGTGCCATATCTATAGCAGCTTTGGCACTAGTGTTTTTAACAATACATTTGTTTAATTTAATCATGATTTCTTCAAAATTTTCTATATTCATACCTATAATAGCTTTTTTAATATGATCTTCTATAGCAGAAACGATAGCACCTTTAGTGTCGCCAGTGATTACACCGGTAGGTGGTGCTTCACCAAAGCCAACGTTATTTGAATCCGTTTTAATCATAACAATAATATCTTCTACAGAAGTTACTGTTCTTATAGCGGTTTTAAAGGGCGTTTTTAAAGGCACAGAAATATATCCTATTTCAATATCAGTAATTTTCAAAATATTTTCCTCCATTCATAAAATAATCATAAGTTATTTTGGAAACATTACCTATTAGGTCTTTTGCGTATTTATCGCTGATAGCTTCCCAGGTAAACATAGAAAAAATATAATCGGTTTTAGCAGTATATATAATACCTACATCGTGTTTTAAAAGTTCTAAATCTCCTGTTTTATTAGCTATAGTAATATCCGTAGGTAAATAAATTCTCATCATTGAATCATCTAACTGTTTTGTTAAGAAACTCACCATTAATGTACTATAATATTCATCAATAAGTTTACCATTATAAATAAGATTTAGGAATAGGGCAACATCTTGAAGATTGCATAGATTTTCCATGCCTATATTTCTTGATTCCGTATCCATCATTTTCCTTTGTAAAATAGTACTGCTAAAGCCATAACTTGATATGAATTTATTAACAACATCGAAACCTAAGATATCAATGAGTTTGTTGGTTGCAGTATTATCACTTTGAATAATCATTAATAAAATTAAATCATTTATAGTATATGAATTTTCATCATCAAGAAGAGTTAAAATACTATAAGGCACCTTTTCCTGCCTGTTTATAATTATTCTGTCTTTTAGAGACAAATTTCCTGACTTCACAACCTCAAGAGTTGCACCCATAATAAAGAGTTTTATAATGGAGGCCGAGGGCACAATTTTGCAAACTAAAACAAAAGAACCGGGCTACCGGCTCTTTTGTTTTAGTAATTTAATTTGTTTTACCTTCAACTTCTATTAATTTTACAGTTATTCTTAAATTCTTTTTCCACATATCTTGAACAACTTGTGCCACTTTTGCATATGTTTGTTCACTAATTATTTACAGTATTATAACATAATATCCACATATTTGCAATAACGTTTATCAAAAGTTGCAAGTTTACATTTTTATTTTTTTCTACAATGGATTTATTTACGTAGCACTAAAGAATTTATTTTTTTTTACGAAACTAGTATTAATACGAAATAAATATTATGTTATAATTTCCATATAATTAAAGTAGTATGTCAAGTTATATGAGAATCTATCTAAATATGCGAAATTAAGCTAAAGGGAGGCTTTATTAATGGACAAGTGGAATATGAAAAAAACAGGTATTATATCAGTACTAGCATTACTTGTAATTATCGGTATAGGATTTGGAGGTTACAAGTATACTAAAATTAATCAATATAATAGTTTAATAAAAAGTGCAAATACATATATGGAGAATAGCGAATATGATAAGGCTATAGATTTATTTCAACAGTCTCTAAGCTATAAGAACGATGCCACCATAGCGAATAGTATCAAGCTTGCTCAAAACTTGACGAAAGAAAAAAAAGTCTATGATGAAGGCATAAAACTAATGAATGATAAAAAATACCTAGAGTCTATAGCGCAATTTAAAATGATTGGAAAAGAAAGTGATAAGATCTACACTGATGCTCAAAATAGGATAACTGAATGCACTAAAGAGTATGTGAAATTAAATATTAGTGAAGCTAATATCGCTATAGAAACTAATAAATATGATGAGGCTAATAAATATATAGCCAAGATATTTAAAGTTGATAACAATAACGAAGAGGCTAAAAAGCTTAAATACACCATCGATAAGAAAATCCAGGAGCAGCAGGCAGCACAAAAAGCTAAAATAGAACAGGAAAAAGCGATTCAAAAAGCTAAGGAAGAACAAGTTAAGGCAGAACAAGCTAAGGCAGTTACAGCTGCTTCTAGTAAGATAACTACTAGCTCTGCAGCAGCCATAGTTAGAAAGCTTGTGCTCAAAGATTCAAATTCAATGACTCTAAGCGAGTTTGACCATGAAACCACCGTGGATGGAGTTAAATATTTTGTTATACATGTTTATGATATAGTGGTAGATCACACCGCAACTTGGGGATGGTACTATGTTAATCAAAACAATGGAAAGGTATTTGATGGAACTCTTGGTGATCTTAAACCGATGAATTAATTTGAATTATTATAAAAATAAAAATTACCCCCTGGAAGAATTTAGAAACAGTCTCTTCTTGCTATTAGTGACGCACTTACTAAAAAGCAACAAAAGTGACTAATGAGTTTATTGGCACTTTCTATTTTTGCGTTGCTGTTATACAATGTAGTTGTAAAAAGATATGTGAGATATATGAAAATCAAGAAAATTTTGATTTCTAAAAGATTCCGAGAAATAATTTGTAATATGTGTGAAGGAGATTGTTAAAATGAAATTTGAATGTGCATTTATTTACGTCGCAGAGAATTGTGACCCTCTTATTCAAAAAGCTACAATTGAAGGAGATAGTATTAACATGAATGTTGTTGGATGTTCAACGTACGAGCAGGCAGAACAAGTTACAAAAGAACTTGTTGAAAAAGGATGTACTGCTATTGAACTATGTGCGGGCTTTGGTAATGAAGGTATTGCAAGAATCAAACGAGCTGCCGGGAATAACATTGCTGTTGGCGCCGTTAAATTTGATTTTCATCCTGCTCTTGGATTTAAAAGTGGTGATGAAGTTTTCAAATAAAATTTGACCCAATCTTATTTATAAAGAAGACTAAATCCTGATCCATCTATATTAATGTATCAGGATTTTTTTGTTTTATTTTTACACAGCCTAATGAAACTCATTGAGTTCCTTTAGGGGGATACGTTAACAAATTTATTTGCTTGAATTATGTATTGCCTCTACAACCGGTGATGGTACATACGTAGAAATATCCTTGCCATATTTATATAACTCCATAACCATAGAAGAACTTACATGACTATATCCATTTGCTCTAATATATATTGTTTTAAGCCCGAAGGATTGATTAACTTTTGCTATGTTTTCCTCATATTCATAATCACTTCCATTGCGAATTCCTCTAATGAGATAACTAATATTTTCCTCGACTGCCAGATCAAAAACTAATCCCTCATAGGTTATAACTGTAAATTTTTCACTACATGGTAAGTTTTGTAGTGTCTTCCTTATTCCCTCTACCATTAACTCTGAATCTATTCGACGTTTCTTGTCCGAGTTTACTGCAATTACCACAATTAGCTTGTCAAATAAATTTAATGCATCAAGCAAAATATTTAAATGACCTAAAGTAAATGGATCAAATGAACCTGCATATATTGCTGCTCTCATAATAAACCTCCTAATTAATCGGATTTATATTTTAATCTACCATCTTGTGCTAAAAGATAACGTTTACTGTTAGAGTATTCAGATATATACCCTATCAGTAAATGTTAAAACATTAACAATAAGAAGCAATAAAGTACTGTAACTTCCTTGACTTACAACATTTATATTATAGTAATGTTTACACACCTTGCCTACACTATTATAACATATATAATTATATTTTCAATTTAAAATAATTCATGTTATAATTTTAACAATAATCAATTAAAAACTTGATTTATTTCAAAATTACGATAAGATATAAATGGTTAAATACTTCTTTTTATTTTTCTTCTAAACTAAATTAAAATATTTTTAGCAACCAGAGATTTTCCGTTTCACTTCCAATCTCTGGAATGGCTAGACTCTATGCCCCTCCTTGATTTTTTTCAATAGCAAACTTCATAAATAATTTGACTTTTGCATCAGAGATTTTCCCTTCATCCCTCCATCTCTCAATATCTTTCTGTGCAATCGAAGGTTCAAACATCAGTATCTGCCTTATTACGCCCAAATAAACTTCTTGCCCAAACGAATCTGCCTTGGCTAGATATTCTAACACATCCATATCCACATCCTTTGAATGCCGTGACTTATATAACTTCAGTGCATTCTGTAATATACCATTAGAAACATTAGAACGCTCATAGTTAAACCAATTATTTGCCCTTATTATCTTTTGCATTTTTTTCTTTTCATTATTTTTATATATAGCAAGAAAAACACCTATAATACCAATTAAAGTTCCCAATAGCGTTAATATAAAACTCCAATAATCCATTAATACTCCTCTCGATACAAAATAAGATTTTATAAATTCAACCCTATTTAAATTCTCTGTGTATTTTCTCCCTAATATATCATAGCTAACTATTTACCTTATTTACCTGTAGTTCCAGTTGATTTTTCTTTTGTTCCTGCTGCAGGCGTTGTTACAGTTGGTTTTTCTTTTGTTCCTGCTGCGGGCGTAGTTACAGTCGGTTCTTCTTTTGTTCCTGCTGCAGGCGTAGTTACAGTTGTTTCTTCTTTTGTTCCTGCTGCAGGCGTAGTTACAGTTGGTTTTTCTTTTGTTCCTGCTGCAGGCGTTGTTACAGTTGATTTTTCTTTTGATCCTGCAGCTGGCGTAGTTACAGTTGATTTTTCTTTTGTTCCTGCTGCAGGCGTTGTTACAGTTGATTTTCCTGTTGATACCCCCGATGAATTTTTTACACCAGTATGATTTGTAACAGATTTTTTTTCAATTACCGGTGCTTTTTCACTTGTTTCGGGAACAGTAGTCTTTACAGTAGGAGTTGATTCATTACTAGACATCACTTCTGGAATAAATTTCCCTAAAACTCCAACAATCCCAACTAAAATAATTGAAACAATAATTATCATTGCCTTTTTATTCTTACTAAGCTTTTTATTCTTACTAGGCTTTTTATTTTTACTAGGCTTGTTGTTTCCGAGAATTTCACTCTCTTTTTTATTTGTTGTTAGTTCAGCCACCGCTGCCTTACTCATAACCGTTGTAAAATCATCTCTTATATAAGAAACTTTTGCATCGTCCATAATATTTGTAACATCCTCAACACCATTATTTACTTCAATTTTATAATTAGGATTCCCCTTAATTGCACTTAAAATCTCTGTCATTTCCTTAGCCGTTTGGTATCTTTTAATAGGTTCTTTTTGCATCGCCGTAAGGATTACCTGGTTTATATTTTCAGGTATATCAGTAATGATTTCTTTGGGCGCAGTAACAGTTTCCTGGATATGCATCATAGCTATGGTAATAGCGCTTTCTGAATTATAAGGTACTTTCCCAGTCACCATCTCATACATTACAATACCTAAGGAATATATGTCTGTTCTACAATCTACAAAATTTCCTTTTGCTTGTTCTGGTGAAAAATAGCGTACGCTACCCATAATCTTATTGGAATTGGTTACAGTTACTGAATCAGCAACTTTAGCTATTCCAAAATCCATAACCTTAGCTATATTGTCTTCTTTAATCATAATGTTATCTGGTTTTATATCTCGGTGAATTATATTGTTTTTATGAGCACATTCCAGTGCCTTCGTTATTTGCAAAATTATATTTAAAGTCTTCTCAGAGCTAAGTCTGCCATTTTCCTTTATTACTTGCTTTAATGTTATTCCATTAATATACTCCATAACTATAAAATTAATATGGTTTTCTGAACCAATATCATAAACATTCACTATATTGGGATGTGACAATCTTGCGATTGAAGTACCTTCTTTTTTAAACCTGGCAACAAACTCTTCATCATTACTTAACTCTGTTTTTAATATCTTTATAGCTACAAATCTATTTAATAAATGGCACTTTGCTTTATAAACAGTTCCCATGCCACCTTCACCAATCTTCTCTAATAACTCATATCTGCCTAAAAGTAATGTACCTATCATATATTATTTGTCCTCCTTGAAAAATATTAACATTATACATTATATCATAACCAATGCCCATTATTTGGAGTTTGATCGGATTATTTGTATGCATTTTCTCCAAGCATTTCACTTACAGTCACAAATTCATATCCTTTTTCCTTTAATCCTTTAATGATTAAAGGAACTGCTTTAAGTGTTTCTTGTTTTCCACTGTTACTGTGCATCAATACTATATCTTCAGGCTGAGTAGAATCGGTAACAAATTTTGCTATTTCTGCTGCTGATGTTCCCTTAACCCAATCAAATGTATCAAGCGACCATATAATTGCTCTGCAATTATCATCTATATGCTTCACCGTATTTTCGTCAATATCGCCATATGGAGGTCTAAAAAATACTGGATTTTTACCTATAGATAAATTAATCAAATTGCTGGTTTTTGTCATCTCTCTAGCGATTTCTTCTTTGCTTTTTTTTGTAAACATTGGATGTGAAAATGAGTGTCCTGCAATTTGATTACCGAATTTAAAGGCTTTTTTCACAACACCTTCATTCTGATGAATTCTATCTCCCTCAAAAAAGAATGTACCTTTAACGTTATACCTTTTAAGTTCATCTATGATTTGGGGTGTAATATCTTTGTCTGGACCATCATCAAAAGTAAGTGCAACAATCTTTTTATCGCCTTTTCCTTTTAATATAATCTTATCTGGATATTTTTTTGATAATTCAATAACGCTCTTTTGCCAGTGGTTTAGACTTGCTTTTGTTTTTTCTCCAAGCCTTTTCTCATTTGTTTTTATTTTTATTATTTCATCTTTTTTTTCTTCTGTTTTGTTTTCCAACTCCAATTTATTCTGTATTACGACTGTATCATTATTTAGGACTTGCTTTATTTCTATGTCCTTCTTCACTACTGTTGTATTTGTTCCTTTAAGCAATTTATCTTTTAAAAAGAATAATATTACAGATGATACTGATATAGTTAACAAAGTAATCATTAAAATTTTAAATATATTTAAAAATCTTTTTTTATTCATATTTAGCCCTCTACTCTTCCCTAGATAGTGTAAACACAATCTTTATTTTATTTACATTTTTTATTGTAATACTAAAATTATCTATTTCACTACTACTTGTCATAATCCTTTAAATTTCGTTTTACAATTATAGACAAATACTGCAATTCTATGTTCACTCATTTAAACTTTAAGCAATTTCAGTTAAATACTAGACTTCTTTGAGTTAACATTGAATGAATTTCCTTTATAATAAATCACATTTATCATTCATTGTCATAGGATATATTAAAGATAATCAGGAAATCAGTACATTTTTTACTCCAATAAATAAAGGTTAAGAATAGTTAAAAATAAACATAAAAAAGAGGTGATACTTAATGAGAGTTGTAAGCCATCCCATATTAGGAAAATTAAAAAATAATAAAAAAATAGCCATTTACGTTAATGATAAACAGCTAGAGGCCCTAGAAGGTGATACCATTGCCTCAGCACTTTTAGCAAATGGTATAAAGGTATGCAGATATACTAGAAAAAACCATGAACCTCGAGGACTTTTCTGTGCTATCGGAAGATGTAATGACTGCTTAATGATTGTAGATGGTATTCCCAATATACGGACATGTGTCACATATGCCATAGATGGCATGCAAATAAAAACCCAGGTAGGGAACGGTATATGGGAGGGATTAGATGAAGAATTTTGATCTTGCTATTATAGGTGCAGGTCCTGCTGGTCTCTCTGCTTCTATTGAAGCTTCAAAACATGGTGTTAAAACTCTTATTATTGATGAAAATATATCACCTGGAGGCCAACTCTTCAAACAGATTCATAAGTTCTTTGGGTCTAAAGATCAAATGGCCGGGCTTAGAGGTTATGAAATAGGAGAAAAACTTTTGTCTATTGCAAAAAATAACAAGGTTGAAATTATGCTTAATACAAGGGCAATAGGTATTGATGAACATAATACTTTGGCGGTTATAAATAATGGAATTTATCTTGAAATAAATCCAAAGAAGATTATCTTATGCTGCGGTGCCACTGAAAAGCCCCTTGCATTTCCTGGTTGGACACTACCAGGTGTTATGGGTGCAGGTGCTGCACAAACCCTGGTAAATATTCACAGAGTAATCCCTGGCAAAAAAATATTTATGATAGGTTCCGGAAATGTAGGTCTCATTGTAAGTTACCATTTACTTCAAGCCGAGGTTCGCGTAAAAGCTATTATTGATGCTACGCGTGAAATAACCGGTTACGGTGTTCACGCTGCAAAACTTCGACGAAATGGGATCCCTTTCATGCTAGGATATACGATAAACCGAGCAATAGGTAAAGATCATCTTGAAAGAATTGAGTTAATAAAGGTAGATGAAAAATTCAACAAACTTCCCTCTACTGAGATACGACTTGATGCAGACATCCTATGCCTGGCAGTAGGTTTATCCCCTTCCACTGAACTTGCAAGAATGATAGGCTGCACTCTATATTACAATTCTACCTTAGGTGGATATATACCTGTATTAAACGAAAATATGGAAACATCTGTTAAAAATATTTATGCAGCGGGAGATATCATTGGAATAGAGGAAGCCTCTATCGCTATGGAGGAGGGGCGACTAGCAGGGCTCTGTTGCGCGGCTGACCTTGGATACTGTATTGACCAAACATCAACAAAACAAGCACTTGATGTTATTCGCAGCCATCTAAAACAATTAAGATCCAAAGGGAGGAATAAATAGTGAAAAACGGACTAAAGCATACCGGCTATCCGTCTGCCCAAGAGCTGGCTTCTGCTCCCGGTATACCTTCTCTAGATGATCTTAATAAAAAACCTCTGGCAGTAATTGAATGTTTTGAGTGTATCCCATGTAATCCTTGTGAAAAATCTTGTCCCTTTGGTGCCATCACCATTGGAGAAACCATTAGTAATAAACCTACTCTTAATCCTGAGAAATGCAAAGGATGTGGCCTCTGCATTTCTCATTGCCCAGGACTTGCAATATTTGTTATAGACATGAACTTTACTCCTAAAACTGCCTTAGTTAAAATTCCATATGAGTTTTTTCCCATTCCAAAAGTAGGGACAGAAGTGCAGTGTCTAAATCGATTGGGTGAAGTGATTACATTAGGGAAAATACATCTCGCCCAAATAACGCCCAACTACAATAAGACCTATGTTATAGAAATTGAAACACCCAAAGAATTTGCAATGGAAGTTAGAACTATTAAAGTTTGAATGGAGTGATACAATGCAGGATGATTTTATTATATGCAGATGTGAAGAAATTTCATTACACGAAATAGAAGATGCTATTAATAATGGTGCAATTACTTTAGATGAAATTAAAAAAGCAACCAGAGGTGGAATGGGCTTATGCCAAGGACGTATATGTAACTCACTTATTATCCAACTACTAGCATCAAAAGGTTATGATCCCAAAGGCTCTAGTCCTCTCCACAGTCGGCCTCCTGCACGACCGGTAATAATACAAGAATATCTAGGAGAAACCCCCGATGAGTAGGCTTTTTGCTGATGCTGTTGTCATCGGTGGCGGTGTTATTGGTACTGCCATTATGTACTACCTATCAAAATCAGGGATGAAGCCTATGCTTGTTGAGGAGAAAAACTTAAATGCAGGTGCTTCCGGTTCTTGCGATGAAGGAATAATACTACAATCCAAAAATTCAGGGATCATGCTGAATATGGTAACAAAAAGTGCTGAGCTTTATAAAAATCTTCCTAAAGAATTGGAATATGATATCGGCTACCGTAATGTAGGTGGAATGATTTTAATAAATGACGAGAAATATGTCCCTGTAATAAAAAGCTTCGTAGAAAAACAAAATGACCAAGGTCTTAATATATCTATGCTTGATTATAACGATACGCATAATAATCAGCCAGGACTTGCTAAAAACGTTATAGCAAGTGCCTATAATAAAGACGACTGTAGCGTATATCCTTTTAAACTTACTTTAGGATATATAAAAGCCTCGCAAAAACTTGGCTCAAAATTTTTACCCCATAATAAAGTAATAAAAATATCTACTGATCAAGGTAAAATCACCAAGGTTATTACTAATGAGCATGAAATATTTACACCAATTGTTATTAACTCAGCAGGATACAGTTCTAATATAATAGGCAAAATGCTAGAAATAGAAATCCCTGTCTTCCCAGTAAAAGGTCATCTAATAATAACTGAGCAAATACCCTTTGTAATTAATCATCAAATTATGGATGCAAAATTTATTGTAGCTAAACATCAACCACAACTTTTAGGCCAAGATAGTATTGCATCAAAACTCCATATAGGCTTAACCTTAAGCCAGGCACCCACTGGCAACTTAATTATAGGTGGTTGCAGGGAAAATGCTAGCTATGATACTAACACTACCTTCAATACAGTGAGAGACATCCTTAAAAATGCTGTAGACTTCTTCCCATTCTTTAACAATATCTCTGTTATTAGGACTTTTGCTGGTCTGCGTCCTACTACGCCTGATAACCTGCCCATATTATGCAGTACTAAAGTATCGGGCTTTTATGTTGCTACAGGACTCGGTGGAGATGGCGTTAGTCTATCACCAATTGTAGGAAAGATAATGTCTGAGCTTGTGGTGACCGGAAAATGTGATATTGCTAATATGAATCAATTGAGTTTGGATAGATTTAAATCGCCTTTATCTCACTAATAAATTCAACTACCTTTGTAATGTTATATTATAAAACACCAGTTTGTAATTATCCAGAGACTTTGTCCTTGGATAATTTCACTCTTTGTTTTCTAATTTTAATTTCTTACTATGATTGCATTATCTCACCCTATATATTATAATTAAGTTATTATATTACATTTATGTTCTATAATAACATTAAAAAAATGTAATTGAACGGGAACCCAAATAAAATGGGTAAATCCTAGTTATGCTAGATAGGTTTATTCCTTTAGATAGAAACCGTCAGCTAACTCCGTAAGCGTAATAAGGAGGGTATATTAATGATCAAGGTATGTTTACTCGGAATTGGACGAACAGGACAACAAATAGCCAATGTATTACTTGAACAAGAAAACATTAACCTTGTAGGTGCAATTTGCAGTCCTGAAAGTAGCAAAATAGGTATGGACCTCGGAAATATACTGCGCACAAGTAACTTGGGTATAAAAATCTATTCTGTAGATGACCTAGAGGAAGTTATATTTACATTAAAGCCTGATGTGGTTATCGATTTTTCAAACTATGAGGCAACTATGAGATGTGCAAAGATATTTTCTAAGATGAAAGTCAACATAGTAATTGGTACCACCGGATTTAGTGAAGACAATATTAAGGAACTTCATTCACTTTCACAAAAATATCATAATGGTATAGTATTCGCTCCAAATATTACAGTAGGCGTAAATACTATGATGCTTCTAGCTAAAATTGCTGCAAGTATTTTAAATAATTATGATTTTCAAATTATTGAAACCCATCATAAACATAAAAAAGATTCACCGTCAGGTACCGCATTAAAGCTGGGCAAAGAGATTGAAAAAACTTTAGAAAATGAGGGTATAAAATCAAAAGAAATTACTATAAGTTCACTTAGGGTAGGTGGCATAGTTGGTAAACATGAAGTTTTAATAGTTGGTGAAGATGACAAAATTGAAATTTCACATGAATCCTTTTCACGAAAAGCATTTGCCATGGGCGCCGTTAAAGCAGTTAACTTTATTCATAAAAAATCTGGTTACTTTGAAATGAGTAATGTTCTAAATCTTAATCAAGTTCTTTCAGATTATATTAATGATTCAAACGATATTGTATTATAAATTTAAAAAGCTTTATCATAAAAACCATTGAATAGACGCTTTCCCAACTCCTCCCCACTTGTAGACCCCTTGAGTAGATAACAATTCTCAATTGTTATCCTCCCCCTTATAGAAGTGGGAGACTTTCCTTCTGAAATGTCGTTAATATGGCGGTGATGTGATTCAGTGGTATAGATCAATTGCACCATTATGTAAAATAGATTACTGTTTTTAAAGCCCGCTAACTATAATGATTTTATGTCTTAACATGTTTTTTTTCCACTTATCTATACCAAGTCAAGTAGTAATAGCTTATAATGGTGTTATAAAATGAAATTTATAATCTTCGCAGAGGAGTGTGAATTGTGGAAAGAAAAAAAGATATACCAATGCCAGTTATTAGAAGGCTACCAAAATACCATAGATATTTGAGGGAACTTTCAATAAATGGGGTAGATAGAATATCATCAAAAGAATTGGGTAAGAAAATTGGTTCTACAGCAACTAAAATAAGACAAGACCTATATTGTTTTGGAGATTTTGGGAAAAAGGGATCTGGTTATAATGTTAAAGAATTATTGAATGAAATTAGTGGAATATTAGGACTGGGAAAGTATAAGATGGTAATAATAGGTGCAGGCAATATTGGTCAAGCTATTGCTAGTTATACTAGATTCCAAGGATTAGATTTTAAATTGGCTGGTATTTTTGATATTAATCCAAAACTTGTGGGATTAGAAATTCAAGATATTAAAGTAAAGGACATTGATGAATTAGTAAGCTTTCTAAAAGTGACACCAACAGACATCGGGGTACTTTGTGTATCTAAGGATAATGCACAAACAGTTACTGACATGATGGTAGAAAATGGAGTTAAAGGTATATGGAATTTTGCACCTGTGGATTTAGAGGTACCCGAAGAAATAATTTTGGAAAATGTCTATTTAATTGAAAGCTTGTTAACGCTTAGTTGTTTAATGAATAACAACTGGTAAAAGAAGGTCGTCACTTCTCATTTCAAAGTCCATTAAGCTATAAGATCAATGTTCAAAAATTCTCAGTAGCCGTACGTATTCATACAGCAGTTAAATATCGCGTAACTATGACTATAGTGCTTGTTTGAAAAGATTAATATGCAAACGTTATCAGTTTCTGTAATGGGGTCGTATACGCCTCCCCATAGCCATCAATCTAAGCATTTAAATATATTCCAAATGCTGATGGCTATCTATATCCCATCCAACACAACAGCTGTCTTCACATTTTCCAGCTATACACTTAAATTCTTTAAGATATCTTGGATATCTTTTTTTTATATTTTTTCCCATTGTATACTTCCTTTGCAAATAAATCACTTTGAGTTTTCTGTTTTATGTTTATTTTACCATAATTTTTTCAAATAAGTACTAGTTTTTCGTTTGAGATACTTATAAATAAAATACACTAATTGATTCAATAAAAGAGGATAATTGAAATTTTTGAAGAATATTTACTAATAATAGACAAATTTAAATTATTATGAAGGAGTTTGCGATGGTCAAAGGTGAAAATTTATGATTACAAGACTAAAAACTTTAATATTAAAAGAATTAACAATTATTGTAAAACATAAAGAATGGTTACTAGCCTCTTTATGTCTTCCATTTATAGTGTTTTTTATACTTTCTTTTTCATTTAAAGACATGATGAAAAGAGAATCTGATATATCGCAAATAAAAGTTGCAATAGTAGATAATGATAATAGCATCGCAAGTAAACTCTTAATAGATAACTTTAGTAACAGCAAAAAATTTTCGGATTTTATAAATATAGATGTCTGTACAAGCACTGATGCTATAGAGAAATTTAATAACAATTTATTAACTGGAATAATTGAGATACCTAAAAATTTTTCTGGAAGTTTGCTAACTATGGAAAATCTACCTTTGGAGATAACTTTAAATTCAGATGAGCCTCTTAAAAGTTCCATACTAAAAAACGTTATGGAAGGATATTCACGAATTATCGGAGCTGTAGGACTGGGAGTAAGTTCTGTTCAATACTATATGGATAAATATGAAGAGCCGCAGGAACATAAAGCTAAAGTAAATGATTATTTATCAAGAACTTTGATTTTTACCGCCTTGGGTAGATCTAGTTTTTTTGCTTATGAGTCTCACAGCGATATTCCTTCTACCACATCTGTAGAATATTATATTATTGCAATAGCAGTACTTTTGTTAATGTATATGGGTATAGCACTCGGGAACTTACTTATAAAGGAGAGAGATTCAATGGTAATTAAACGACTTCTAATCACTCCTGCTACTACCTTTGAGATTATTTTAAGTAAGTGGATAGCATATTCCATATACTGTACTGTGCTTTTAATGGTTTTTATAGCACCTATATTTTTATTATATAATCTAGATGTAAGTTATGTAGCAAAAAATTTATTCGTGTTTATTATTATCAGTGTAGGTCTTATCATAAGTTTTTACATAATGCTTGCTACTTTTTTTAACAATGAGGAGAGTTATATTTTGATATCTAATATATATGTATTTATATCTGCAATTATAGGTGGAAGCTTTATACCATTACAAATGATGCCTGTAAAGATAAGAAACATTTCTAAACTAGTCCCTAATTATTGGATAATAAAAGGGGATATGTACATAATAAATTTGTATTCTCTTAATGATATTAAATATATTATAGGGGATATGCTCTTGTTAACTATATTTATGCTAATAACTTCCATGTTCATGTTAAAAAGAGGTAAGAGGAAATTAAAATGGATTATATAAGAATACTAATATCTACAAGAATGAAACTATTAATGAGAAAGAAAATACTTATTGCACTTAGTATCCTTGCGCCTCTAATTTCGTTAATATTTGTTACAACTATTTTTACTAGGCCATCTTTTTTTGATAAAGTGCCTATCGCTGTAATTGATGAAGATAATTCGGTAACTTCTAAAAGAATACTATCGGAGCTCAGGCTTAGCAATTCTCTGAAATGTACAGTGATTAAAAAAACGGATATCAGTAAAAATCTTAATGATAATCTTGTTCAGGGAGTATACATATTGAACTCTGGACTACAGGAAAATATAGAGAAACAAAAATTCGATAAACTAATAACTGTTCATTATTTGTCACATAATGTTTTTGCTCCAGGAATTACAGATGTAATTGCCAGTCAGCTATTGTATTATGTTTGCGCTGTTAAATCTGCCAGCACAGGTGAAGCTGCGATTAGTAAAAATGCTGATATAAAAGTTTATGAGGATATTATAAGTTATAATTTAAATCGCATTTCCGATCCTAATTTTAACTTACCTCTAAAAACAAACTCTATTTCCCCAAATACTAAAAAGGAAAATACAGCTATGATTAAAGGAGATATTGTGTCTAAGCAGTTTGCATTAGGAATGGTTATAATTTTCTCAACCTTATTTTTATTATCTGGAAGTGCAACAATAATGAAAACTAGATCCTCGGGAGTTTACAAAAGAATTAGGACAGCTGGAGTTCCCTATTCATATTTACTATTAAGTGATGTAATAAGTATTATCCTCAGTGGAAGTTTTGTGGTTTTACTGCAATTTAGTTTTTTATATAAAGCAATGGATATTCGAGATGCTCAAAGTTTTGGTTTAATTATTATAAATTTTTTAATTTATATGTTTTGTATGTCTAATTTTTTTGTACTTTTAACTCGTATTTTCAAAAGCCATATTTCTTTTCAAAGCATTATGCCGGTATTTATACTGTTTATGGGTTTGCTTTCCGGTTGTTTGTGGAGTATGGAGCTGATGCCACAAAAAATAATCCTATTAGCACACCTAATGCCAACATACTGGATACATAATGCTATAAGTAATTTGATATTATATAATGGGAATATTGGTGATATCTTATTTAATTTATTTTTTTTAATTGGCTATGGACTAGTATTTATGATTATAAATTTTATCTTAGAAAAAAAAGATAGTGTATTAATAAAATAGACAAGCTTCTATTTTAGACCTAGCATCTTGCTAAAAAACTTGTACTTTGTTACTATCGCTCCTTGAGGACAAAGCTCCTGGCAACAAAAGCATCGTATACAATTACTGTAATTCCATTTTGGTATTACTTTGTTATTATGTTTTACAAAAGATATTACTTTAGATCTTTCCGGACAGACCTCATCACATTTTCTACACCCAATGCACTTTTCCTCAATCAGAACTGGATTAGGTGCAGTAATTGCGGCAACGAAGTTGTTAAGTGAAGGACTTATAAAATTAATTACCCTCGCATTTCGTGAGAGCTTAAAATTTTTACATTTCATATTCTCAACTTTTCCACCTAAAACCTCTATTTCTTCTGGAATTACAGCTCCCCATTTAGTATCATATGCAACCTTTAGAATGGGTATAGAAAGTACATTATCATATCCCATTAATCTTACTGCTGTAGAATCAACTGCTGTAAGGCATTCTCCCATAATTATAGTATCCATTTTTTTAGGTGTCCCATTTCTAGGTCCGTTTCCTTCCATTGCAACTATAGCATCAAGTATTGCAAAATTTGTTTTCACAACAGAATTTAAGTCCAGTAACATTTTACTAAAATTAACTGCATCCGGCAGTTTTGTGTGCCATGCTGCCTTTTGAGAACCAGGTATGCATCCAAATTGATTCTTAATCGCACCTGTATAGTACATCATAGCATGTGTTTTAAGCTTCGGTAGGGTTATAACTACATCTGCCTCATAAGCTGCCTTTGCAACATTCCAAAACTTATACATTAGTGGATTATCAAGCTCAACATGTACCTCCTCATTAAAATCAACGAACCTAACTCCATATCTGCTTGCAACCTCCATTAATCCTGATTTTTCAGCAGCTTTTCTCGTATCTCCTGAACCTGGAGAGTCACCAAATGCTATATTATTACTATATTCCTTAACTATCCTAACAACAGCTTCAAACAGTGCATAATGTGTTATAACAGGAGAACCTTTTTCAATAACACTAAGGAAATTAGGCTTTAATAATACTGAACTATTCTCAGGTATAAGGGTTCTCAAAAAAGAACTACCGCCCAAAAGTTCAAATCCTTCTCTAAGTATTTTTTCAATATTGTTAACGTCATAATCAGCGCATTTTAATAAAGCAACCTTTTCCATATCTTCTCTGCCTCCATTAAAAATTAAATTTTATATTAAATAGGTGTCATAAAAAGTAAATTCATTTAAATATGTATATACTGAAAGGGAGTTCATAAAGTGAGCTCCCTTTTATAAGTTTACTTTTAATTTTTTGCCTTTTCAGCAACCAGATTATTTACCAAATGATCCTCCACCGTTACCCGATGCTGAGCTTTGTGGTCCGTAAATTGGTGGTCTCCTAGCATTCTTTTGATTTGAAGATTTTGCTTTTTTTTCTTCAATAATTTTTTTCATTATTTCCATGTTTTTGTTTACATCAACTTTCATCTCTTTTACCTTCTTTTTCTTTATTTTTCACATCAAGAGTGAAGATATAAAATCCTTTAGGTTTTATTTCTAATAATTTACTATAAGGCTACATAAAACTTCTATAAATTTTCAGCAATATTATAAATTAATTTTTCAGTACTTTCCCATCCTAAACATGCATCCGTTATGGATTTTCCATAAACTCCACACCCTACATTTTGTTTACCTTCCACAATGTAACTTTCAATCATAAATCCTTTTATCATTTTTTTAAGTAGAGAGTCATCTTTCCTACTCATTAACACTTCTCTAGCTATTCTTGGTTGCTCTTCATAAAACTTCCTTGAATTTGCATGATTAGTATCTACAATAATAGAAGGGTTTAGAAGTTGGTGTTTTTCATAATCTTTAGCAATATTAATCAAGTCTTCATAATGATAATTCGGAATATTTTTACCATAAGCATCCACAGCTCCCCTTAAAACAGCATGTGCAAGTGGGTTTCCTGATGTTTCAACCTGAAAGCCGCTATATATAAAAGTATGACCATCTTGAGCTGCTTTAATGGAATTTAACATTACCGTTGAATCTCCGCTAGTTGGATTCTTCATGCCTACAGGCATATTAATACCGCTTGCAGTAAATCTATGTTGCTGATTTTCTACAGATCGGGCTCCAACTGCAATATAACTTAATAAATCTGAAAGATATGTATAATTTTCTGGATATAACATTTCGTCTGCGGCAGGCATGTGATATTCACTTAATGCCTTTATATGAAGTTGTCTAATGGCCTTTAATCCTGCATCCATATCAGGTTCTTTACTTGGGTCTGGTTGAGATGCCATCCCTTTATATCCTTCACCCGTAGTTCTAGGTTTATTTGTATAAATTCTAGGTATGATAATGATAGAATCCTTTACTTTTTCCTGGACTTTCGCAAGCTTTCCTATATATTCGCACACCGAGTCTTCGTTATCAGCCGAGCATGGTCCAATTATAAGTAAAAACTTATCAGATTCATTCTCATAAACTTTCCTTATTTCAACATCTCTATTTTTTTTAATGTCTTTAATATGATTTGACAGAGGCATTTCTTCCATAATTTCCTTTGCGGTAGGTATTTTTTTTATATATTTAATACTCATATTATATCATCCTCACTTTTCTTATTTATTATTACATCTAACAAAATATACAGGTTACTATTGATTTATTAGCAAATTTAATTGCTCGAAAGGGAGTTTTTCATTTTTTATTAAGTTCTATAAGCGGAATTATTAAATCATCAACAATATGTTCTACATATCCTATTTTAATGGGTTTACCAGTCATTATGAGTTGATAAAATAATAATGCTGGGCCCACATCCGCGAGAAGTTTCAATTGCCCCTTGTCTAATTTCTTATTTATGCTACACTCTATAGCATCACTAAATATAAATGTTTGATTGGTTATGCAATCCGAGTGAAGCGCTTCGGCTAATAATTTATCTCTACTTATTGCTGTAGCGATGGACAGCATTACCTTTTGCCTAACCTCATCTCTTATTCCAAAATATATGCTAAGTGATTCACATAAATAATCTCTCAAATTATCTCCGCAGCGCTTAGGATCAACCTTCTGCTCACAAGGCATCATGAATCTTATGGCTTCTGCTATAAGATACGGTTTAGATTTCCATCTACGGTATAATGTAGCTTTCCCTGCATGGGCCCTTACTGCAATAGAATCCATGGTGACGCATTCGTACCCATGCTCCGCTACGAGCTCTAACGCAGCTTTTAGAATAGCGAGATCACGCAATTTATCTACAGGTCTTCCAATCTTACCTGGGACTTTTCCTTCAATATCTTCAATGAAATCGGATTTATTTATTATATCCATCCCCTCGCCTCCATTCTCTGCTTTCCATAAATATAACACAATGTATTCATTTTTTCAACGTAACTGAACATAATAGTTTTGAAACTATTGTGTTTTATTAATAGCTATGATATACTCTCATTTATAAAAGATAGGAATCGAGGGGTGGTAGATTTATGATATTTAAAAAATTATGTTTAGAAGACAAAAAAAGTATAGACAAATATATTTATCCATATAAATTCTTGAGTTGTGAATATTCTTTTACAAGCTTATATATTTGGAAAGATGCTTGTGACATTCAATATACCATATATAAGCAGGCTCTTATACTAAAAAAGAAGGACTTTGATGGAAACTATCATTTCATGCAACCTTTAGGATACGTAAGTGAAGATTTAAGAGAGATTATAGAGAAATTAAAAGCATATAGAGAAGAAAATGATATGAAATATTTATTTAAAGATCTAGAGGAGAGCTTTATAGAAGAATTTAATCCTTTACTTAACAAAAAAAACGAATTTTGTGTAGAAGAAGATAGAGATAACTTTGATTATCTCTATGAAGCCAAAAAACTTATGACTTTATCAGGTAAAAAACTTCATTCAAAAAAAAATCACTACAACGCTTTTACTAAGAACTATAATTATGAAGTAGTTGAGATAAATGATGAAAGAATAATTAACGATGTTCGCGATGCCGCTCAGAGGTGGTATGAGGACACAAATGAAAAAGATATTAAACTTTATTATGAACTTGTGGCAATAAAGGATATAATAAACAATATGAACTTGTTAAATCTTAACGGGGTAGCTGTATATGTTGATGGAAAAGTAGCTGCATTTAGTATTGGTGAGAGTTTAAACGAAAAACTTGCTGTAATTCACATTGAAAAGGGTGATAAAAGTATAAATGGTATATATAGTTTTATTGCAAAAACATTGATAGATAAATGTTTTAATAATGCAGAAATAATAAATAGAGAACAAGACCTAGGTATTGATGGACTTAGAAAATCTAAAATGTCTTATTATCCTCTAAAACTAGAAAAGAAATTTATTCTTAGCTTCTAGACGTGACTACTTATAAAATGTCTACTTCCATTAATAGTTAATAATATTTATAGATAGTATTATGAAATCAATAGAATTTTTTAATAGGGTTAAGTATACAATAAATAGGGTTAAGTATACAATAAGTAAAAGGCTAAAAAAATAAATACATATTACGAAAGAGAGGTGTTCTATGATGAAAAAGAAATCAGGTATTGCTGTTTGGGCTATAATTCTTATTATTATTGCAGTATTTATGCTTGCTAAAACAAATAAGAGTCCAACAATTATTAATTTTAATCAATTTCAGAGTGATTGGACAAATAATACTATAAAAAGCTTCGTGGTTGAAGCAGATGAGATGTCCGTATCAGGAACTTTAAAAAATGGAACTACATATAAAACCATTGTTCCATCGGCTAGATTATTTCAGTTTATTAAAGATCATCCAAAGAGCCCAGCTATTGTGGAAACATACCTAAAACCATCCAGTATGTCAATGTGGTTACAGGTTTTACCTAATTTACTATTCATATTAATGCTTGTAGGCTTTGGTTTTATATTCCTTAAGCAATCGAAGGGTGCCGGTGGCGGGGGTGGTGTAATGAAGTTTGGTAAAAGCAAAGCAAAACTTGTCGACCCTAATGCAAAAAAAGTTAGTTTTGATGATGTCGCAGGAGCAGATGAAGAAAAGGCTGAACTTGCAGAGATAGTTGATTTCCTAAAGCAACCTAAAAGATATATGGAAATGGGTGCTCGTATACCAAAGGGAGTTTTACTAATAGGTCCACCAGGAACTGGTAAGACACTTCTTGCAAGAGCTATTTCAGGAGAAGCCGGAGTTCCATTTTTCAGTATCTCAGGATCAGACTTCGTAGAAATGTTTGTAGGTGTTGGAGCTTCTAGAGTCCGAGATTTATTTGAGCAAGCAAAGAAGAACTCTCCTTGTATAATTTTCATTGATGAAATTGATGCTGTGGGAAGGCAAAGAGGTGCAGGTGTTGGTGGAGGAAATGATGAACGAGAACAGACATTAAACCAACTATTAGTTGAGATGGATGGTTTTGGAGAAAATGAAGGAATAATAATGATTGCGGCTACAAATAGATCTGATGTTCTTGACCCTGCACTACTAAGACCAGGTAGATTTGACAGGCAGATACTTGTTGGAGTTCCCGATAGAAAAGGCAGAGAAGAAATATTGGCAGTTCATTCTAAAAATAAGCATCTTGCACCAGAAGTTAAACTTAGTGTACTTGCAAAAAGAACACCTGGATTTACAGGTGCAGACATTGAAAACTTAATGAATGAATCAGCACTTTTAACTGTACGAAAAGATAAAAAACTTATAGGTATGGATGAACTTGAAGAAGCAGTTACAAGAATAATTGCTGGGCCTGAAAAGAAAAGCAGAGTGGTAAGCGAAGATGATAGAAGACTTACAGCATATCATGAAGCAGGCCATGCAATTGTAATGAATTTACTTCCAAAGCTCGATCCTGTTCACCAGATAAGTATAGTTCCAAGAGGTATGGCTGGTGGATATACTATGCGTCTTCCAGATGAAGACAGATCATATATGTCTAGGTCAAGACTCGAAGATGAGATTGTAGGACTATTAGGTGGTAGAGTTGCTGAAAAGCTTGTTATTGGAGATATAAGTACTGGTGCAAGCAATGATATTGAAAGAGCAACAACAATTGCAAGAAAAATGGTAATGGATTATGGAATGAGTGACACTCTTGGACCACTTGCATTTGGTTCAGGTAGTGATGAGGTGTTCCTTGGAAGAGACATAGGTCGGGATAGAAAATATAGTGAAGAAACCGCATTCAAAATAGATGAAGAAATAAAGAAACTTATAGATGCATCATATAAAAAGGCATTGACACTTCTAACTGAGAATAGGAGTAAACTTAATGCTGTTGCAGAAGAGCTTTTAGTAAAAGAGAAGCTTGAAGCAGTGGAATTCCAAGAAATATTTGCAAGAAGTTAATTAAAAAAATAAAGTCACAGGCTACCAAACCTGTGATTTTATTTTTTGATTAATATTAAATATTTTAATAAACTAAATGATGGGAGGTTTTAATATGGTTATAATTGACCAATCCTTAGCACAAAGTATGCTTAACGAACATAACAAGTTTTTTATTACAGGTGAAACAAGGAACATAGATTATAGAATCTCTGCACTTAAAAGGTTAAAAACCACAATAAAAAAATATGAAAAAGAGATAATAAATGCCTTGTACAAGGATTTAGGTAAAAGTGAATTCGAAGCTTACGGTACTGAGATTGGTTTTGTTTTGGATAGCATAGGTAATTTCATTAAACATTCAAAGAATTGGGCTAAGCCTAAAAAAGTAAGAACGGCCTTGCATCAGTTTCCGTCTAAGGGTTATATTATGTATGAACCCTATGGAACAGTGCTTATTATAGGTCCTTTTAATTATCCGTTCCAGCTTTTAATTGAACCTTTGGTAGGTGCTATAGCTGCTGGAAATTGTGCAATTTTAAAACCTTCTGAAAGTACACCTACTGTTTCAGGCTTAGTAAAAAAAATCATTGAAGAAACCTTTGAGGAAAAATATATACGTGTTATTGAAGGAGAAAAAGAGACTACTTCAGCTCTTATAAATTTAGCCTTTGATTACATATTCTTTACAGGTAGTGTACCAGTTGGGAGAATAGTGATGAAAGCTGCTGCTGAAAATCTTGTTCCTGTAACTCTTGAACTTGGTGGAAAAAGTCCAGTAATAGTGGATAAAACCGCTAATTTAGAACTAGCTGCTAAAAGAATATTATGGGGTAAACTTATAAATGCAGGCCAAACCTGCATTGCTCCTGATTATATACTTGTACATAAACATATAAAAGATAGTTTTATAGAAAAGTTAAAGAGCACAGTAGTGAGTTTTTATGGTTCGGATGCTTCTAATAGTAGTGATTATGGCAGAATTGTGAGCATCAAGCAATTTGAAAGATTGGTGGCAATAATCGAGAAGGACAAAAACAAAATTATTTATGGTGGACATTCTGATGCCGATACTTTGTACATTGAACCAACAATTATTGATAAAGTGAACTGGCAGGATGCAGTTATGCATGATGAGATTTTTGGGCCAATTATGCCAATACTTGAATATGAAGAGTTAGAAGAAGTTATTGAAATAATAACTGATAGACCAAAACCTTTATCGTTATATGTTTTCACGCAAGATAAAAACGTTGAAGCTGCAATTCTGAACAGGATTTCCTTTGGAGGCGGCGCTGTAAATGACACTATATCTCATATGACAAGTTCCAATATGCCTTTTGGTGGAGTCGGAAATTCTGGCATGGGCGCGTATCATGGTAAGGATAGTTTTGAAACCTTTTCTCATAGAAAAAGTATACTAAAGAAAAGTACTTCTATTGATATAAAGCTTATTTTCCCTCCTTATGGAAATAGAACGAAACTTATAAGAAAAATACTAAAGTAGTATTTTTCTTATAATTAATAAAAGTATTTCTTATTAATATTTTCGGAAAAGATAAAACATCTAATTAATCACGTTAAGATAATATTATTTTTAATATAGGTATAATTTGTCCATAAAATTATATATAATAATAAAGGTAATCATAATATTATTGAATTGCCTCCAAAGGACTCATGTAATTTAGTAAATTTTATGTTTCAATATTGTACAATTTTTAGTAAAAATGAATGGGGTGGCTATTTATGTTAAAACTAAAAAATAAAAGAAAAATAATACTAAACATAAATTTATCATTAATAATATTAATAATCTTTTTATGCTTAGTATTTTTTATTGATGGCAAATTTTATAGCAAAAATACCATATCTACAAGTATTATAAAAGGCCCACTTGCTAAATCATCTACAAGTGCTCCAATGAATTTAAGAGAGAGTAAATTAGATCCTAAAGAACCCTCTGTAAATTCTTCAGCCAAAAACGTTTATAGCTCTGATGGTCAAAAAAGAGCCTATCTTACATTTGATGACGGACCTTCACCTAAAACTACCCCTGGTATCTTAAAGGTATTAGATAGATATAATATAAAAGCAACTTTTTTTATAGTAGGTAGTATGGCAATTATAAATCCTCATTTAGTAAAGCTAGAAGCTAATGATGGACAATCTATAGGAAATCATACATTTTCCCATGAATATAAACAAATTTATTCTAATACAAATGCATTTATTAACGATGTTAACAAGTGCGATACCGTTTTAAAATCCATACTTGGCAGTGGTTTTAATAGCAAGATATTAAGATTTCCAGGTGGTTCCTTTGGTACTAGTAGAGCGCCATTTAGGGACGCAATTAATAATTCTGGATACCGTTATATCGACTGGAACGATTTAAACGGAGATGCAGAAGGCAAAAATATCACAGTACCCAAACTATTAAATAATATTAAAAGATATACTAAAGGAAAAGAGCATGTGGTTATATTAATGCATGATGCCACCGATAAAAAGACAACAGTTCAGGCACTACCAAAAATTATTGAATACTTGAAATCTCAAGGGTATTCTTTTGATACACTTAAATGAGTTCATTAACGCAAACTCTATTACGCCATTAATATTTTTATCAATTATATTAAAACATGTTATATATAGCACCATTTGCAAAATCTCTATAATGCTAGATTTATTTATTATATTAAACCTAATTCTTTCATAACAATAATAAATTTATCTGTTTCAATTGGCTTCCAAGCATATGCTTCACAACCAGTATCATAAGCATTTAATACTGTTTCCTTATCATTTATTGCTGTTGTCATAATTATCTTAACTTTTTTCGCTATTTCCTTTTCCATTTGCTTCTCAATATCCCTAATTATTTTTAGCGTCTTCATTCCATCAAGTCTTGGCATCATAATGTCAAGGCATATTAGGTCATAGATATTTTTCTCTTTTATTGAATTTAAATAAGAATCAACGGCTTCAATTCCATCGGAAACTACATCGCACTCTCCATATTTAGAAAGAAACTTTTTCATGAACAATCTGCTTGCAAAATCATCCTCTGCTATTAATATTCTCATTCATAATACCTCCTCATTAAAATTTTATTGCTTGATTATAATATAAAAACAGGTTCCACTATTTTCGTTAGAAGAAAATCCAACAGAGCCTTTTAGATATTTCTCACCTAAAAGCTTCATGCTATATGTACCTATTCCCCGTCCCTCTCCTTTAGTAGAAAAATCTCTTTTAAAAATATTATTCTGGATTTCTTCACTAATATAGCTATCGTTCCTTACCCAAAACTTACAATTTTCATTCTTATCATCATTGCAACCAATAGTAACAACTCCATTATCCTTTGTAGCTTCAAGTGCATTTTTAAGCATGTTTCCCAGTACCCTTTTTAACAACGCACTGTCATTTTTTAGATTTATACTTATAGAGTCTTCATTTATTCTTATTTTCTTATTTATTGCATTACTATAACCCTCATAAAGTTTTTTTAATGAATATAATACTTCTTTAGAATTGAACTCATTTATATTTATAAAAAACTCATTATTTTCAGCATATAATATTTGTTTTTGAGATTGTATCTCATCTATAAGTCCTTCGAACAAACCTTCAACTTGTGCAACCTCATTTTCATACATTTGGGGAAGTTCAGTCTTTAGTAAGTTTAGTATCCCTTTTAAAGCCCCTGAAGTATTTATTACATCATGAAAAAATATTCTTTCCATAGCCCTTCTTATAATAGAGTCCGTGGAATCAATAAAAGAAGCCAAATAAAAAAATTCCTTGTTTATCTCTAAAGGTACTAACTTTTCAAATAAGTTGAGAGGCGAATTAAAACCATCCATTTTTCTAATTATTGAAACTTTATCTTGTAATTCAACATTTAGATTAATTGATTTCAAAAAAATTTTGCTCACGCTACAACTTCGACAAGCAGAAGACGTCCCACACCCAGCTTCATTTTTAAAAGCATTTATGCAGCTTAACGTCTCACCTAGTCTTTGCCCTAAAATAGGCGAAATATCATTAATATTTAGTAATTTTAAATATGGTTTGTTTGCATATACAACCTGTCTATAACTATTTAGTATAATAATAAAAACATCAATAGAGTCAAATGCTTTAAGATAAGGATCATTAGTATTAATTTTTTGAAACTGCTTTTTAATTTTTTCAATATCTAATCTTTCAGCTGGAGCATAAAAAGTTTTTAATCCTTCTATAATCATTATATCATTCCTTTTGTGTCATTATTTTTTCCCATCTAGGATAGAATATATTAACTGTGGGATATTTTTTAAAGATGCTTGTTTTATAACACCTCCAATATCGTAGGCCACTTTTGGCATACCATAAACAACGCTTGACTTCTCATCTTGGCCAATGGTATATGCACCTCTTTGCTTCATTTTCATAAGGCCTTTTGCTCCATCATATCCCATTCCTGTCAAAATGATTCCAATAGCGCACCCACCAGCTTTCTCAGCCACTGAATTAAATAATACATCAACTGACGGACAATGCCCATTTACTTTCTCACCAGTAGAACATTCTACATAATAATTATTTCCTCTCCTTATTAATTCCATATGCTTGTCTCCAGGAGCTACAAGAATTTTTCCAGGCAGGACAATATCTCCTGTTTCAGCTTCCTTAACATCCATATTACAGAGATTATTTAACCTATTCGCATACATTTTTGTAAATACAGGAGGCATATGTTGAGTGATTAAAACACCAGGCATATCCTTTGGAAAATCTTTGACCACTTCAAGAATAGCCTGGGTTCCACCAGTAGATGCTCCAATAGCAATTATTGAATTATTGCTTCTCCAGCTAATTTTATCAATATGTCTCCTATTTAATATTTCTTTTTTAACATGTCCTACCTTAGCCATTGATGCAATCTTAACTTTTACAATTAATTCATTTATAAAAGCTTCTCTACTAGTGCTCGTCACTGAATTAATTTTTGTAACAAAATCCACAGCCCCAGCGTTTAGTGCATCAAAGACATTATCACTTATCGCACTAACTACAACTACTGGTATAGGATATTGTGGTATAAGTCTTTTTAAAAATTCAATACCGTTCATCTTTGGCATTTCTACGTCTAGAGTCATAACATCTGGCTCAAGATCAATTATCTTATCCCTTGCATCATATGCATCTCCAGCAGTTCCAACCACTTCTATGCCGCGGTCTGCTGCGAGTCCCCTTGCAATAACTTCCCTAAAAAGTATAGAATCATCAACAACTAACACTCTTACCTTTTTCACTACACTCATATTCTTCTACCCTTTCCTATAAACCGCAGGCATAATATATTTATAATTAGTATCATTTTTATTTACTGACTCCGAATGACCTAGGAAAAGATAACCGCCTATTTCAGTCATATCGTAAAATTTCTTAATTAATTCCATCTTGGTTTTTGGCTCAAAATAAATCATCACATTTCTACAGAATATAACATGGAACTTCTTTTTAAAAGGAAATACCTCAGTCATTAAATTGAATTTTCTATATATTATCTCATTTTTTATTGTGCTACTAATTTGGTAGTTGTCCTCTTCAATTTTATTAAAATATTTAAGTCTCCAATATTTAGGGATAGTATTCACCGCTTCCTGCGTATAAATTCCCTCTTCAGCTATTTGCAATACCTTTTCCGATATATCTGTAGCCAGTATCTTAGTATTCCACATAGAACTTTGATTCCCAAAATAATCTGCAATCAACATGGCTAGGGTATAAGGTTCCTCCCCACTTGAACATCCTGCACTCCATATCCTTAAATCTTTAATTTTGGCACTGGATTCTAGATAAGGCATAATCGTATCCCTAAAATAGTCAAAGTGCTCAAATTCCCTCATAAAATAGGTATGATTAGTAGTAAGCTTATTTATAAGGACACTAATTTCATTTCCTGAAGTATCTTTAAAAACAGATTTTAGGTAATCCGAAAAATTACTAAACCCTTTTTCTGTAATCATATTACTAAGGCGACCCTCGATTAGCAGTTTTTTTTCCATAAGATTTATTCCATAATTTGCTTTCATATAACCTGTAAGCTCTCTAAATTCGCTATCTTTTAACTTTATCATATTATCACCTTTAATTTTTATATTAGACCATGATTTTTAATTAAATCGTAACCATGGTCTTAATAGAATCTTTTTAGTATTTTCCAAAATCACTATTACTTAACGATATTTTTGGTTTATCCTTTGTTGCCGCCGCCTCAGCACGTGCTAAAGATTTATTTTTGGACTGGTTGTCACTTCTATTAGCTTCATTAGATACTTCACTATAAGACGCAGATGTGCTTCTTTTTAGTTCAAACTTTCCTACCATATTCTTAAGCATCGATGCTTGGCTTGATAATTCCTCGCTGGCTGCGGCGCTTTGCTCTGCAGTTGCTGAATTAGTTTGCACCACATCTGAAACCTGCTCAATACCCCTATTAATCTGATATATTGCAGTTGCCTGCTCATTTGAAGCCGCTGCAATCTCTCCAACAAGAGTTGCTGCCTTGGATACCCCTTCAACTATTTCATTAAGAGATTCTGCAGTACTATTTGCAATTTTTGTTCCAAACTCCACTTTTTTGATTGAGCCTTCAATTAAATCTGCAGTTTCCTTAGCGGCATTAGTGCTTCTTGCTGCAAGGTTTCTTACTTCCTCAGCCACTACTGCAAACCCTTTACCATGTTGTCCTGCTCTTGCAGCTTCTACTGCAGCGTTCAGTGCTAACATATTAGTTTGGAAAGCAATATCATCAATAACTTTAATTATTTTTGAAATGTTAGAAGATGATTCATTAATTTCCTCCATAGATTTAAGCATATCTTTCATATGAGAATTACCCTGGACTGCTCCTTCTTTAGCGTTAAGTGAAAGTTCATTTGCTTGACTTGCGTTAACTGCATTCTGCTTTGTTTGAGCTGCAACTTCTGTAATTGAAGCAGTTAGTTCTTCTATAGAGCTTGCTTGCTCAGTAGTTCCCTGTGATAGTGCCTGACTTCCATCTGAAACTTGGTTTGAGCCAGATAAAACTTGATCAGATGCATCAGTAATATTACCTAATAATTCATTGAAAGCTTCCAAAGTATGATTCAAGGAATCCTTTATAATCTGATAACTACCTTGATAATTGCCAGTCATACTTACGCATAAATTACCATCTGCCATTTTCTTTAATACTTCAGCAGCCTCATCTATTGGTACTTCTACAGCATCAAGCGCATTATTAAAGCCTTCTATCACTTCACGATATCCTCCCTGGAATTTTGATGCATCACCTCTTAATTGAAGATTGCCCGCTACAGCAGCATCCGCTATTAATTTTGCCTCTTTTACAAGATTTTGTATTGTTGTCATCATTACCATCATTGAAGGTATTAATTGGTCATTTTCTGAACGTTTACCCGTCTTATTAAGCCCCTCAAGACCATTTGTATCTCCCACAGATATCTCCATTAGCAATTTTACTACAGCTGAAATTCTTGCATGAACAGAATTGATATCTCCTGCAAAGTCCTTCATTGTACCTTTATATGAGCCTGTCATTGTCATTGTAAGATCATTTACTGCCAGTTTTGATAGAACCTTTCGCGATTCATTTAATGGCTTTTCAAAAGAATCAAGTGCCTTGTTAAATCCATTTATAACTTCACGATATCCGCCTTGGAATTTTGTTGCATCACCTCTTGTTTCAATGTTACCTGCTGCAATCGAATCAGCTATCATACTAGCTTCCACTATAAGGTTTTGTAAAATTGTCATCACTTCTATAAATGCTGGCGTTAGCTTATCATTTTCTGAACGATTACCTGTCTTTACTATGTTCTCAAGCTCACTAGTATTTCCCACTGATATAGCAACAAGAGCACTTACTGTATGTGAAATTCTTGAATGAACAGTATTTATATCTTCTGCAAAGTTTTTCATTGTACCTTTATAAGAACCTGTCATTGTTACTGAAAGATCATTTACTGCCAGTTTTGAAAGAACCTTTATTGATTCATCTAATGGTTCAGTAATTGTATCAAGAATATTATTTATCCCTTCCGCAATTTTTCTATAATCCCCATTATGTTTAGTTACATCTGCTCTTGTTTCTAGTTTACCTTCTTGTGTTGCTTCTACGACTTTATTAATTCCATCCAATAAATTTTTAGTCGTTTCTACCATTTTCTTAAAACTTGACATCAAGGTTCCTATTTCATCCTTTGTTACATTAATAATCTCTATGTCTGAATTACCAAGTGAAAGCCTATCCACGTAACCTATTAATGTCTTGATTGGATTAGTTATAGATCTAGATATTTTTATTCCTAGAACAATGGCAACTCCAACTCCAATTAATGTTAATGAAATGATCAAATTTCTTGCATTCGTTGAATCCGCATTGTGAACACCGATTATACCAATTATTGTAATAACGCTTGCCATAATAAAAAAACCAGATAATATTTTTGTACCTATCTTTAAGTTGTTAAAGAATTTCATTTAATAATCCCCCTTTTATACTATTTCTGCGATTTTATCTAATTCATCATCATTAAGTAACTTGTCACAATCAAGCAAAAGCTTAACCTCATTCCCTACTTTTCCTATGCCCCTAACATAACGATTATGAAAACCTGCTTTTATTTGTGGCGGAGCAACAATATTATTACCATCAATATTAATTACCTCAGCCACATTATCTACAATAAGTCCAACAGAAGTTTCCTTTATATTAATTACAACAATGCATGTCCTATCATTATACTGCTTCGGCTCTTTTCTAAATCTAAGCCTTACGTCAATAACTGGAATAATCTTACCACGAAGATTTATTATTCCCTTCACATAATCAGGTAATTCAGGAACTTCCGTTATTTCTTGTATACCAATTATCTCGGTTACAAACTTAATTTCAATTCCATAAGCCTCCTTGCCAACAGAAAATGTTAGAAATTTCCCCTTTTGAGTATCTTCTGAAGTTTCAATAATTTCGTCAATTATTTCTGCCATCTTATTTACCACCTTTCTTTAATTTTACCTGTCTAAAATGCCGTTTACGTCTATTATGAGACTGATATTACCATCCCCAAGGATTGTACATCCTGCTATTCCTTTAGCTTTCTTAATATAAGTAGGTAGTGCCTTCACTACCACCTGTTGCTCTCCAATTAATGAATCAACAAACAAACATGCGGCCTTGGTATTATCCTCAACCATTACCATTATCCCTTTATTTGATGAGGTTACCTCCGTATCTATATTAAATATTCGATGAAGTCTATGTATTGCATAAGCCTGCCCGCGTATCATTATCATCTCATTGCCCTCGCTATCTGCAATTACATCATTCTCTTTCGGCTTAAAGGATTCTCTAATTGATGTTATAGGTATCGTATATTTAGAAGTTCCAACTGCTACCTCAAGTCCATCAATAATAGCAAGTGTTAAAGGAATCTTGATTGATATTGTGCTTCCACGTCCTACTACGCTTTCAATGGATATAGCTCCCCCTATGCTATCAATATTTTTCTTTACTACATCCATTCCAACGCCGCGGCCTGAAAACTCTGTAACACTTTCATTTGTAGAAAACCCAGGCAATAAAATACATGCGAAAATTTCTTTATCCGTTAGTTCCCCCTCAGGTTTCGTAACTAAACCTTGAAGTTTGGCCTTCTCATATATCTTGCCTAGGTCTAGACCTCGTCCATCATCACTAACTATAATAAATACATCACCACCAGCATTTTTAGCCTCTAATGTTATTTTTCCCATAGGTGGTTTAGAAGATGCGATTCTTTCCTCTTTATCCTCAAGTCCATGATCTAAAGAATTTCTCACAAGATGCATCAATGGATCAGAAATATGATCAATAATATTTTTATCTACCTCAGTATCCTCGCCAATGATCACAAGTTCAACTTCTTTATTAAGCTTTTTACTCATATCTCTCACAATTCTATTCATTTTGTGAAAAGTCGTAGATACCGGCACCATACGTATGGACATTACAACATCCTGTAATTCGTTAGTAAGTTTTCGAAGTTGCCTGGAAGCCTTATTAAAATTGTCTAAGGTCAGTCCCTCTAAATCCGGATTTTTTGTAACCATCGCTTCTGAGATTACAATTTCTCCCACTAAATCTAGAAGCATGTCCAATTTTGAAATATTTACACTTATGATACTTTGTTGTTTTCCACTTTTAATTATATTTCCAACTTCTTCTTTGTTTGTATCCAATTTATCTGTTGTCTCTTCAAGAATAGCTTCTTTATAAATAGTTTTTTCAGTTATAGGATTTTCAAGAACAATTTGAATTTTAGCCTTCAGTGCTTTAAGTTCTAGTGGATACTCTTCCACTTGCTGCAGTTCTAGCTCCCTTAAAAAAATAATTCCATTTAATTGCTCTTCAATTTTTTCTTTTGAAGTTGATGTAGAAAACCCTATTAAAAAACCATCTCTTCGAATAGCCTCCACACTGTCGTCACTTTCTATAATATCTTCTGGTACATGATACATTTCACTTACTATTTCTTTAAGATTGTGAACTACTGTATATGCACGTACATTCTCCATTTCACAACCATCTTCATAAAAAATTCTTGCAAAATATTTCTGTTTTATTTCTGTACCTAGTTTTTCATAAGAACTTATATAATATTTGGTATCTTCTTTTTTTTGCCTGACATCATCTTTTATAATTACGCCATTAGCTTCTTTCATGTCTTGTAGAAGGTTTGAACTTTTTAATACTAGTGGTTCGCAAAAACCATCTGCATCACAATCGTTTTCAATTTTTGAAACTTCGCCTTTAATAAAATCAATTCCCGAAAGCACTAAATCAAATAATTTTTCAAAATCTATGTTTATTGCTTTACTCTCTCTTATAAAGTAAAACAAGTCCTCCAATGAATGTGCTAAAACAGAGATGTTATTAAACATCATCATTGCTGATGAGCTTTTTATAGTATGCATTATTCTAAAAATTTCATTTATTGCCTCTGTACCAATTTTTCTATTTTTTTCACAGTCAATACTAATTTCTTCAAGTTGCTCCATGAGTTGCGTAGCTTCAAAAAGATATATTTCTAGCATTGGTTCCCTAATGATTCCATCCCCAGGCATTTTTATCCCCCCCCATATTTAAAACGACTACAATTTTTTAAAAACTTTTACTATTGTTTCTTCATTAAATGGTTTTACTATAAAACCTGTTGCACCCAAAATTATAGCTTTTCTAACAATACTTTCTTGTCCCATTGCAGAAATCATTATAACTTTCGCATTTTTATCAATGGCCTTTATATGTTCTAAGGCTTCTATCCCATCCATTACTGGCATTGTAATATCAAGGGTTATAATATCCGGTTTAAGAATTTTGTATTTTTGGACAGCTATAGATCCATTCTCAGCCTCTCCCACTATTTCAAATCCATTCCTCTCAAGCATAGTCTTTAATGAAACTCTCATAAATACCGCATCATCTGTAATTAAAACCTTTTTCAAAAACCATTCCCCCTAAAAATCTATTATATTATCAACCGCTAAAATAATTCGTTCTTTAAGTTCAAAACTACAATTTTCCATTCTCCATAAAAAAATTGTACCCCATAAAACACTAAAAATTGAATCCGTGATTACCTGTGCATCTTTAATTAATACGAGTTTTTTAATTTCAATTGCTTTTGCAACTAATCCAAATAATAAATCGTACCTATTTTTAACATTATTTTTCATTCTTTCATTGGTCTTCTCGTCATACTTAAATAAATCAAAAGAAAACATTACAGTAGTAATTTCTGGATAGTTTTGATAATATTCAACAATAACTCTACAAAAATACCTAATACCATCTTTCCCTACCATTTTATTTTCAAAAATAGTGTTTGTTATTACTTCGTCATAAATTGAATATCTTTTAAAAATTTCTTTAATAATTTCACTCTTTTTTTTATAATGCCTATAAACATCAGGCTCTGATATATTTTGTCTTTTAGCTATTTCCTTTATTGTCATCCCATTAATACCAGCTTCATATAACACTTCGATGGCTGTTATAATTATACTTTCTTTTCGTTTTAATACATCAATATTCGCCTAAACCACCCCCAGGTTATTTATGCCTAACTAGTTGACCACATAATACTATAAATTTTTGCATATTTCAACATATTTTGGTTAATTTTTATAATATGTTTTTTATTATAGTTATACTTTCAGTTCAAACTAATTAGAATAGATTCAGTTTTTTTCTCATTTCCAAATATTGGCAATTATATACACGATATATATAATCTACATATCTATCTTCGTTAAATTTCGTCATATATTTATAGTAATTGATAATTTTTTTTAAATATACTATGTTTTTCTATTATTACCCTTTTAATCCCAAGAAATACGTTAGTTATAAATGGAAATTTTAGTCTCCTTCTTTTACATTAATACTCTCAATAGTTACGTGTACTTTTGAATTAACTTCGGTGCAAAATAAGAAATAAGGCAGCTTTTGCTACCTTATTTCTTGTTTTGCACCAAAGCTGCTTTATTTAGTTACTTATTAAATTCGTTTTTGTATTCAATGTAACCTTCATGAATTTCTGAATTCACAATAATATATTCTTGTTTATCTTTACCTTTTTCCTCATAAACATAAAACTTTTCACCACCAAATTCCCCTTTTCCTATTCTTTTGCCTATTCTTTTGGTATGTTGTGTTATAGATATACTATACTCCCTATCATCGTTAGTGATAGTCATACCATATTTACTCATTGTATAAATGGGAAGTGTTTGATTTTTTATAACAAAATATAGACTAATCGAAGATATTAGTAAAACTACTAATATAATGACTTTTATACTCTTTTTCATACTCTTTTTCATACCTCCTTGATTGATAGAAGTTGAATATTTTTCTTAACGTTTTAGTTATTCGAGATTGTTTGTATTTAAATTATAACATAAGGTTAATGCGCCCACCGCTATTCACTGCTTTTGATTCGACCAATTAATAATTTGTTATCCCACCGTAGTAGTGATCTTATCTTGTAACTATTAACATACAAGGAATATATGTGAATATATTCGGAATAGTGCTATAATAATTTTATATAAACGTGAAAAGGTATGAAATAGATTCAAATAAGGTTTTATGTATTAATTTTTATATCCTTAGTTCTAACGTTGATTTGTATAGGTATTTTAAAATAGAGAGGAAGGTTAACAATGAAAAAGAGAATATTAAGTATAGTATTAGTAGTTGGTATATTAATGCTCTTAGGTGGTTGTAGCAAAAAAGAAGCTGTAACGGCTGACGTTTTTAAATCAACAATGGAAGATTCAGGATATACTATAACAGATGCAACTGACCAGTTTTCAAAAGGATCGGTAGATTCACTTCAAATAGCATTAAAGGATAAATATCAGATTGAATTTTATGTTGTTCCATCTGTTGATCAGGCACAGAGTGCATATAACAAAAATAAAGCAACTTTTGAAAAGATAAAAAAATCATCACCATCATCATCATATAAGTCAGTAGAATTAAAAAACTATAGCTCTTATTCGATGACATCATCCAAAATCTATTATGTTATATCAAGAGTTGATAATACATTTATATATCTTACTGTCCCAGTTAAATATAAGAATGATATCAATAAAATTATTTCAAAACTTGGATATTAATTAACAATTTATAAGATTTTAATTTTAACCTTAGTACAAGCTCCCCTCTTAATATTTTGTCCAAATACCATTATGGAATAAAGGAACTCAAAGTTCCTTTATTTGTTGTGTAGCAACCAATTTATGTTATAATTTAAACATAGATATATTATCGTATATATTGTTATAGTCTTATCACCATTGGGAATGGAGATGTTGTTGTATGAAAAGTTTTCTTGCAGGATTAGTTTTTTTTGTTTTAGGTGTATTCTTAATAACACAAAATACTATAGTTAGAACGGGTTTTAATTTAGGCGGGCTTATGGGTGGTTATAATCCCCCTTTTGGATTATTGTTATTGCCAGTAATAATAGGTATTATTATGCTGTTTGCTATGGATAATCAGATTTTGGGATGGATATTAATAACATTTGGTATCTGCACAATCCTTTTGGGCTTATTGCTGGGATTGGAAATCAATTTTAGACCGACTACTTTATATGTCGTTATACTTATGTTTGGTTGTGTTGCCATTGGTGCCGGATTAATGCTTCGTGGTGTAACACAATCTAATAAATATACATAAAACCACTTATATATTAGGATATGATAAACATACAATGTTGAATTTATATTGAAAGAGGTGCCTCATGGAAATACAAACAATAAAACACAATAAACCTATTAAAATTAGTATAATTTCTTTTTCTATTCTCTTTGTTCTATACTTGGGTATATCCATATATTTTAGCTCACATTTTTATTTTGGCTCTGTAATTAATGGCATTAATGCTTCTGGTAAAACCGTAGAAAAAGTAGATAAAGAAATGTCATTAAAAAC
>Ga0209540_10000288_pt1 | contig 55304 bp, 44 predicted proteins | sample BarGraIncu01121A_FD_184501 | JGI IMG/M metagenome (GOLD analysis project Ga0209540, IMG submission 184501) | Arctic peat soil microbial communities from Barrow, Alaska - Barrow Graham LP Incubations 011-21A (SPAdes) (version 2) | ecosystem: Environmental > Terrestrial > Soil > Wetlands > Peat... | reverse complement strand
AACAATTGTTCCTGTAGGTAATGAACAGGTAGGCTGAATGGTGGTGCTGGCTGTTGCATTTGCAGGTGTTGATGCTGCATTTACAGTTACTGCGGTTGCACCTGAGATACAGGTGTTGTCTGTTGTACTTCTTACCAAGATATTATGTGAACCGGCTGCGATTCCTGTAAAAGTTACCGAAGACTGATAGGTTCCCCCATCAATATTGTATTCGTATGCACCTACAGGAGCTGTTACTACAATAGTTCCTGTTGGTACAGAACAAGTCGGTTGTATGGTCGTACTGGCTGTTGCAGCTGCCGGAGGTGAAGGTTGTGCATTGATCACTGCTGATGTTGATGCTATTGATGTACAACCTGTTGAATTAGTCACCGTAAAAGTATAGGTATTCGGTGTCAGGCCACTGAAGGTTCCTGTTGTTCCAGTTCCAGTGATGGTTGTTGAACCAACAGATTCAGTTACTGTCCAGGTTCCTGTTGCAGGTAAACCTGTTAAGGCTACACTTCCCGTTCCTAATGAGCAGGTAGTCTGGGTAATTGCTCCAACAGTTGGAGCTATTGGTACTGGATTTACCGTTACCGAAATATGATTGGAAGTTATACTTCCGCAAGCATTGGTATTGGTAACAGAATAATCACCGGCTGTGGTAACCGTTATGGTTGGAGTTGTTGCTCCGGTACTCCATGTTCCGTCTACATTTCCAGAAAGCACAACACTGCCACCGGTACAAAAAGTGATTGCTCCGCCTGCTGTAATAATAGCAGCAGTTGGTTGCATCACATTAGTTACTACATTGTTATGCAATTTAATTGCGCCTCCAGTTGAAAGTCCTCTCCCAAGAAGCGATGAGGCTTCGAATAACTCGATTAGACCGCTGGTAATTACAGTACCTCTGAAAACAGAACCGGCTCCTAAATTAAAATCTCCATCTATAAGCCAATAAACATTACATAAGGACGCTGAATTTTTTAATAAAATATTGAATCCTGCGCCTACTGTTAATGCACCTTTTATATTAATAACAAATATAGCATTAGGATCACCTTGCGCATCGAGGGTGAAATCTCCATTTAAAGCTGCAGCTCCTATTGTGTGATAGGTTCCGGCGTAAATAAAACCTGTAGTGTTATAGGTTTCTAACGGTGTTCCTAAAACAGCACCATTAGCGCCAAAACTGCCAAATGCTGTACCAACATCCGCTGCGGCTGTTGTCAGGATTGGAGCTCCAACATTATAGATAGTTCCAACTACAGTTCCCGGAATAGGAAATCCGACAGGCGAATAGGTAAAACTTCCAATATCACCTGTTATGACTGATGCTCCGGCATTGTCAAATGCTCCGGATGCTGTAAATAAAGCAAAACTGGATGTTGCGCCTAAGTTAGGTGCCTGTCCGAAAGTTACATTCGGCAATAAAAACAAAACAACCGCTGCTATAATAAGTAATCTTCGTTTCATATTAGTTAGTTTTTAATTGTAGCATATTATCACGCAGCAAATTTCATTCATATTAATCAAAAATGTGTTACATAATTATGAAAATAAGTTACATGATTCACACATCTACAGTGAACAGTTATCAGTTAATATAGTAGATGAAAAATGGGAAATATTGTTCAGAACACAAAACTTGTATTAAACAAAAACAGAGACCCCATATGAGGTCTCTGTCTTATCAGAATAAATAGTTTTTTTTCGAAAACTTATTTTTGAGGAATAATATCAATAATAACGGTACGATTATAGAAGCGTTCTTCGGGATATTTATTTGCAAACGGCATAGTGTTTACATCTTCACCAAATCCTGTTACTTCAAAAGTGACATCGTTTCTTCCTGATTTTGTTAATCCATCTTGCATTATCTCTTTCACATCGTTAGCACGAGCCAATGATAATCTTTGGTTATAATCTTCATCTCCGATTATATCGGTGTGACCGTGAATAATAACTTTTCCATTAACAGGAATTTTCGGATTTACAATTTCGGTAAGGTATTTACGATACTGTTCAATAGCTTGCGATTTATTAAATTCGTAAAGTATACTGAATCTCATACCTTCTTCGCGTTCAGGAGATACCCATAGTACAATATGTACAGAAGTTTCCTTTATTACTGTCTTGCCACTTTTGGTAGTACCAATCATTTTTATCTTAAAGTTGCCTTCAGGTCGGGCTCCCAAAATAGATTTTCCGGGTATACTCACTTTTTCCTGTGTATAAGGACCAAAATTTTGTACAATTCCTTTTTCATCGGTGATTACCAACGACCATGATGAGAAGGCTTTATTTCCTTTGTCCACATTGAAAGAAACATAACTGTCGAGCGGTGCTTGTTGCACTACATTAATTGTTACCGGTCTAAGCGGAGCATCGGGACCACTTTGGAATTCCATAATTAATTCCGGTGAATCACTCCAAATAGAAACCCTGCGGTCGCCCTGACGAAGAAGTTCAAGTTCTAATGTGCCACCAGATTGTTCAGATGGAATTCTTGGTTTAATTCTACCTTCAGTTTTAATTCTGGCTGGATCAATTCCCCATACACCAACAAGATATCCTTTCACATTCATTGCCATTGTCATTCCTTCATCTTCACCTTGCATTGACGCACCTGTCAATCTAATAGATGTTTCAGGATGTTTTTGCATACGGTCGCCTAAAATGTTCAAAACGTTGTAATAGGCAATCATTTGTCTGTCGGAACGACCTGACAATTCTTTAGGTGTGAACACTTCCAGTTGGTCTTCCTTAAATTCTTTCACCTGTTCTTTTTTAAGTATAACATAACGATCCGGTATTTGAGAAGATCCTAAATCGAAAAACACGTAGTTACGAATTGGGAAAGTTTCCCTTACCCTACGATCGGCTACAATATTTTTGGGCGAATTAACTGTGAAATTCACTTCTGTTTCGACTATAGCAACCTTTTTTTCGGGTATAACCTTATTTACCTTTGCTAAAATTCTATGTCCGGTTCCAAATTTCAGTGCAGCACCTATTCTCAAAGTAGTTACATTCCATGTTTCAATAGTACGTGGGTCTTGACCAAAATACGGTTGAAACGATACAAATGGGGAAAGTACAAATTGTTTACGGTGGTTTTGCGATGAAAGTGGAATATCATATCCGGCTCCGATTTGCATGGAGATAAGGTTAGCATGGATATCACTAAAATCACCTTCAACTGCCGGTGTAGCTGCTTGATCCGGAATTGCCGGATTCAAACCTAGTTGGTAAGTAAATGCCTTTGTATAATTGAAAGCCACACGTGGTCCACCGTACAAATAAAAATTAGATTTGAATGGTGCAAAACGCAAACTTGGTTCAATAGTTAGATAAGCAAGATTTGTTTTCAAATCGGCAGGACAATTACAAGGAGTAGTTACCTGATTAAATTTACCACTACGATTGTCGTATCCAAGTTGTAACATTACACCCCATCTTGAATCAGAAGGACGATATTCGATTAACGGAGCAATAAAGAGCCCTACACCGCTACCATCGTGAAATGTAGTTGGAACAGTCAGACTTGCGTCCAGTTGTTGAGTTGAACCACGATAGAAATTAATATTTCCACCCGCTGCAACACCAAAATACCATGAAGGTTTTGTGTATTGGATTGAATCTTGCGCCTGAACAGGTGTTTGAATACCTAGTAAAATAAACGCGCCCAGAATTACACTTTTTATGCTCTTGGCATAAGGGAACCGCGCTAAGCGCGATTCCTTTTTATACATATTATTTGTTTTCATATTTTTATTTTATTACGGTCTTGTAATTGTATTTGTACTTGTCATGGTAACTGCACCGTTCCGGGCAAGCATTCTGCCTACAGCATTTGAATAAGCGCCCATTGTTATTGATTGCAAAGCCACTACATTGCCATAAAAATCTGTATAGTCTCCAATTGTGGCCGAACTGCCGGTTTGCCAATAAACATTTTTTGCATTAGCTTTACCGGTAAGGATAACACTACCACCTGCTCCACCTATTGTGGTAAAGGCTGATGCCACCTGAAAAATAAATACTGCATTTGGATCACCTTGAGCATCTAATGTCAAATCACCATTTTGAATTAACAGGGTTGAGGTTGATTTATAAATACCCGGTGCAAGTGTTTTTCCACCCTGGTCGCCTTCAACTGTGACTGGTGCAGGAGCAGTTGCTCCTTCAAGATAGAGATATGCTGCTACTAAGTCAGCTTTTGCCTGGTCTAACATAGCAGGTGTTCCGGCCGGAATTAAATCATCGTAGCAATATATGGCTCCACCAACTACTATTGCAGGAGGGAATCCTGTAACCGATGAACGAACACCCGGATCAATACCTACATCCAAATTATTAATTACAGAGAAACCAGCATCATTACTAATACCCACGCCGGCAAATATACCAAAACGGGCAACTGATTTAAGAATATCAACGGTAACTACCGGAACAGTTGGAATGCTAAATGACCATACATAATCACTTACCATATTTACGCTGGTTGCATTTTTTACTCCGTTGGTTATCTTGGCAATATATGTTTTACCTGCTACAAAATCATTGTCTGGGTTAAAGATAGCTGTATTGCCAGAGAAACTGATAACTCCCGAAACAGGATTTAAACCTTCCATAATTGTATAGGTCAATGCCGTAATTGATGTATTGTCCATTGCTTCACTAAAAGTAGCTGAAACATTTTGACTAACTGTAACACTTGCATCCTGATCTGCAGGGTCAGTGTAAATAACTGTTGGCGCTAAAACAGTCGCAGTTGTAAATGTCCACACTGTGTCTTTTGCCAAAGCTGTTCCATTTGTATTTTGAGCTCCTGCTTTAATGGTAGCTGTATAAACTGTATTTGATAATAAATCATTGTTCGATTTAAAGGTAGCAGTTGTACCCGTGTAACCTACCACTCCATTAATAACCACTCCGCTTCTTTTTAATATAAAAGTAGATGTTGTAATGGTTGTAGATTTCATAGCCACACTAAAGATAGCTGATAAGGTCTTATTAAGCGGCACGTTTACAGCTGCTTTAAGAGGATCAGTTGTAATTACTCTTGGAACTATGTCCGCAGTAGTAAATGTCCACGTTGTGTCTTTTGCCATTGCACTTGCATCTAAATTCATTACTCCAGTGCTAATTTTAGCAGTATAAACTGTTAAAGGACTAAGTGGGAGATCTGGTGTAAATGATGCTACAGCTCCTGTAGTCGAAACTCCTCCTGAAACAGGTGCTCCGGCTTTTGTAAGTGTAAATGTTGATGTTGTAATAGTCAACTGATCCATTGGCACGCTAAAGGTAGCAGTAATCACTTTATTCCATGCTACATTGGTTTCCCCCTTAAAAGGGCTGGTTGCAGTCACGATAGGCAATAAAGTTGTACCTGTTGTGAAAGTCCATACATAATCTTGTTGTAAGGCATTTCCGATTAAGTCTTTTACTGCTGTTGTAACCCGTGCTTCATATTGGGTATTGTCAGGAAATTTATTGGCAGCAATAAAGGTTGCCGTTGAATCTGCTGAGTTGTAAGTAACATTTCCTACAACTAACGATCCACCGACTACTTTAACAATAAAAGAAGATCCCGTTATAGTTTTAGAATCAACATTTTTATTAAAAGTTGCAGTAACATGCGTAGTTCGAGCCGCCTGTTCGCTAGCGGTTTCCGAAATTACTGCACTGCGACCAACCAATGTGGCACCACTTAGCGGAGTAGTGGATATCACAGCCGGACAAGGTCCTCCATCAATAGCGACATAATCGTCGTTTCTGCATCCCGCAAATAATACAACCAATAAGATTGCTAAGGTTGTAAGTAGCTTATACTTTTTCATACATTTGAATTTATTTGTGAATGAATTTTCACCCTACAAAGGTGAGACATTTGCAAAGCGAATGTGTTACACAATTTTAGGAAAAAGTTACAACATTCACACATCAAGTAAAAGACGAAGAATCGTTAACTGCAGACACAATTACTGACAATCATGTTTTTACAAGCAAAAATAACGGAATGTGTTAATAAATAAAGTATAAATATTTATGTATTTAGATATATAAGTCAAACAAAAACGTTTAAAATATGAAAAGAGGCTAACCTTTCGGCAGCCTCTTTCTCTTTTATTTCAAAAAAATTATTATGGTTGTGTAACAGCATTCATTTGAAGTGTTACTTCAGTTTGTGCCAATAATCTTCCGTTTATTGATGCACCAGTTTGTAAGTTGATACCTGTTTGACCCAGGATAGTTCCTTCAAAATGACTTGTTGTTCCCAAAGTAACTGCACCAGATGTTTGCCAGAAAATATTCTTTGCTTGTGCACCACCTGCTAAAGTAATTCTTACTGCATTACTCATTTTAAGTGTTCCGGCAACCTGGAATATCCAGACATCGGTAGAACTTCCTGAAATCGTAATATTCGTAGGGATAATAACATCAGTTGTAAATTTATAAAGACCGGCTTTAAGTGTTTTTCCACCGATATTTCCGGCTCCTAAATTTAAGAAATTAGGGTTCGAACGTCCTGCAGCATCTGTATAAGCAGTTTGCATATTACTTACGGCTGTTGTTAATCGGCTGGCATTAGTTACGCGGCATGGTAGTGGACCTGCTGCATCAACTGTAAAAATTGTTCCGGCAACTTCAGCACATGTTAATTTAATAGCTGCGCCGGTAATTGGACTTGTTCCTATATCTCCTGTAACAGTAGATTTATATACATCGGTAATACCTGATTTTGACAAAATTACAAACTCACCTGCAATACCTAGATTTACAGCTTGCAATGACCCCCCTTTTGGCTTATTTGAAGAAGATGAAGAAGATGAATTACCCGGCTTGTCTGATGTTAACTTTCCTGAAGCTAAACTTGAATCAAGTTCATTTGAACAACTACCCATTAACCCAACCAATAACATGGCTGCAAATGGAAAAAGATTTTTAATTTTCATTGATATTATTTTAAATTTGTGACTTAATTATCACGAAACAAAGGTAATGCCTTTGATTTCGATGAAAGTTACACAACTATGGTTATTAGTTATAGGATTCACACATTGGAACAGTTAGTAGTTTATATTCGATAGCGACCCCCTATCCCGATAGCCCGAAGGGGGACTTGAAGACCACGTCTGTCATGATTTAGTAAAAATACAAATTAACTTTGCAAATTAGTTAAGAGTTTTTGTCAGTAGTTTGTAGTAAGAAACCATGAAAAATAAAAAGAGGCTAACCTTTCGGCAGCCTCTTTTGAGATTTTGATTCCTTTAATTTATCTTAATTTTTGTTGCCTTTGCCTTTAATGTTGTTGACGGGCTGTGTAACAGTATTCATTTGAAGTGTTACTTCACTTTGTGCCAATAATCTTCCGTTTATTGATGCACCTGTTTGTAAAGCAATAAGTGTCTTCCCCAAAATGAACCCTTCAAAATGACTGGTCGTTCCTAAGGTAACGACATCGGTTACCTGCCAGAAAATATTACTTGCTTTTGCACCTCCGGTCAGGATAATTTTCGCCGCCGAAGCCATATCAAGGGTTCCGTTAACCTGGAATATAAAGACAGCGTTCGGACCGCCCTTAAGTGTAATATCCCCTGTGATGTTAAGCGCACTCTCCCATGTATACACGCCAGGTGCAAGCGTTGCCGTTGAGGCTCCAATAGTTCCGCCGCCCAAATTCAAGTAATCCGCAAGCGGAAGGCTGGTAGCACGTCCGGCGGCGTCAGTGTACGCGGTTCCCATATCAAGTACGGCGATGCCTAACCTGGTGGGGTTAATCACCTCGCATGCAGGACCGGCAGCATCGACTGAGTAAATTGTACCTGTTACTTCTGCACAAGTTACTTTAATAGCTGCACCCGTGATTGGACTCGTTCCAATATCACCGGTAATAGCAGATGGAGAAACATCGGTGATACCTGATTTTGACAAAATTACAAACTCACCTGCAATACCTAGATTTACAACTTTCAATGACCCACTAGATGGTTTAGTAGATGTAGATAATGATGTTGACTTGTCTGATGTTAACTTTCCTGAAGCTAAACTTGAATCAAGTTCGTTTGAACAACTGCCCATTAACCCAACCAATAACATGGCTGCAAATGGAAAAAGATTTTTAATTTTCATTGATATTATTTAAAATTTGTGACTTTATTATCACGAAACAAAGGTAGGTGCTTTGATATAGTTAAAAGTTACACAACTTTGGCTTATAGTTACATGATTCACACCTTTATAGTTTATAGTTGGTAGTTTATAGACAGTAGCATAAATATAGAAAAACAGGTAGTTATTTAATGATATAAAAAGAGCGTTACCCATCAAACGACGAATAACACTCTTTTCTAATTTTGTAAAAGAATATTTGTTATGTATTTAAAATCTCAATAGCAATCAGAAGTGAAAATAAACTTCGTGAATAACACTTGCATACTTTTATACTTGTATACCCATCAGGTAGCTAAAAAGTCCAAATACCTTGAGAAGCCAAATAATAACAATAATCACAACCACAATATTCAAGATGTTCTTAATCTTATGATCCATCGGGATATATGTATTTACAACCCATAGGAGAACACCTACAATGATAATTACAAGTAAAATACTTAATAGTGACATAATAATTGATTTTAGAGGTTTTATAAACAGTAAATTAATAATTGAATTGGAATCTCTAATTTATTCCTTAGTGAATGTGTTTTCACTTCGTGGCAAAGGTAGATATCCGGTTTCGTAATAAACTTACACAATTTCAGAAAAAAGTTATATCTTTCACACCTTCTTTAGTTTATAGTTGGTAGTTTATAGCAAGTAGTAATACAACAAAATTAATCTATTATTTCAGAACTAAAAAAGAGCGTTGACAATCGAATGACTGACAACGCTCTTTTTTATAAATTAATAAACAATCAAAGCAATTTCTGACTATAAACTACCAACTATAAACTACCAACTGATTTACATTCTCTCCATATACCAGCTCAACTCCTTTTCCATTTTTTTGTAACGAAAAATGGTGGTAATGATTTTTTGCAGGCGTATAAAAGCGGTTTCACTTTTCACAACATAATCGAAAGCACGGTGATGCATACAGTCAATTGCTACATCAATTTTATCCTGTGAAGATAACATCACCACGGGGATATCAGGGTTAATCGCTTTTATTTTATCCAGTGTTTGTATGCCGTTCATCGCGGTTTTATCAATGCCGTCAAGTTGATAATCTAATATGATTACATCCGGATAGTGTGATAAGTTCGCCAGACTAAGTTCACCTGTAGCATAGGTTTCGATGCTGAAATTAGCATGTTGGAGGAATTCAATTTCCAGTGATTTTAGAAAAACAGCATCGTCGTCTACCAGAAAAAGTTTTATTTTCTCTTTATTCATTATTTTGTGTTTTTTATCTTATTATATTCTTCTTCTAATTCCGTACATGCTTGATTACAAACATTTACAAGCTGTATAACCATATCATAAATCTCTTCTGTCAGATTCTGCGTACTGGCAAATTCCTGTATTTTTTTGGCCATAATTTCAAAGTCGGAATTCATACCCATGATGGAAAATGAAGGAATCATTTTATGCACTGCTGAATACAACAACTTCCAATCCTGATCCTGCAAACTTTCTTGCATTGCAATTACTAATGGAGGAGTTTGTTCCAGATAAGCTGAAATCATTTCCATCATCAATGCCGGATTTGATTTTGTACGGCTGTTTAAATACTCCAGGTCAGTGCATTTTATTCTTTTAATTACACTCTCGTCATTCATTTCAGTTTCAATATATTTGATAATTGATGGTTTCTTTACTAATCCCACTATTTTACTGTATAATAATCTTTCGTCAACAGGTTTAGCTATATAATCATTCATTCCTACCGCTTTACATTTTGCCAGATCTACAGTCGTTACATCGGCAGTTAAAGCGATGATAGGTATTTTAGAATTCATTTTATTTCGAATGTAATCTGTCGCTTCAAAGCCATTCATCTCGGGCATTTGTAAGTCCATCAAAATGACATCATAAGATTTAGATTGTAGTTTTTCGATGGCAATTTTTCCGTTAGCGGCAATATCGCGATCAAATCCAAAATCATCCAATAGTGTTTTCATCAACAACTGGTTGAGTGGAATATCTTCGACTACCAATACTTTTATATTTTTAATATCTGCATCCAGTTCAACAAGGTCGATTACTTGTTCAGCTTCAGCATTTGTTTTGAAAAAATTCAATATAAAACTAAAAGTAGAGCCTTCCTCAGTTTTACTATTTACTTTGATGCTTCCACCTTGTGGTTCTACCAACTGTTTAACTATAGCAAGTCCCAATCCCGTTCCACCATATAACCTGGAAGTGCCGCTCGATGCCTGTTGAAAGTTATCAAAGATGGTTAACATTTTACTTTCAGGGATACCAATTCCGGTATCGGCAACAGCAAATTCAATAGTTACTTTCTCATCATCTTCGCTGAGTAAACGGACACTTACAGTAATTTCACCTTCTGCAGTAAACTTAACGGCATTACTAACCAGATTTAAAATAATCTGGTGCAATCGAACAGGGTCGCCAAGCAGAACATTGGGGATTCTTTTATCGTATTCTCTAACCAGTTTTAAATTTTTTTCCTGAATTTTTGTCTCAAACAAATGAAGCATGGCTGATATAGATACAAACATTTTGAACGGAACCTGCTCAAAAGTCATTTTGCCGGCATCCACTTTTGCTAAATCGAGTATATCGTTGATAAGTACAATTAAAGCATCACCACTCATTTTTATGGCGGTTAAATATTCTTTTTGTTTGACTGACATTTCTGTTTTAAACAAAACTTTTGTAAATCCAATGATCGCATTCATTGGAGTACGAATTTCGTGACTCATGTTAGACAAAAATTGTTGTTTTGCTTTCACAGCATTTTCAGCTGTTAGTGTTGCATTTTCTGCATTTATTTTGGCTTCTTCAGCAATTAATGTGGCCATCTCGGCAAATACAATTGCCTCTGTTAATTGAGTTGCAATTCTTTTTTGATCGGTAATATCCCGGGCTACAACAACTACACCCAGCACATTTCCTCTGTCATCTTTATAAACGGAACCGTTTAATAATATATCTGTTAGTTTACCGTCTCTTATGGTTAAGGGATAATCTGCCACAAAACCTTTGGCGAATACTTGTTTATATACTTCCCTTGCTTTATCAGGTTCAGTAAAATAATCGAAAAAATCAGTGCCAATTAATTTCTCGCGTGAAACTCCGGTTATATTTACCGAAGCATTATTCATATCGGTAATTTTACCTGCCGGATTAATTGTGAAAAGCGGATCAAGGCTGGCTTCAATCAAGCTTCTGGCATATTGAGAAGCTAATTTTTGGGCTGTAACATCTCGGGCAACTATCACCACACCCAGCACATTTCCCTTATCATCATTATAAACCGAACCGTTGAATAAAACATCGGTCAGCTTGCCATCTTTATGACGCAACGTAAGTGGAGAATCAGCAACAGATCCTTTAGCAAATACTTCCTGATATACTTCACGAGCCATTTGTGGTTCGGTGAAATAATCAAAGAAATCGGTGCCGGTAATTTCTTCGCGGGTAATTCCTGTAATGTTTACCAAGGCCTCATTCATATCCGTGATTTTTCCTTCGGTACTTATTGTTACCAATGGATCACGACTTGCTTCAATAAGGCTGAGAGAATATTGAGAAGCTAATTTTAATGAATAACTGAATGCTTCAAGTTCTTTATTTTCAGTTTCCCGTTTTTCTTTTTCTTCGTTTTGAAATACAAGTTCTTTGTCAGCAATGATTAACTCAGCTGCACGCTTTTTTTTCTCTCCGGTTTGAAAAACAAGTTCTTTGTCAGCAATGACTAGCTCAGCAGCACGCTTCTCTTTCTCTTCGTTTTGAAATACAAGTTCTTTGTCAGCAATGACTAACTCAGCCGCACGCTTTTTTTTCTCTCCGGTTTGAAAGACAAGTTCTTTATCAGCAATGAATAACTCTGCAGCACGCTTTTCTTTCTCTTCGTTTTGAAATACAAGTTCTTTATTAGCAAGGATTAACTCAGCAGCCCGTTTTTCTTTCTCATCGTTTTGAAAAGCAAGCTCTGTGTTGGCAATGCTTAATTCTGCAGCACGTTTTTCTTTTTCATCATTCTGAAAAGCAAGCTCAGTGTTGGCAATGCTTAATTCTGCAGCACGTTTTTCTTTTTCATTATTCTGAAAAGCAAGCTCTTTGTTTGCCAAGATTAATTCAGCTGCCCGCTTTTCTTTCTCCTCGTTCTGAAAAACAAGTTCTTTGTTTGCGATAATTAACTCTGCAGCCCTTTTTTCTTTTTCATCATTCTGAAAAGCCAACTCTTTGTTGGCAATACTTAACTCATCTGCCCTTTTTTCTTTTTCATCATTCTGAAAAGCCAGCTCTTTGTTGGCAATGCTTAACTCATCAGCTCGTTTTTCTTTTTCATCGTTTTGAAACGCTAATTCTTTGTTGGCAATACCTAACTCATTAGACCTTTTTTCTTTCTCATCATTTTGAAAAGCCAGTTCTTTGTTCGCAATAATTAACTCGGCTGCTCGTTTTTCTTTTTCATTATTTTGAAAAGCCAGTTCTTTGTTGGCAATGATTAACTCTGCTGCCCGTTTTTCTTTCTCTTCGTTCTGAAAGGCCAGTTCTTTGTTGGCAATGATTAATTCTGCTGCACGTTTTTCTTTCTCTTCGTTCTGAAAGGCCAGTTCTTTGTTGGCAATGATTAATTCTGCTGCACGTTTTTCTTTCTCTGCTGCTCTGTTTTCTTTCAATTCGTTTTGAAAGGCCAGTTCTTTGTTGGCAATACTTAATTCATCAGCCCGTTTTTCTTTTTCATCGTTTTGAAAAGCCAGTTCTTTGTTGGCAATTCGTAACTCTATTGCCCATTTTTGTTCGGCAACGTCTCTTGCCACTACAACTGCACCAAGCACATTTCCGTTATCATCTTTATAAATGGAACCGTTCAATAACATATTTGTTAGCTTACCATCCATTATGGTTATCGGAAAATTTTTCACAAAGCCTTTCGCAAAAACTTCCTGATAAACTTCACGCGCTTTTTGTGGTTCGGTAAAATAATTATCGAAATTGGTATCTTTAAGTTTTTTTCGTGTTATATCTGTAATGTTCGCAAATGCCTCATTCATATCCGTGATCTTTCCTTCGGTACTGATGGTAACTAACGGATCCAGACTAGCTTCTATCAAGCTTCTGGCGTATTGAGATTCATGCGACTTAGTTCTTTCCATTTATATTTATTTGTTGACGCATTCGTTATAAAATAATTTAATCATCCGACTATTCAATTTCTTCTATCGGACTTCGTCTTTTGACCTTCAGTTGTTTAAAATGAGAAGGCGAAAGCCCGGTCATTTTTTTAAATTGATTGGATAAATGAGCAACGCTACTGTAATTCATCTTCCATGCAATTTCTGTAATATTTAACTCATCATAAATAATCAATTCTTTTATCCTTTCAATTTTATGATTGATAACGAATTGCTCTATCGTTGTTCCTTGTACTTCCGAAAATAAATTGGCTAAATAGGTATAATCGTGATTTAGTTTTTCGCTTAAATAATCTGAAAAGTTTATTTTTATCGGGTCATCCGTATAATGAACCATTTGAACGATAGCATTTTTTATTTTTTCAATCAACACTGCGCGCTTATCGTCCATTAATTCAAATCCATCGTTTTGAAAAGCAATTTTCAGTTGCTCACGCTCTTCAGGAGAAATGTTTTCCATAATCTCCACCTCGCCTAAATCGACCACAATGAAGTGAAGTCCAAGTTTTTTTAACTCTTCTTTCACCACCATTTTACAACGGGCGCTCACCATATACTTGATATATAATTTCATCCGTAAATGTTTTTAAGTTTGAGGATTGATGTAACTCGCAAGTGAAAATAACGGCTTATGCCGATTCTAAATTTTTCATTGCTTGAGTTTGTCGAACTTACATGTTTCAAAATAGATTCTTTAAAATTGATGCGGTCAAAGATACACATCTTTGTTTCCAATATGTTACACAACTATAGAAATAAGTTATATAATTCACACATTTTGTTTACTGGATATATTGATTTTCAGTTTATAAACCTTATTTAGATTTATACTCGGATGTGATTTATAGTTTTTCTGTGTAATAGAAAATAAACCATGATTCAAATAACAGGAACTGTAGTTAAAAAGAAGTAAACAGTTTATTGATTAAAAAAGTTGATTTTTCCAAAATAAAATCAATTATAACCTGAAATTTATTTAGCAAGTATGTATTTCCTTCTTGCATCTCTGAGGATCCAAAGGATGACAATACTAATTAATGCTCCAAAAAAGCACCATACAGAAGTGAGATATTGTGTGAAAAATATTATTGTAATTAAACATGATAATGCCATTAATATGCCTAATAAATAGGTCCTTTTTATAGTCGATACAAAAAGTGGAGCGATAGAAGTAATCAGGTAAACTGAGAAAACCACCAATTTTAAAGATTTTGGATAATCTTCTAAATACTCAATATGGTAACCCCTAATCTCGGGGGTTACATTGAAAGATAATAAACAATAAATAAAATATAACGACACTGATAAACCCATACCCAAAAGAATCCGCAATATTTTTATTCTTTTTTTATTCTCTTCCATTAATAAAATTGCAAGAGGCGTCATAAATGGCCAAAATACCTCGGCCATTATTAGAAATGAATAGGTAGCAAGTTTTTGTATATAGGCGTATTCGGGGTTTTGCAATGCTAACCACAAAAAGCCTTCAGCTATTTGTTGAATCCCAAAAAATAATGGAATACACGCAAATACAATCTGAGAAGGTTTGTGCACTTTCCTAATCGTTGCGACACCTATAGCTGATATAATAATACCTCCGGCAAAACTGGCTTCTGTTGAAAAACACATAATATTTCTTTTATAAAATGGGTTAAGGAAACTAACATTAAAGAATGATAACAGAGTATACTTCAGTTTCCATTGGTATTATTAAGTAGTTGGAAAGATATAATGTCGTAAAAACCTTTCGCATTTTTGCACTACTTCTTTTGGACTGACCTCGTCCCGAATTAAAATACGACATTATTTTGTTTTCATTACTTAATTACCAAATTGCTGATATAATTTAAATTGCAAATATTCTTTAAATATTGTGCACAAAGATATTGCCCATTTTATTGATACAAGTTACATAACTATTGGAAAAAGTTACATAATTCACACATTTTGTTTTCATGAGATATTTATTTAAGGGTTATAAAATAAAAAGAGCGTCGTTCATCAATTGATGTTCAACGCTCTCATTTTTGTGTTTTCAGTTCAGTTTACTAATAACTGTCTACTATTTACTGTTTCACAATGGTATTTCCTGCCATTACAACACCACCAATTCTTGCCAATGCCTGTCCGTCTAACGTTGCTCCGGTATTGAAAGTAATAGATTGCATAGCCATGATTGTTCCTTTAAAAACAGAAGTAGTTCCAAATGTAGCTGAACTACCCACCTGCCAAAAGATATTTGATGCCTTTGCACTTCCTTTAAGGATTACTTTACGTCCTGATGTAGTGGTAAGAGTAGAAGCTATCTGTATAATAAAGATGGCATTCGCATCTCCTTTTGCATCAAAGGTCAGGTCACCTGACGATACAGCTAAAGAAGAAGTAGTTTTGTAAAGTCCCGGTGTAAGTGTTAGTCCACCAATATTCCCCGACAAAGTAACAATGTCAGTACTTGTTCGTCCGGCTATATCATTATAGGCTGCGGTTAAATCAAGTTTGGCTTGTGTAGCTATCGGATTATTCACTTGTCGTGTACCAACCAATACGCCTGGAGGAAAGCCACCGACTGAAGAACCCGGACTTAATCCAAGGTCACCTGTAATGTTTGTTGCACCAGTGCTTGTAATTTCCGAGCCTGCAAGTACGGCGAAATTTGATGCCCCGTTAAGAGCAACTTCAGCTTGTTTAGTAGTTTGCGTGGGTATAGCAGTTGGATTATCTACATTAGTAGGTTCATCGTTTTTACACCCGGTAAAAAAAACAACCGATAGCACTGCAAGGGCTGTTAATAGTTTTTTCGTTTTCATACCTTTTTAATTAAATTGTGAATGAAGTTTCACTTTGCAAAGGTGAGGACTTTAATAAAGTAAAGTCTTACACAATTAAGTAAAAGAGTTACAACATTCACACGTTAAATTAAAAACATACCACCTAATGCTCTGTTTATTAATGTGTAAAGCTATTTATGGACTGCTGATAATCTAGTTGAAACCACGAAGTGGTTAAAAGTGAACCAAAAGTCAGTATTTGCTAATTACTCCGAAAGAAATTCGGGAAAGAAGTAGTCCCTCAAACCAGAATCCTGAAAGGGATCAATATAATTTAAAATGTAGTTATTGAAATATATAATGGTTTTTATTCTTCTCTTATTCTCATCAGCCGTTTTAGCTTTGCTGATTTTCAATTCACCGTCGGTTATTCACACTTGCCTGCCTTCCGCAGGCAAGCTTTCTGGATTCAAAAAGTATATATCTGTTGATTAGAGACAAATTGTTTCTGTCGAAATTATGTGATTTTAATAAAAGAACTCCTATATTTGATACATAAGATGCAAATATAGGAGTTGTATTATAATATTTTATAAGGTTTTGTATCAAAAATGGGAGTAACCTTAGGAGTTAATTTGCTAATGCATTCATAATTGACTGATGTAACATTATCCCGTATCTATTCTAAAATGATCATTTTATTTTTTGATATTGTCTTTATTTTTCATTAAAACCGGCTGACCTGTGGTTTCAAGAACATTCCACCACAATTCACTATCCAAATTAATTCTCTTTTGTTTAGAAACAGTTGTTGGAATTGGCAATAGTGTAAACAAGTGGTTCCAATGTCCGACAACAAAATCTGTTTTGCCGGCCATTGATGCATGAACTGCATTATGGGCGAGTAAGCCACAAAACTTGCTGTCGTTGGCATTGGCCGGAGCACTCCGAATAATATAACTCGGATCGATGTACTTAAGTGTAAAAGGGAAATTCTCCGATTGAAATGCATCTGTTATTTTTTCTTTCAAATACAAACCAATGTCTTTATTCTTTATGTTTCCAGATGCATCAGAATCTAAGGCTTCATCTTCGAAAAACTGTTGCCCTGCACCTTCTGCAACCACTATCAGTGCGTGATGACGGTTTTCAAGTCGTTTACGCAATGCATCTAAGAAACCTTTTGGTCCATATAAATCAAAATCCATTTCGGGAATAAGCACAAAATTGGCCTCTTGTATGGAAAGAGCGGCATATGCTGCAATAAATCCGGAATTACGACCCATTAGTTTTAATATTGCTATTCCATTGTAGGCTCCTTTTGCTTCGTTATGTGCATATCGAATTATGTCGTTGGCGATGCTGAATGCCGTTTCGAACCCAAAGGATTTGTCGATAAGATTAATGTCATTATCAATGGTCTTTGGGATACCGGCAACTGAAATATTCAGATGACGACGTGTTATTTCTTCATAAATAGCATGTGTACCACGCAAAGTTCCGTCGCCACCAATACAAAATAAAATATCCACATTTTGTTCGACAAGTGTATCAACGATCTCTCCTACATCCTGCTTTCCACGCGACGACCCTAAAATAGAACCTCCAAATAGGTGTATGGTATCAACGCTTTGTGGAGTAAGTTCGATAAATGGATGATTGTATTTCGAAATAAAACCTTCGAATCCGTATTGAATCCCAATAGCCTTATTAACTTTATACCGGTAAAAGAGTTCATTCACGATACTACGAATAACATTGTTTAAACCCGGACATAATCCACCACATGTTACAATTGCTGCTTTGGTGTTCGAAGGATCAAAATAAAGATGCTTATGTGGTCCGGCTTTTTCAAAAGAAATAGGTATTTCTCCGGTTTTTTGGCAATATTTAAAATGCTCTAATGTTGCATCGAATAAAACTCTGTCGTCGTTTTCAACAAATTGAAATGACAAACCGTCGGGATAAAATGTTGGCATAAGTGGCGATTTTATTGATCTTTTGCCAAGTACTTTTACTTCAAAATCTTTGTGTGTCATGAAATATATTTGTAAAGTTAATGAAATTCAATTGGTTTTGCAAACGCTTTGTTCAACCGAAATTCAACGATATTATACTTCTTCAACTAAAGATTTTAATTTAAAAGTTTATCATCGTATATTGCAAAGATAATCTTTTCAATTGCAATTTAACTAAATGCTGTTTTTATTTTTTTGAGTTTTTAGTTGGTATTATAAAAAGTGGAATTGAGCTATTATGTAAAACTTTTTCCGTCACACTTCCCATTAGAACTTCTTCCAGCCATTTATGGCTATGTGATCCCATTACAATTACATCTACTTTCAATTCTTCGGCAGTCATTAGTATTATATCTGCAAAATCACCTTCTTTTACAATGGTTTGAATAGTATTATCGCCCAGGTGATGTTTTATTTTATCAAGATAATTTTGCGATTCATTTTTCGAGTCGTTACCACTATTAAGTAGCAACGGAGCTATTACAGATCCTGTATAACCCATTATTGGAAAATTTTCGATGGAAGAATAGTACATTGAATCTACCATAACATGTACCAATATAACCTCAGCTTCCATTGTTTTAGCAAATGTATAACCAATCTCAGCTACTTTTTGAGCGGTTGGGTCTAAATCCAGCGCAATCAATACTTTTTTCATTTTGTAAGTTTTCATGATTGTATATTTTTGAAATTTCTAGTGTGAAGAAACTTATTAAAGAAGTAATATTAAAGGAAAAATTTTAAAACTATATTTAGTTGATTTTTATTGCCCTAAGTTCTCATCAAGATCAATATGATCATCTCCCCCAAGACTGTAATAATCATTCTCTTCATCTTCAATACCTGTTATTTCTTCTTCATCATCCAATTCAGTACCGGGAATATCTAAGTCTTCGCCCGTCATATCTTCATTAAAATCCTTTTTGTTTCTTTTCCCAATTTTTTCATGTTCTTTGAATGTCGAAACATCTTCAGGATCTACATTTCTCTCTTTTTTAAATTTTTTATAAATGTCTTCGCTGTCAGGATATAATGGGTATCCCTGAAGATCATTTTCCACTTCGTTAGCTTCCTGTTGAGAAGGCAGGATTGCCGGTTTATCATTTTTTTTCATATCGCATAATGATTTAAGAAAACGGTGTTGAGAACTTCGGATCGTATTTACAATACATCTATCCTTTCAAATATAAAACATTTATATTTCACTTTCGTTCAGTTTTATTGAATGATATTTCAAAATTCAAAATTAAAGATTTTGAGATATTCAAATGTTACAAAAATTCTTCAAATTATTACATGATTCACACATTAGCTCTTTCAATGTAAAATTAATGATTAATGCTATGAATTAAAAGCTAATAATGGATATATTTCTAACATTCATTGACAAATTAGTTTATCAGTTTAATTGTGTCAGATATCGAATCATGATTTTCGATGTGTGAATCATGTAACATATTTCTAAAGTTATGTAACACTTAGTCAAAAAAAGCACATATATTTGCACTTTATATATTTTAAGGAATGACTGAATTAATCTCTAACAATTCACATTTGCGAGATGGTTTGTTAATATGCTATCAAAATAAACAATATCATCATTTTTCAGAATGTGCATTGATTCATAATAATTTTCGCTATTGAAATCATATTACACGCGGTTTTAAACTGCTTTTAATTATAAGATCTACATTATTAATCACTTATTACTTATATTAAAATGAAAATAAAGAAGCCAGTAATAAAAGTCAATCCTAAAATAAAAAAACCTGTTATTATTGCCAAAGATTTTGCAAAGCAGCAGTCTTTGATAATCAGCGAAAAAACATTAGCCAAAACTAAATTAGCCAATAACTTTTTCACTGCTGTTGCAAATGTTTGCTTGTTTATAGCACGTTTTATAAAAGAATCATTTTCGCGAAATCATGAATTCAAAGAATTTTTTTATCAATGTTTTCAAATTGGTTATAAATCATTACCACTTATTTCAGTTACCGGTACCATTATGGGTTTGGTACTTACTATTCAATCACGCCCGGTACTAGCTAATTTTGGTGCGGAAAGTATGCTTCCCGGGATGGTGGCAATATCGCTGATTAGGGAAATGGGTCCGGTTATTACGGGATTAATTTGCGCAGGTAAAATTGCCTCAAGCATGGGAGCAGAATTAGGTTCTATGAAAGTAACCGAACAAATTGAAGCCATGGAAGTATCCTCTACCAACCCTATGAAGTTTTTAGTTGTAACAAGAGTATGGGCAGCAACACTTATGATACCTTTATTAATATTATATGCTGATGGACTGGGAATATTAGGAAGCTGGGCGGGTGCAAATTTAAAGGGGGATGTAACATTTTCATTGTTTTTTGCTCAGGCATTTAGCCATGTTAAGTTTTTTGATCTTTTACCAGCTGTCGCAAAATCATTTTTTTTCGGTTTAGTAATTGGAATAGTCGGATGCTATAAAGGATACAATGCCGGTCGTGGAACTGAAAGTGTAGGTATTGCAGCAAATTCTGCTGTGGTGATAGCATCACTTCTGGTGCTAATTGTGGATGTTATAGCTGTACAAATAACCGATATGTTAAGATAGTTTATAGTAGGTAGTTTATAGTAGGTAGTTTATAGTGGGTAGTTTATAGTTTATAGTAAGTAGTAGAGTAAAAGTTGTAAGCAACTATAACCGATTAACCCGATAACCAATTGACTAATCAACCAATAACCGAATAACTAAATAATCTAATAACCAATTGACTAATCAACCAATAACCTAATAACTAAATAACCCAATAACTAATTTACAAATTAACCAATTAACCAACCAATGAACCAATGGACACAAGTCAAACTATAAAAACAAGAAGCGGTGAACCGATTATTGAAATCAATAATCTTCAGATTTCATTTGGGAAACAGGAAGTTCTAAAGGATGTGTCATTGCGACTTTTTGATGGCGAAAACCTGGTTGTGCTTGGAAAATCCGGTTCAGGAAAGTCCGTCTTGATAAAATGTATTGTCAGGTTATTAAATTCTCAAAACGGAACAATTAATGTGTATGGCGAAAATGTAACTAAATTAAAGAGTAAAGGTTTAGATGAGATGAGAAAGAAAATAGGTTTTCTTTTTCAAAGTGGTGCTCTCTATGATTCCATGACGGTAAAACAAAACCTGGAATTTCCTTTGCGAAGAATAAGAAGAGATCTCACTCAAAAAGAAATTGACGAAAAAATAATGGATGCGTTGGAAAATGTCGGTTTATCTGATTCCTTAAATAAAATGCCATCGCAGCTTTCAGGAGGTATGCGTAAGCGTATCAGTCTGGCACGTACTATTGTTGTAGACCCGATGATTCTGCTATATGATGAACCTACAACCGGACTCGACCCTGTAACATCGGATGAAATTAGTGCACTTATCAATCACATTCAGAAAAAATACAAAACCTCTTCCATCATCATCTCTCATGATATTGAATGTGTTCGTGCTACTGCCGATCGTATTCTTATGTTGCAGGATGGTGTAATTTATATGGAAGGTAATTTAAAAGAATTCGAAAATTCAAATGACCCTTTAATCAAATCATTTTTTAAATAGTTTATAGTAGACAGCAGGTAGTAAATAGTTTTTAGCAGGTAGTTTTCTGTTTATAAATTTACCAATAACCTAATAACAAATTAACCAATCAACTAATCAACCAATTAACAAACAAATAAACATGGAAACGTATACACAAAAATTTAAAGTCCGTTTAGGGCTATTTGTTGCAGGAGGATTGGCACTCTTTGTTTTAGCCATATTTATCATCGGTAAACAAAAAAACTTATTTAACCCGGTTTTTAAACTTACATCCACTTTTCACAATGTAAGTGGATTACAGGTTGGAAATAATATCCGTTTTTCAGGAATCAATGTAGGAACAGTCGACAACATAGCAATCGTAAATGATTCAACTGTAAAGGTAGATCTGCTGATAAAAAAGGATGTTTGGCAGTTTATTAAGTCGGACTGTGAAATAACAATAGGTTCTGAAGGAATTATTGGTGACAAGCTTTTAGTTATTTCGCAAGGTAGCAATGAAGCTCCACTAGCAAAAGAAGGACAACATCTTGAATCAAATGAACCAATTGAAACAAATGCCATTATGGCCAGTTTGCAAGTTACTGCCGGCAATGTAGAAATTATCTCGAAACAAATGGCAGAAGTTATGATTAAAATAAATAGTGGAAAGGGAACTCTCGGTCGGTTAATTCAGGATGAAACTCTTGCTGAAAATCTGAATAAAACCATTGTGAATCTTAAAACAAGCTCGAAAGGTTTAGATGAAAATATGAAAGCAGCCAAAAGCAATTTTTTATTCAAAGGCTATTTTGACAGAAAGGCAAAAGCAGCAAAAGATAAACAAGATGCTAAAATAAAGGCAGAAAAAAAAGGAACAAAAGATAATTGACAATAGAGTAAAAACAATTTCCATTTCGTATTTTAAATAGATTGATTTGAAAAAAATACTATTAAAGCAAATTAACAAAAGCAGATTGAATAATTACTACTGGATAACTTCACCTATAAAAAACAACCCTGTCGGGGCTTTCGAGCGATGACAGGGTTGTTTTTCATTTATTTGGTTGTTCACAAATTTTCAATATAGGTTACTGTTTTTTTCTGGCCAGCAAAATAATAAATCCGCCAATAACCATAACCGCAATACCGACAAATGGTGACCAATTAAGGTAGTGTGGTTGGTTTCTGGTTATTTCAACAACTCCAAGATCAACAACTTTTTCTCGTGTGAAAAAGGTAAAAGCGGTGAAAATGGTTAAGCCTAAACCGAGTAGCATAATTATAATTCCTGTTGTTTTCATTTAATTTTATGGTTAAAATTATTGATTAGAATTTAAATTTAAAATCTGACCACTTTATAAAAAACTGTTTTGGTGATTTCTGCTGCAAAAATATAGAGCACAACAATAAGCAATAAAAGCAAATAAGTAATAAAACTGAGTGGACTGAATCCAAAAACAGTTCCAAGTGGTGTGAATGGTAAAATGATTGTTACAATTGCAATCGAAAGCGTTGCTATTAATAAATATTTACCGGGTTTACTCTTGAAAAAAGGTTTCCGGCTTCGAATAACCAATACAATCATTGCTGCCGAAATAACCGATTCCATGAACCAGCCGGTACGGAACTGGCTTTCATTAGCATGAAGGATGAGCAACAGCAAACCAAAAGTGAGGTAGTCGAACACAGAACTTACCAGACCGAAAGTAATCATAAACTTACGAATAGCTTTTATATCCCAGCGTCTGGGATGGTCAATCATTTCATTATCTACATTGTCAGTAGCAATGGTCATTTCGGGGAAGTCGGTCAATAGATTGGTAAGCAATATTTGCTTGGGCAACAAAGGAAGAAATGGAATAAAGAGCGATATTCCTGCCATACTGAACATATTTCCAAAATTGGCGCTTGTTGCCATAAAAACGTACTTGAGCGTGTTGGCAAAGGTGGTTCGTCCTTCGCGAACTCCTTCCACCAGAACGCTCAGATCTTTTTCAAGCAATACAATATCGGCGGCATCCTTGGCGACATCTGCAGCCGTATCCACTGAAATCCCCACATCGGCTGCATGAAGTGCCGAAGCATCATTAATACCATCGCCCATGTAACCGACTACATTTCCGGCCTTTTTCATGGCTATAATAATTCGTTCTTTCTGATTAGGTTCTATTTCTGCAAAAACATCAATCGAACCTATTTGTCTAAGCAATGCAGCATCGCTCATTTTGTGAAGTTCCGGACCCGTAATGATTTTATTATCCGCTAATCCCATCTTTTTACTAATACTCGCTGCAACAAGATGGTTATCACCTGTGATAACTTTGAGAGAAATACCAAGTTGCTTTAAGCTGGCAATGGTTTCTGCTATGTTTGCCTTTGGCGGATCAAAAAGGGTGAGAAATCCAACAAACGTCATATCCACTTCATCACTTTTTGTTATAAGCGATTTTGAAGAAATCTTTTTATATGCTATGCCTAAAGTTCTAAAACCCTGACTGCTAAACGCCTCAAATTGTTTTTCAATTTTGTTCTGCATCGATTTGATGGCAACAACAGTTCCTTCCTTAGTTTCCACAGTTGAACAGACTTCGAGAATATTTGTAAGAGCACCTTTGGTAACCATTATATATTCATCATCATGTTTAACTGATATACTCAACCGTTTTCGAAGAAAATCATACGGAATCTCATCTTGTTTTTTATATCCTTTAATATCTAACTTACGATATTTTATAATGGCTTCATCGATAGGATTTGTGAAACCGGTTTGGTAAAATGCATTTTGATAAGCATATTGAAATACTTTATCACTCGCTACTCCATTCACATCAAGAGCAGATTCTACTTGTACGATTCCTTCGGTGAGCGTGCCGGTTTTATCAGAACAAATAATATTCATACTACCAAAGTTTTCGATAGAAGCAAGTCGCTTAACAATCACTTTCTTTTCAGCCATTTTTTTGGCTCCATGTGAAAGGTTAATGCTAATAATGGCAGGTAATAATTGTGGAGTTAAACCAACAGCCAGTGCCAGCGAAAAAAGTAAAGCATCTATAACAGGCCGATTTAAATAAACATTGATGGCAAATATGATGACCACCAATACAAGCGTAACTTCACCAAGAAAATATCCAAATCGTCGGATTCCCCTTTCAAATTCTGTTTCCAGCGGTTTGAGTTTAAGTCGCTCCGACACTTTACCAAACTCGGTATCTTTGGCGGTAAAAGTTACTAATACTTTTGCAGTGCCACTTACTATATGTGTACCCATCCAAACAGTGTTTGTTCGTTGAGCAAGGGCGGTATCGACAGGCAATACAGCAACAGATTTTTCTACAGGAAAAGTTTCACCGGTAAGCATGGCTTCATCCACAAATAAATCTTTCTCTTCAAGAATCAGACAATCACCCGGCACAATGTCACCGGCATTCAGGATAACAATATCGCCCGGCACAACATCTTCAATATGAATTTCCGTTTGTTTGCCATTGCGCAATGCTGTCGTTTTAATCTGAACGATAGCAAGTAATTTTGCTACAGCATTGGATGCACTATATTCCTGCCAAAAACCTAGTAATCCGCTTAGAACAACGATGGTAAGAATGATGGAAGCATCAACCAGGTTGTGTAAGAAAATGGACAACCCGGTTGCAAATAATAGAATAAGAATAATCGGACTTTTAAACTGGGAAATAAAGAGCATGAATGCATCCGTTTGTTTTTGAGGTTTCAAACGATTAGCCCCATAGTCTTTGAGTCTATTATTAGCTTCATTAGTTGTAAGACCACTATCTGTTACCTGAAGTTTTTTTAGCAGTTCAGTTGTGGAAATACTCCAAAAAGACTGAATATTTTGTTCCATAGATATTGTTTTTTAAATATTAAAAGCCAGTTTAATTCCTTGAATCAGCATATTGGCGCCTAACACGCCTATGATTAATCCCATAATTTTGCCAACAATGACGAACTTCTTTTCACCGACAAACCGAACAATGTAACCACTGTAAATAAATGCATAATAAGTCATTAAAACTATTAAAGCAAAAATGAAAACCGTTATTCCTAAATAAAGAATACTTGCTTTCACAACGAAGTTCATGGCGGTAACAATAGTTCCGGGACCGGCTAAAATAGGAATAGCCAAAGGCGAAATGGCTATTCCATCATCAAAAGTTTTGTCTCCTTCGATATGAACACTCGTTTTTTTAGATTGAAGCATTTCGAACCCAATAAAGAAGATGAGAATTCCTCCAAAAACTTTGAATGCAGGAATTGTCAGTCCAAAAATCTGAAATATATACTGACCGATTAATATGAAAGCTAAAACGATTAGAAAAGCTACTATACTCGAGGTTTTTGCTATTTCCTTTTTCTTCTTTTCATTCTGTCCTTCAGTTAGTTTTACAAAAATAGGGATATTGGCAATAGGATTCATTATGGCGAAAAATGCCATAAAAACTGTAAAAGCAAAACTCCAGATATTTTCCATGTTTATAGATTGATCTGAGTACTTATAGCTGTTTTCTCAGAAGTTATCATCTCCTTTTACCTGGTTATATTTATAAAAGTCATATCGGACTTAAATTTGAATAGGTATTTAAAAATGAAATTATTTGAACTTGAATCTTATTTTATCCCTTATCATATGTTTTTTCAGAAAGATCGGGTCACTTTACTGGCAGGATGTACCCAAATTAGTCATTAGATGCCTGCTGAACTAATGACTAATTTTGGTAGAATGTATCAGATAAAGGCCTGAAATAAACGTCTTTCAATTAAAAAACTCTTTAACAAAAGCATGCATCTGAGCTTCAGTCATTTTATCTGTATTTTTCAGATCAATTTTTATAGAATTAAAATGATGATCATTTTTTATCATGTTATACAATTCGTTTTTGGCATCAGTTTGTCCGAATAACAATACTTCATGATAATTCATAATAATATCGCATATTCTTTTGTAATAAGCTGATTGATGTTGGTGTTGTTCCTTACCTTGTATTTCATGAGTATCCACATTGTCTTTTTCTGCCTTATGGACAGACTCAGATTCAATTCTTGTAGAAATAATCATATTATTTGTCAATTCCATTAATAAAGCATTTGAATGGTCCAAACAAATACCCAGTTGTTTGTTATTATTCATCTTGAATATATTTATTAAAATCTTTAATTTCCAAAGATTTGATTATTAATTTGAAATCAACTTTTACTTAAAAATCAGAGATCCAGGAAATTTTGTTACTCTGATTTAAAAGATGATTCGTTTTTTGTTCATTATTCATTAAAAACTGGAATAAGGTCTATTTTCTTTCTGGTACTGGTATCGGTGCCGTATTCTCAATCTTATCCTGCTCTTTCTTTACTTGTTGATTTATTGGTTTCGATTCTTTTACAGATCTATTATTATTAGATGGATTTACATTCTGACGTTGAACAGGCTGTGGTTTATTTTCAATTTTTGCAGGTGCAGGGGTTCTCTGTTCCTGTTTATTATCCTGCTGATTTACATTTCGTTGTTGAACAGGTTGAGAATTATTATTTTGAGGATTTACTTCTCTCTGTTGTACCGGTTGAACATTGTTATTCTGCGGATTTACAACATCAGGTTGCCTGACAGGTCTGTTATTGTCCTGTTGATTCACATTTCGTTGTTGAACAGGCTGAGGTTCATCATTTTGTAGAGTTGATCTGGGTGATTGAACTGATTGAATATTACGATTCTGATTTACCGGTGGAGTCGCTTTCTGTTCCTGTCTACTGTTTTCCTGCTGATTTACATTTCGTTGTTGTATCGGTTGAACATTATTATTATTATTATTATTATTATTATTCTGCGGATTTACAACATTCGATTGTCTGACCGGTCTGTTATTGTTCTGTTGATTCACATTTCGTTGTTGAACAGGCTGTACATTATTATTATTCTGAGGAGTTACCGTATTAATAGGTTGTGTTACAGGTCTGCTCCCCGGATTTCCAATCTGATTTTGATTTCTTGCATCATTTACCGGAGTTCGTTTTACATCATTTAGGTTTGTTACACGTGTAGGTGCAGTTTTTCTTCCGCTATTGTTTCTTTCAATCTGAGGTCTGTAAATGCGTAACTGACCATTATTAATTTGTTGCCCCGGTTTATCATTTTCATAAATAGTAAGTGCATTAATTGTTCTTCCGGTTGCTCTTTGAACGTCATTTCTGGTTGGACCGGTGACATAAGTAGTATGTCGGCTATTATCAATGTAAGTTCTATTAATTACAGTCGAATTTCTAACAATTCTGTCACGATCTGATTGATTGACATAATATTGATTGATATTTGATCTTTCAAAATCACGGTCTCTCACAAATATCCAATGATCGTTACGACTATCATATTCTCTGCCAAAACTCATACTGATACTTATACCCGGTTCCATAGGTGACCAACCATAATAACCATCGGCTTGTCTCCAGTTTACCCACGCAGGACCCCATTCATTATCCGGTACCCAAAACCAACCAAATGAATCATTAAAACTCCATCGGCCATAATGAAAAGCGGCCCAGCCCCAGTTGTAATCCGAAGCCCATGTCCAACCGTAATTAGTCAGAATCCAGTGACCATCTGTTGAATAAGGTACAAAATCTGATCCCGTATCAGGAATCCATACATAACCATAATTTGAATAGTTTATCCATTGACCATAAGGACTTAATTGATCATAGAAAACCTGAAAACTGACATTAGTTTGCTGTGCTTCTGTCTGTCTGGGTATTACTAAGCATGACGTTGTCAATACAAGTAATAGAGCAAAGATTTTAATGTTTGATTTCATGATAAATTGTTTTTATAATTAAAAAATTCAGGGAACAAATGAGTAAGGGGAAAAAGGTAAGGAGCAAGTATTTCGACGTATTTCAATCTATTATCTTGTTTCTTACCTCTTACTCCTTGCCTCTTACCTCTATTCAAGCAGTTTATAAAGTTCTCTCAAATCAGGAGAAAGAATTACTTCAGTTCTGCGGTTGGCTGCACGGCCTTCGGCAGTATCATTAGGTTTTACAGGTTTAAATTCACCTTTACCTGATGCTGTGATACGTTTCGAATCAAAACCATTGTCTTTTGTCAAAATACGAACGATAGATGTGGCTCTTGCTGTACTTAGATCCCAATTATCTTTAAACTGTGCAGTTTTAATAGGAACATTATCCGTATGACCTTCAATCATCACCGAGATGTCTTTGGTACTGTTTAATACCTGGGCAAGTGATTTAAGTGCGGCTACTCCTAGAGGATCAACTACATCGCTACCCGATTTGAACAACAATTTTTCCTGAAGTGAAACATAAACGTTTCCGTCTTTAATGGAAACAGAAAGTTCATCCGTTTTATACTTCAACAGTGCTTCGGCAATAGAATTCTTAAGCTTACTCATTACATCCTTCTGTGCTTGAATCATATTCTGAAGGTCGTTTAATCGTTTTGCCTGTTCTTCAATTGTCATTTTTGATGAAGAAGAAAGATCCGTCAAATCTTTATGAACTGAAGCGTTTTGATCTTGTAAAGAGGTTTTTTGATTTTCCAGGGAAGCTTTATCGCCTCTTAGATCTTTTACCAACCCGTTACAGGCATTTAATTGGCTATGTGTATCGGCGCTGTCTTTTTGCAGTTGATCAACATGGACTCTCGAAGCCACCAGTTTTTTACCTGGTCCGCATGAAGCAAATAGCAGACTAAGAATCAAAAACGAGAAAGGAATAATGCGAATTGTCTTTTTCATATTTGTTTTTTTTACGTGATTAATAATTTTACAAAGTTGAATAACTTAATGATTCTATCTGTTACACAACTTTATAAATAATTTACATAATTCACATGTTTCCATAATAAAGATTTGAAAATAAAGTAACACCTTATTCTAATAATTTATTTCAATATGGAAATGACTTATTGTTTTATGGAAATGACGTATTGTTATATGAAAACAAGTCATTGTTATATGGAAATGGCTCATTGTTATATGGAAATGATCCATTGTTATATGGAAATGACTCATTGTTATATGGAAATGAGGCATTGTTATATGGAAATACCCCAATGTTATATGGAAACAGGTCTTTTCATAAATAAATAATTTCAAAATAAACAAAGAAAAATTTCTCTCCCTCGCTCCCTCGCGATTATATCGCGTGGGGAAATGGTAATTGTAATTTAGTTATGCCACACGATGCAATCGTGCGGCAGCGTGGGGCAGGAGTAGGAGCAGATCCGCGACGGGTGTGGAGTTTCGAAATTACAAGTTTCGTTATGTAAAGTTTTATTTTATTGCTTACGGGGTGACTTTTGAGCCACTCCGTAAGTTGCTTAAAGTTTAAAAACTTTTCCTCTTGTGCCTGGGAAAGGCTTTTTTTATTAACGCAAACCCCGAAAATAAAAGGATTTTTAATTTTGTTTAAAAATAATTATCTTATTTTTTGGTGTTGTTAAAAAGAGTTCGTATTTTTGGGGGCGTTAATTTAAGAAGTTCGTATATTCCTCAAATTTAGAGAATAATGGACATAAAATTAGATGACTATAATGGATATATGCGAACTAAAGATCGTATAAATAATATATGTTCGTATATATTGGTGTTATGTGTAATTATAAAAAAATAAAAAAAACAGAACTTTACGAGAAACTTTTTAAATTATCACGACACAAGAACTTTTAAGAATTAAAACATAAATATCAAAACAAACAATTAAACAAACAACATGAAAATTAGAATCTTCACGACAATTTTACTTTTAACGTCAGTTTCACTTTTTTCTCAAAAACAGAAATTTATTAGTGTTAACGCAAGCGGACTTTTAGCTACTCATTCAAATTTTAATCTCGGATTTGGTTTTGCGTATGAAGAACAAATTCTCAAACATCATGGATATGAATTTGGATTAAATTATCGAGGGAGAACGACTGATGGTATTATAACAATCAACAACAATAATTGGAATATAACCGTAAGAGAAAACTATTTAAATCTTCCAATTTCTTATAAATTTTACTCGGATATTGTCAATTTTACAACAGGAATTAGCTTTGACTATTTTCTAGGAGGTGATAATTTGACAGAAGTTCCAAATGTTGAATTTGGCAGATATGACATTAATCCAAAATTATATGTTGGTTGGAATTTTAAAATTGGAAAAGAAATAAACCTTACAGAGAAATTCATTTTAGAACCTGAAATACAATACAATCCAATTTTTAATTATGGATATTCATTCTACGGTGCGACAATTAAGTTGAAATACAAATTATGAAGCAACAAGTCGTGCGAAAAGAAAATAACTACACATAACACACGCCTATGCTCACCTGCTGGCTGACACGCACTTAGCAGTATTTGCTCCCGCATTCACTTTTTCGCTTTGCGAAAGTGAATGCTCCCGCAAACCGCAGGTGCGCATAGCCTCGGTCGTTAGCAGCCATTTTATGAAAAATGATATAATAGATAAATTAACTAGCTACTTTGATATTGAATTACTCTTAGAGTTCGGCAATAGAGAAAGTGATGCAAATGACATTGATTTACTCATCGTGTCAGACAATTTTATTGGTGTATCCACTCTCAAAAGGAAACAATTTGTCACAAATTTTGATAGTCATATTGACCCAATCTGCTTAACAACAATTCAATTCGAACATTTAAAGAAAAGCAATTGCACACTTTACAATAATATTATTTCTAATCACAAATTTTTATATGGAAATCCAGCAAATATTTTCTGAACAAATTTCTATAACTCAAGACTTCTTGCTTGACAAAGTATCTGAATCATATAAAAATGGTTCAATGAGCAATCATAACAGTAGACTTGTTAATGAAGGCTTGGTTGCAATTGATAAAATTCTGAATTGTGACTTTTTACAACCCCATGATAGAATATTGCTAGAAAAAACGTACAGACATGGCAGTGATGCTGTGCATGAAAGGTTGAATTATTTTTCCAACTACTATTATTCATATCAAAATGTTTCGAAAGGTGATATCAATGCACAACAGACTGCTTTTATTCAAATAAATGCTGATACTGCCACTATGTTAACTACTATCCTCGGGTTTCATAGACATATTTGTGGAATTGGAGGTTCAACTGATAATTACTATGTAGAAAGAATGCCAAGGGTTCTTTGGGCATTGGAATATGTATTGAAAAAACAGCTAACAGAAATCTATCTACCAACTCTTTATGTTTTAATTAATCTATCGCAGTCGCTAACAGAGTATTTGTTTTCAACAGATAATCAATATAAAGACTCTGCAATAAATTTGCTTTCGGAAACAGTTAATATACTCGACAAATTTACTAAATCAAAAGAAGGCAATGAAATTTTAACTCTGAACACTCAAATTAACCTATTTCTCAAAGTTCAAAGAAATCGAATAAATGATGCTTTGGGTTTAAAAAATAAAATAGAAACAACTGAATTAGATAAATTACCTGACACAAAAACTGAACATAAATTAAGAATACTTTCGTCTCTATTTCATTTAGACAAAGTGCAATTCATAAAATTGTTTGAGTCTGAATTAGCTTCAATTACTGATGATGTTTATCGGTCAAGACCAGGCCTAAACAATTTTCTTTTTTTACAGTGTTTATCCTACTATTGCTTACTAAAACCATTTGCCGAAGGATTGGAATTAAATTTAAACCCACTTTCAAATGGTAGTATTGATTTAATAGGTAATCTTAAAAATATCTTTAATAATTATGAAAACTCTCATGGCGAAGTAATATCAGAAGCGGATATTAGCTTATTGCTTAGTTACAACGATGAAGCACTTAGAACAAAACTGGCTAATACTATAATTGGTGTTGACAAAGGTGTTTTAGAACGTGAAAGACAAAAACCTCATGGAGTTTTTGAAATTGCTGACATGGAGTTACGTATTCGTCTAAATCAAGAAACATATTTTTTGTGCATGCCATTTAAATCAGGAATTGAAATTAAAAGTCAAACTGTTCCAGAGTCAATATCTTATCAAATATTTAGACCTTTTATTCATTTAGACAAGACAATTGTAATTTTCGTAACAGCAAAACGGTGTTCACAAAACTTAATGAACTACATAAAACGAATGCAAGACAAATTAGGATGGGGAATTGCAATTCTTGAAAATGAAGAACTAGCTAAGCTTTTAAAAGTTAATGGACAATTAAATTGAAATAAAAACGGCTGCTAACACGCTTGCTCCCGCGCGATTGTATCCCTCGCTCCCGCGCGATTGTATCGCGTGGGAAAATGGTAATTGTAATTTAGTTATGACACACGATGCAATCGTGCGGCAGCGTGGGTTACTCCCGATAGCTATCGGGACGAGGGGGAGAGATAGACGAAAATTTAATAAATACTTTATATGCAATGACTATTTTACTTGTATTACTTATTATTCTTATTTTGGTATTGCTAATTGCCTGGGCCAAAATTAATACGCTATTAGCTTTTCTGATAAGTTCTATAATTGGAGCTATTTTGTTGGGCATACCGTTCGATAAAATACCCATAACAATAGAAAATGGATTAGGTAACATGCTTGGTTCGCTGGCATTAATTGTTGTGTTAGGAGCCATGTTTGGCAAACTGGTGGCAGAAAGTGGTGCCGCACAGAAAATAGCCGATGTTTTAATGAAGGTATTTGGTACAAAATATATACAGTGGGCTTTAATGATTACTGGATTTATTGTCGGTATTCCGTTGTTTTACAATGTTGGCTTTGTACTGCTGGTACCTCTTATATTTTCTGTAGCTCATCAGTACAAATTGCCTGTAGTCTTTATTGGGTTACCACTTCTGGCCGCATTATCGGTTACACATGGTTATCTCCCACCTCATCCTTCGCCATCGGCTTTAGTGCCCATGCTGGGAGCCAATATGGGAAAAACACTGATTCTTGGAATGATAGTCGCTATACCTTCGATGATCATCGCCGGTCCATTGTTTGCAAAAACACTTCGTAAAATACCATCTCATCCGCTCAGTACATTTACAACTGAAATTATGCCTGTTGAAAAATTACCCGGAACTTTTAATAGTTTTTTTACACCCTTGTTGCCGGTAATAATGATAGCAGGTTCCCTGTTTCTTCCTCAACTTGCTTCCGGTAATGAACATCTGAAATCTATCTTAGCTTTCTTTGCTAATCCTTTTATTGTTATGCTTATTGCTTTAATTTATGCTACCTTTTCACTTGGAATTAATCAGGGCATTGGCATTAAAAGAATCATGTCATTTTATTCAGATGCAATTAAGGATATTTCCATTATTATTATGATTGTTGGGGGAGCTGGAATTTTAAAACAGGTTTTTATGGATAGTGGCGTAAACAATGATATAGCCAAAATGCTAATAGGATTGAATATGAATCCCTTGTTATTAGGATGGCTTATTGCTATGGTTATTCGGGTTGCAGTAGGCTCTGCGACAGTAGCCGGACTTACAGCTGCAGGAATCGTTGCACCGCTGGCCATTGCTACCGGGGTAAATCCAAATCTTATGGTTCTTTCTATAGGTGCAGGAAGTTTAATGCTTTCGCATGTAAACGACTCGGGGTTTTGGATGTTTAAAGAATATTTTAATCTAAGTCTAAAAGATACTTTGCGATCCTGGTCGGTTATGGAATCAATTGTTGGTGTTGTCGGTATTTTAATTATTCTATTTTTGGATAATGTCATATAAATTGCTGCTTTTTATCTCCTCGCTGGCGCGGGTCTGTGCCCCGTGACATTCTCCGGGTATTAAAATCACTCTCACCTTTGTTGCTCCCGATAGCTATCGGGACGAGTGGGAGTAGATAACTCATAGTCTGTTTGGAATGTGTGAATTATATAATAAAAACTCAAAATTGTGTAACATCTAATCTTCAAAAGTTACAGAACTTTGCCATATTATTCATCACTTTAAAAACAAACCCATGCTCTGGATAGAAGTTGCCGAAAACAAGTTTGTAATTACCCGGGATAGTTCAGGATTTTCCACACTATTCCTCACCAGAACAAAATAATATAGCATATATAATCAACACATTAAGAAGGACTATTGTACTTCTTAATGTATATCATAAACCATTAAACTCAAAAAAAATGAAAACAATTAAATTTTATGCAATTATTGCAGCACTAGTATTTGCAACGGCATCATGTGTTGAAAATTCAGGAAAATACAAAGCCGCCGTTGCACAACGTGATTCACTGGCAATTGAAAAGGAGACCTTAGATTCCAATTACAACCAGACAATTGCCCTTTTGAACGATATTGAAGCCGGATTCGCAGTGATAAGTAAAAATGAAAGTCAAATGAAGGTTAACCTCAAAGGAGTAGAGGGTACAACTGCTGACAGAAAAAAAGTGATAGGTGCTCAAATGAATGCGATAAAAGAGAGCATGGAGCAAAACAAAGCAAAAATTGCTGAACTTCGGCATCTGGAGTCTAAAAAAAGAAAAGCTAACAGCATATTGTCCGAAACGATCAAACGCCTGCAAAGCGAAATGGACGCACAAGCTGTTCAGATTCAATCCTTACAGGCAGAACTCGTTCAGAAAAACATTAAAATTGATGAGCTTACCACTACTGTGAATGTTCAGAGCAAAAATATTGCTGACCAGCAAAATGTGATGGAACAGCAAAAGTCTACGATAAAGGGACAGGACACGGATCTCAATACAGTATGGTACTGTGTCGCTACGTCTAAAATACTCAAAGAATCAAAGATCATTTCAGCTAGCGGACTCTTTTCGACTCAAAAAGTGATGAATAGTGAATTCGATAAAAAAGCCTTTACTCAGGTTGACTTACGAAACATTTCGTCGATAGTTACCAATAGCAAAAGTGTGAAAATCCTATCGTCTCACCCCCTAAACAGTTATAATCTGGTAACGGGTGCCGACAAGAAAATCACTATCGAAATTACCAATCCTTCAAGATTCTGGAGTGTATCAAAATATTTAGTTGTACAAATATAGTTTCATTGAAAAAACAATGTTTAGATAAGATGACTGATACTGTTTCCGTTAGGGATAAAGGTCATCCGATTGAATTGACTTCTACTGAAATGATAGAACAACGTATCAATTATATTCATGAAAATCCTGTCCGAACCGGAATTGTGGCAAAAGCAGAAGAGTACTGTACAGTTCTGCACGAAATTACGCAGGCTTGAGTAGTATAATTGAAATAGATGAAATCTGACGTTTGTTACTTTCTATTGTTATAAACAATCAACCATTCACCCATCGTTGCTCCCGAAAGCTATCGGGACGAGGGGTGAATGGTTGATTGTTCACTACTAACTACTAACTGCTAACTGATCACTGTTTACTGCTTACTGTTCACTGATTAAAAAGGATATCCTATAGCAATATTCAATATCAGGTTTTGAGTTCTCCATACAGGATCTGCAAAATTTATTTGATTGGTTACCCAGCGTTGATTTTCGGGCAACCAGGGTTTACGTAATGGCATGGCCAGATCGAACCGTAAAATAAAGAAGGAAACATCCACCCTTAAACCAATACCTGCTCCAACAGCCAATTCATTCATAAAACTGGAAAATGCAAAGGGACTTCCGATATTAGCCGGATTTGATTTTTGTAACCATACATTACCTGCATCTACAAATAAAGCTCCTTTAAGAAAACGATATATTCCAAAGCGATATTCTGCATTCATTTCCAGCTTTATATCGCCACCTAATTGTAAGAAACCTAAAGTATCAGCACTTTGATTATAAATTCCCGGTCCAAGCGAATTAATTTGAAAAGCCCGGATACTGTTAGGTCCACCACTAAAAAATTGTTTGCTGTAAGGCAACACTGCAGAATTCCCATATGGTTTGCCTGCACCAACAAAAACCCGCATGGCAATTTTGTTTTTATTTTTGAAATTGTAAAAAGCACGGCCGTCAAAACTTAATTTTGCGTACTGCGAATAGATAGAACCGATTATTTTAGATGGATTATCCGGAGTCGGTTTTACACCACCAATTAATTCTGCTAACGAAAAAACATTTCCGGCTGTTTCTGCAATCACATGAAAAAAGTATTGCATTTTTTTTCCGGGTACAACCTGTTCGTTATAAGTATACGAATAACTTCCTCCTGCTATAAATTGTTCTTCGTAGCTTTTTTTGAGATAAGGAATGGAGTCCAGTAAAGTTGTGAATGCATCTGATTTGTTCCCTATTGAAGTATAACTTACATTAATGGGATTTAATTCATGTTCATTTTTGATGTCCTCTTTCCATTTAAAACCATATATAAATTGAAATGTACTCATGTCGAAATAATTGACTCTTTTCAAAAAGTTATATGAAAGTAAAAAACGTGTTTTGGGGACGTAAATACTGTTAGTTGGTTTTATTTTAAAGGGAACCATAAAGCGTGGAAAAGTCAGCTCAACCTGAGGATTCCATGAATAAGAATATAAATTTTTGTTTATGCCACTCAATTGTGCCTCAAATGACCCGGCCATATTCAGATTTAGTAATTCAGCTCCACCGAATGCATTCCGATTCAGAATACTTAAATTCACGCGAGGCCCGGTGTAATTATTTGATTTTGAAACCAGATCCATTTCCGCCCGGAATGTATGATTTGGCATAGGTGTCATAAGAATGGTCACATCTAAATATCCGGGAATGGTATCGCTGTCGGAGAATTTTACCTGTACAAACTTGAAATTACCCATCGACATCAAACGGTTCAAAGTGATGTTATGATTCACTCTTGAATAGATTTCATTTTTCTTTAAATAAACCGACTTTAAAATTACTTTTGGTCTGATATTCATGTTTGAATCTTTCCCAAGAAACACAGTATTTTGATACATAGTGGTGTCTTTCGTACTGTCAGCGGCCTCTTCATTTAATGAATAGTCCTGATTTATAAATACATTATGAATGCGATAAACTGTTAATGCTTCTTGTGGAATGCTGTCTTTTAACGTTAATTTAAATGATATGGTACGATTTACTACTGAAGTATCCGCTTTAAAAAGCAAGTAATCGGGATTAAAGTAGAAGTAACCCTGGTTTTTTAATAATGCATCGATTCGTATCCTTTCAGCTTTTAAAATATCAAGATTATAATCTTCGCCGACTTTTAAAAATGAAAGATCTTTTTCTCTATTAATTAAATGACTTATACTATCATCAGAAATAGCATAGCTAATATCTTTCACCACATAGGGTTTTTGAATGTGACTGGTATAAATAATTTTAGCTGTATGCTCCTTTTCAACGATTTTGAATTCGGTATAACTTTTGAAAATGCCAATATTGAACAACCTTGCATCAATGATAGCAGCCGTTGCACCAGGCTTAACAGCACTCATCAATACCGGTGCTTGTCCTGTTTTTTGAAGCCATTTTTTAAATTTACTTTTTGGTTTTTCTCCCGCAGCCATATACAACCACAATTGAGGACGCATCCCAAAATAACTGTTATTGGGTGTTGGACGAAGTGCTGACTCAGCAATGGATTTGATATTTCCCTTGTTTACTTTCTCAGTCGATTCCAGTTTTATTTCTGCACCGGTATAAAGCTTTTCACCCTTGGGCAAATGCTTTGTACCGCTACATGCTGCCAACAAAAGACAAAATAGGATAAGGATCATATGACGACTCCCATCCCGATAGCTATCGGGACCTAAAGGGGAGTTGAAGTAAATCTCGTCTGGTATGTTCGATTTGAATTTCATATATATTTATTTTATGAAGACTGTCGTAATTAAGTTCTCAGTCAGTTGACGGATTAGGGGTTGTTTTTCTTTTTTTGTCCCACTTTAGGGGTTAGGGGTTTTTTAAAAAACTCTATCCATTTATTGAAATCGCGCACATATACCACACCGGCACCGGTTTCGACTAACTGACCTTCGATGGCTCCTTCGTATTGATTATGTCTGAAACCTTTCAATCGATAACGTCCGTCTTTGGTCAATTTATATTCAACCGTAACATCACTTGTAATATCACTTGCCGAATTTTGCTTTGCTCTTTCACCTTCCACATCTACACTACCTCCAAGCTGAACCGTTAATCGATCATTAAAAAGTTGCTTCTTTAAACCAATTTCCACTTGTGTTCTACCCTGAGCTTGTCCTGTTTGATAATCGTCATACGATTGAATATCAAAATTTAATTCAACTCCGGGGACTACTTTTGAACTCAATTTGTTTAATTGCGATGATAAAAAAGTACCTACAGTTGAACGTACTAAAGTGGAAGTTGCGTTCGTTTCAGTTTGTAATGGATTTTCCTGAACAAACCTACCCAATACCAATAAAGCAAAAACCTGTTTGTTTAGCAAAGAAGGATCTTCATTTAGCATGTTCAGCTTTTGATTCACTGCACCACCTAAAATCCCTTTATCCTCCGGTGCCAATTGTATTTCGAAACTTATGACCGGTTGTAAAATTGCACCACGTAATTTCAGCATCACCAAAAATGGATAGAGTTGTTTATATCCTCCTTTTTCAACATCGCTTAAACCTGACTTTATCTGATCAGCCATAAGATCATATGGTGCTGCCCGAACAGCATAAGTTGCATTCAATGATATTTCAGCATCCAACGGATCGCCATTCCAAATAATTGTACTTCCGGGAATAATATCAAATTTCCTCTTAATTACTGATTCTAATGAAACCAGGTAACTACCTTCATTCAAATTGTATGCACCTGTAAGACTCATTTTTCCACTTCTGTCCATGGTGAAACTTAATGCTGCCTCACCTCTGACCACTAAGGAATCGGAAGAAGTTGGATCCATTAATAAGCGAAGGGTTGCTTCTTTATCTACTTCAATAATGGAAGAGAGATCAAAGCCGGTAAAGCCTGATTTTTGTATCACTTTTTTCCCAGATCCGTTAAGTATAGCATTGAGTTTTAATGTATCTTCAAACTCAACCACATCTTCTCCTTTGTCGGTAGTGAGCTTGTCTTCGGGTACAACAAATGTAAAGTTGGAGCCTTTTTTCATTTTCAATTTTGCATTGATAACCGGAAGTGTCATGGGTCCATTTATATCAATTTTGCTGTCAATAACCATTCGCCCATAGTATGCATTATTGTCTTTTACTGTAGTGTTTAGTAATAAAAAGTCCTTCGTATTGACATGTAAAGCAAAATTGAAATCGGAAAATTGTTTCATTAGAACTGCACCATCAATTGTTGCTGTATGTTGGTTGGCATCAAGCATGGTAAATGTGTTGAAATGAATTCCATCCGTTTTCAGTTGGATGGTTTCATGTTTCAATTCCAAGCGATTATTCAACATAGCCGGTTTCATAAAAGCATTGTTGAATACCATTTCGCCAGTAATGTCGGGTGCATCGGTTCTCCCGGCAATAAGAAAGTTTCCGGTAACAGTTCCCGAGGCTTCTGATATTTGTCCCATCGAAAATGCTTCAACCGTTTTCATCGAAAGCGATTGAATGTCAGCTTTTATATTGATGGAATTATTACCTCCGTTTGGAATATAATAACCATTGACTGTTAAATTATTATCAATGCCGGATAATTTCATATCAATATTAAATTTCTCTGATGTCGGATTTTCTGCTTTCATTGCTAAATTTCCAATGGGAACTTCACGTACAACCAGATTTCTTATACTTGCATCTGCAATGATACCGTAGGAATTGTTCACTCTTTTGATTAATACATTTCCATCCACATCTCCTTTTACCAGACTCGTATCTTTTTCGATAATACGGGAAATGTCTTCCAATTTGAAATTTTTAATGCTAATATTCAGATCATCATTGAATTTAACGTGTACAGAAGCTATATTAATCTGACTGGCGGCATTGTTTATAAAAAGATGATGAATTAAAAAACCTTGTTTTCCAAATTCAATGTAATTATCAGCGGCAATATCCCAACGGTTATTCATCAGATAGAAATCTTTCGGATCGAGCGCTAGTTTGTAGTTGCCGTTTTCCTTTGTAATTTGAGAACGCATCAATAACTTTTTGTTTAACACCCCATCAATGGAGGAAATGTTTGCAGTAATTTTATTATCTGCCAGTTTGCCATCAAACAAAAAGTTGACAAAGTCAATTTGTGAGTTCGTAATATTGTCACTTGAAATTTTATAATTAAATGCAGTAGAATCGGATTTTAAATTCACAACAAGCCCATCAATTTCAGTTGTTCCATATACAATCTTATTCATTTTGGCATTCAGTATTAACTCGTTTTTCTGACTATTGAAACTTCCCTGAATGATTCCCGGCTCGAATTCTTTTAGTTCAGGAATAAGTACTTCCGAAAGTATGGGATGATTATGTAGTTGTATCTCAAAATTAAAATTAGATGAATCGCTCTTTGATTTTACTGGTTTGGTATCTGAAAATAGGAAATAATTATTAATGAATTGAGTAAGTGTAGCAGGTAGGGCAGAAGGAGAAATACTTCCACTATATTTTATCCCAATAAGTGCACTACTAATATTCATTTCACTTTTGTTCGGTTCATTTATCGAAGCGATTAATAATGAATCGAGCATATATTTCTTTCCGTTGTGAGCAATAATCATATTGGTAATACCGCCTTTTCCATTCAATTTATTGATAGTTCCACCTTTTAAATCGGCAGTTGCATTGAAACCGATTCGCATATCATCTTTCGTAAAATTGAGTTTCTGAAGGTCGGCTCCCTGCATATTCAATTGAAATTTGTAGTGTTCCTCATTGGGAGTCATATTCACAAGTCCATCAAAATCAAATACGGCATTTTTGTCATTTAAATTTATTTTCCCTGCGAACTCCTTCCCACTGACAGTTCCATCAATCTTCAGATTGTGATAAGTATATTTATTCAAATAAATCTCTGATACTTCAGCCTTGATTTTTGCCTGTATTGTTTTTGGATCTAATCCTTGTCCGTTAACCTGCGCGGTTAATGTAACCGGACCGTACATCGCTTTGTCTTTCATCAAACTACCCAAATCGAATTTGTTGATATTCATTTTGCTGCTGAAGTTTTTCTGCTGATCTATAGTCGCAAAAAGATTGGCCGAACCAAAGCTGCTGCTCATGCCTATGGTTGTTTCAAAGGCCTTCATCTTTCCTTTAAAAACAATCAATATAGTGATATTCCCGGGTAAATTTATGCTGTCGGGAATATAGGAACCTGCCATCATTTTGATATCCTGTTTACCCGAGATGACTTTCAGGTTGGGAAAATTAAAATAAGCCGATGCAGCATTCGGAAGACCTGTGATATAGAAATCGGTTTCTAAAACAGTATTCTTTCCTGTTTTAACGATCAGATTTTTACCTTTCAAATCATTCACTCGCCCATTTACCTGACCGGAAATGGAGGTGCTGTTCGTCTTATTTTTAAAAAAATCCTGTGCAATAAGTTGGGGACTGAAATAGAGAATATCGGAATTCTGAAAGCTGGCATTTTTGAGGTCGATATTCAAAACCAAAAATGGTAGTGAATCCTTCAATGATTTTAAAGAAGAATATTGTATGTTCACATCCCCATCTATAGACGAGTTGGTGGTTTTTACTTTTAGTTTTTTGGCAGTGATGGAATGGTTATCCATACTGAAATTTGTTGCAAAGTCTGTAATGGCAAAGTTGTTTTGATCAATCGCGGAGAATTTTTTTACCGAAACTTCAGTCTTATCTGAAGAATAATATAAATCCTTTGCTACTAGATTCAACTTATTATATTTCAAATAATCTGCATCAAAAGCATTTTTTATTGCCGTTTTATTTCCAACTTTATAAACTAGTGAATTATCTTCGAGGTCAATGTTTTTCACAGAAACCTTCCATTCATTTTTGGTTGTTGTAACCGGTACAACTGAGTTAGATGATAATCCGGTAGCACTTGTTTTGTACTGAATATCGCTTTTAGCTAAGTATATTTTATCTAATTTTACTAATTCCTTTTCCAAATCTACAGATCCATGTTTTAATTCAAAGCGTTTTATCACTCCCAAAATAGATTGTTTGCTTACAGAATCGCCGAAAGTTAGGGTTGAATTGTTGATTTGTATATTATTTGCTGTTATTTTTGGTAAAACACTATTTGACTTTTTATTTTCAGTACTGGATGATTTTTTTATCAGAACATTAGCTTTTAATTTTTCAACCAGCAAATCATCAATACTATAAAGAGATTTCTCAAGATCAATCTCATTCATTTTTAAATCTAATTTTTCGAGCGATGCTGATACATTCATTCCTCCAAATTCATCATCATAACGAAGCCGGATATTTTTCAGGCTCACATTATCAACGCTGAATGTCCATTTGACTACCTTTTGAGGGTTAACTTTTGGTTTTTTGGTTGTATCATTAAAGGCTGTTAGCAGAAAGTTATAGTTGAACAGAGAATCTGTTATAGTGCTATACATGTTAAGATTTATATTTTCCAATGCGAAAGAACTTATATTTATCTTATTAAACAATAAGTTATAAAGAGCAATATTTACTTTCGCCTTGCCGGCATATAGTAAAGTGTCTTTTTTCAGATCTTCCAGATAAAGACCTTCTAGAACGACTGATTTTGGAAAGGAAATACTGACATTTTTTATTTCTACCTTTGTATGAGTTTTATCACTTATAAAAGTAGTAGCAAAATGAACAATCTTATTTTGAATGGCAGGAATTTGGATAAGGCCGGCAATTAAGATAAATATAAGCACAAAGATTAGAACCACCCAAGAGATAGCTTTCAAAGTTTTCTTTAAAAAGGGTAGTACTTTATTCATTCAAATTTAAATTTTATTGAGAGCAATATTTATAAACTAAAACCAGCTTTGATTTTCGGAATAAACAAACTTATATATGAACTAAATATGCTTGTTTTCAATTAGAAAATACATATATTGGAATAAAACATGTACGTATTTGGAGAAATCAAGCTTTAATCTGTCAGTTTAGTGTCTGTTTTGGGTTTTAAAGGGTAAGTTTATGATTTTTACATTTAACAAAAGTAGTGAAACATACTCACAGTAAAATAGATACACAAAAAAGCTTGTTATTCATAAAGACCAAGCTTGTTTTTAAGTGTAATAATTTCATCCTGCAAAGCATTTACCCGCTGCAACAAATGGGTGATGGTTTCAATTCCTTCGAGGTTTATTTCCAATTCATAATAGAATTGGATAAACTTTTCCAATTGCTCAAGTTGTTCAACATCAATAAATCCCGTTTCTTCAATCGTTGTAATTTCTATCAATCCGGTTTGTTGCAACGAGCAGACAAAAGAAATTTCAATATTGTGTTTAGCGCAGAATTCATCTACTGCTATTAAATAATCTGATTGCATAATTTTTTATTTTTTCTACCTTCTTCCAATTACCTATTATAAACTATTTCTTAGTTCCTCAAATAATGACTTTTGCTTTTTCGTTAAATTAGTTGGTATTTTAATGGAATAAGTCACTTGTAAATCCCCAAATTGTCCTTCGTTTTTATAAACCGGAAATCCTTTGCCTCTCAAATTCACTTTCGTTCCATTTTGTGTTTCGGACTTTACTTTTAGTTTTACTTTTCCGTCCAGGGTGTATATTGTAATTTCACCTCCCAATATGGCTGTGTATAAATCTACCTCCACGGTTGTAAATAAATTATCACCCAATCGTTTAATCCTGGAATGATTTGCTACCGAGAATGAAATATATAAATCTCCATTTGGTCCACCATTAGTTCCCGGACCGCCATGTCCTGTAATTTTAATGGTTTGTCCGTTTTCAACACCTGCAGGTATGGTAATTCGAATATTCTTACCATTTACAGTTAAGGTTTGTTTGTGTGTTTTATAAGCATCAATTAATTCAAGATGGATTTCAGTTGTGTAATCTTCACCCTTGTACTTAGCTTGTCTGCCACTACCAGATCTTGCTCCGCCGCCAAACATTGACGCAAAGAAATCGGAGAAATCTCCTTCATATTGTCCGCCTGAATAACTTGCCCCTCGCGAACCGTAAGTTTGTGACTGCTGTTGTTTCTGTTTTTCAAAATCATCAGCATGTTGCCAGTCCTTTCCGTATTGATCGTATTTCTTTCTTTTTTCAGGATCGCTCAATACTTCATTCGCTTCATTAATCTTCTGAAAATTCGTTTTGGCATCCGTATTATTTGGATTCAAATCGGGATGATATTTTCGTGCTAATTTTCGGTAGGCATTTTTGATGTCTTTGGATTCTGCCGTTTTATCTACCCCTAATATTTTATAATAATCTACGAAATCCATATTCAAGTAATTAAATTAGGCTTTATATAACGTTTATCATTATAACTACATTCAAACATTAAAGATTATCTTTTACTGTTCGTATCAAGCTTATACCTGAAATAAAGAATATAAGACCGAGTATACCGTAAATGGCAACTTCTTTCATTGCATGTGTACCGCCGGACATATTTGTAAATATAACTGCAGCATAAATAAGACCTGCAATTCCGAGTGCTGTAAGTAACGCTCCAAAAATTCTTTTGATATTCATTTTATTTATTTATTAGTTAATTTAAAAACTTTTTTTAATATAAATCGAAGTAAAACAAACAAGCTGAATTACTTCGATTTAAATAATTAAATCCTTTTTTCACTTTATCTGCACTTATCTTTTGGTATGTAGTCAGGTTCTATTTACGAATTTATTGTGGAATCATATGAAATACTTTTTTATCATTTCCGTCCATGTAGTAATACCAAAATGCTTTTTCTTCCAACTTCAATATAAACAAAGTTTTTGATTCCTGATTGCTTACACCTGTTATGCGGATTTCTGCATCCTTGTTTTGAAATACCCAGGTAGCTGTTCCACCAAGAATTGCCCATTGATAAGAATAAGCTCCTTGTTTTGTAAATGTTTCGGTATAACCCGAAAGCATGGAAGTGTAATCAACATCATTCAATTTGTAATTCTCTACTTTCCATGTTTTTGAAACACGATCTACCTTTGACACTAGAGTGATTCCATTGTTATCAGGATATTGACTGCAACTTTGAACTCCAAAAAACATCAATACAGCAAGAATAACAAATACAGCACTATTTTTTTTAATTTTCATCTTTTTGTGTTTAATTGTGAAAGTATTTTCACACTACAAAGATGAGACAATTATTAATTGAAAGTGTTACACAATTTCTCAAAATTGTTACATAATTCATAGATAGAATTTGAAACAGGAAGAAGTAAGATGTAGAAAGTCCCGACGTTTATGTTGGGACTTTTAGAAGGAAGCAGGAGCTATATTTTACTAAGGTCGAACTAGTTGTGAGTCGGAATACAGTATTGTAATGCAGCAGTTGTACATCAAATCATTTAGTATATAACATGCCTTTTAATCCAAAGAGCCAGATAGTAGCTACTCTAACAAACGGTTCTTTAAACTTTAGCAGTAATAAATAAAAGCTATAGTAATTTTATTATTCAGCATTTTTTTTAAAACACAATTTTTCAAGTTTGTCAATGTTCAGAAATTTAAATATTTTCAATTCTTTTTCATTTGAGTATTCAGCACTCGATGATAAATCTCTTAATAGATAATTTTCTTCTGAACCCAACGCAATTTGGTGTTCAAGAGAATGCTTGTCAAAAACAAAGGCAATACATTTATAATAGATTATTTTTAAACCCACAATGCTTGGAACTTTGAAAATCTTCAATTCATTTCCAACCCGTTTCGTTTGATTTTCCAGTATGCCGAAAATCCTTGAGTCCCAATAATTTTCAGCCATTATTGATTTCCAACTGTTTTTGTCAAAAACAAAAGATACACTTTTACTGTAAATTTTTTTCAGATATTTAATACTCGTTTTATTGAATATTTTTAATTCTTTTCTTGCCTTCATACCTTAAATATTTAATTGTAATTATTCTACTACCTGTTATAATCTAACGACCAAAATGAAAGAATGTTTTAAATTGAAAAAAATAATTATCTGCTTCTATAACAGTAATGATTTTTTGCTTTAACAGCATTAATCGTACCACAATTTCATTAATTCACATCCAATTTTAAGATGTGTTGTCTACTTAACGTTTTTTTATTAAAAATGGTCTTTTGACCAGTATAATAAAGTGGAATAAATAAGATAATATTGTTCAAATGAATAAAACAATCACAAATTCAACTGAGAAAGATTTCATTCCAACTAAATCGTATTACCCTGAATATCTGTTTTATCAATTTCGGAAAGTGCAACTCATTAATAATAGTTTTTATGGCAATTAATTTACCACAATGCAAAGATGAGAAAATTACAACCTCAGCCTGTTACATAATTCCACAAAATAGTTACATAATTCATAGATTAAGGCAAGAGATTCTATAATTATTAGTTTTAATAGTGGCTTCACTTCATAAATCTGTCAATTGAACATTATGAAGACGTCACTATGGTACAACAAAACCCCACAATATTTAATAATACTGTGGGGTTTTCTTATTTGCCTTAGTCTGTACTTATTCCTCAGCCTTTAGAATCAGGATAATCGGTATACCCTTTTTCGTCAGCGGTATAAAATAAATCCATTTTGAGATTTTCCGATAATGGCCAATCGTTTTCGAATCGTTTAACCAGATCCGGATTATTAATAAAAGGCTTACCAAATCCAATGAGATCACACAGTTCACTTTGAATTTCAGCCTCTGCGCTTTCTAAATGGTAACCACCGGTAAGAATAATTGTATTTAAGAAAGTATTCCGGATGAGTTTCTTAATTTCAAGTGGTACTTCAGGAGCACCCATAGACGAATGATCAACCAGATGAATATACACTATACCCAGACTGTTCAGTTTCTCTGATAGATATTTATAGGTTTCATTAATTTCGGGATAAATAGGCATATCACTCGCCACCCCATAAGGTGATAAACGAATGGCAGTTTTACCCTTTCCAATTGCAACGGCAACAGCAGTTACTACTTCAAGAACATATCTGCAGCGGTTTTCAATATTTCCACCATAATTATCAGTACGGATATTACTTATAGGCGAAAGGAATTGCTCAAGCAGATAACCATTAGCAGCATGTAATTCTACTCCATCGAATCCTGCTTCAATGGCATTTTTAGCCGCAGTTATATATTCATTTTTGGTACTTTCCAGATCATCGGAAGTCATTGCTTTGGGTATTGGAAAGTCCTGCAGTTGTTTCGCATCAGTCCACATTTGTCCTGAAGCTTTAACCGCCGAAGGTGCAATTATTTGAGAACCTTCAGGCATGTTGAGCGAATGACTTATCCTTCCGGTATGCATAAGTTGAACAAATATTTTTGCTCCGGCTTTATGTACGGCTGATGTTGTTTTCTTCCATCCCTCAATCTGAATTTGGTTAAAGATTCCGGGAATACGGGCATAACCTAAGCCATCCGGAGATGGTGAAGTACCTTCAGTAATGATTAAACCGGCACCCGAACGTTGTTTGTAATATTCTGCCATTAATTCATTAGGTACATTTTCGATAGCACGACTACGGGTCATTGGTGCCATTACCACACGATTCTTCAATTCTAATGATCCGACTTTTGTTGGAGTAAATAATTTGTAAGCTTTCATATTTTTTATTTATATGGTTATTTGGTTAAATGCAATTCGTTTTGTTTTATTGATATAGTCTTACCCTAAACTTGTAACTACTTAAACACTTTCTATTTCTTATTGTTTATTTTTATTTCTTTTAGTTGAATTCCAATCTTATTTACATTTTGATTCATACTGGCCTTAAATAATTCTCGCTTTACTTTTTCGTCTTTATTGTATTCATCCATCTTTACTATCAAGTCATTATTATCTTTCTCCAAATTAGTCACTTTTCTATATAAACCGGCTTTTACATTTGGAGAAGCTTTCATTTCATTTATATTATTTTCATTTGTGTGAATTTTTTTTTCTGTTTCTGTTTTATATTGGGTCCACATATCCGGAATTTCTTTTTTCTTATCTAGCACTGTATCTTTTGGCTCCTGAACCATTGCTTTATTGATTATATTGCTGTCATTTGACAATAATCTTTCTTCTTTTACACGTTCAAAGGCATCATTACCTTTTTGTTCGTGCGAACTACAGGAAGTAAAGAATATCACAGTTAAACAAACCATTATAATCATTAGGATAATATTTGTTTTAAAATTCATACGTTTCAATTTTGGTTTTGTTAGATTAAAGAAAAAATAGATGTTTTATTTTTCTTTGATTTACTTCAAATTAATGTCTTTCTAATTAGGCGATCCTTCTTGTTCTCAGTTATTAAATATTTGTAACTACTTCATTTGTATTGATTTTTCCGGATGAAGTTCCTTTGCCCATTGTTCCATGGTAAATATTTCCATATACGATTTTGGTTCAATGCGCATACTACCGGAATAAGGATGATCGAGTAAAATAATAATAAAGAGAATCATACCTACAAAAACACCCAGTAGTGAATTCAACATTACATGCATAAGTGTATGTTCAATATCCATCAACATGGCACAAATAAGGGTAATTAATGCTCCCAATATCATTGGTAACCACATTGGAGGTGGAATTTCCGTTTCCATGGAGGTGGCACGAAGCCCACGAAAAGTAGCCAGTTGATTCAAATGATTGAACATTTCAGATACTAACTGAATCTGAAAAGGGTTTTTGGGATTGAGGTTTTCCATTTTTGAAAACACGCGGTTAAATGACTCCGTTGCTTTTCGGCTTCCTTTCATGTGTTCCATATTGGGGAATTCTTCATCAATTACATTGAATACAAAATCAAGGTATACGATCATAAGTTGTTTTGATTCGACTGTATCGGGATAATACTTAATGTCGCGGTATAAACCCATGGCAGAACTGCCTTCTTTACTTACGTTACCCCGTGTTTCATTCATTTGACCCCAAACCATAAATACAACAAAACTGAGAAACATGGAGTAAAAACTAGCTATTGCTAAAAAAAGAAATCCGGTTACTTCATTATGCGACCTTAGTATTCTTACATTAATGTATTTGCGAAAAAGAAAAGTGCCCAACCCCCCAATAAGTGCTCCAAAAGAAAGAAGCAAAATGAAAAGTAGAAATGGAGGTATTTGGAGCATATAATATGTTATGGCCATCTGGTTAGACTATTTTTAGGAGTGAAATATCTTTTTGCAAAGGTAAACACGCTAAAAATAAATAGTGTTACACAATATTCTAATAAAGTTACAATATTCATACTAAATAATTATGTATATGAGAAAAGTTTTAAAACCAAAACAGCCCCATTTAAGGAGCTGTATGTTTTATGACAATAAAAACTTAAATTACAATTACTCCTACGTTGGTTGAAACTCCTACAGAAACAACAAAACCTGTTTTTGTGACTGGGAGTAATGGAAGAGCAGGCGTAACTGTAATGTCATAAGTACCTGCCGGCAATCCTGCAATTAAAAAATAACCATTTTCGTTGGTTACCGAAGAGTACTCAATATCATTAGATTTAGCAGTAACAGTCGCAATTTCACCAATAACAGAAATACTACCTTTTATAGATCCGCTTATAGCAGCATCTATGGTTCTGATAACTGGTTTCAGTTGATATTCACCGTTTCCTTGCTTAACTATAGATTTGCTGGCATCAAAATCAAGCAGGATACTATAAGAAACACCCGGTTCGAATGTTTGATTAATTTGTAGTTTCAATCCTGACTGCATAGCACTTGGTGTACTAAGCGGGTGAACAACGCCGTCAATCATTACCGTATTATTAGCACCTAATATCAATCTAATTTGCGAAATAGTTCCCGGATCTAAATCACCTGTTGCAATAAGTGTATCTAACCCATTCGAGAAATTAAGTAGATTATAAATTCCACTGCTTGCGTTGAGCATAACTGTATTTCCGTTACTGCCTATTACTTCTACATCCTGAATATCTACCATAACTGCATCAAAGTTACCAGGAGCGTCTGTCATGTTAACTGAAAGATGCGCCTTGTCTTTTCCATTATTACACGAGGTCATAAATATTAATTGTAAACTAAAAAATAATACATACATTATTCTTTTCATAATTAGGGTCACCCCGTTTTTGTTCTTTGTAGAATTCATGTTGTTTTAAATTTAAATTACTAATAATAAATAATTGTACTGCAAAGGTGAGCATCTTTTACCAGAAAATTGTTACACGATTATTAATAAGAGTTACATGATTCACACTATTAGGTCTCCAGGAAAATCGCAATATTTTTCAGTTTTTGTAAATAAAAATCAGGCGTTTTTTCTTGAAAGTTGTCTGATTTTAGTTTGTTTGCGCTTTTAAATGATTTTTCAAAACTCACTTTTTAGTTAAAATATTCCAATTTCAGTTCCCCGTACCAATTTTTCCTTGTTTGGAAAGATCCAGATTGAGCACAATGCGTATCCGGTCTTGAATCGATCCGGTGATGGATTGAATATTACTGGTAACCAGCAACGGAATGTGAATCTCAAAAAGATTCCAAAGACCAAATTTTAGTCCTGCTTCACCAAAGAAAAGAGAATTATTATTTATTCCAAGACCATGGTCGTTTAATAATATGTTGACAAAGGGTTTAATTCCAATCCGACCGGCTTTTCCGGGTAAATTACTTGACAATGAAAGCGAAATCACCCATTTACTATATCCGAGTTTTTCGTTAACGGGAGAGACCAAACCACCTTCTGAAACAGTCATTTGTCTGGACCAAAATGAAGTTGGAAAAACGCCGAAACGATCGGGATAAATGCCCTCGTAAAGATATTGATCACGACCACTTCTGCCACTTGGTGCAAGTGAATAATAAGGATTTGAAGATGTGTTTTTCAGCACAGCACCGGCAAAAAACCGTATTTCCAGTCCATTATCTCTCCCTGTATAGCTCTGTTTATAATTAAAATCGACCGCTGCTTTTTGAAAAGTTTTTCCGGATTCAAAAGAAACCAACAAGTTGTATGGATTAACTAAACTTGTTTTTTGCAAATTGTAGCCAAGCTGAATATAAGAATTCATGTTTGCATTCTCAAGATTTTCAATTTGATAAAGATCGGAAGCCAGTATATATCGTCCATATATTTTTTGACGGATGGGGTTAGTTACTTTGTTTGCTCTGAAATTAATATACAAACTTGTCATTAATTTGTGATAGTTTTGATTGTCCGGAGAACCGAATTGAGTTCCTTCCAGCGTAATTGTTGCTAAACGAATCAAATTATTATAGGGAGTTATGTTGTAAGAAATTTTACCATAGCCCGCTAATTTTGAATTATTAAAAGTATAGAAAGGCATAATAAAATATTCAAGTGGTTTAGGTATAACGAAACCGTTATGCAGAGCCATACCAACCATAAAACCGTTTTCATGGTTCCAGTTTACAGCCGGAATATACATTAAAGATCGTTTATCCGGATCTTCAATACTGAATAAAAGCTGAGGCTGTACAGGATCGGCTTTCGGGAAAAAGCCGGATGTCCGGATATTGTTATTGAGCCTGTAAAGTTCCGGCATGACATGTTTTGGATCAATTTTAAAATCAGTAAAATTACCCTGTGGAATAGCTATCCATTTTTGTCCTTCAAAACCATCGATCCATTTTTCGAAACATACTGAATCGTTGGTCATACCTGCAATAAGCAATGGCGAAGTCAATTCACCAACATTTTTAATGAGCAATTGTTGGTTTTCGTAACGAATCATTTTATAATCAAGCCGCTTTGTTGTGCCAATGAGATCATCAAAAAACCAACTTAAGTCTTTATTAGCATGCGATTCAAACACATTGCGAAGATCATCGGGTTGTGGATGCTTAAATTTCCATTGACGATAATAATCATGAATGATTGAATCAAATAAGGTATCGCCAAGATATGCTCTCAGGTAATTGAAACCGATAGCTGCTTTGTTATAGGGAAAAAGATTATAATTTATTACATTATAATCAGTTGAACTAAGATTTACCGGTTGTTCGAGGTTGCTGCGTGCCGAAACAAGCCATTCGAGTTCCATCATACGTTCTACCGGTATTTTATCTATATGAAAGAATTTTGCCTGTTTTTGTTTTTTTAAAAAGCTCTCCCAAAGTTTTTTATCGGGATACCTTTTAGTTAGATATCGGACTTCATAAGATGTAGTAATTCCTTCATCCATAAAAGGAAATCGGCGTTCATTGGAACCAAGTGCCGCATAAAACCAGTTATGACAGGCTTCGTGTGCAATCACTTTATCCAGGGTATAAGCATCTTTTGTGACTCCAATCACCGTAATGCCAGGATATTCCATTCCTAAGCCGGCATTCAGGGCACTTTGAACAGCCGTAAAACTGCTATAGGGATAATCTCCAATCCATTCCGATAAATCAATTATTGCATTATTAATATATGGAATTGCATTTTTCCAAAGTCCGGACTGCTGATTGGTAAACATCAACCATGTTGTCACTTCCTTGCCCGATTTAGGAAGTATGACTTTGCCCTTCAATACGTGAAATCTTTTATCGGCAAACCAGGCAAAATCATGAATATTATTCGCTGTATAGCGCAATGTTTTCGTTTGAGCAGAAGAAGGTGGAAAGTCAACTCTACCTTTTTTAGATATGCTTATCCAGCTCGTGTCTGCAGCAAGTTTATCAAGCATTTCGACTTCATGTTTATTTTGCAGATTGCCGGTTGCACCTACAATGTAATTTTCCGGCAGCGTAATACTTACATCAAAACTTCCGAATTCGGAATAAAACTCACCCTGATCGAGATACGGCATCTGATGCCAGCCGGTTTTGTCGTATACAGCCGGCTTCGGATACCATTGTGAGATTTGATAAGATTCGCTGATATGACCCAATCTCGAAGTGACTCCTTTTGGTATTTTAACATGAAAAGGAGTAGATATGATAAGGGATTCGCCTGGAAAAAGCGGCTTGTTCAACATAATTTGGCAAATATCCGGGTGGTTTGGTAAGAATTTCCAATGAACCTGTTGATTATTGACTTTAAAGTTCAATGAATCAATATAACCTCTCAGCTCAGGATCATTAAACAACCGTTCTTTCCCTTTTATACTGAATATCTGCTTCCCTAAATCGGTTTTATTACTCGAATATGCATTTGGCCACAAGTGAAAATACAGAAATTGTAGTGTGTCAGGGGAATTGTTGATATATTCCACTTTCTCGAAAGCTGTTAGTTCATGGCTTTTATCATTTAGTGTAACATCAATGGTATAATTTGCTTTTTGCTGAAAATATTTCTGCGTAAAAGCTTTCGGAAACATTCCAAATATCATCAAACAAACCAGTAAAAACTGCTTTCGTTTATTCGTACCGAAATGTTTTCCAACGTTTTTCACAGTTTATTGGGTTGAATTGGTCAATTTGAAAATAGAGTTCTGCAAAAAATACAGAACTCTATTTACTTTAATTACTCTAAAAATCAATACAGCTGATTGACTATGATTCCTTTATTAAAGGATGAGCAACAAGATTAAAATAATTAAAAGCGTAGTTCCACCTATATAAAAGATAATGCCATCTTTGCGCATAGTTTCCTTAATGTCTTTCACTTCGTTTTTCAGTTCCTTTTTTTCGCTTGCTGTCATTTCCGATTTATCCATTTCACGAATTTCTTCAACACGTGCCTTGTAGTTACTTATCTCTTCTTCTGATAGTTTACTCTTCGGTTCGGTAGTAGTCTCAGTTCCATTTGTCGAACTTTTAGTTGCAAATGTAGGTGCTGCACTTAACGAAAATATCGATAATAGTGCAAAAAAAATAGTTTTTTTCATTTTTTGAAGTTTTTTAAATTGATTGTATAATTGATCGCTGTAAAAGTAGTTGGTATGATGACGTAAATTGTTACATAATTATACAAATGAGTTACATAATTCATAGATAAACAAAAGTTGGTAGTCGGTAGTTGCTAGCATTCCAATCCCTAATATAGAGGACTAAAAATCAAATGAAACTAATTCTAATAAACTCTGTTAGCGGTTGAAAAACAAAAGAAGTAACGACCATGGAAATCATAATCTTCAAAGAGTTACATGCTTTTTCAATTTAAACATTTTGTAAATTTCAAACCAAATTATTGTAGATAATCCTGCGAAACTACATACAATAATATTTAATAATGTGAGTTCGTGGAACTGAAATAAATCCAGAAAAAACGGGATATTGAGAATGAGTGTCAGAAAGAAAATTGCACCACCGACAACCCATAAAACAGCGTTGTTGGGTGTAGCAATAATTCTAAATATATTATCTGTCCATGAACGATTGGTTAATATAACTGCTATGTTTGAAACAATTAGAGTGGTAAATGCCATTGTCCGAACTTCCTTGGCTTCGTATGCAAGGTACAAACCTATAAAGTAAACAGCAAGTGAAATAGCTAAGATTCCAACGCCTTGAAGACAACTGAATAAAATTTTATTCGCTCCAAAAAAGGGTTCATCTATTCGCTTTGGCGGACGGTTCATTACGTTTAACTCTTCTTTTTCGGCTTCAAAAATAATGGAACAAGCCGGGTCTATAATTAATTCGAGAAAAACAATATGTACCGGCCATAAAATGATTGGAAAATTGCCCAGTAAAATTGGCAATAACGATAACCCTGCAATGGGTACATGGATGGCAAAAATGTATCCAAAAGATTTTTGGAGGTTATCAA